>Ga0172375_10013482_pt1 | contig 10128 bp, 9 predicted proteins | sample LakKiv1m_FD_114537 | JGI IMG/M metagenome (GOLD analysis project Ga0172375, IMG submission 114537) | Freshwater microbial communities from Kabuno Bay, South-Kivu, Congo - kab_092012_11.1m | ecosystem: Environmental > Aquatic > Freshwater > Lake | place: Democratic Republic of the Congo...
ACCCTTCATTTCGGATGGAGGGGGTATTTTGAGGGCGCCGAGTTAAAGGAAGCCGATACTATCCACTGGCTTTTGAATTACAATTACGCCTCCACCAATGAATTGGGATTCACCGCTTTGCCTGCGGGTGTGAGAATTTCAGATGGAACATTTAGAGATATAAATGAAACCACGGCATGGTGGGTTGCTTACACTACCGGATCATCTAGTCTGATTTTTCGGGCGCTTTCAGGTTTTAACTATTCCGTTGCCAGAGAATTAGATGGAACTCATACTGGTTCGTCCTGCAGGTGTGTCAAAGATTAAAGTGCACAACGAGTGTAAAGCAGCGAAGGGTGCACCTTAGTCGCGAATGCATCTCACCGCAAACGCATTCGCCTTGCTGCTCTCGTAAAGTGAAACGCTCTGGTTGCGGCTGTTTACTCCCCGTGTGATGATCCTGTTGTTGGAACCGGGAGTGGAAGTCCAGAACATGGTTCCCGCCGGGAGATCTGCGGAGGTGAATGCCCAGACAGTGGATTTCTTACAATAAACGGTTATGAATTGAAAGCAGGTTTGTATCTTTACACCCTGATTGTGGATGGTTGTGAGATCGACTGTTTTTTGCAATATCCCTCAACAACTTTTATAAATCAAAACAGTTTCTAAAAACTTTTACGTTAATAATCACTATTTCAATAATTTTTTATATTTGTGTTGATGATATCAGATCAACCTTCATTTCATGGAAGAGAATCACGTTGAAAATCCAAAGGACGGTTCTGAGGACAAAAAAAGCACTTCCCGCAGGGATTTCCTGAAAAATCTGGGTCTTGCCGGCGCCGGGGCGCTGACGGGGGCTGCAGCGCTTTATACCGGACATCTTGTTGAAAGTAAAAAGGAGATGAGTGGTGAAAGCAGGGTATTGCTTACACAGGACGGGAAGCTGGTTGAGGTTGATTCGCTGGAGATGAAAGCAGTTGAAAAGACCGGTGTGGATCTCCTTCAGTCGGAAGGGCGTGAAGGAATTCCCGGCCGTCGCTGGGTGCTTGTCGTTGATCTTGCCCATTGCCGAAATGCCCGCCAGTGTATCCTTGCCTGCCAGGAAGCACACCAGCTCCGGCCGGATCAGTATCATGTGAACACACTCCAGATGCAGGACACTCCAGGTACTGCCCGTTATCATTTTCCAAAGCATTGCCAGCATTGCGATAATCCTCCCTGTGTTTCGGTATGTCCCGTAGATGCAACCTACAAGCGTCAGGACGGGATAGTGCTCATCGATAATATACGCTGCATCGGATGCCGTTTCTGCATGGCTGCATGTCCTTATTCTGCCAGAATATTTCAGTGGACAGAGCCGAGGGATGCCGCCAGATATGCAGATATGCCTTATAACGTCGAACTTAATGTTCCACAGAAACTGGGTACCATTTCCAAATGTTTATTCAGTGCTGATCATCTCCGGGAGGGAAAACTGCCTTATTGCGTTTCAGCCTGCCCTAATGGCGTTTATTATTTCGGGGATGAAAATGAAGATGCCGTTACCAACGGTACAACCAAAGTGACTGTCAGACTTAGCAAACTGCTTCGTGATAACGGAGCATACCAGTTGATGACAGAATTAGGGACAAAGCCAAGGATATATTACCTGCCTCCCAAGAACCGGTTGTTCCCGTTTGAATCACCGGTTGAGAGTCAACCGGAAAACTCATGACAGAGATGGATGAACGTGATAATATATTTGAAAAGATTGTCAGCGATCTGACGCGGCACATCCGGATAAACACCGGTTTCCTTGTGTGGATGTCGTTTCTCACCGTTTCGCTGATTGTTTGTCTGTATGCCTATTCCCTTCAACTTCGTGATGGTCTCGGTGTGACAGGATTAGGGGATTTTGTTTCCTGGGGACTTTACCTTGCAAATTTTGTCTTTTTTGTCGCCACGAGCCTTATAGGGATGCTTATCAGTGCTGTCATAGGGCTTATCGGGAAGAAATGGGTAACACCGCTTACCAGGATTGCAGAGACCATTGCCGTAGCATTCGCAGCCGTTGCAGGACTTGTCATTATCATGGATATGGGGCGACCTGAGAGACTTACATATGTGTTTATCTATGGACGTTTCCAATCGCCGATCCTTTGGGATGTCACAGTTGTAGTTACTTATTTCGTTCTAAGCCTCTTATTACTATTCCTTCCAATGATCGGGGATATGGCTGTTATCCGCAGAAAGGTTCCGACGCTTCCAAAATTGCTGAGTGCTGTATACAGGATACTCTCCTTTAACTGGACAAATGCACCTGAGCAAAACAAGATCATCGCCCGATGTATAAGGATTTTACTGATCATGATCATCCCGGCAGCCCTTGCGATCCATACTGTAACATCGTGGTTATTTGCAATGACCTTGCGACCAGGCTGGGACAGTACTATTTTCGGACCTTATTTTGTTACCGGAGCCTTTGTGGCAGGTTCAGCGGCTGTGATAATAGTAATGTTTATCCTTCAGAAGAATTACAAGTTAAATGATTATATCACAGACCTCCATTTTAACAATATGGGGAAAGTACTTGCGCTTGTTTCATTCATTTACCTTTATTTCAACATCAATGAATTTCTTGTACCGGGCTATAAATTGAAAGAGGGTGATGCTTACCATCTGCATCAGTTACTTTCAGGAAAGGATGCTGTACTTTTCTGGTTCGTTCAGATCGGTTGTCTTGTAATTCCCATTATTTTGATGCTCTTCCGGAGGTTTCGTAAGCCTCTCCCGGTTATGATGATTTCGGTTGCAGTATTTTTAGGCGCCTGGCTGAAACGATACATAATCGTAGTGCCGACTCAGGAACATCCTTTCCTGCCCATTCAGCATGTGCCTCATAAATTCATGGTATATACTCCAACTCTGACAGAAATATTGATAACACTTGCTCCCTTTATAATGGTTCTGATCATAATAACCCTGATCTCTAAATTCTTCCCTGTCATTCCTTTGTGTGAAACAGCAAAGGAAAGGGGGATTGAAAACCTGAAAATAGAATAACCGGATAACTGCAACATTATGCTGCGAAGATTGGCTTTCATACTCATTTTTTTTCTGCCCCTGGCTCAGGTGATAAAGCTTTCAGCCCAAACCTGGATTGTTCCGGAAGAAAATAAGAAAACTGTCGCTCCTTTCCGGTTCACAAAAGATATGCAAAAGAAAGGTGAACAGCTTTATATAAAAAATTGTCAATCATGTCATGGTCTTCCCGGGAAAAATAATTTTATCAAATTAACACCGCCTCCGGGTGATCTGGCTACCAACAGAGTCAGTGTTCAGACCGACGGAGAACTCTTTTACCGGATCACAACAGGTAAAACACCAATGCCTGAATTCCGGAATGTTCTTTCGGAAGAAGAGCGCTGGTGGATCGTCTCATACATTCGTACATTTCATAGTAAGTATGTCCAGCCGGAGCCGGTGAAGGAAAGCGGATTTACAGGAAAAAAAGTGAATCTTGTAATTGATTATCTGAAAGAAAAAAATAAAGTAAGGGTAACAGCTTGTGAACCATTGGATAATAATGTAAAATCCCCGGTCAAGGGTATCGGGATAACACTTTTCGTGAAGCGGTATTTCGGCAGTATGCAGTTAGGAGAAATAAAGATAACGAATGAAAAGGGTATTGCGGATTTTGATTTTCCTGTTGACCTTCCCGGAGATAAAACAGGCATGGTTGAAATTGTTGCCAGTGTGAACCCTCAACCTGGGAATCTGTCTGAAACACGTGCAGCAGGCAATTTCCTTTGTGGGGTGCCGACCGACCGGCCGAGTCTGATCGCCACCAGGGCATGGTGGTCGACCAGAGATAAGGCTCCCGTTTGGGTGATTGTCATTTATTCCTGTGCTGTTCTTATTGCATGGGCATTTATTATATATATCCTCATTTCGATATTCAATATCAGGAAAGTGAATAATCCTAAATACCAATCACAATGAAACACCTGACAACCATTGGCCGGATCCTGTTTGCATTACCATTTGGAATCCTTGGATTGAACCATTTCATTATGTATAACTATTATGTCGGGATTGTCAGTTCCTTTATCCCCGGAGGAGGATTTACCGTAATCCTTGTAGGAATTGCGCTGATAGCGGCCTGTATCTCTATCCTGGCAAAAAAGTTTATAGTTATTTCCTGTCTGCTTCTTGCACTTCTTTTACTGGTATTTATCTGCACAATACATATTCCGGGACTTTTCCAGGCTGACAAGACTTTAATGACCGATGCCCTTATTGAACTTTTTAAGGACACTGCCCTGATGGGTGGAGCATTGATGATTGCCGGTATTTATAAGGAGTAATCTTTGAACCACTTTAATAAGATAAAAATGGACAAGAAAGTGACTTTATTAGTTCCTGTTTTATTCTGTTTTACCTGGTTCACACTATCGGCACAAACAGATAACAAGGAGATAAGGGTCGGAATGGTTGAGCATCTCGATACTATCATTCCATTGAATCTGACCTTTAACAATGAGCAAAACCAACCTGTACAACTTAAGGATATTATCACCAAACCGACGATCCTGACGTTGGTCTATTTTGATTGTCCAGGGATTTGTCCTGCCTTGTTATCGGGGGTGTCGGATGCCGTTGATAAGCTTGACCTTCAACTCGGGAAGGATTTTCAGATTGTGACGGTTAGTTTCAATTATGATGATACACCTGCCAAGGCGGTCGAGAGGAAGCAGAACTTTTTAGGCAGAAAGAGCAAACCTTTCAAACACGAATGGTATTATTTAACAGGTGATAGCGCTGATATTTATTCACTCACAAATGCTGTGGGATATAAATTTGAACGGGCGGGAAATGGTTTTATTCATCCGAGTTGTATAATGATTGTAAGTCCGGAAGGTAAGATCACCCGGTACCTTTATGGAGTTACATTTTTACCTTTTGATGTAAAGATGGCATTGATTGAATCGCAAAAAGGCTTATCGCGTCCCACAATCAACAGGATATATGAATACTGCTTTACATATGATCCTGAAGGTAGAAGATATACCCTTCAGGTCACCAAGATCAGCGCTACCGTTATCATCTTTTTGGCTGTGGTTCTGTTTCTGATCCTGGTGTTCCGTTCAAACAGGAAAAGAGGTCAGACATCAAAAAGTTGAAGTAGAAATAATTTAATATAATGAATAGCAATGATGGCAGAAGAATCGTCGCATCCTGAAAGAGGTTATCTGGAAAATACCGGTAAGAGAACAGGTTTGATGGCATGGCTTACCACAACCGATCATAAGCGCATCGGGTTGATGTACTTATATGCCATGATGGTTTTTTTCCTGGTTGGAGTTGTCCTTGGTGAGTTAATGCGTCTTGAATTGTTTTATCCCGGACAGCAGCTTTACGGTCCTCAGGTTTATAATGGGATCTTCACCATACACGGGATCATTATGATATTCACAGTAGTGATCCCGGGTCTGGCCGTCGTTTACGGGAATTTTGTCATGCCTATACTTATCGGAGCAAAGGATGTTGCGTTCCCGCGACTTAATCTTCTCTCATTTTATCTTTATATTTTAGGTGCTGCCATTGCTGTAAGCTCACAATTTATGGGGAGCGGACCGCCCGATACGGGATGGACATTTTATGCCCCGTACAGCATCCAGTCACAGACAAATGTTGTAGCTGCTGTGTTAGGGGCTTTTGTTTTAGGGTTTTCTTCCATACTGACAGGTCTGAATTTTATTGTTACTATCCATCGTCTGCGTGCGCCGGGAATGTCATTTTTCAAGATGCCTCTGTTCCCGTGGTCTATTTATGCAACTGCCTGGGTACAGGTTTTAGCCACCCCGATAGTTGGGATAACGCTTCTTATGATCGTTGCAGAACGCTGGCTCAAGATCGGCTTCTTCGATCCTTCACTCGGCGGAGATCCGATTCTTTATCAGCACCTTTTCTGGATATATTCGCACCCGGCGGTCTATATTATGATCCTGCCTGCGATGGGGGTGATCACTGAGATCATCCCGACCTTTTGTCAGCGCAGGGTATTCGGCTATAAAGCAATTGCAATGTCAAGCCTGGCAATTGCAGGTGTAGGTTATTTTGTTTGGGCACATCATATGTTTACCTCGGGTATGAGCATTACAGCTCAATGGGTGTTCTCCCTTCTGACATTCCTTGTTGCCGTTCCGAGCGCCATCAAAGTATTTAACTGGGTGACTACTATGTATAAAGGGGCGATCGATATCAAGCCCCCGTTTCTCTTTTCCCTGGGATTCATCTTCCTTTTCATGATCGGAGGACTTACCGGCCTTGTACAGGGGTCGCTTGCAACCAATATCCACGTTCATGACACTTCGTTTGTAGTTGCACATTTTCATTATATTATTTTCGGTGGTGTGGGATTTGCATTCTTTGCGGCGCTTCATTACTGGTTTCCCAAGATGTATGGCAGGATGTATAACAACACAATGGCCAATATAGCATTTGGTTTCCTTTTCATCGGATTCAACCTCCTGTATTTTCCTCAGTTTATAATCGGAATGATGGGTATGCCCCGCCGGTATTTCGATTACCTGCCTCAATTTACATTTGGCCATCAGTTATCGACTATAGGTGGATGGATTTTGTTTGTCGGTATTGTTATTATGCTGGTAAACCTCTTCAACAGGAAAGGTATGAAAGCAACCTCCAATCCCTGGGGTGGAAGGACTCTCGAATGGACAATACCCTCTCCTCCGCCTACTGAGAATTTTGATGTCATGCCGGAATTTGGGAAGGATGATGAACCGTATGATTATAAGTAGGGAAGCAGGGAAACAATTATTATAATAACCGTAATCGTAAATCGAAACATGGAACATCGCGACGATATTGGTTCAAGACTTGGAATGTGGGTGTTTATCTTCACAGAGATACTTTTGTTTGGTGGACTGTTCCTTGTCTATGCCGTGATGAGAAGCAAGTACAGCCCCGAATTCCACCAGGCAGCGCTGCATCTTAATACCTTTATCGGAGCACTGAACACTATAGTTCTTCTGATCAGCAGCGCGACTGTTGCCATGTCGGTCACTGCAGTTCAGAAAGGGAACAACAGGTTTGCAGTACGGTTCCTGCTGATCACGCTTATCTGTGCTGTGATCTTCCTTATAAATAAATATTTCGAGTGGGGTCATAAGATCAGTATCGGACTTTATCCGGGATCAGACCTGATGCTGACGCTTAATCACGGTTCGGTGATGTTTTTCAGCCTCTATTTCTTTATGACCGGCCTGCATATGCTGCACCTTATCATCGGTGCGGTTCTTCTGATGGTCGTTACGGTCAGGGTTCAGAGAATAAGCATAAACCGGGATCGATATGTATTGCTTGAGAATAGCGGACTTTACTGGCATCTTGTTGATCTTATATGGATCTTTTTGTTTCCGCTGCTATATCTGATTACATAAACAGTTTTAATTTTATACAAATCCGGATATCCATGCTAAGTGAAGCCAAACATATAACATCTTACAGGGCATATATGGTTGTTCTGATAACACTCATGATACTAACTGCCGTGACAATTACAGTGACCTGGATCGACCTGTCGGCTTTAACCGTACTTACTGCACTATTGATCGCATCTTTCAAAGCAGGTATTGTGATGAAGTATTTTATGCACCTGAAATTTGAGTCTTCCCTGTTCAAGATACTTGTAATTATGGTTCTTTCGATTTATGTTCTTGTTATAATTCTGTTGTTTTTTGATTATTTGTTTAGATAAACAATGATTCGAAAATTTGAAAACCTGAATAGGTCAACGACAAAATCCTAATGAATTAATGACTTAATGGCCAGTGACTAATGACGAATGATTAACTAAAAGTTAAACCAACTTAAATCATATAGCAGAGATGTATGATGCTTCAAATTTTGTAGAGGGTGTGGATCTGGCGTTCAAGATCATTTATGGCATCTCCTTCTTTTTCCTGATCGGAATAACAACAGTGATGCTTTATTTTGTGATCAGGTATCGAAGGAAAAAACATCCTGAAGCCGTGCAGATAAAGGATAATCTTACTCTGGAAATAACATGGATAACTATTCCGGTTTTACTGGTGCTTCTTATGTTTTATTTCGGGTATGTCGCATTCCAGCCGATGCGGAATGTTCCTGAAGACGCTATGCCCATCAAGGTGATCGGAAGAATGTGGTTCTGGACATTTGAATACGAAGGCGGGAAACAGTCTCCTGTGCTGGTTGTTCCCCGTAATAAACCTATTTTGTTAAATCTTCACTCCGACGATGTAATTCACAGTTTATACATTCCTGCCTTCAGGATAAAACAGGATGTTGTTCCCGGAAAGGAAAATTTTATGTGGTTTATCCCAAACCAGACAGGCGAATTCGATATTCTGTGTTCTGCATACTGCGGTCTCCGGCATTCCTATATGGAAACCAAAGTCAGGGTTGTTTCACCTGAGGAATACACGACATGGTTAAATTCGATGCAAACGATGCCGGCTGAACATCCTGGTCTTGTGATTCTTAAAAAGAATGCATGTATCGGTTGTCATTCCATCGATGGCACCAAACTGGTCAGCGCAACATTTAAAGGTATATATGGTAAAACTGAGAAGGTGATAACGAATGGAGCTGAACGATCAATTGTCGTGGATGACAGCTATCTTAAGACTTCTATTTTTGAGCCTGATAAGGACTTAGTTGTCGGTTATCCCAAAGGATTGATGAAAACTTATAAGGGTCTTATCACAGAAGAAGAAGCGAACAAGATCATTGAATATCTGAAAAGCATTAAATAGCGGTCCCCTCCTTTCCAATAACCATAAATATTTTCCGGTTTGCTTCATTCTGGTATAAAAACTTTTTTAACATTTATCCGCTTCCCTGTCTCTTTTGCAGTGACGTTATCGGCTTTTACGGCCGGAGTAGTATTTTATGGCGATTTCAGTTCACGGATGATACTTCCGGTTGCAGGGATATTTCTCCTTGCCGCAGGCGCCTCCGCCATGAACCAATTCCAGGAAAGAAACTATGATGCTTTGATGGAACGAACAAAACGTCGTCCGCTTCCTGCCGGGAGGATCACTCCATCAATTGCTTTATCACTTTCGCTGCTGCTGATTATTTCCGGTCTCCTGATTTTATTAGTTTTTTCGACTTTGATTTGTTTTATACTCGGGCTTATCAACATCCTATGGTATAACGGCCTCTATACTGAGCTGAAAAGAAAGACAGCCTTTGCGGTGATCCCCGGCGCGTTAACAGGTGTCATTCCGGTGCTCATGGGGTGGACATCAGCAGGCGGCAGATTAGATGACCCTGTTATTTTATTTTTGGCGCTTTTCCTTTTTTTCTGGCAGATGCCACACTTCTGGCTCCTGATGATGAAATACGGTCAGGATTACCGTCAGGCCGGTTTCCCGGTTCTGACCGATATATTCGATGATAATCAGGTTAAGAGGCTTACCATGGTCTGGCTTGTTGCTTCCTCTTTTTGTTCAATGATGCTGGTGTTTTTCGGGATTTTTTTAACACTGATTACCGGAGGTATTATTATCTTGTTAAATATTATCCTTTTGATATTGATATTCTATCAGCTTTTTTTCGCTTCTTTGATCCGGTTCAGACTCATATTTATCGCAGCGAACCTTTTCATGTTCTCGGTTTTGATTTGTCTTATTGTTGACAGGCTGATGGTACAAGGATGAAAATTTGGATCATTTCAATATTCTTCCCGACTCCGAACTATTCACCTCCTCCCCAATAATCTTCTTCCGCCATTTGTCAAGTCCAGGTACTCAGAATGTCAACTGTATCAACCCTCTCCCGGCTTACTCCAGGCAGGAAACGAGATGACGACCTCTGTCAAGCCCTGGTACTCAGAATGTCAACTGTATCAACCCTCTCCCGGCTTCCTCCAGGCAGGAAATGAGATGACAACCTCTGTCAAGCTCTGGTACTCAGAATGTCAACTGTATCAACCCTCTCCCGGCTTCCTCCAGGCAGGAAATGAGATGACGACCTCTGTCAAGACCTGGTACTCAGAATGTCAACTGTATCAACCCTCTCCCGGCTTCCTCCAGGCAGGAAATGAGATGATGCCCTCTGTCAAGACCTGGTACTCAGAATGTCAACTGTATCAAC
>Ga0172375_10013483_pt1 | contig 10128 bp, 14 predicted proteins | sample LakKiv1m_FD_114537 | JGI IMG/M metagenome (GOLD analysis project Ga0172375, IMG submission 114537) | Freshwater microbial communities from Kabuno Bay, South-Kivu, Congo - kab_092012_11.1m | ecosystem: Environmental > Aquatic > Freshwater > Lake | place: Democratic Republic of the Congo...
CGAGTCCCATCGCCCGCTCCAATTTAATCAAGAGGTTACGGATATTCCGTGACCTCTTTTTCGTTGTTTTCATACCCACCTTCTCCCGGTCGGCCAGATATGTCGCCGAAGATGCGGGATTTCAATGGAAATCATTGATGTCGTTTCCTAACGAATTGTGATAAAATTCAAAATCAGAATCTATGAAACACAGGATGAATGATTGAATGCGATCACCCCCTTTATGGCAATGGGGAACCGGCGACATGAAATCCGAAATCGTAATGGTCTTGCCGGCTTGCAGGCTTTATAGCTCACATTCATTGACAACCCCATGAGGGACATGCATGAAAACCTTATTCGAAGGGAAGAAATTATATGCCGTAATAATTGCGTTTCTCTTGATGATTGCCTTTTTCATCACCCTTCACATCATACGCAACCACTATCAGCATGTATTCAAGAATGTAATTACTGAAAATACATCAACGGCGAATCTCCTCTCCACGCTCATGTATGAGCATCAGAAGGCAGCTATCAGTATCCTGGAATCATACTCACAACGCCCTCTCTTCATCGATGCGGTGAAGAAGAAGGACTTTCACCGTGCCGTATATCACCTGAAATCCTTAAGCGAGCATCATACTGAAATGGATGCCCTCTTTATCACCGACCAATCTGGAACACTCTGGGCAAACTACCCGGTGGACAGAACTGGATTTGGTAAGAGCCTGGCCTACCGTGACTGGTATAAAGGGGTAAGCAAGAAATGGAGACCCTATATTTCTACAATATTCCGTTTGATTGTCCTGGAAAAGGGTCTTGCTGTTTCCGTATCCGTACCGGTATTTGACAGAAACGGTAAGGTCATCGGGATACTGGGTGGCGCCCAGCGCACCCCCTTCTTTGCCGCCTTCATCAAGGGAAATATAATAGATCCCAGAAAGAGTATTGCCCTCCTCGACCAGGAAGGAAACATCATATTCAGCAATGCTGTTCCCTATTACGAGAAAATAACGAAATACCCTGACGCGCACGTACTGGAAAAGGCGCTTGCAGGCGTCATTATTGATATGGAAATTGCAGATGCAAAAGAAAAGGGGAGTATCTCCTATGTATCCATTGCGCCGGTAAAGGGGCTTGGCTGGTCAGTCATTGTCGGGCAGGAGAAAAATGCAATCCTGAAGTCATTATACCGGTATTCCATCCTCTCCGCAGTGGTAGGTTTCGTCATATTCCTCTTCCTTACGGTCTCTTTGCTCTATTTCAGGAGAGAGTACAAGTACAGGAAAACAAAGGAGCTCCTCCAGGCGGTGGAGAAATACCGGGATATTTTTGAAAATACCGTTGAAGGTATTTACCGGACCACTCCTGAAGGCCGTTTTATCATCATCAACCCGGCCTTCGCGGCGATATGCGGATATGCGTCGCCTGAAGAGATGATAGAAAAGGTGACCGACATCCCGAATCAGCTCTATGCAAACCCGGAAGACAGATTGCGGCTTCAAAAACGCATCGCCGCAGAGGAAAAGGTGAAAGGCTTTGAGGTTCAATTCAAAACCCCGACACGAGGGCTGGTCTGGGTTTCCATCCATGCAAAAGCACTACGCGATGAACAGGGAAATATCCGCCATTACGATGGGACGATAGAAGACATCACCGGCCGCAAGAGGGCGGAGGAGGCGCTGCGGGAGAGCGAAGAGAACTTCCGCCGTTCTCTGGACGAATCCCCGATGGGGGTGCGCATCGTGACCATAGAAGGTGAGACCATTTATGCCAATCGGGTAATGTTGGATATCTATGGCTACGACAGCATTGAGGAATTCAACACAATCCCCATAAAGAAGCGATACACACCGGAGAGCTATGCCGAGTTCCAGATCAGAAAGGAAAAAAGAAAACAGAGTGATTATACCCCGTCCGAATACGAAGTGAGCATCGTAAGGAAAGATGGTGAAGTCCGCCGGCTACAGGTCTTCCGTAAGACAATATTATGGGACGGTGAAAAGCAGTTTCAGACAATTTATCAGGACATCTCCGATCGCAAGCGGGCGGAGGAGGCGTTAGGGGCTTCCCGGGAACAGATGCGCGCCCTTGCCGGGCGCCTACAGAAGGTGCGTGAAGAGGAGCGGACACAGATCGCCCGTGAAATCCACGACGAACTGGGAGGGGCCTTGACCGGCCTGAAGATCGATTTTTCCCTGCTGACAAGAGCCGCTTTGAAAATAGAAAATAAGACCGTCAGAACATCTTTGCTCGCTGGTATGGACTCCATGATTAAATTCATCGACGCAACCATCCATACCGTACGCAGGATCGCGATGGAACTCAGACCCGGCGTTCTGGATGATCTCGGTCTCATTGCGGCTCTGGAATGGCAGCTCAAAGATTTCGAGAAACGCACCGGTATCCGATCCGAACTTTTTCCACCTGTGGAAGAGATAACCCTTGACGCCGACCTTTCTACGGCATTGTTTCGCATCTTTCAGGAGGCGCTGACCAATGTGGCCCGCCACTCCGGGGCAACGGAGGTGCGTGTCCGTTTGCGCGCGGATGCTGACTCCGCCACCCTGGAGGTGGAGGACAATGGCAAAGGCATTGAGAAAGAAAAGATCCATAGTTCAAAGTCGCTCGGACTCCTGGGGATGAGGGAACGCGCCCAGATGTTCGGGGGACGCATCATCGTGATGGGAACTCCCGGCATGGGCACAAAAGTGACGGTTGAGATCCCGTCTGTAGAAAAGAGAAAAATGGATCGGGATCAAGGAGGAGACGCCGGATGATCAGAGTGATTGCCATCGACGATCATCCTGTCGTGCGGCGCGGGTTGAAGCAGATCATCGCCGCAGAACAGGACATGCAGGTCGAATTTGTTTGCTTTTTGGTTTGCGATATGCTAACATAAGCTATGTTCAGGGTCGAATACTCCAAATCTGCCCGCAAGGCATTAAAAGCCATGCCGCGCAACGTTGCCGGGCTTATTGTCGAAAAGATCGGGGCGCTGGCGGTTGATCCGTTTGCGTCCAACAACAATGTCAGGAAGCTGACCAGCCATCCTGGCTATCGGTTGCGGGTAGGAGACTGGCGGGTTGTGTACCTGATTCACGAACGGGCGCTGCTGATTGCCGTGGTGCGAATCGCGCCCAGAGGAGAGGCATACCAATGAAAGCACAGATCATCGAAAAGGACGGTCGCCCCGAATTCGCGGTGATCCGCTACGTCGATTATGAACATTTTCTGGAACTGATCGAGGATGAAGCCGACGCGCGTGCCATTGCCGAATTCCATGCGGACTATGCCGCCGGGAAGGTCTTTCTGGTTCCCGACGACATCCTGCGCCGGGAACTTGCCGGCGAATCGCCGGTGAAGCTCTGGCGCATTCAGCGCAACCTGACCCAGCAGGAACTCGCCGGGCGGGCGGGGATCAGCAAGCCTTACCTGTCCCAGATCGAAACCGGCAAGCGGCAGGGTACGGTCGAAACGCTGAAAGCGATTGCCCGCGCCCTCGACGTGCCGCCGGATGTACTTATTGACTGAGAAGAGGGGAAGACAGATGATCAGAGTGATTATCGTCGATGACCATCCTGTCGTGCGGTGCGGCCTGAAGCAGATCATCGCTGCAGAACAGGACATGCAGGTGGTCGGCGAGGCGGAAAACGCCCGGGAGGCGATCCGCGTCATCCGCCGGACCGCCTGCGATGCGGTCATCCTGGATATTTCCCTGCCGGACGCCAGCGGTCTCGACGTTCTCTGCCGGCTTAAATCTGAACGTCCGACCCTGCCCGTTTTGATCATGAGCATCCATGATGAATAACCGTACGCCCTGCGAGTGCTCAAAACCGGCGCTTCAGGCTACCTGATGAAGAACAGCATCCCGGAGGAGTTGATCAAGGCGATCCGGAAGATTACCTCCGGCGGGAAATACATCAGCCCCTCTCTTGCGGAAAGGATGGCGTCGGAGCTAACTTCCCCGGAAACCCCGCTCCACGAGAAGCTCTCCGACCGCGAATTTCAGATCATGTGCCTGATCGCCTCCGGGAAGTCGCTCAAAGAAATCGGCGAGGTGTTATGCATCAGCGGCAAGACGGTGAGTAGTTACCGGGCCCGCATTCTGGAGAAAATGAACATGAGCACCAATTCGGATCTGACCCGCTATGCCTTGGAACATCACCTCATCTGAAAAACGTCAATAGGCATCGCCCCGAGGCAAAACAGCATACACGTAAATCACCTTTTCAGCTCTATCCGGGGTAAAAAGCACTCTCCAATCTCCGACTCGTAAGCGATAATCCCCCTTCAATTTGCCCGTCAAGTGTCTCACGGCATGGTGCAATAGAGGATTTTCCGCTTGTTCCAATTCCGACAAGGCGCTCTGAATCCTCTGTCTTGCTGTTCTATCAAGTTTTAAATACTGTTTCTCGGCTGTGGGCTTAACTTCAATCCTCCAGTTCATGAAGTCCTTTCCCCCTGATGCCTTTTGATACTTCTTCTTTACCTTTCCCGATGATTTCGACCCATTCAGGTTTAGAGAGCAAATCAAGGGTTTCCCGGTGACTCTCAATATACTCGTCAATGAGGTCTGTGAGTATTTTCCCTATGTCCCTTTTCTCGATATCCGCAATAATCTTGAGAATATCTCTCTTATCCTCCGGTATCCGCACCGTTGCCGTATGCATATAAACACCCCCTTCATCTGTTTATTCATTAGTATCTTAAGCGACTAATCGCTTTTTGTCAACACCTTCCTTGACACACCTTCCTTGTAAAGATATCCCTACAAAAAAATCAGCATTCCCTTACAGACAAACCATTACCGGATGAGATAGCACGAAATCGTGGGAGGCTTGCATCAGGGGATCCCGACGTTAACAGGCCGTTTAAAACGGTCATCACCTATTTTAGAAAAAGGAGTTGGCATGAAGGTATTTCTCGTTAATGATTCAGCCATTGTCCTCGAAAAACTGGCGGCCATGATCTCCGGCATCGACGGCGTCGAAATCGCCGGGCAGGCCCTGAATGAACATGATGCGATCCAATCCATCGTGTAACTGAAACCCGATGCGGTGATCCTGGACATCCGCCTGAACGGCGGCGGCAGCGGAATGAATGTTTTAAAACGGATTAAAAAAGAAATGCCGCCGCCCATCGTCATCATGCTCACGAACTATCCCTTTCCCCAGTATCGGGAAAAGTGTCAGGCCCTGGGCGCCGATTATTTCTTCGACAAGGTGACGGAAATCGAGAAGATCTACGATATGTTCCAACAATTGCAGAAGGATAAATCGGGGACATGACCGTATTTCCGTAGGAAATGCGGATCGTGTCCCCCGAATAACCCCGGAGGGATCGGAACGTGTCCCCGGGACACAGGTGGATGTGGGGTTCATTGCAGGAGAAAAGCCCGTGAAGAGACTGCGTAAACTGGTTACATTCAGCCTGGACGACCGGAAATTCGCCCTGTACGTCTCCGCCGTTCAGCGAATCGTCCAGGCGGTCGAAGTGACCACCCTGCCGAAGGCGCCGGAAATCGTCGCGGGCGTCATCAATTTTCAGGGGCAGGTTATTCCCGTATTCGACATCCGGAGGCGTTTTCGCCTGCCACCGAGGGAGGTGCGTCTCGCTGATCAGATGATCATCGCAACCACTGCGAAGCGGATTGTAGCGCTGATTGTCGATTCCGTGAACGATGTGATCGAGATTCCGGAAGAGAGGATCACCGCCGCGGAACAGATCCTTCCGGAACTGGAATATGTAGAAGGCGTCATGAAGACGGAAGGCGATATGGTTCTCATTCACGATCTCGAACGGTTCCTTTCCCTCCCGGAGGAAAAGGTCCTTGATGAAGCGCTGGAGGCGTTGAATCCCAATGACCGGAAAGACGGATAGCCGTACCATTCCCGAAGCGCTTCTGCAGAGACTGTCAGACTGCCTGACGGCCAAGGTCGGGCTCTATTTTGCGAAAAGGAACTGGAAGGAACTCCAGCAGAAGATGACCGCCGCGATGACCGATTTCGGTTTCGATCGGGTCGAGGAATTTATCGAATCGCTCCCTTCTCTCTCTCCGACACAAAACCAGATCGAAATCCTGGCGAGCCACCTCACCGTGGGCGAAACCTATTTCTTCCGGGAAAGAAAAGTGTTTGAAATCCTGGAACGGTCCCTCTTGCCGGATTTGATCGCCGCCCGGCGGAATACGGAAAAAAGACTCCGATTCTGGAGTGCCGGGTGTTGCACCGGCGAGGAACCGTATTCCATTGCCATATTGCTCCATAAAATGCTCCCCGATTTGAAGGCCTGGAATATTTCGATCCTGGCTACGGACATCAACCCCCGGTTTCTTCACAAGGCGTCGGAGGGGATATACGGCAAATGGTCATTTCGAGACTGTCCGCAATGGGTGCAGGAAAAGTATTTCCGGAGGTCGAAGAAAGACCGGTTTGAGATTTTACCCGATATTAGAAATATGGTGACCTTTGCCTATCTCAATCTCGTTGAAGATTCGTATCCCGATCTTTCGAACCAGACCAATGCCATGGATGTCATCTTCTGTCGCAACGTGCTCATGCATTTTGCCGAAGAGCCGGCGAAGAAAGTCGTTCACAATTTGTCCCGTTCTCTTATAGACGATGGTTGGCTGGTTATCAGTCCGACCGAAAGCGTCTATATTCCTTCGCCGCCCTTTGCAGCCGTTCGTTTTCCCCATGCCGTTCTTTACAAAAAAGACGGCAAGCCCCGTAGGGCGGAAGAAATTCCCCATGTGTTTGTTCCCCTCCTTCATAAAGAGGAGGCGGCGCCTGCCAAGCCGCGCGTTGATCCTGCCCCGGTGCACGAAATAAAAAAAACAGTGAAACGGTCAGAGGCCAAAGAGAAGGAAGCAGAAAAGCTGTTACCGCCATACGTAAAGGCGCAAGCGCTTTATGAACGGGGTCGCTACGGGGAAGCAACACGGGAACTTCTGGAACTGGTTTCACATGATCAGGATACGGTTACGGCGCTGACTCTGCTCGCGCGCACTTACGCCAATCAGGGCGATCTCATGGAGGCGCGCAGGTGGTGTGAAAGAGCAATAACCAAAGATAAGCTTGTTTCAGGGTTGCATTATCTGCGTGCCACAATCCTTATGGAACAGGGGGCCGCGGAAGAAGCGGTCATGTCTTTGAAACGGGCGCTCTATCTCGACCCGGATTTTGTGCTGGCTCACTTCGCCATGGGCGTCCTCAACAGCCGCCGGGGGAAGCTTAAAGAGACGGGGAAACATTTCAAGAACGTGATTACGCTGCTGCGGAATTGTCCGCAAGAGAAAATATTGCCCGAATCAGACGGCATAACCGCGGGCAGACTTGGCGATATTGTCGGGTTAATCAGCCGGGAGAAGGGACTCTCATGCGTGAAATAGCAACAAAAGAAAAAGCTCTAAAAAACATTGACTGGCGTCAGGTGCGCGATCGTATTGAAACTGCCCGGCTCGCGCTGGAAGAAGGTTCGGGAAAGACCCGGGAGGAGACGATCAGGATTCTCAAGGTCAGAGCCAGAACGCTATCACAAGAACGGAAAGAAGAGGATCCCGATGCCGAATATATCGAGGTTGTTGAATTCAACCTGGCATATGAAGGATACGCCATTGAATCATCCTATGTTCGTGAAATTTACCCGATTAAGGAATTCACGCCGGTGCCGGGTACGCCGCCGTTTGTCGCGGGCATCATCAATGTCCGCGGTCAGATTCTGTCGGTTATCGACATCAAGAAGTTTTTCGACCTTCCGGAGAAAGGTTTGACCGACCTCAACAAAGTCATCATCATTCACGATAATACAATGGAATTCGGCATCCTTGCCGATGTCGTGCTCGGCACGCGCCGTATCATGCTCGGGGAAATCCAGCAGTCCCTTCCGGGCTTCACCGAAATTCGCGCACACTATCTCAAGGGAGTCACGAGAGAGCGGGTGATTATTCTGGACGCAGAAAAGCTGTTGTCCGACAAAAATATCATCGTGCATGATGAGGTCATATAAAAAAGTTTCAAGCTTAAAGTTTGCAACTCGAAACCTGCAACTTGCAACTTGTTTTTTTCTCAAGGAGGAATCTGCGATGTTCAAAAACATGAAGATCGGACAGCGCCTGGGATTGGGCTTTGGCTTTTTGCTTGTTTGTATGATTGCCATAATTGCGGTTAGCTTAACTACGATGATGACCACTCATGAAACTCTTGACCGTATTGTGAAAGTTAACAATGCCCGCCTTCATATGGCCAATGATATGATTAACGATGTGAGAGAAGTGTCCATTGCCCTCCGCACAATCCTGTTACTGAAAGACACCGGAAAGACACGGGAGACAAAAAACAAGATTGCTGAATCCAGGAAGGAATATGATGCCAATTTTGAAAAATTCCAAGAATTAACCGCAAAGGACGACACCGAGGCATGGAATATAATCTCCAAAGTCAAGGCTTCCCAGGATGCATCAAGACAGCTAAACACTGAGGTGTTTGATCTGGCCGTAGCAGGCAAGCATGGTGAAGCCCTGGATTTGATGACTAAGAAGGCCAGCCCCGCAGTGGGTCAATGGATAGAACATGTAGACGACCTTATAAGACGTAATGAAGATCGCAATAGGATGCGTTACGACGAGGCGGAAAAAGCTCAAAGCTCTATGCGCACAACCCTGTTCATCTTTGGAGCAGTCGCCTTAGCGCTGTCTGTTGTGATAGTGATCATTGTGACCTTAAGTATCACCAGACCTCTCAAAATTGCGACAAAAATGGTTCTTTCAAGAGATTTGACCATAGATATTTCTGCTTATCAAAAAGGGGGAGGGGAATTAGGCGTTATGATCAACTCCTTCAGCCGGGATATTTCCGAACGGATGAAGATGGAGCAAGAGATACGAGATGCATCACGCTATACCCGCAACCTGATCGAGGCAAGTCTTGACCCACTGGTTACAATCAGCCCCGATGGAAAAATAACCGATGTGAATAAAGCCACCGAGGAGGTAACCGGTGTTTCCCGCGAGCAACTGATCGGCAGTGATTTCTCCGACTACTTTACGGAACCGGAAAAGGCGAGAAGGGTATATGAGCAGGTTTTCTCACAGGGCGCCGTCAAGGACTATCCCCTCACTATTCGTCATGGCTCAGGACGCACCGTGGATGTGCTCTACAATGCCGGTGTGTACAAAAATGAGGCCGGAGAGGTGCAGGGTGTATTTGCCGCCGCCCGTGATATCACCAAGATCAGCAATTTGTTGCAGGAAGTGAAAGACGCTGTTGGCGTCCTGGCCACCTCTTCCAGTGAAATCACGGCAACGGTTGCAGAACTCGCCTCTACCGCCGCCCAGGCGGCTACGGCAGTGAACGAGACGACAACGACCGTGGAGGAGGTCAAACAGACGGCGGTGCTTTCCAGCAAGAAGGCCAGATCCGTTTCCGACAGCGCCCAGAAAACGCTTCAGGTGTCGCAGGATGGGAAGAAATCCCTGGAACAGACCATCGAAGGCATGAACCACATCCGAGGGCAGATGGAGTCCATTGCCGAAACGGTTGTCAGGTTGAGCGAGCAGAGCCAGGCAATCGGCGAGATGGTGGCTACCGTCAACGACATCGCCGAGCAGTCCAATCTCCTTGCCGTCAACGCCGCCATCGAGGCGGCCAAAGCCGGCGAGCAGGGAAAAGGCTTTGCCGTGGTGGCGCAGGAAATAAAGAGCCTGGCGGAGCAATCCAAGCGGGCGACCGCACAGGTCAGAGCCATATTGAGCGACGTGCAGAAAGGCATCAATTCCGCGGTCATTGTCACGGAACAGGGAAGCAAGGCCGTAGAGGCCGGCGTGAAGCAGGCTGCCGTGTCCGGGGAGGCCATCCTGACGCTGGCGGACAGTGTTGACGAGGCGGTGCAGGCAGCGACTCAAATTGCGGCGTCGAGCCAGCAACAGTTGGTGGGGATGGACCAGGTGGTCCTGGCAATGGAAAGCATCAAGCAGGCGAGCGTCCAGAACGTCGCCGGCACCAGACAGGTGGAGACGGCAGCGCAGAACCTGCAGGAGCTGGGGCAGAAGCTCAAGCAACTCCTGGAAAGGCATGAGACGTGAAAGACGATTTCCTGAAAAAACTGCTGGCAACCTTCAGAATCGAAGCCGATGAACACCTGAGC
>Ga0172375_10013487_pt1 | contig 10128 bp, 7 predicted proteins | sample LakKiv1m_FD_114537 | JGI IMG/M metagenome (GOLD analysis project Ga0172375, IMG submission 114537) | Freshwater microbial communities from Kabuno Bay, South-Kivu, Congo - kab_092012_11.1m | ecosystem: Environmental > Aquatic > Freshwater > Lake | place: Democratic Republic of the Congo...
ATATGGCCATGCGCCAACCATCCAAATTGCCCCTAACCCCCCTTGGCCAAAGGAATGAACTTAGCGAATTTCCTTTGAAAGTCCCCCTTTGAAAAAGGGGGATTTAAAGGGATTTGAAAAGCCGCAATCAGAAGAAATTTTTGGCAAACGCTATAGTTCATCGTAGGGTGCGCATCGCGCACCCTTACCCCTGGGTTGCGGCGGACACGGAGGCCCGCCCCACCCGCCTTTTCATAATTCCTCGGTGAGCCGCAGACTTAGGGGCAAGTGGGGTAAGGTTATCGCCGAGAAGCCGACCTCCCGCGCCGCCAATCCTCCCTGAGCTGCGTCAAGGTCACGCCCTGGACCGGACCGGTCTTAACCAGCCAGGCCAGGAAGGCGCGAATTTTGGCCGCGAACCGGCCGACCGCCGCCTCAGTGGGAAAAAGTTGGGTGGCTCCGGGCTTAAGTTCGGAGGAGTGGAAAAACATGGTGAGGACCCGGCCGCCCCGGCGGCGGTGGAGGCGGGCCGCCAGTTGCATGGAGGCCAGGGGATACCAGGCCGGCTGCACCCCGACGGCGCCTATATAGCGGAACAAACTCTTCAGACGCCGCTCCCAGGCCGGGGGCCCGGCCGCGGCCAGGCGGTCAATCAACTTCGGGGTCCCGGGCGCCACCGGCACCACGGTGATGGGGACCTCCAGCAGCGGGTTCTCCGCAGGCCGGGAGTCCCAGAGGGGAAAGGGGTCGGCCGGGGCCAGGAAACCTCGGGGATCGGCGTTTTTGAGGGTGAGGGGCGCCACGCTGCTGTCCACCTCCAGCCCGAACTCCGGCAACAGGCCCCAGACCCGGCGCCCCGCGTCGAACCGCCCCATGCGGAAGGACCGGGGCCGGACCGACAGATTGTCCCGGACCTGGGACGCCAGGTGGGCGAACTTCTCCCGGAGGACTTCCCGGGGGAGCCTGGCCGCGGGCACCGGCTCGGGGTCGGGAAGGTCAACCAAAGGCGGGGTGTTCCAGGGATGCAGATGGAGGCCGATCTCAGCCCCATAGCGGTCCCGGCAGCGGGCCAGAACCCGGCAGGCTTCGGGGTCCCGGGCCACCTGGTAGGTGACCAGGAGGGTCAGGGGCAGGCCGAAATCCCGGGGGATGAACGACAGGCGCTCCAGTTCCGCCACGTTGGTCACCCCCGGGGGGGTCCGGGGGTAGCTCCCGGAAAACAGCCCTTCTTCCTCCACGTCGATGGAGATCACCAGTTGCACTTGATTCTTCTCGTAGGGGCGGGGTTTCCCCGCCCTCAACCCCGTAAGTCCAAAACCACCTTGAGGCTCTGATGGCGGCGCTTGTCAAAGGCCGTCTGGAAGGCCCGGCGGTAATCCTCCAGGCGGAAGAGGTGGGAGACCAGCCCCCGGGTGGGATAATCCCCCCGGGCCAGCAGCTCCACCGCCTTTTCATAGGTGCGGATTTTCCGGCCCTGCCAGAGGCCGTGGGCGTAGGTGGCGGAGCCGGTGAGCCTGAGCTCCCGGAACCACAGGCTGGAGAAGTCCACCGGCCCCAGGGCGCCGGCGGTGCCTACCATGACGTAAGTCCCCCGGGCCCGGAGGGTCAGGAGGCCGGTTTGCAGGGAGGTTTGGCTGCCGACACAGTCAAAGAAGAGGTCGGCGCCGCCCTCCAGGTTGCCGCCCCCCAGGGTGGTGGGCACCAGCCGCGCCCCCACCGCCTCTCCCAGTTGGGCCCGGCCGGGTTCCAGCAAGACGGCCCCGGCGCCCCCCTCCCGGGCCAGTTCCGCCTGGAAGGGATAGCGGGCCACCGCCACGATCCGGGCCCCGGAGCCCAGGGCCCGGAGCAGGCGAATCAGGTGCTGACCGATGATCCCGGCGCCATAGACCACCACGGTGTGCCCGTCTTCCGGGAAGTTATCCAGGGCGGGCTGGAGGGCCGAAGCCATGGGATCGGTGAGCACCGCCACCTCATCGGCCAGATGATCCGGCAGCCGCACCAGCCGGCTGGGGTGGGCGGCCATCAGCCCGGCCATGCCGCCCCCGACCCCTTGGGTGAAGCCCAGGATCACCCCGGGGGCCAATACCCCCGCCAAAAAATTTTCGCAGAGGTTGTATTCCCCCCGGGCGCAGTAGCGGCAGGGCGGCGTCCCCCGGACTTCACAGGGGAGGATCGGCTCCACCGCCACCCGGTCGCCGGGGCGCCAGGCCGACTCCGGGGGGGCCTCCAGCACTTCGGCCACCACTTCGTGGCCCAGCACCGCCGGGAAAGAGGCGTAGGGCTCCAGCAAAAAGGATTCGGCCCCTTTCAACAGCCGCAGGTCCGAGCCGCAGATGCCGCAGAGGCGCGGCCGCAGCACCAGCCAGGGGGCTTCCGGGGGCCGGAAATCCACCTCCCGCAACCTGAAGGGCGCCATGCGGGCCCAAAAGGTCCGGGGCCGCAGGCGGTTCAGACCCTTGGCCAGCAGGTAGCGGATGACCGAGCGCTCGTAAACCAGAGCCTGCATGGGGCGGGTCGGCCGGTGCGGCATATCTTATCCTCTGTGCTTTTCAGGACTCTGTCCCGGGAAGGGGCGCTTGTCAAGACCATTCTTTCCCAAAGGGTTGGGAATTCCGCCCCGATGGGGTATAATGCCCGGTGAAGCGGGACTCGCCCCCGGTGCGCTTATTATACCAATGATCATTGCCTGGCGGACATAATGGAGTATGAAAATGTGGGACAGCCGCCCCGGCTGTCCACGGGCAGGCGAGGGCGCCTGCCCTGCGCTCTTAGATAAAATATCAAGGGACACGGTTTCCATGGGTTCAAGGAGCAGGATCGCACTGGGGATGGTGGTCAAAAATTTCCGGCGCCTGGCGGTGCATCCCTGGATCGGCGCCAAGCTGGCGACCCTCCAGGGCGAGAAGTGGCTCTTCAACCTGCTCTATCCCCGGGCCTGCACCGGGGAGGCCAATAAAATCCGCCAGTTGAGCTTCCGGATCACCGACCTCTGCAACCTGCGCTGCCACACCTGCGGCCAATGGGGCGACCGGGGGTTTCTCCACGGCAAAAATCTCCGGGAGCTGAAACAGAGCGAAGTCCCTTTGGGGCGCTACCTGGAAGTCCTCCGGGATCTGGTGGCTCACGGCCACCACCCCTTTGTCTATCTGTGGGGCGGCGAACCCATGCTCTACGAGGGCTCCCTGGAGTTGATCGAGGGGGCCGCCGCCCTTAGGCTGCCCACCGCCATTGCCACCAACGGCACCCGGATCGCCGCGGCCGCCGAGCGGTTGGTGTGGGCCCCCATGTTTCTTTTGCAGCTGTCCATCGACGGCCCCGACGCCGCCACCCACAACCAGGCCCGGCCGGGGGTCAAGGGGGCCAACAACTTTGCCGACATCCAGGCCGCCCTGGCCGCAGTGGGGCAGGCCCGCCGGGACCGGAACCGCACCCTGCCCCTGATCGCCTCCCTCACCACCATTTCCCAACCCAATTTCCGCCACCTGGTGGATATTTACGAGGCCTTCCGGGACAAGGTGGACCTGTTTGTCTTTTACCTGTCCTGGTGGATCGATGAGGCGCGGTGCCAGGCTCACGAAGCGGATTTCCGCCGGCGTTTCGGTTTCACCCCGGAGCGGCCCCGGGGCTGGGTGGGGGGTTGGAAGCCGGATGACTACGGGGAGCTGGACCGCCAACTTCAGGCGCTTCTCAAACGGTCCCGGCCGGGGTCGGCCCCGCCGGTCACCCTGATCCCCTCCATTACCGGGGAGGACAACCTGCGGGCCTACTACACCGACCACGGGAACTATTTCGGGTTCAACCAGTGCATTTCCATCTTTCAGGCGGTGGAGGTCAACAGCAACGGCGATCTCTCTCCCTGCCGGGACTACCATGACTACGTGGTGGGCAACATCAAGGAGACCACCATCGCCGAACTCTGGAATTCCCCGGCGTACCGGCGGTTCCGGCAGAGCCTGGCCACCGAGGGCTTGATGCCGGTGTGCTCCCGCTGCTGCGGCTTGATGGGGTATTGATGGCCGGGGGCGGCAGCGCTGCCTTTAAAGGATAACCCACCGCAATAATTAACTAAAATGATATTAGTCATAACATCCCCCCTTAGCCCTCTTTCTCAAAGGGGGATAAGGAGGTTTGCCCAGGTAAAGTCATCCTTGATCAAAGGGGGATTTAGGGGGATTTCAATCCATTTTCATGAGTTATATTAATAATCCACCTCTGCTTAAGTCAGCATCTAGGGGGGTCCGGGGTTTGGGGCTTGCCTGCCTCCGGCCGCTATCCCGCCCGGCCCGCCTGGTTTTTCTCCTGCAAGATTTAAAATTCGGCGGCACCCAGCGCCAGGCCCTGGAATTGGCCCGGCTGCTTGATCCCGCCCGGTTTCAGGTGGAGGTCTGGCTGCTAGCGGGGGGAGAAGATTTGGCCCCGGAGGCCCGGCGACACGGTCTCCCGGTGGTCCAGTTGGGCCGGCAGGAGCAAGTGGGGCCCCGGGCCTTGCTGCACCTCTGGCGCTACCTGCGCCGGGCCGACCTGGACCTGCTCATGCTTTTTACCGTAGTGCCCAACATCTGGGGCCGGGTGCTGGGCCGCCTGGCCCGGGCGCCCCTGATTGTGGGCAACTGCCGGGGCGGCGGCGCGCCCCGGCGGCAGCACGAGCGCTGGCTCTGGCCCCTGGCGGATCATCTCATCTGCAACAGCGCCGCCTTGCAACGGGTCCTCATCAGGGGCTGCCGCGTGCCCGGGAACCGAATCACTACGATCCCCAACGGAGTGGACCCGGATTATTTCCGCCCGGCCCCCAAGGCGCCCCCGCCTTATCCCGCCGTGGTCCTCTGTGTGGCCCGGATGGCGCCGGACAAGGACCACGAAACCCTGGTCCGGGCCTTTGGCCTTGCCGTGCGGGAGCGCCCCGAGGCGGAGTTGTGGCTGGTGGGGGACGGCCCCCTCCTGCCCCGGGTCCGGCAACTGGCCGAGGCCCTCCTGCCGCCGGGTTCTTTCCGGTTTATCCAGCCGCAGGCGGACCTGCGGCCGCTGTTCCGCCAGGCCGGCCTCCTGGCGTTGAGTTCCCGGACCGAGGCCATGCCCAACGTAATCCTGGAGGCCATGGCCGCGGGCCTGCCGGTGGCGGCCACCGCGGTGGGGGGCGTCCCGGAGATGGTGAGCCCGGCCCGGACGGGCTGGCTGGCCCCTCCGGGAGACCCCCCGGCCCTGGCCGCGTGTCTGAGCCGGCTGCTGGCGGACCCGGAGAAAGGCCGGGCCTGGGGGCGGGCTGGCCGGGAGCGGGTCCTGCAGGATTTTTCCCTCAAAGCCATGACCGGGCGGTACGAGGCGGCGCTGGACCGCCTCCTGGCGCAGGTGGGACGCTGACGATGCCGGGACCCCGGGTGGCCTATATTCTCCTCTGGTTTCCCGAACCTTCCCAGACCTTTGTTTTGGATGAAGTCAACACCCTGATGCGCCTGGGCCTGGACATCCGGGTTTACACCCTGTACGGGGCCCGGCCGGCTGGCCGGCTGGCCGGGATGGCCGAGGTCTTGGCCCCGGTGCACCGCCTGGGGACGGCCGCCCTGGCGCGCCTGGTCCGGGACTGGCTGCGCCTGGGCCGCACCTGGGGGCCGGCGGCGGCGGCCTTCTGGCGGCGAGCGGCGCTGCGCCGCTGGCGCAGCCTGGAAACCGGCGGCGAGGCCCTGTGGGCGGCCCTGGCCGGGGTCCACCTGGCCGGGATTCTGGCCGCCGACGGCATCACCCACCTGCACGCCCCCTGGGCCAACGGCCCGGCCACCGCCGCCTGGGTGGCCGGAAAACTCAGCGGCATCCCCTTCAGCTTCAGCGCCCGAGCCCACGACCTCTATCCCCCCGACGGGGCCCTGGAGGAAAAGATGGCGGCCGCCAGGTTCATCCGCACTAATGCCCGGATCAACCAGCGGTTCCTGGCGGACCTGTGTCCCCCCCTGGCCGGCAAGGTGGTGAACATCTATAACGGTGTTTCCCTGCCGGGGCCGGCAGGGCCCCGCCCCCCGGCCCGGCCGCCCTTTCAGTTGCTGGCCCTGGGCCGCCTGGTCCCCAAAAAGGGCTTTCCGGTCCTCCTGGAGACCTGCCGCCTCCTGTCCGACCGGGGGATGGATTTTCACCTGACCCTGGCCGGGGACGGCCCGGACCGGCGCAAAATCCGGGGACTCATTCAGAGGCTAGGTCTGGCGGACCGGGTGAGGCTGCCGGGGGCGGTGCCGCACCGGGAGGTGGCCCGGCTCCTGGCCGGGGCCCACCTCCTGGTCATGCCCAGCCTGATCGCGCCGTCGGGAGACCGGGACGGCATTCCCAACGTCGTCCTGGAGGCCTTGTCCTCGGAAGTGCCGGTGGTGGGCGCTGCGGTGGCGGGCATCCCCGAGGTCATCCAGGACGGCGACACGGGCTGGCTGACCGCGCCCGGCGACCCCGAGGCCCTGGCCCGGACGGTGGCCGCAGCCTTGGCCGACCCGGCGGAAGCCCGGCGCCGGGCGGCCCAGGGCCGGGCCCTGGTGGCCCGGGAGTTCGATTCCCGGAGAAATTACGCCCGGTTAAAAGCGCTTTTGGAAGAGGCGGCTCGAGGTATAAATCCCCTAACGCAGCCGCAGGCTTTCCCGCGAAAAACCCCGTTCAAATCCACCTAAATCCCCCTTTGCCAAAGGGGGACTTTCAAAGAAAATTGGCTAAGTTCTCCCCTTTGATAAAGGGGGACTTGAATACCCTTCTTTGACAAAGGCGGACAGGGGGGATTCTGGGTGAAACAATCGTGGTTCAGCCACGGTTAGCCGGCGGTGGCCCAGGCGAGTCGCCCATGCCAATAGTTCATCTCCTCAATAATCCACCTTTTTCTCCCGGATGAACTTTTCCACCAGGGCGAAGATCTCCTGGTTGCCGCAGAAATTGCCGGTCTGAATGGCGGCCCGACAGCGGTCCAGGCCTGCTTCGAAGGCGGGGATGAGGGCGGGCCGGGGATTGAAGCCGGTGAAATAGCGCCCATATCCCAGGCGCTCCACATAAAAGGCGTTTAAAAACTGCTCGAACGCGGTCTTGATGGGAAAAGAAATCACCGGCTTGCCGTAGAACAGGGCCTCGGAGATCAGGGTGTGGCTGCCGCCGCAGACCACATAGCGGCTAGAGGAGAGGTCGTCCAGGAAGCCGGCCTCGGAGTTTTTCTTGAAGTGCAGGTTGCCTTCGGTGCGCTCCTGGTTAAAGCCGTACACCATCACCGGGGAGGGGATGGCGCTCAGAAAGGGGAAAAAGCGCTTGAAGGTGGCGTAGCCCTGGTAGGCCACCACATGGTCGCCCAGGGCGGGCCGCCGCCGTAGCACGCTTTCCCGGAAAAGGGGCGGGAGAATCTTGGCCCGGGCCCCGAACCGAAGCGGCGTCTGGAAAAAGGAGATCACCAGGTAATCGGTGGCCCGGCTGAACAGGGAGGACACCGCCACCCGGGTGGACAGACAACTGGGCCACTGGGTCCAGGGGACCGGGTGCCGGCTGCAGGTGATGATGTGTTGATGGTCGATGGACAGACAGGGGACGCCGAGCCGGCGGGCGGCCTGGGGCGCGAAATATTCATAATCGCTCAGGGTCACGTCGGGTTGAAAGCGGTCCATGAGGTCCAGGACCCGCCGGAGGTAGCTTCGGGACCGGCAGCGGACCTTGAGGTTGGCCCAGAGGGTGGCGGCCACGTCTACCCGGTGGCCCCGGACGATGGTGGGGGGATTGGGACATTCCTCCACCGGGAATTCCCGGCCCAGGATGGCGGCCCCGGTGTCATGGCTGACAAAGAGAAACTCGTGTTCGGTGAAGCGCCGGGCAATGGTCAGGGCCCGGACCGCGTGGCCGTGGCCGATGCCGTGCACCCCATAGAGAATTTTGGCCATGGCGGCAAGCCTGGGTGACCCCGGGGATATTCAGGGTCAATGGAGATGGCGATTTACAAAAAATGAGTCAATTCGGTTGTGGGGGCGGGGTCTCCCCGCCCAGGCCAGGGCCGGGAAACCCGGCCCCTACAATTTTTCATCCATATTCGGCGGGTTCTCTCGCAGTTCCTGGAGAAAACCCGGCGGTTATTGGTTCAAGATGATTTCCTTAACCCGGCCGCCCCAGGTCACCCGGTAGGAAATGCCCCGCCAGGCGATGGTGTCGGTGGTCCAGGTCTTGAGATAGCACCAGCAGGCCATGAAGATATTGGCGTAAAAACCCAGGAGCCAGGGCCCCAGGGGGATTTTTGGGGGGACCAGGGTGCGGCACCAGGCCCCGGTGGCGGTCAACACCAACAGAAATCCCAGGCTCACCAAAGCCAGGGGCGGGGGCGCCAGCCCGAGCAGGCCCCCGAGGCCGGTCAGGACGGCCAGGAGAATGGGGCCGGCCAGGACCCACGCCGCCAGGGCGGCGGCCAGCCAGACGGCGGGCAGACAGTATTTCAGATAGAGAAGCTGCCGGGTGAGCCAGGTGGCCCAGCCGCGCCCGGTCTGGCCGGCCAGATGGGTGTCCAGGACGGCGGCGGCCACCGGCGCCGACCGGATACCGAACTTCAACAGGCGCTGTCCCAGGGGGAAGTCGTCCAGCACGTTCATCCCCAGAACGCCCTCGACCCCATGATCGTGAAAGGCGGATCGGCGCACTGCGGTGGCCCCGCCCCAGGGCAGGGCGATGGCGGCAAAGCCGTGCAGCAGGTGCAGGGTCAGCACCGTTTGGAGCATCCCCAGGGTAGCCACCCGGGTGTCGCCGGGAATGACGCGGTGGAAACCGGAGGTCAGGACCGCGGCGCCGGTGACCAGGGGGTGGAGGAGTTCCCGGAGAAAGTCAGGCCGGGCCCGGTGGGTGCTGTCGCAAAACACCAGGATTTCCACGGCCTCGTTTAGGGCCCGGACCCCGGCCAGGATATTGTGGTTCTTCTGGGAGCAGCCGGCCGCCGGGCCGCTGATCAGGTGGCGGCCATGGGGGTGACGGGACAACAGACGCCGCACCAGGGAGTTGGCGGGGTCCTTTAGGTCCGATGTCACCAGGATGGTTTCATAGTTGGGGTAGGACTGGGTGAGCAGGGACTTAAGCGCGGCCTCCATTTCCGGGGAATTCCCGGTCAGGGGCACAATGAGGGCGGCCCGGGGATAGGTCGGCCAGACGCCGGCCGCGGGGGATGCTCCGCCGAAGTCCGCCCCCGGAAAACTCCGGCGCACATGGCGGCGGCTGTGCCCCAGCAGGACGAGGAGGAGCAGGAGTTCCAAAGCCATGGAGGCCAACAGGAAGGCGGTCATGTCCGGAGTTTGCCGCGCGTGCGGACCCACCAGCGCCCCGCCAGAATCAGGGTGGGGGCCAGGGTCAGGGCTTCGGTCGCTTCCCGGGGCAGGCGGCCGTGTCCCACCAGGTACAGCAAGGCCCCCAGCAGGACGGTGAGGCCCAACTGGAGCACCGGGCCCCGGGGAATAAGCCCCAGACGCCGCTGGCAGAAAGACACGGTCAGGAGGGCCACGCCGCCCTTGGTGAACACCATGGCCAGGACCGCCCCCATGAGGGGGGCCTGGGGAATGACCAGGCTGCACCAGATGAGGTTGAAGGCCAGACCGCTCAGGTAAAAGATCAGGAGCAGCCGCTGGTGGCGCATGCTGATCATGAGAAACGCCGCCAGGTTGTGCATGAAGGCAAAAACCACGGTCACCACCAGGACCTTTTGCAGCCAGATGGCCTCCGGGTAATTGGGACCGTAAATCAGGGTAATGATGCGGTCGCTTTCGATGAACAGCGCGAACATGACCACCAGGGCGGCCCCCAGCAGCCAGCGGGCGGTGTCCTGGGCCAACTGGGAGACCCTGGCGCGGTCCACCTCCCAGAACTGCACGAAGAGGGGAAACAGGATGCTCTGCAGGAGCAGGTTGGAAACCAGCCCGGAGATGCCGTCCACCGTCTGCCAGGTGACGCTGTATTGCGCCACCCCGTAAGCCCCGGCGTACTTCTGCAGGAAAAAAAGGTTGGCCTTGTTGTAGAGGATGGCCGAGACCTCGATGAGGGCAAACACCAGACCCAGGCGCAGAGTGTTAACCAGCCGCCCCAGGGAAGGCCACCGGAACCGAAGGCGGCCCCGGGTCCGGGCCAGGATGAAGCCGCCTCCCAGGTTGACCAGGCTCTCGATGAGCTTGAACGCAGCCATCA
>Ga0172375_10013488_pt1 | contig 10127 bp, 5 predicted proteins | sample LakKiv1m_FD_114537 | JGI IMG/M metagenome (GOLD analysis project Ga0172375, IMG submission 114537) | Freshwater microbial communities from Kabuno Bay, South-Kivu, Congo - kab_092012_11.1m | ecosystem: Environmental > Aquatic > Freshwater > Lake | place: Democratic Republic of the Congo...
AATTAGTACTTACATTGGTGATACCGTTACATTATTTAATGGAAGTTCAACTACAATGTCGGGTCAATTGGCCTCATTCATTGTTTCTGCATGTACAACCACCTCATTAAGTGCTTCAACTATGGGTCAATGGGGTATTATGTCAGCATCGACATTTAACACTTATACAGGTGCAGGTTACACAGGTGTTACTAATTTCTTAGGTACTTCAGGTACAACAACGGCAAATGCAAACTACACGGCAAGTACTATGGATACATGGTACTACGCAGCATTTGACCCACAATCAGGGGATAACTACGACGGTATTTCATTTAACTCCGTTATTGGAAGTAATTTCGGTCCAACAGCAACACCAGGCTCATTCTCAGGTACAGTTTCGGGAACAGTATTAAACTTTGTTGGTACGGCATACACAGAATATAATGATGTTGTTATTGCAACTTTACGTTCAAGAGGTTTAAACTCAGACTCAAGTGGAGGTCCTGTATACACGGTGTCAGGCACATCACAAGTTATTATGGATACCACAACAGGTTCATACTCTGATGTATTAGAAAATCCATTCGCATCTTTTGCTATTTCGGGTGTGACAAATGACGGAGAAAACTTCAATTTCGAAACATCATTCTCTACTTCTGACCCTGACTACATTTCTAAAGTATTTGGAATGACTAACTTCGGTAAACCAAGAGTTGAGGTTCCTTTGTTCTTAGAAGAAACATTCTACAACTTAATGAATTGGAGTTATAGAAAAGGTTATATCAGAGGTTTAAACGCTTCTTTAATTTCATTACCATCTGCAAGAGAAGACAACGGAACTAATTCATCTATTGGTTGGTACTTGGAACAATACCAAACACCATCAACACCATACATTGTATCAGAACTTCGTGGTAATACAGTTTACAGATTGTTCAGATTTGTATTGATTTCTGACGGTAACTCAGCGAACCAATTAGTTAAGATGTCTATCGCTAACATGTCATTCAATAACATGACATTTGATATTATTGTAAGAGATTTCTACGATACGGACGCTAATCCAATCGTTCTTGAGAAATTCACTAACTGTACAATGGACCCAGGTTCTAACAGTTTCGTGGCTAAGAAAATTGGTACTTCTAACGGTGAGTTCGAATTGAAGTCAAGTTTCATCATGGTTGAAATGGATGAAGATGCACCAATCGATTCATTACCTTGTGGTTTTGAAGGATTTAACTTCAGAGAATACCAAGGGGCAAATTCACCATTCGTGATTTTCAAAACACAATACAACTACCCAGGTCAACAAATTTGGAACCCACCTTTCGGTACTTCGACAGGTTCGGACAACACAACTTTATCATCAGGAGATAACGTAAGAAAGACATACTTAGGTATTTCAAATACGGTTGGTATCGATTACGATTTCTTCCAATATAAAGGAAAACAAAATCCGGCTAACTTATGTTGTGCTACTGAGAGTTTACCTTGGAACTACATCACACCTGGTTTCCACATGGACTCAGGAGCAACTGCTGTTACAATCGCAAACATCTACATAACATCAGGTCAAACAGCATTTGAGTGTGGTACGGCTTCATTTCAATCTGACCCAACAAACCAATCTAACCCTTACTACAGAACATTCGCAAGAAAATTCTCAATAGTGGCACAAGGTGGTTTTGATGGTTGGGACATTTATAGAGAATATAGAAGTAACACTGACACGTTTATGTTGGGTCAACCTGGTTACTTGAAAGGTGCATCACCACAACAATCAGTACTTTATCCAAATGCGACTGGTTGGGGAGCATTCAAACAAATTACTGTTGGTGATAACACACAAGACTTTGGTAATACTGATTTCTATTCATACTTACTCGGTCAATTAACATTCGCAAACCCTGAGGCTGTTAACATTAATGTGTTTGTAACACCTGGTATTGATTATGTGAATAACTCAAACTTAGTTGAACAAGCAATCGACATGATTGAGTCAGACAGAGCAGATTCACTATACATTTGTACTACACCTGACTACGATATGTACGCACCAACAACATCTAACTTCCAAGCAGATTTCATCTACCCACAAGAGGCGGTTGATAATTTAGAGGAATCAAATATAGATTCAAACTACACGGCAACTTACTATCCCTGGATATTGGTTAGAGATGGTGTTAATAATACTCAAATTTACATTCCTCCAACATCTGAAGTTGTAAGAAATTTAGCACTCACAGATAATATTGCATTCCCCTGGTTTGCAACTGCTGGTTACACAAGAGGTTTAGTAAATGCGGTCAAAGCACGTACCAAACTAACACAAGAGGCGAGAGATACTTTGTATGAGGGTAGAATTAATCCGATTGCAACATTCTCAGACGTAGGAACAGTAATTTGGGGTAACAAAACTCTTCAAATTAGACAATCGGCACTTGATAGAATTAACGTAAGAAGGTTGTTACTACAAGCTCGTAAGTTGATTTCTGCGGTGGCAATCAGATTGTTATTCGAACAAAATGACGAACAAGTAAGACAAGACTTCTTGGATTCTGTGAACCCAATCTTGGATTCAATCAGAAGAGACAGAGGTTTGGTAGACTTCAGAGTAACTGTTTCAAACAACCCTGAAGATATCGACGCTAACCAATTGGTTGGTAAGATTTACCTGAAACCAACAAGAGCTCTTGAATTCATAGATATCGAATTCTTGATTACTCCAACAGGAGCGTCTTTTGAAGACATCTAATAATTAAAAATAAGGGGGGTTGTACATCAACCCCTCTTTTAGCCTAAACAAAGAAAAACCATGGAATTCAAAAAATCAAAATTAAATGAAAATCTTAATGTACCTGTGTCAGGTAAAAAGACTTTCTCAAAGAAATCACAAAATATCATTGTTTCTGAAGCTCAATTAGAGAGATTGATTGAAAAAATTGCAAAAAACAAAAATGTTTAAAAAAGTTTTAAGAGAATTTTTAGAAGAAAAACTTTTACGTGAAGGTTTTGACGATGCGGGTAATCCTGATTTAAAGTATTATGCTTTTGATTGGGATGATAATATTGTTTTTATGCCGACAGAAATAATTGTGGCAACTCAAGATGGAGAAGAGATTGGAATGGGTACTGAAGATTTTGCGGAGTATAGAATGGATATTGGTAAAGAACCATTTATGTATAAAGGAAAAGAAGTGGTGGCGTTTGCAAATGACCCCTTTAGAAACTTCCTAAGTGAAGGTGACGCTCAGTTTATAGTTGACTCAATGTTAGCTAAACCAGGACCTTCTTGGGATGATTTTGTGGAGTGTTTAAATGGTGGTTCCATCTTTGCAATTATCACAGCAAGAGGACACAACCCTGAAACACTAAAAGAAGCCACATACAACTATATTGTTACTAACCATAATGGTATTTCAAAAGAAGATTGTATCTCAAACTTAAAAAAATTCAGACACATTGCTGAGGAAGGTGAGATGGACAGAAATGAAATTATTATGGAGTATCTTAATATGTGTAAATTTTATCCTGTAACTTTTGGGGAAGGTTCAGCAACGAATCCTGAAGAAGGTAAAATCAAGGCATTAAGAGAGTTTATCTCATATGTAAAAGAAATTGCGTCAAGATTGGGCAAACAAGCATTCTTCAAAAATGACGTAAAGAACAGATTTGTACCGGAAATTGGATTTTCTGATGACGACCCTAGAAATATAGAAAAGATTAAGCAATTCTTAGATACTGAATATTCAGATAAACCAGTAAGAACTTATTTAACTAAAGGAGGAGAAAAGAAAGAAATATAATTTATTTAAGTATTACTGAAACTGGATATACATAATCCAAAATTTCCGGAATAAAGTAAATAGAAAAATTTTTCGACATCCGTGTATTTATAATTAAATAAACTAAAAAAACGAAAACTAAAAAAAAATACTATGGCTGATTTATTAATGAAAATGCCGATGCCTTACGAACCAAAACGTAAGAATAGATTTATCTTAACGTTCGATTCTTCTTTGGGCATCAATTCTTGGTTTGTTGAATCTACAGCAAGACCACAAATTACAATCAATCCTGTTGAAATTCCATTCTTGAACACATCTACTTACGTAGCTGGTAGATTCACATGGAATACAATTAACGTTACATTCCGTGACCCAATCGGACCATCTGCTGCTCAAGCACTTATGGAGTGGGTACGTTTACACGCAGAATCTGTTACTGGTCGTATGGGATACGCAGCAGGTTATAAGAAAAACATTTTCTTGGAAATGTTGGACCCAACAGGTGTTGCGGTAGAAAAATGGATTTTACAAGGTACTTTCCTAACAGATGTGAATTTCGACTCTTTAGGTTACTCAGACGACAACTTGGCAACAATTAGTGCTACACTTCGTCCTGATAGATGTATCTTAGTTTATTAATAGTATTTACGAAAAAATCAGTCTAATTATATTTAACCATAGGGGAGACCCTATGGTTTTTTTTTGTTATGACAGATTACTCACAATATTTACAAGAAGGTTTTAATTTACCTCACGACGTAGTTGAACTACCGTCTCGTGGAAAATTCTATAAAAATAAAAAATCAGCCTTGAAGGTTGGTTACTTGACTGCTATGGATGAGAACATCCTTTTGGCTGATAATAAGAATAATGACATTATTTCGACACTATTAAGAAATAAAATCTACGAAACAGATTTTCATCCTGATGAACTTTTGGATTGTGATATTGAAGCAATTCTTATTTTCTTGAGAAATACCGCTTTTGGTTCTGAGTACAAATTAATACTAAGAGACCCAAAAACACTTCAAGAATTTGAGGTATCAACACAACTTGATGAGTTAAACATCAAAAAACCTTTACAAGAACCCGATAGTGAAGGTCTATTTACGTTTGTACTACCAGTGGGTGGACAAACAGTTAGATGTAAAATGTTGAATGGTTATGACCAAAAAGAATTAAAAAAATTCGAAGACGCATATCCAAAAGGTGTGGTCGCACCGGTACAAACCAAAAGATTGGAAATGCAGATTGTATCTATCGATAATACAAATGACAAAGGTGAAATTGCCAAATACATCCAACAGATGCCAATTGCAGATTCAAAATTCATAAGAAATTCATTAAGAGATTCTGAACCGAGATTGGATTTGGAAAGAGTATTTACAGCCCCGTCAGGAGAAAAAGTGAGCGCTAGAATCACTTTCGGGGCAGAATTTTTTCGTCCTTTCTTCTAATTACCGACAGATTATGATGGATGAGTTTTATTACTTGTCCAAGTATGTCCACTTCTCATATGGTGATATGTTGAAGATGCCAATATTTGAAAGAAAATACTTTATTAATAAACTTGTGACGGAGTTTGAAAAAAAGAATGAACAAGCCGAACATGCAAGAAATAAAAGATAAGGTATTTATCTAAAAACATTAAATGTTTCTACAAGACGCAACATCAACAGGAGGAGGAGGACCCTCAATCAGTGACGCAGTAAATGCGGTCAGTGATTCTTTTAAAAAATTACAAGACAGTATTTTTGATTTTGAGGACCAAGTATCACGTGTCAATCGTCAGGTATTAGGTCAGGGCTCAATTTATGCTGTATCAATGAGGAAACAGTTTGCTTTGGCAACTTCTGATGTCTTACAAATTGGTGGAAATTTAGATGATGTTGCCAACACGTTTTCTGCAATTAACAAAGTTATGGGAAAAAACACTATGTTGTCGGCACAAGAATTATCAAACATGGTGGCAATACAAAAATCTGCAGGTATTACTGCTGATGAAATGGGTAGTCTTATTGAAGCGTTTGATAGTATTGGTGTTGGTGTTCAGGATGCTGTGGGTTCTATTGATGATATGGCGGCAAAGGCACGTAGTTTGGGGTTAAATGTTAATACGTTTTTAAGCACTACTGCTAAAAATTTAAAATTAGTAAACTCATACGGTTTCAAAGATGGTGTAGAAGGATTAACACGAATGGTTGCTAGGTCACAAGCACTTCGTATTGATATGACTTCAGTTAAAGGACTTGCTGCTGATTTACTCAACCCTGAAAAGGCAATTGAATTGGCTGCCGAATTCCAAAATTTAGGAGGAGCTATAGGTGCATCCTTGGGTGATGCGTACAACCTTATGAATCTAGGTCAGAATGACATGGAGGGTTTACAAAACGCAATTATTGGTGCCACAAAAGCCTCAGTACAATTTAATAGTCAGACAAAACGTTTTGAAATATCTGCACTTGAAATGAGAAGATTAAGGGCTTTCGCAAGTGCGACTGGTATGGACTACGAACAATTGGCGGATAGTGTCGTAAGAGCAGCAAAAGAAACTCAGGCTTTTGAAGATATCAAATTCTTGGATGTCGATTCAGATAAGAAACAACTTGTTGCTAATTTAGCTAAATTAAATAAGGACGGTAAATTAGAAATTCAACTTCCAAATATGGATAAAGCTGTTGAGTTAACAGAACTTACGGCAAAACAAGTTGAGGATGCTTATGGACAGTTGAAGAAACAAGATGAACAAAATCAAATGAGTTCTATTGATATTGCAAGGGCTCAACTATCAACACTTGAACAAATTGTAGTTGCACTTAAAACACCTGCAGGTAAATTAGCTGCTGATATTGCAGGTGGACAAAACTACGAAAAAGCGACTCAAAATGCGAGAAACTTAGCCGACCAAGTTCAGCAAGGATTAGAAAAGGTGATGACTGAAAAAAATTATCAAAATTTTAGTAATTTAATAACACAAAAAATAAGTGATGGACTAACAAAGATTGATACTTCAACTTTTGAAAATTTAGGTGCAAGTCTTGCTGACTTAGCCAAAGAACAATTGATTAATGTTTTCCAAAAAATAAGAACAGAATTATTAAGACAAGGACCTTTAACAACTAATGCTGTTCCGTCAATGGCTCCTCAAACAACAAGTACTCCTGTAAATAATATGACCCCCACTACAAATGCTACAGCATCTATTAATGTTGAAAACATGGAAGTAATACATAAAGGAACAGTAGAAATTAGAGGATTACAAGAAACATTTAACATTGCTTCTTTAAGTCAGTCACAATTACAAGAGTTAGGTACCAAAATTAAATCAGCCATGGGAAGTCAATTCCTTGCTACGGGTTAATAAAAAATCCGTTTAAATCTATTTATTGATAAATAACCATAGATGAATAGTCCATTATCGTTTGGAGCCACAGAAAAGTTTAGAAAAGACTTACTTGTAAAGAATCTTCCTCCTTACAAGAACCAAAACTTTTCAGCAAATGGTAGTGCGGGTGAAACTGAATTTAAACTAAGAGAATTTAGTGTTGTTGATAGTCCAAGTTTGGACCAAGTTGGTGAAATAAAAGAACAAGAACTTTACGCAAAAAATGCGTATGGACCGGGTAACAGTACCGCTTACGGTTCAATGGTTGATATCAATAAAGACTATGGGACAAAATCTAATTTAGGTCCATATAGTAATGGAGGTAGTGAACCAGGTAAGACTACGGAACAATCACAAAAAGATGCATATATTCAAAATACCTTTGGACCTGAAAACGGGTTTATATATGCTCCAACAACACAAAACGTACACAAAGTAATTGCTGAAAAAGACGGATACTTCAATTATATATCATCAGTATATCCTTTAGCGTCTTTATTTTTGAATGAAAATCCAAGAGGTAGTAACGGTTCGTTAGCTCAGGATACTCCGATGATTCAAATAGCAGCTCAGTCCCTAAGGGCTGAGTTACAATATAGAATTGCTCAAGAAACGTATGAAAATACTTTTGGTAGAGTAAATTTATTGGACGCACTAAAAGACCCATTTCAAGCTGCGGAAATACTATCAGGAAGGGCTCCGTTAATTGAAAGAGATTGGCAGATATCGGTACCGGGAAGTTTAGCGGGTAAAGGTTTAGATTTTTTAAGTAGAATTACAGGTGTTTATTCACCGTATTCTTGGATACCTGGTGATTACTTTGCGGTTGACGGTAAAAAGAGTTTTATAAATCAAACTATTAATTTTGTTGGAAGTTTTCTTGGTAGACCTCAATTATTACCAACAACAAAAAATGGTTCAGACATTTTCTTGGCGAATACTGGACAAGGTTCAGTATCTGCGTTGTTCTCAGCATTGGAGTACAACAATTTCAGACCCGATTATAAAGCCAATTTTATTGGTGACCTAAATTTAGGAGCACCAAAAGGAAATTATTATGTTGGTAGTCGTACTCAAGACCCCGACAATATGGTATTTCCAAATGACGAATTACCTGTTGACCCATTAGGTAGAAGAGTAAAAGTAGCAGTTAGAGGATACAGTGAGGTTGCTAAAATCTACGAAAACAATCAAAACTTTGCTTTTGGACCTGGTGAAGCTGAACCGTCAGATGGTTCAGGACAACAAGGTGGATTTACATGGATATCACCAAAAACAAAAAACCAAGCGGGTAAAAAAGTTGGTCAGGGTGGTAGAATTGAAGGTGAAGACCCAAACTGGCCGTCCATTAGTTCTCAATTTGATAAGAGTGAGTCAACAGACTTTGCACTTAGAGACGGGTCAATCATGGACGACACCCAAAGATTGGTTAACGCAGCTGACGGATTACCTGGTAATGCAAGATTAGGACACGTTGGTAATGCTATCAATCAAACATCAAAGGTGTTTTGGGACGGTACAAGAGAAATTACTAAAGGTTCAAGAGTTAAAAGATTTGTTAATCAAAACGGTGCCGAGGTAGGGAGAGAATATTGTAGAGTATTCACTAAGGATACTCCATACATGGCATTTAATGACCTTCAAAAAACTGACGGAAACATCCGTAAGTTTACATACTCAGTATTAGACAACACTTACAACTTAAACATCGCACCAATCAACGGTGATGAATCAACAAATATAGTTGACGGACAAGTTAAGAAATATATGTTCTCACTTGAAAATTTGGCTTGGAGAACTACAGACTTACAACAAGATTTACCAGCGTGTGAAAAAGGTCCAAATGGTGGTAGAGTTATGTGGTTCCCCCCATATGATTTAAGTGTAGATGAGAGTGTGTCGGTGGCTTGGAACGAAAACGTATTCTTAGGTAGACCTGAACCAATTTATACTTACAACAACACAAGAAGAACTGGTAGTCTTAGATTTAAAATTATTGTTGACCACCCGTCTATTCTTAATATGTTGGTGAACTATGAATTACAAAATGTTACACCTGATTCACAAGTTACAAAAATCATCGATTCATTCTTTGCGGGTTGTAAAGATTATGACATCTATGAATTAGCCCAAAAATTCACAACATTAACCTTTAATGAGATATTTGATGTTGTTGAAAAAACAAAGAATATTGAAGACTTCAAGAAGGCAGTCAAAGAAATACCGGCAACTAACTCACAAAAAGCGGATGAAGGTGAAAGTATTCCAACATTCGATATTAGTGATTTAAAACTTTATTTTGATAATGATACACCTGACCCAAAAAGTTATTCGGTAACTTCATCAGTGGATTATGACGATACGTTTATTGTGTATAGTGGGGCTCAAGCAGATTATCAAACAAATGCATCTGACTCACAGAAACAACCAGTACAGACTTTCTTTGATTCAGAAATTATACCTAATTACGAAGTTTTCCAATCATTCTTATCAAGACTTAACGAGGTAACACAACAAGGATATCCCGTTCAATTCACCATTGCGGGTTCAGCATCGTCACCAAATAGTACTGACTACAACAAAAACCTTTCGGCAAGAAGAGTGGACTCTGTGATAAAATCAATCAGGGGGTATGAAGGCTTGAATCAAATGGTTGATAGTGGTATGATAAGAATCAACCAAGTCGCTGCTGGTGAAACTAGTGTGGGACAAACGGGTGTTGAGTGTCAAAACACACCAACAACTGCACCTGATAATGTTTATTCGGTATCCGCTATGGGATGTAGAAGAGTTCAAATCACGGGAATTCAAACATTACCAAAGGTTCAGGGTGAAACTCAAGCACAATCAGATGAGATAACCAACACACCTACAACGGGTGATGAAAACGCAAACACAAACGCCAGTCCAAGACAACAAACTTCACAAGAGTTACAAATCAAAGAAGGACTTTCCAAGAAAGTATTAAGAAG
>Ga0172375_10013490_pt1 | contig 10127 bp, 8 predicted proteins | sample LakKiv1m_FD_114537 | JGI IMG/M metagenome (GOLD analysis project Ga0172375, IMG submission 114537) | Freshwater microbial communities from Kabuno Bay, South-Kivu, Congo - kab_092012_11.1m | ecosystem: Environmental > Aquatic > Freshwater > Lake | place: Democratic Republic of the Congo...
CAGAGCAATACGCGTGCCAAATGCCTATGGCATACAATTAGCTGATATCATGTACCATTTTATCCTATGGGTTTCCGTAGGCGGGAAAAATAGAGACAAAATTTGTCATGTCATAGACCATATGTGCGTAACATATTGATATATATTAGGTTGTTTCGCGTCAAGTATGTTGACGCGACCAAGACAAAAATTGTTCTCCAGCCCATCTGAATACCAAATGCTCATGCAAATTCTCCAAATTTGGGTCTGTGGTCATTGCAAGAAGAAATGTCCCATTGAAGGCATCCTCTTATTAACAGGTTGTAATAACGGAGCTTTACGTCCCTCGGCCCTTGCAATGAAAAGATACCCGCTTGTGTCATTTCGGGCCAAACGCAACAATCTCGTGATAAGTTGCGAAAATGGCTATAGTAGTTTTAGTGGGGAACAAAAATGCTCTCTTGTGGTATAGGTTACGCGAAATGATGGCGGCCGATGAGGAGCGGTGAAAAACGTGATTGATCTTCATGTCCATACGTCCATGTCCGACGGCACCTATTCGCCGGAAGCAGTTGTTAGACTAGCGCGAGAGAAAGGACTCCGCGGCATTGCCATAACTGACCACGACACTGTGGCCGGCGTACTGCCAGCGCGTAGGGCCGGATCGGAACTAGGCGTAGAAGTAATTCCTGGCGTTGAGATGAGTACAGAATGGCCCAGTGGCATTATGCACATCCTGGGCTATTTCATTGATGTCGAGAACGAGATTCTTCTTGAGGCGTTGAGTTTCCTTCGGTCTGGCCGGATGGAGCGAGTCCCCAGGATTGTGGAAAAGCTACGCGCATGCAATGTACTCATATCTGCAAATGAGGTTCGGCGTGAGGCCTTAGGAGGAGCGCCGGGCAGGCCCCATGTGGCTGAGATAATGGTGCGGGAAGGCTATGTGCGCACCATTCAGGAAGCCTTCGACCGCTATCTGAGGAAGGGAGCGCCGGCCTATGTTGAGAAGCGGAAGATGTGTCCTGACCGTGCAATCAGGTTAATCGCGGAAGCAGGCGGACTCCCTGTGCTCGCCCACCCCTATTCGCTCGACAGCCTCGCCGGTCGAGATTTGGAAGCCACAGTTGAAGAGCTGATCACGTACGGTCTGGCTGGCATCGAAGTATATTATCCGAGGCATACGGAACCTCAAGTAAGCACCTATCTTAGCCTCGCGCAGAAGCTCCAACTGGTGGTTACGGGGGGGACGGATTTTCACGGGGCCACCAAGCCCGAGATAGAAATTGGATCGATGCCAGGTCATAAGCCCCTTACTTACGGCATTCTCGATGACCTGAAAGAGGCCCATAAGGGGTTCAGCTCATGAACGGCAAAAACCGAGTAGCGGTGCTTGGCTTGGACGGGGTGCCGTTTTCTCTACTCCAGAGGATTTTTCAGGCAGGAGTCATGCCAAATCTAGCTGCTGTCGCGAACGCGGGTTCTTTTCTCCGGATGGAGACCTCGCACCCGTGCGTTTCCTCTGTGGCGTGGACGTCGTTCATGACTGGCGAAAATCCAGGGGTTCATGGTATTTTCGGCTTCACGGATGTGGCTGCTGATCGCATCGCTCTGAAGCTACCGTCCTTTGACGACATACAGTGCCCGGTGATCTGGAACAGAGTCCCAGACAAGAAGTCCATAGTGGTGAACCTGCCTTTTACGTATCCGGCTCGGCCTCTTAACGGTCTGCTGATTTCCGGTTTCGTGGCGCCTATTTTCGAACGGGCAGTCTATCCCTCGACTATGATTCCATGGCTCAGGACAAGGAACTATCGCACCGATGTGGATGCTGTTCGCGGCAGAAGCGATAGAAAGGCGTTCATTGAAGACCTTTTTCAAACACTCGATATTCACGCGTCGGTAATACTCGAACTCATGGAGACCCGTAAGTGGGACCTGTTCATAGGCGTGCTTACTGCAACGGACCGTCTCCACCATTTTTTCTTCGACTCGTGCGAAGACCAGGATCATCCACTCCATGACATGGTTGTAAACCTTTATGCAAAGATCGATGGCGTCATAGAGAGATTTCTCTCTGCTGCAGGCCTGCATTCAAGAACCATTTTCCTCTCTGACCACGGATTTACGAGGCTCCGAACGCAAGTGTATCTGAACCGCATCCTCCAGAGCCTCGGGTACTTGCAGTACACCACCAGTCGTCCGAAAGGTCTTGAGGACATTCACAAAGGCTCGCGTGCCTTTTCCATGGATCCATCCAGGATATACGTCCATACACGGGAGCGTTTTCGCAGCGGGGTCGTAGAACCTCGTCAGGTCGAGGCGGTAAGGACCCTATTGCGGGCTGAGTTGCAGAATCTCACCGGAAGCGACATCGGAATAGTGGCTCCTGGCGACGGACTTTCCCCATCGGACAAGATTTTCGCAAAGGTCATGGTCAAGGAAGAGGCTTACAGAGGTCCTCTACTATATATGGCCCCGGACCTCATAGTCATCCCTAACAATGGCTATGATCTCAAAGCTTCGGTAACCGCAACCACGTCCACCCAAAAAGACATCTTCACCGGCATGCATACCCATGACGATGCCTTCTTGATCATGTCTGAACCTAACATGGGGGCCAGAATGGCTAAAGCACATATTACGGATGTATGTCCACTAATGTTAGAAGTACTGTTGTGAATGCGAACGGATCGCTTGCCCATGTCGGGCGTCACAAGGCATGACCTGAAACTTGAATACAGCAAAGGGTCAACATACTCGAGGTCACTTGAACCGCCATGACAGTCCACGCAAAAAGTTTTCGATTCCGACAGCACTTTAGAGAAATAGTATGTACTCTTCGCCTCAACGTCTTCAGTCGCTTCGGCGGCAAACATGATTAGCGTAGTCTTGATCCATCCAGAGATTCCTCCAAACACCGGCAACATAGGCCGTCTGTGCTGCGCGGTGCACGCGACCCTGCACCTCGTTAAACCGTTAGGTTTCCGTCTTGACGACAGGTCGCTCAAGCGAGCTGGCCTCGACTACTGGTCAAAACTGGAACTAGTTGTCTGGGAGGACTTGGAATTGTATCTGGCCTCTGTCGATCCGGCTAGACTCGTTTTGACCGGCAGCAAAAAGGGGACGCCGTACCACGCAGTGCCGTACCGACCAGATGATCACCTGCTCTTTGGGCCTGAGACGTCAGGCCTTTCTCAAGAAATGTTCGCACGCATTCCCGAGAGGATTGCACGCATTCCCATCTATCCCGACCGCGTGCGAAGCCTCAATTTGTCCACCTCGGTGGGCGTCATCGTCTATGAAGCGTTGCGCGCCACAGGGCAATTGCCTCATTGATCGGACTGGGCTTGCTGTCTCGCCTTTGCTTTTTGAGCTGCTAAGAGTCTCTGAAGGGTGATGGCTTGCAGTTGCGCGTCCTGAACGAGCTGAGAAGATTCACGGCTCAGTCTCGCAAGTTTGCGAGTGATGGTTTGTAGCTGCCGTGAGCAATTTACGATGTCTGTCTCGGGGACTCTGTTGACGAAGCCCGAGGGGTCTCTCAACACTTGAGGGAGACGCGCTGTGTAAATGCACCTGCGCGCCTCGATAAGGTCGCGCTGAAGTATAGCGATCTTTTGCAGGAGCAGGTTCTGCTTGATCTGAATCGTGCTGGGTCTGCTGCTCAAAGGCGTGGCGGCGCTTACGGAGGCTCGCTCTTGGCCGTACACACACAGCTCAGTCAAAACAACAGCCATCATCAGCCCAACAAATAGTCTTACCGTGTAGGTAACCATCGTGATCCGTCGAACCTTTGCTTAATCACCCCCACCTACTGGCGTAGGATTCCGATGTTTCTCTCCAGGATAGCCCGATTGATTCGGTATCCAATGAGAGAAATGTAATAGTCTCCTTGAGCAAGAGCCAGTTGCCGCTGGGCGTCCAGAACCTCTGTGTACGTAGCAACCTGCTCCTTGTACCTCTCCTGATTGATGCGAAAACTCTCTTTTCTAAACTCCACCGCAGCGCGGTTGTCCCTAATATTGCTCTCGGCTCTTTTCATGTCCTCGTAGGCGCTCTTGACTTCCTGCATGATCTGCTCGATGAGCAACTCCCGCGCTACGAAGGTCCGAGCCTGGGTAGCTCGGCGCTCCTGGACTGTCTCTCGCCTTCTGAACATGTCGAAGGTCCAGGTGAGGATTCCTTGGAGTCTCCAATCATTGACTCCTTCCCGGTCAAAAGGGTTCCAATCGTCGTTCATGCGCGTCCCTATTGCCTGGACTGATACAGACGGGAGCAGATCAGCCTTAGAAGACTTTACAAGCGCCATGGCCTGTTCAACAGAAATGTTTGCCTGTCGGATTTCGGGCCTGTTAGCAGCGGCTATGGCGTAGATATTGGGCAGCGTGTAATTGTTGGGGCGGTACGATATGTCCTGAACCACCCGAATAGGGGTTTCCTGGGGGTATCTCAGGAGGTAGCACAGAGTGGCCTTGTATTTTTCGATGTCAGTTATGCTTTGGGTCCTCTGGATACGGGCTTGCGCCAGTTGGCCTTCGGTGGAGAGGACGTCAACCTTGGGTACCACGCCGGCCTTGTAAAATTCCATGGTCTGGTTGCGCAAGGCTTCCAAAGCTCTCACCGATTCTTCTGCAACCTGGAGAAGCTTCTCTGACTGAACCAACTGATAGTAGGCCTCATATACATCCAGGATGAGGTCCTGACGGTTCACCTCCATCTGAATGGCCGAATAATCGACCCCAAGCCGCGCATACTTGTACTCGTTGAGGAATTTTCCTCCCGTGTAAAGGGGCTGAGTCACCGTTGCTGTCAGTCGGACAGCGCGATAAGGATCGATACGATTGTAGTATCCAAAGACGGAAGGCATTCCATTCCAAGGCATTACCTTCATGCCTCGGCTGTCTTGAGCTGCTCCAATGGCCTGGGCGTTGGACAACTGCTGATAGCGGTACCAATTGGCACTGTACGAAAGATCGATGGAGGGGAAGAAGTCGGAGAATGCCTCCCGACGCTGGTGTTCCTTCTCTTCAATGGCCAGCCGGGAATCGGCCATGCGGAGATTCCTTGCGATGGCTAGGGAGACCGCCTCCGGAAGGGTCAGCCTAGTCGCCTTGCTCATGTCAATCTTTGGTTGGGATACGCGCTCTGCCCCGTACGCGAGTGGCGCCTCAATGAACAGAGCTATCAAAACAGCGCTGCCGATAAGAACACCCCACGACGGTTTACAACGACCCATACCCAAGGATCCTCCTTAAAACATAACCAGAAACACGATCGCGGGAATTTTTCGGTAACCCGCAAACCGAGAAAAACTACACCATCATTCTTGCAAAGACTTTGGCGTTCCCAATGAGGTTATCTATGGCAATCATCTCGTTGGGCGCATGTGCAAAACCGAGCATCTTCTCCCACACCGCAACCCTTAGCCCTCTCTTGCGAAAAAAAACCGCTACAGTTTGCCCACCTATGCCCACAGGCCTGGCCTGGACCCCATATATCTCCTGCACCGCCTGGGCCACGGCCAATACTATTGGGGAATCCGGAGGCGTGGGGATCGGCGCATCAAACCTCAGATATTCTTCCACCTCTACCGTGACCCCGAACTTCTCCACTATCGAACCTGCCACGGACCTCATTTCAGCCACTACGTCACCCAGGGACACGTGCGGCAGGACTCGACAATCGAAATAAAAGACGTCCTCTCCAGGGATGGTATTGACGTTCGGGACGTTTGCCTCCTTCTTGGTGGGCTCGAAGGTGCTCCGCGCTGGATGGAAGAAGGGATCTTCGTCGCTGAAACGCCGAGCCAAACTTCCATCCAATTCCACAATAAAGTGGGCGGCCGCCCGCAGGGTATTGCAGGTCACGTCCGGTCGGCTTGCATGTCCCTGTTTGCCTTTGACTCGAAATTTTACGTGGAACAGGTGCTTTTCAGATACTTCAATGTGGTCGCCGTCTTTGTTGCCGGCGTCAGGCACCAAGATGAGGTCGTCTGGCCCAAAGAGGTCCGGGCGGGTCTGCAAGACATATTCAAGACCGTAATGACTTCCCGATTCCTCGTCAGACACGAGGGCTAGCCCCACGTTCAAACCTAAACCCAAGGTTTCTCTAACCGCCTTCACCGCATAAATGCTGGCGGCCAGCGCCTGACCATTGTCTTCAACGCCCCTGCCGATAAGAAAGCCATCTCTAATAAAGGGCTGAAATGGGTCGCGTTCCCAGAGGCTCAACTCGCCAGGAGGAACTACGTCTATGTGGCTCAATATCCAGAGTGTTCTCGACGCGTCCCTGCCGTAGAATATAGCCATGAGGTTGGGTCTTACCCCATCCGGAACGCGGTCGTCCGGAGCATGGACCTCCTCGATCCTGTCCGGTTTCAAAGCCCTGAGAGTGTCTTCAATCACCCTATACTTGGCCATCTCGCCGGTCCCATTGTTTTCAGGCCCTATCGCCGGGATAGCGCATATATCAGTTAAAAATGTGACGCATTCTCGGGTGAGTTCTTCCAATTTTTGATGAACCGCTAGAAACTTCACCTTGCCTCCTAGGAATGAGACAAAAACCCAAAATTCAAAAACGCACATCGGGGATGTGTCATGTTAAGAGAAATAAGTGGTGAGGTCAAGGTCGAAAAAGGCAAATCAACCACGGGCAAGCATCGTCTAGTACTGTTACCTATCAACAGACACAAGTTTGGAAAAAAGAGATTCAGTTCTCACTGAGGGATTCGAAAGTGATTACTCAGTCTAACACGCCCAGGCGCGCCTCGTTGCTTCCATGGAAGCGCGAAACCAGCCAGTTTGTTTCGGGACCCGAGATCGTAGCCGGTGCTGCAAATGCTAAATTCTGTAGGCAATAATCGGCGCCGTCTCCATCTACTAAACAGGTTTATAGAATCAGGGCAGAAAGTATCCGTATTTTCATTCCAAAAGAGATAACGACAACTGGAAGATAGTATCTCTCTCTAGTTTCGTCTTAGTAAACTGCTTTCTTTGCGACGTCTTTTACGACCGGTCAAGTCACCTTAACGGTAGTAGCGCCTTATGGAATTAGCACTTCAGGTCATGCCTTGGGATGCCCTACGCCATCGGGTATCCAGAGTCCCTCCGTTCTGGTTCCCACGGCAATAACAGATAGAATCGTGCGCCCAATTCGCCTTTACTTCGGGGGACCGCTATAATATCAACGGCGCCTCTAGCAGAGTACAGGCCGTATATACCGGTTCTCGAGATTACTCTCGGATTTGTCTCATTCTCTTCCAGTGGAGATTACTCTACAGAGATTGCCCCGTTGCCTGCGGCTCCTCTCAGTTACAAGATCTCGATTAGTGCTTTGCTAGCGAACCCAGGCAATCTCGTCATTAATTGTTAGCAACAAATATAGAAGAGTTTACGGTGACCAGGCTCTAGCCATGCTCGTACACCTCACGCTTTCGAACTGCCGTACTCTTTAGTTGGTCGATGGTCTCACGCATCACGGGAAGCACATTCTCTCTGATATCGCCTGCCAATACGATGTAGAGGAGATCGTCTCCCACAGCCAGCTCCCCTTCAAAGGCTTCTATGGCAACTGCGACAATGCCCTCCTGGGCTGCTGCCCATTCTCTCATCCTTTGAATGGCATCGCGATCAACTGCGACGTGCACGGCCTTTACTTGGCGCGTCCCGCTTTTATCGTAGGCCCTTACAATGCCGTTGTGAACAAGGATCATCCCTGCTCTATTAATGTCAGGATGCCTTTTTACCGCTTGGATAAGGTCGCAAAGAGACGCATGTTTTTCTCTCATGGCCTCAGCCTCCCCATGCAATGGATCAGTAGCGTTTGTCCAAAATACACGCATTTCCAGAATTATGCATTATGTTGCTTAGCTTCGCTGGCAATGACACAAGCACTTAATTTGTTATTATAAGCCGGCAAGAGCGACGCTGCAATTTGAGACCGTGCCCGTTCAGATCAATAGACTTTTGGTCAAATTGATATGTCTTTCACGGCGCCTCACTAGGCCGAGAGTTCGGAATCCAGAATCCTACTACGCGTATAAGGCGATGTGTTAACGAATAGTGCGGCCCCATCCCTGGGCCAAGGCGCAAGGGACGGTGGGGGACGCTTCATTACGCCTGTAAACCTACTGGGGATGGACTGCTAGGACGGGGGAGGAAATGGAACTGTTGAGTGGCAAAAAATAAGCCCGTTACTTACAACGGGCTAAAGGAAGGATTAGGTTTGGTTTATCGCTGGAGATGAAACAATCATGTTATAGGTATGTTGTCAAGTTTTTTTATAATCTAATTGATAAAAAAATATTTTTTATATAAGGAGATGATTCTAACATCTTTAATTTACGATAATTATTGTGCTATCCAGCGCAGGTGACCGGCCTGGCGTCCGCTGCGCCTTGGGCCGCATCACCGTATCGATGGCGCTGAAGGAAATCAATAACGTGAGCAGCGTACTCCCTTGGTTGTTCTTCGTAAGTGTTGTGGCCGCAATTAGGAAGTACCGCCAGTTCCCCCCTAGGTAGCCAGCGATAAAATGCCACTCCCTGTTCGACTTCGAACAGGAAGCTTCTATCAGGATAGAGGACGAGCGTGGGGCAGGTCACAGCCTTTAGTATGGGCCTTAAGTTGAAGAAATCCTTGCCGTATTCCCCGCCGAATCGCCGGAATTGCTCGAAAAACTCTTCCACCATTTCTCCGTGCCAATCTCGGAACTTTTCCTGAGATTGAGGGGCGATTTCGTGGAAGGCCTTGGTGAATTTCTGGGCATTGAACTGCCACAGAGGCATGGTGCTGTAGCACATGGTGCTTGATATGATAACGCTTTTTACCCTATCAGGATGCGCGGCCGCGTAATCCACCGCGAGTACGCCCCCCTCGCATTGCCCCACCATGTGAAAGGAATCAATACCGAGCCAATGGCGAAGGGCCTCGAGTTCTTCAACGCTCGCGCTCCTAAATCTGTCGCTCACATAGAAGTCATAGCAGAATACCCCATTGGCTGTCCGACCGTAGCCTTTTCGATCGTACCGAATTGTTTTGTATCCCTGTGCGACGAGGGCTGGGTAGATGTACTCCCACATCTTGGCGCAGCCAAAGCCGTGATGCAGCATAAAGACGCAGTCGCCGAATCCGTCAATTTCGTAATAGATATCCGTTCCATCGATGTTGGCAAAGGGCATAGTTAACCTGTTAGTCTTGGCTTTTCGCAACATGGAGCTTGGCCAGCGCGCAGGCGTAAAGGTCCTTTAATCATTTTGTACCATGAATTCGGTGCGTGGGCAACCATGCATGGATGCACTAGGGCGACTCTACTGAAACCACATATGCAATGCTATCATCGTCTTCACGCCATTACTAATCTTGGCAAGGAACATTCAGGCGATATGCTGGCGCGGTCATATAGGGAGCGGCGGACAAGCGTCCCAAGGGGTGCCTTGACGCGGTTGGCGCGTAATGCTAAACGATGGTGTTCGATCTGTGTTCAAGCGCAACCGCCTCTTAGGAGAAGCAGCGCCCTAAAGGTCCTGAGCGGCTGACCAGGTTGGCTTTCCGTGTGGCGATTCCATTCCCCTTACCATTAAAGGACATCAGGGGCAATGCAATAGATCCGTGGAGCAACCCTATGCTCACATTTCAACAGTTGATTATGTCGCTACAAAGCTTTTGGTCCGAGCGGGGTTGCGTGATTCAGCAGCCCTACGACACGGAAAAAGGCGCAGGGACTATGAACCCTGCGACCTTCTTGCGAGTGCTTGGGCCTGAGCCTTGGAACGTGGCCTATGTGGAGCCGTCCCGCAGACCCACCGACGGCCGCTACGGAGAAAACCCTAATAGGCTTCAGCATTATTACCAGTACCAGGTCATCTTGAAGCCTTCGCCGTTGGATATTCAGGACATCTACATCGAATCGCTCGCGGCGTTTGGTATCGACCCCCTTGACCATGACATACGTTTTGTCGAAGACGACTGGGAGTCTCCCACGCTGGGGGCCTGGGGCGTAGGCTGGGAGGTGTGGCTCGATGGGATGGAAATAACCCAATTTACCTATTTTCAGCAGGCGGGCGGGATCGATCTTAAGCCCGTTCCCGTTGAACTCACGTACGGCATAGAGCGGATATGCATGTTCTTACAGGGCGTTGAGAGCGTATATGA
>Ga0172375_10013491_pt1 | contig 10127 bp, 10 predicted proteins | sample LakKiv1m_FD_114537 | JGI IMG/M metagenome (GOLD analysis project Ga0172375, IMG submission 114537) | Freshwater microbial communities from Kabuno Bay, South-Kivu, Congo - kab_092012_11.1m | ecosystem: Environmental > Aquatic > Freshwater > Lake | place: Democratic Republic of the Congo...
GACGAGCCGGACCCGAACAACCCCATGAATTTCTACAAACTTAATTTCAGGACATACTTTATGAACCTTAACCTTGCGGATGCCAGGGGAAAAAACAAAATAGAGAAAAAATATAAGGAAATGACAATAAGGGAATTGCGCCAGGAAATAAAGAAGCTAAGGAAGGAAAATATCGACCCTGCCCCGCTAATCACGGAGATCAACGAAAAGTTAACTCTCGCTTTCTCCTGCCTGGTATTTATACTTATGGGCGTGCCGCTTGCGATCATTACCCGGCGCAGAGAGAAATCCATAAATATAGGGATTGCCATACTTATTATCGTAGTATACTACCCGTTATTCATCGCCTGCGAAGCCTTAGGTATACAGGGCCATATTAACCCCGCCCTGGCGATGTGGATACCGAATATTATATTCGGAACACTGGGAACATTTTTAACCACACGTTTATGCGTATCTTAGACCGCTACATACTAAAATCTATAATCGCGATATTTATCACCTGTATCTTTTTATTCCTTTTTCTCTATGTAGTTATAGATATCCTCTCCCACTTGGATGATATACTAAAACACAAAACTCACTATACCGTATTAATCCAGTATTATCTCTGGTATCTTCCGATAATGTTTGTGCAGATCTCACCCTTCGCCTGCCTGTTAAGCACGCTTTATACTTTCAGCAAACTTAATCATAATAATGAAATTGTCGCTATGCGCGCGTCAGGCCTAAGCATATTTTACATTACAAAGACTGCCCTTGTTTTCGGGGCAGTGATAAGCCTGTTTGTCTTTCTGGTTAACGATAGGATTATGCCGCATGCGATGAATACGACCCAAAGAATAAAAACGCAGATGGAAGAAGGGATAAAAAGGAGGCTGGACAGAAAACACGAAATCATTGCCAATCTTTCTATGTACGGCCTTAAAAACAGGTTATTCTTCATAAGCAAATTCCATACTGAGACGGGGACATTAGAAGGGATAACTATACTGGAGCATGATGAAAGCCAGAATTTAACCAAGAAGATCGTAGCTAGAAAAGGAATTTATGAGGACAGGCTCTGGAAATTTTATAATTCCATTACCTACAATTTTGACGCTAATGGGCAAATCATAGATGAGCCTTATTACATGGAAGAAGAAATAATGACTATACCTGAAGGGCCGAAAGACTTCCTTGCCCAGAGGCAAAGGCCTGAATCAATGACTATAGGCCAACTGGACACCTATATCTGGAAACTATCCAAAAGCGGCGCAACCAATGTAATAAGAAATTTAAAGATAGACCTTTACCAGAAATTTACATCTCCTTTTACCAGCCTGATTATAATACTACTGGGAATACCTTTTTCTCTAATGATGCACAAAAGGGCAACCGGCTTATCTTCTATCGGGATATCGATTATGGTAGGATTTTTATACTATATAGTTGATGCGGTATTTATTGCCATAGGTCGCGGAGGGGCGCTCCCTCCATTTTTGGCAGCTTCATTAAGCCATATTTGCGCGCTTGCCTTCAGCCTTATAATTATCGATCACCTGCCTTAAACTTTATGTATCCTGGGTATACGGCTGCCTAACCGGCATACAATCTCATAGGGAATAGTCCCTGACTTTAGTGCCAGCTCCTCGGCGGTAATCTTTTCTTTGCCCTGAGCGCCGATTAAAACAGCTTCATCCCCTACTTTAACCCTATAATTTCCCACATCTACCATGGTCTGATCCATGCAGATCCTGCCGACTACCTTAAAACGCCTCCCCTTGATTAAAACCTCTGATTTATTAGAAAGGTTGCGCGGGTATCCATCACCATAGCCAATAGGCAGAGTGGCAATCTTAGTGGCTCTTCCGGTGATATAATAATGGCCATAACTTATTCCGGCACCGCGGGGGACACTTTTTATAAAGACTACCCTTGTCTTAAGGTTTAAAACCGGTTTTAACCTTATCTTAAGTCCCTTCTTAGGATACAATCCATAAGCGATAAGCCCGGGCCTTACCATATTAAAATAGCTGTTTTTGTAATCGATAAGGCCCATACTGTTAGCCGCGTGGATTAATGGAATTTTAATCCCCTCCTTGCTCAATCTGTCAATAAGCCGCTCGAATAAGTCAATCTGGTGAAATGTAAATTCTTTGTTTAAATCTGCAAAAGCAAAATGCGTAAATAGCCCTTCGATATCTATGTGTTTAAATTTGCTTATCCTGGCTACAAGGCTATGGGCATTATAATGATATACCCCGATCCTCCCCATGCCTGTGTCCACTTTTACATGCACGCCAATACGTTTCTTCAAAGCCTTAGCCTTCTTATCTATTGCCCGGGGTAATTCTTCATCGCAGACAGTTGTAGAAAGGCCGTATTTAAAAAGAGGCAGTATATCTTTCTTTAGGATTAACCCTAAGACTAATATGCGCGTTTTTATGCCTGCCTTCCTTAAAGCTATCCCTTCATCTATAGATGCTACGCCAAAAAAATCTATACCGCAACGCTCAAGCCTTTTAGCTACCGGGATTAAGCCATGGCCGTAAGCATCCGCCTTAATCGTCACCATAATCTTTACACCGGAGCCTGACCTTTTTCTTATCTGGAGAAAATTATACTCGAGATTACCCAAATCTACTTCTGCCCAGGTAGGCCTGTAACCAGTATGGATATTTTTCATCTCCTGATCTGACACTCCTTTGGATAAAGATAAACCGGCTCTGCCTTAAAATTACCCCTGCCCCCGGACTTCCTGATCTTCTCAAGGGCAATAGCAATCATATTGTGCGCCTTAGGATACCAGGCGTCCTTATCTAAAAACGATACCCTGCCTGTCTTCTTTACGATATCTTCCCTGTATATATTAAGGGCATCCGCAAATATAACGCTGGAAGGGCTAATCCTTCTAATAAACTCCTCCTTGCTTAAGAGAAGATACGGGGTGAGCCTCTTTAGCTTTCCGTTCTTATATTTATACTCGCATGAATAAACAAGCCCGCGCCTGGCATCAATAGCAGGAATTATCTTTTTGTCGGTTAGCGGGCAATTCATTGCCAGTATATCCAGGGTCGATTCGCCTATCAACGGCTTGCCCGACGCCAAACCAAAACCCTTCATAAAACTTAACCCCAAGCGAATCCCGGTAAATGACCCTGGTCCGCAACCCACGGCAAAATAATCCATATCGCCGGGGTTTAAACCCAGGGCGTTAAGTGATTTTTTAACTAACGGAGCAAGTAATTCCGAAAGCCTGCGCCCTGTCTTCAGGTTATATTCGCACACCTTGCCGTTATCATAAATAGCCAGGGTAAAAAAAGGAGTGGTAGTATCAATAGCTAATATTCTCATCGATATCCTTTAACAATTCTTTATAGCGTTTTCCCTTCGCCGTGAATTTAAGCCTTCTTCTGGACTCCGCCAGATACGTTAATTTAACCCTAAGGCATTCTTTTGGCAGAAAACATCCTAATTTCTCGGGCCACTCGATAACGCTTACGCCTTCGCCGTAAAAATACTCCTCATACCCTAATCCCGGTATATCCTGCAGGTCTTTCAGGCGGTAAAGATCAAAGTGATAAAAAGGAATTTTTCCTTTAAGATGCTGCCTTATTATCACGAACGAAGAGCTGGTTACCTCAAAAGAGGGGATCTTAAGCCCTGAAGCTATCCCCTTTGCCAGGATTGTCTTTCCTGAGCCTAATTCTCCGCTTAAGGCTATGATATCCTGCGACTTAAGATGCGCGGCAATGGCCTTGCCTATTTTAATTGTTTCACGATAAGAACGAGAGATTATCTGCATCTTAAAAATGGGAAAAACCTTTTAACTTTATATCCTTTATTTTACCCGAATTATAGACTAATTTAAAATTATATTTTCTTTCCACTACTTCTCCGATCAGACTAAAGTTTGTTTTCTTTCTTTTGACAAGCCTTCTCGCCTCTTTCGGGCTAAGTGTAAAAAGAAGTTCAAAATCTTCTCCGCTGGTTAAGGCATCGGATAAACCCCGCGCCTGCTTACTAATAGGAATTAAACCCTCGTAAATAAAAGCCCCGGCTTTGCTTTGCTCTAATATATGGCTTAAATCCGAAACGAGCCCATCCGATATATCGATCATAGAATTTACCTTAAAATTCCTTGATAAAAACCGCGCCTCATTTAGCCTCGGGGTAAATTTAAGGTGTTTCCCCCTGATAGAACCCCCCAAATCCCCGGTTACAAAAATAAAATCGCCCGGCATAGCGCCGCTTCTTAAGGCAAGCTTTTTCTTTTCTACCAGCCCAAGCATGCTTACGTCAATAACTATCCTGCTACTTGCGCTTAAATCTCCGCCTACAATATTAACCTTATACTCCCTGCAAATATCCTGCATCCCCTTAAAAAGAGAGTCGATAAATCTTAACGGCGTATGCTTGGGCACTCCCATAGAGACAAGACAATGCGTAGGTATGCCCAGGCAGGCGGATATATCGCTTACAGATATAGCTATAGCCTTCCTGCCGATAAGGTATGGCTTATCCCGAGAAGTAAAATCAACCCCCTCTATGATCATATCGCAGGTAAAAAGCTGGTATCTTTGCTTATCAAATTTAAGCACGGCACAGTCATCTTTAGATCCAAGAAAAACTGACGTATCAAGCTTAATACGCCTCCTGAATCTTTCAATTAATTTAAATTCTCCCAACTCTTTAATCAACATAAAGCCTTCCTGATATTATTTTTATAAGGGGGCCTGATAATCCCGGAATCAGTAATAATTGCAGTAATTAAAGTATTCTCGGTGATATCAAAAGCAGGATTAATTACTTTAACGCCGGCAGGCGCAATTTCTTTCTTGAATAATAAAGAGGTGACTTCCCTGCGATTACGCTCTTCGATCACGATATCATCGCCGCTCTTTAGCGATAAATCAAACGTTGATGCCGGGGCGGCAACATAAAAAGGGACTCCGTGATACTTGCTTAATATTGCCAGATTATACGTACCTATCTTATTAGCGGCGTCTCCGTTTAAAGCAATCCTGTCAGCTCCGGTAATCACACAATTTATTCTCCCCTCTTTTAAAAGCATGGCAGCAGTGTTATCGCAAATAATAGTCGTATCTATTCCTCGCTTGCTTAACTCCCATGCAGTAAGCCTGCTGCCCTGAAAAAGCGGGCGGGTCTCAGAAGCATAAACCTTGATCGTCTTCCCTTCCTCTTTCGCGCGGTACAATACCCCTAAAGCGGTCCCATTACCGCAAGTTGCCAGCATGCCAGCATTACAAATAGTAAGCACGCTACTGTTGTTTCTGATTAGCATTGATCCGAATCTACCTATATTCTTACAAGATATCCGATCATTATCTATTATATTAAGAGCCTCTTTTAGTATTGCCTTCTTTATGTTATCGACTCCGGACCCCTTCGCTTTAATAGCGGCGTCAAAAGCCCTTTCTATCCCCCAGAAAAGATTCCTTGCGGTAGGGCGAGAAGAAGCAACATAGCGGGCAGCGCTTTTTAACTTGCGGTTGAATTGTTCTAAACCTTTCCCTTTAAAACCCTTGATGCCAAGATAAACCCCTAAAGCCCCGGCAGCGCCTAATGCAGGCGCTCCGCGCACGCGCAACTCCCTTATAGCTTTGCATAAATCCGCCATATTATCCAGGGACAGGTACTTTGAGGCCGAGGGCAGCTTAGCCTGGTCAATCAGCTTAACCTTATTGTTTATCCATTGAATAGTTTTAAAACCCATATTCGTTTTATTAAAGTTTAAAAAAATCTACGGCATTCTTCGTAGTCTGGCTTGCCAATTCATCAAAACTTATGCCTTTAAGCGCGGCGAGAGATTCAGCTAAAAGCCTTATTTGCATCGGCTCATTTCTTTTACCCCGGAAGCCTTCGGGAGATAAATACGGTGCGTCCGTTTCCAGCATTAATTTCTCTAAGGGGGCCAGCTTGGCAACCTCTCTTAAATTGTCCGCCTTCTTATAAGTGATATTACATGTAAAAGAAATGAAAAATCCGAGGTCTAAGCATTGGTTTAAAAAAGATTTATCTCCTGAGAAACAATGCACCACCGCACTTATAGGCATTGCTTCTTTTAGTATCTTAAGCGTCTCTGCCTGGGCCTCCCGGGTATGTATGACCAAAGGCTTATTTAAGTTCTTGGCGAGTTCCAATAAAGAGACAAATAGAAACCTCTGGTCCTCTGATTTTGAGAAATTCTTAAAATAATCTAAACCTATTTCTCCTATAGCCACAACCTTATCTTCTTTGGCGAATTCGATTATCGAATTCCTGTCTTCTTCCGTAAAAGAACCTGCTTCATGCGGATGAATACCTACTACCGAAAAAACATTGACGTATTTTTTTGATAACTCCACAGACCTTTTTGAACCCTCTACGCTTGAGCCGATATTGATAATAAGGCCCACGCTATTATCCTCAGCCCTCTTAATTACTTCATCCCGGTCTAAATCGAATTCAGGAAAGTCTAAATGGCAATGGGTATCGACTAACATAATATCATTTTTCTTTAGTCTCAATGCGGGGAAATAATGGGGCGCCTTTCTTTATAGAATCAGATCCGGCTTGTTCTTTAATTAATCCGGCTGTGCGCGGCATGAATATCTCCAGTTCATCCGCAACTTCTCTGATAACATTAACTAAGATCCGGATAAATACCTTTAAATCTTCCTCCCTATTTTCTTTCGCTAAATTCCATGGCTTGGTATCTTCGATATATTTATTAGCCGTACCTATTAACTCCCAGATGCCTTCTAAGGCGCGGCTGAAATCCTGCTTGTCTAAAGCCGCATAAGTAGAAAACTTAAGGCTGCTTATTTTACCCAACAAATCATTAGCCTGGCCGGGGCCTCTGATATCATTGAAATTTACCTCCGGGATATTGCCTTTAAAATATTTCTCAACCATTGTCAAGGTTCTATAGACTAAATTTCCTAGATCGTTGGCTAAATCACTATTATAGCGCTTGATAATAGACTCCTCAGAAAAACTGCCGTCTAGGCCAAAAGGCACATCGCGTAAGAGAAAATATCTATAGGCATCTAATCCGTATTTTTCGACCATTTTTAAAGGGTTAACCACATTCCCGCGGGATTTAGACATCTTATCATCGTTAATCAGCCACCAACCATGGGCAAATACCGCTTTAGGAAGCTCAATCCCTAAAGCGTGTAACATAATGGGCCAATATACGGTATGCTGCCTTAAAATATCCTTAGCCATTAAATGCAAGTCTGCCGGCCACCATCTGGATTGATAATTATCGTTCTCATCAAATTCGCCTACAGCACTTATATAATTAATAAGCGCGTCAAACCAGACATATGTCACATGACCGGGGGCAAACGGCAAAGGTATACCCCAGCTAAGCCGTTCCTTAGGCCGGGAGATACATAAGTCATTCAACTTATTTCTTTCCAGAAAGCTTAATGTCTCTTCATAACGGCTAGGAGGCTTAATAAAATCTGAATTTTTCTTCAGGTAATCAATAAGCCAAGCCTGATACTTGGATAATTTAAAAAAATAATTTATCTCGGTAATCCTTTCAACGGGGCGCCTGCAGTCAGGGCACGATCCTTCCAGGGCTTGCGATTCAAGCCAGAATGTTTCGCAAGGCGTGCAATACAAACCCTCGTATTTACCTTCGTAGATATCTCCTTTAGCATTAAGAATATTCAAAACTCTTTGTACGGTTTTAATATGCCGCGCTTCGGTAGTGCGGATAAAATCATCATAAGAAATATCCAAAGCCTTCCAAAGATCCGCAAAGCTTTTTGCTGTTTTGTCCGCGAAAGCCTGAGGAGTTAATTTAACGGCGTCAGCTGCTCTTTGAATCTTTTGGCCATGCTCATCAGTACCGGTTAAAAACCAGACATTCTTACCGTTTATCGCCTTACGCATATAGCGGCTTAATGTATCCGCGGCAATAGTGGTATAAGAGTGGCCTATATGGGGCGAGGCATTAACATAATACAGGGGAGTAGTGATATAAAACTTATTTGCCATGATCTCCCTTAAAGCTTAACTCTATTATCGTCCCGTCTTCCGTCTGGACTGAAGCTAAGCGCTTAAATACATTTACGCTGATAACCTTTCCCTTGCCCTTAGGCGTATGCACGTGCTCCCCTTCGCGGGGAAGGCCTTTAGAGAGCAATTTATAACTCTCATATTCAAAAGAAAGGCAGCACATCAATCTTCCGCATATACCGGAGATCTTAGGGGGATTCAAAGGCAAGCCTTCTTCTTTAGCCATCTTTATTGTCACAGGCTCAAAATCTTTTAAAAATTTGGCGCAACAAAGCTCCCTGCCGCATGGGCCAAAACCACCGAAAAGCCTGGCCTCATCGCGTACGCCTATCTGCTTTAACTCTATCCTTGCCTTAAATATTTTGGCTAAGTCCTTAACCAAATTCCTAAAATCAACCCTTCCCGCGGAAGTAAAATAAAAGATTATCTTAGAGCGGTCAAAGGAATACTCCGCCTTTACCAGCTTCATGTCCAGCTTGTGTTCCCCTATTTTTCTGGCGCAGGAGTTAAACGCATCCCTTGCTCTATTCCTGTTATCTTCGATCTGTTTAATATCGGCATCCCTGGTGAGGCGCAATACCTTCTTCAGCGGCTCTTTTTCTTTTTTCTCCGCACATACCCCGGTAGATGAAAGCACCTGCCCGTAATCCTGGCCGCGGTCATGCTCAACAATTACATAATCCCCGGGATTAAGCAATAACTCTCCCCTGTGATACGGATATACCGGGCCTAAATCCCTTAAACGGACAAAAACTATTTCTCCCATATTTGCGCTCTCAAATTAAGCAATAATAAGCGAGTATTTATATTGCTTTGTGAATAAAAAACGGTGGTGGATATTGCAGTCAATATCCTTTCTAAATCTACGCTCGAGAAGCGGCTTAAATCTTTTAATAAATCGCTTCTACGGTCAAAATTAATTGCCTCGGAATCAGGCACTCCGGCTTTGAGAAGATAGAGATCGCGAAACCACGCACTTAATATTTTAAGAGCGAAAAGCAGAGAGCTCTTATCCTCAACTTTAAGCCCGATGCTGCTAAAAGACGAAGGCCTGCTCAATGTATCAATAACGCTGTTTCTTGTATTCATAATATCAGTGCCCTTAAGCCTCAACGCCTCCCCCAGCCTTCCCTCAGAATAATACGCCAGAAAACGCGCAGAGGTACTATCTAATCCATAGGATCCCTTAAGTTCATCCGCAAGCTCTTCCCTCTTTTGCGCGCTGAATTTTATAATCTTACACCTTGAAATAATTGTCTTAAAGAGCAGGCCGGGTTTATCCGTCACCAGGATTATCAAACTTAAGCTGGGAGGCTCCTCTAAAACTTTTAAAAGGCAATTAGAAGCTTCGGGGGTAAGCGTGTGCGCGTTATCAATAATAAAGACTTTGAATCTGCCCTCGTAGGCCTTAAGATTGATCTCCTTTTGCAGCTGCCGGATATCCTCTATCCTTAATTGCCCGTCGGCGGCGGAAATCAAGTGCACATCAGGATGCTGGCCGTTCTCTATTTTCTTACATGAAGGGCAAGTTCCGCAAGCGTCGTTATTGTTTAAAACGCAGTTAAGCGCCTGAGAGAGTATTATCGATGCCATTTTTTTGCCTACGGAATCAGGGCCTGAAAACAAATAACCTCCCCCCATCCTCCCGGAATCCATGCCTGCTTTAATTATCTGCAGGGCATCCTTTTGGCCTCTTATATCTTTAAATGGCATACTTATCTACAAGTTCCCTGATCTTCTTCTGCGTATAATTCTTATCTTCTTCGACCTTTACAACTTTTATCCGCCCTGGGTCTTCTCTGGCCAACTGCAGATAACCGGACCTGACGCGCAAATGATAAGCAAGCGGCCTTCTCTCAATCCGGTCGCAACAGCCGTTGCGATGAAAAAGCCCTTTATTGACCGGCAAATCTAAAAATAAGGTTAAATCCGGCCTTATGCCGAAGGTCGCAAAATCTCCTAAGCGCCTGATTAATCCTCTGTCTATGCCCAAACCATACCCCTGATATGCAAGGGTAGAATCTAGAAACCTGTCGCAGATAACCGTTACTCCCTCTTTAAGCTTAGGCTTGATTATTTCACCTACGATCTGCGAGCGCGCAGCCATA
>Ga0172375_10013492_pt1 | contig 10127 bp, 7 predicted proteins | sample LakKiv1m_FD_114537 | JGI IMG/M metagenome (GOLD analysis project Ga0172375, IMG submission 114537) | Freshwater microbial communities from Kabuno Bay, South-Kivu, Congo - kab_092012_11.1m | ecosystem: Environmental > Aquatic > Freshwater > Lake | place: Democratic Republic of the Congo...
CTGTCAGTTAAAATAGCGTCGATAGCTATCCTGTCGTTCTTAATGGTAAGCGTTCTGCCTTCGGAAAAGTACTCCGGCTTGATATACCCCATACCGATACCTCTTGATAACGAAGGAGAGAATACACCGCTGGTAACTACGCCTATTTCGCTGTCGCCCGAAAAAATAGTGTACCCATGCCTGGGCGCCCTTCTCGTATCAGCCACAAAATATGACATAATGCTGTCCGTGCCTTTCTTTTTCTTCTCAAGAAGAGCATTTTTCCCTATAAAATCCTTGTCAAGATCGACGAACCTGAGCAGACCAGCTTCTACAGGACTGATGTCAAGGCCGATGTCCTGGCCGTAAAGCGGATAACACATCTCAAGGCGCAGGGTGTCCCTCGCGCCCAACCCCGCAGGCCTTACACGTTCGTCCTGCAGGACTTTATTCCATAATTCAGCTGTTTTACCGCTTTTAATATATAATTCAAAGCCAAGTTCACCGGTATATCCGGTACGGCTTACGATCACGTCTTCACCCAGAAGTTTACGGGAATAAAATTTATAATAATCCAGGTTTATATTCTCGCCTATAAGCTGCGACACGGCCGCATGTGAAGCCGGGCCCTGTATATCCAATTTCCCCGTATTATCGGATATATTTTCGAATTTCGTGCCGCCTGAAAGGTGTTCCTTTATATGCACGGCATCGGTATCGATGGTCGCGGCATTGACCACTATCATCCATTTTTCCTGCTCTATCCGATAGACAATGATATCGTCTATTATCCCGCCTTTTTCGTTAAGCATAAAACCATACCTGCAGCTTCCTAATTTCATGCCGTTCAGGTTCAGGGTCACTATACTGTCCAGATTAGTTTTCGCGGGCGATCCGTATACAAGGAATTCCCCCATGTGGCAGATATCAAAAACCGACGCGGCGCTCCTGGTCCAGTTATGCTCTATTATTATACCCTCGTACTGGATCGGCATAAGCCAGCCGCCGAAAGGGGCGAGTTTTGCTCCGAGTTTCCTGTGTTCTTCGATAAGTGGTGTGCTTTTAAGGTCCATTATATATAAATGTAATTATAATTTTATGAATAAATGATCAACAATAAAAAATATTATCACAATTTCCGGCGGAATACAAGAATTTTTACATCGCAGGAGTCGGTCGAAGAAATTAAACGTAGCCGACAGCTATTAGCCTTAAGTAAAACATGTAAGCGAAAAGCAAAGTTCCTTCCCCATCTCTGCTGTACAATGTAAGGCCCCTGACGTGGGCTACCTTCGCTACGTGATTTTGCGGACCGATCCGCAAAATCACTGCCGTGAAATTGTGCATTATCAAAAAATTGATATAATGTTTTATGGATCGTCCGTATGCACAATTTCAAGGCCGCTCAGATAGCCCCCGCCAGGGTCCTTTCAGTTGGTTACAGTCAAAAAATGGGGGCTTTAACTTTACTTTTCGCTTATATCCCTTCTCTGTGATTAATTTTTTATAAACCAGCCCTTCTAGTTGATTTTACCGTCATCCTAAACAAGCCGAAGGCGAGTGAAGGATCCAGAGCGGCTGAAATTCCAGTCTTAAGAGTGGACTAATTTCTTCTTTTTTGGCAATATCCTGGCAAGAAATGGGGTCAGGGGTAGTCCGATATGGATTTCTTGAGCATAGCCCTGACCCCGCAAACTTAAGCATGGCATTAACGCCGGAGAAACTTTTGATATAAATATTATGAAAAGTCGAATTTCGAGGTCTGGCGTCCGACACCCCCCGTCAATTGATTATCAACGAGTTATATAGAATGTCTAGGGGGCATTATTTCAGTAAAGTATTTAATTCATAATAATTCATAAACATATCCCAAGTTGGAAAACAAGTTTCGGTTTTAAGACACGAACACCACCACGAAGGAAAGTATGTGTTAATTACATAAATTTCGGTGGGCAACCTGCTCGGTTTAACTTTTTCTCTTAGCCTTGAAAATACTCTAAAAGTACCATCCCAATCACAATCGATAAGTTCGATGAGAAGCACGGTTTTGACTTTCAAGCTAGCATAAGATAATAGTTTTGGATTTTTTTCTGCAGGGCTTTCTCGATGATTATTTCTTTTTGTTTGTCTAAATCGTCCGATTCATGAGCAAATTTTGATATATAAAAGACCCCCTTACAACTATCGCCCATGTTATGCCTGGAAAGAGTAAACTCAAAAGGTATATTGTCTAACCTTATTTTTAGAGATGTTAGTCGACAAATTTTAGGTAATTCTAAAGCATTTGCGTTTTTTATTATACTATCGGATACAGCGTTTCTAAAATCAACCCAGTTGATTCCTTTTGGCATATTACAATCTTTAGAAACAGTTAAAGAATAATATCCTTGCAAAGGTAGTTTGTCCTTTAATTCATCTCTTAAAGGGCCTAACGCATTTACCAATTGTTTTTCATTTTTCCTTTGATCAACATACCCATCTAACGACGTATGTTCAATGGCAAGTTTATTGTTATTATCTTTATACAGAGCCTCTATTCTCATACTTACGGGCGTTTCATTATGATCTTCAGGATAAGTCTCAATTAAGAATTTAGATTGATTTTGCTTATTGTAGAATACAACAAATTTTTTAATAATTTCTCTTTCATGATGTAAATCAGCCATTACAACTTCTCCTTGGAGCCCTACTGACCTACCCCAAATCCTACCCCCCCCACTCGTCGTATTATGTAAAGACAAAAGTACGGAACGACCTTGACAATGTGCTCCAATGTGATACACTATATTTGGATTTAGAGTTAAGGGACTGGGGATTCCTGGTCGGCAAAAGGTTCTGACGAAAGTCGGAACCTTTTGTTTTATGGAAATATTTTGAGTCCATAGATCAGACCTCTTCCTTTATAAATTTTATTTTCCACTACCTCATAAGACAGATTTCGTTTTTGAGGATTGAGAACATGTCTCGCAATAGGATAAGCTGCCAAGTCGGCTAACTGCGTCCCAACAACATTCATCATCTTAGGAACAAATTTCAACTTGAAGTTTATTTTTTTAAACCTCTCCGCTTCAATATAATCTGTTCCTTGATTCACAATGCGCAAGAAACTAAGCATTAAATCGTCGTCTTCCTTTTTCCCTCTACTTTCGGCGACAAGGTATACCTGATTTTGCTTTGCATCCTCAAGCACTGGCAGCAACCTTTCCAATGCGAACATCATGGCTAAATCGTACGGGTTAGCTGCGTTTAAACCATATTTGTCCTTATGCTCTTGTTTTCGTATTACAGAAACAATCAAAGAGTACTCTGCATCAGACATTATTTTGTTTAGTTTTCTATAAAACTCATTTCGTTTTTGCTGGTCTGTAAGAAACCCGAAATCTTTCTGCGCTTTCCTTATATCTCGCGAGTGTATAATAACAGATTCATGCCCAAAATAATCCATTTTAAATTGGTTTACTGCAGGAACAATCTTTTGGTTATATACTGTTTCATCGCAGACAAACATAGCAAGCGCAAATAAAGGAAAATCTTTATCTACCAGCTCTAGTGAATGATCTCCAGTTTCATCTAAATAAACGATTATAGGCATTAAATCCTTTCATTTACTGTATGCCGCTTCATGCCGCATGCGGCCATCGAGTGAAAATCTGGCATTAGGCTCCGTTTTTTTGATCATTTTCCCATGCCCACACCCAAAATCTTACCCCCATTCGTCGTGTTTTGCAAGGAAAAGACTAGAGCATTATGGGTCAGGGTTATGCTCAAGAAATCCATGCCTGGCTTTGCCTTACTACGCCAATCACAGATAGAATTTGGCGAAGTAGGCTATCCATGATCCCTATCGTATTTAATAATAGCGCGTTTTGGAGGCAAATTAAGATTTTAGATTTTTACGAGATTTTTTAAGGTTTACTTAGTTTCGCCAGATATGCTGATTAAGACTAGTATTGGCGAACGAAAAGCGCGGCATATGTTCGAGGCCCCACTTTATGTGTGGCCGAGTTTGCCGCGCCCTTAAAAAATCGAAGTAAAAATCGGCTGCCTTTGTTACCTGCTCTGCAGCAAAATCTTATCTTTACCGACAAAATGCGCTATTATTAAATAATTAGTGGGCTAATCGCGCAGACGTTCTTCAAAATGCTTTAGTGAACCTTGACGATATTGATATAAAGAATGCGGTTGGAGAACTTCTGGACGGGAACATATACACGTATCTTAGTGTCAGGAAAAAGCGCCTGAATTTTGCCGCACATTTCTCTCATCTTTTCAAGACTGACGGACCTCTTCTCACAACTTGTTTTAATATCGGCTATTTCATCCATACCGCTGATTTTCGGCCCTGTATAGTCGTCAGTCTGTATTTCAACCCTTGTAATATAAATCCTGTCCAATCCCCTGGGAAGCTCTTTTAACTCTTCGGCAGTTATGGACGGTCCTTTACCGGGTTCCTGCAGTTCCTTCCTGATACGTTCATCCTTTTTCTCGTCCTGGTACCTGCGTAGAGTCGATCCTGCGCTTAAACCCGGCGGCAGGTCCGCGGCATAAGCCGTCAAACACACCGCTATCATCGTAATAGCGGTAAAACATGCCTTCTTATTTAGGCAACGTATTAGAATATTTTCTGAGTTGAAATTCCACATAACCTGATAACACCTCCTGTATCCTCACTGACGGAGGAACTACAAAATAATGCGCCTGAAGCGCATGCCCGAGCTCATGGCCCAGTATATTTATCGACACATTATCAGCGTCTACATAAAGGCAGTTGAACGCGGCAGCGTAAAACCCGCCGGGCTGAATTTCCTGGCCATAAAGGTTGGACGCTATACGCGATAAACTTGCCCGATCTTTACATATCTTCACAATGCACCTGAACTTCGCCGGTTTCATGTCCATGATCTCCGAAACGGACAGATACAAAAGATCCAGCTGATTCTGCAGCGTCAGCTCGGAGAACGGCGTAATAGGTTCGCGGATAATAGCCGTTATGCTCGGAGGAACAGCCAGACTAACCGTAAGTCCGGTTATGTTTACGCCTGATTCCGCCTCGATGTCGAAATACCTGCTTTTCAACGTTTTCGCGGCGATAAATCCGTCGTTTATAGCGTCGGCAGCTTCCGCCGCGAACGTGTTTATAGCGAGAACCGCTACAGCAAATAAAAATATTTCCGGATATTTACGCATTATTTAGTTTTAAATTTAGACAATTCATTATTTAATTTAGACGCTAGATCGGCGATTTTCTTTCTGGAGCCGTCATCTTTTATATCCTTTATATTCTTCCCCAAAAGGGCGCTCAAATTTTCAGCTGCGCTTCTTATCTCTGACAGAGAATCTCTGTATGAAACACGCATATCTTCGAACTCTTTAACGACATTTTTCAGCTGGTCGGTGTTGCGTATCCTTATAGACGAAGTAAGGTCCTTGCCCTTGATCTTTCCGAGCTCAGTGCTCAGTTTATAAAGCGGGCCTGATATTTTATGCGAAGCAAGAAGCGTTACAAAAACCGTGGCCGCCCCTACCATGACCGTGACTACGATCAATATCTGAAATACAATAGGCAGAATAAAATCTGATGTAGACTTAACAACGACTTTAAGGTTCTCGAACGCAACGGTGTTGGAGCCCCTGTTGAATAGATATATAAGGATTCCCGTCAAGACGCTGGTTAATATGATCAGCGCGCAGAATTTGATTATGAATTTAGTCTGGAAATCTTTATCTATAAAATAATTACGCCTTCTTTCAACAGCTGCCATACTTACCTCCCGTCCGTGTTATCTATGCCCAGCGCTTTTTTATCGAAGAGTATATCCGCTTTAGCCTTCATATCAGCTATCCAGCTATCAAGCAGTTTAGACTGCTTTTCCCTGAAAAGACGCGCTTTTATGAAGTTCCTCATGCTTTCAATGGTTCCCGTACTTACGGGGTTTTCTTTGATCAGAGCCTGATAATAATCCTCTATCTCCTTATCGGTCACAGTGATAGAGGCCTGCAATTCAAGCATTTTTTTGTCGACGACTATCTTAAGCAGAGACTGTTCCCAGAAGTTCTGTATACTTTCGAGGAACGCCTTGTCCTTATCAAGCCCCTGCCTCTGGGCTTCCTGAAGAAGTAGTTTTCTGTTTATCAGATTATCCAGAAAAGCAGCCCTTAACACCGGACTGTCTGAACCGGTATTAAGCTCTTTGTAATATTTTTCGAATTCCGCTGAAGTTATAGAGTAATTATTGATCTTTACCGCTTCCTTTTCAGGGCCCGAACACGTGTTTTTCGGACAGCACCCTGATCCCAAGATCATAATAAAAGCGGCTAGAATTACGGCCGGGATATATGATAAAAGTCGCATACAGAACCTCCTCTTATGACGGGTAATAATGATATTGTATACAATATCATTATATTACAAAACATGCGCTATTAGAATAAAAAAGCGCTGCTCGTTTTAAGAGCAGCGCTTTTTTTGAAAAACATCTCTGTTTTATTTTTTAGACCTGCTTATTCTCTTCTTCCTCGTCCAGATTCGCCTGTATCGGCAGAAGAGCCGGGTTCACCGCGTTTATATTGCCGTCGATGAATTCGTACATATCAAGCCCTAATGACGGGACTTCATACATATTCATTTCAGTCAGAGGATGATAGAAGAAAAGCTGAGTTGTATTTGACTGAAGAATGGACGGCCCCTGAGTGAACGTGATCTGCGACATATCAACGGTATTCTTACCGGGTATCCTGAACCTTAATTCCTGTCCCAATATACCAAGGAGATTGCCCAAGTTGAACACCGGAGCCGAAGGTATAGGAGGATATATCTGCCTTAATATATCATAATCGCCTATAGGCGCGCTGTATGTAGCTGGCAGATAACCGGCAAACGCATCCACTCCGGGCGCTTCCGTATCGTCGTAGAACACATAACCCGGTGATGAAAGGACCACAGGGGTAACTGCTTCCGTATAGAAATTAGCCGGCACTCCGGACCTTACTATACCTTCTATAGCACCGCTTATTCCGAGCTGGCCGTTAAATCCGTCATTATAAGGATGGTCAACGACTCCGCCCATAACAAGCGTCAATCCTGAAGGAGGAGTAACTCCGGCCCCGTACACTCCTACGGGAACTGCCGAGTTAACGCCTTCCGGATTAAGACCTGTGCCTATATTATCCTGTATTACCTGTATAGAGACTTTCAGCGGATTATAGGTTGCAGGAACAGCGTCATCCGCAGGACCCGGTAAACCTTTGGGTGAACCTACGCCGATCGTCCCGTTCTGCGCCACGAACATCGAATATCCGCCCGCAATTACGTTCGGGCCGGGTAAAAGCGGATCTCCTATCATAATAGGCGTAAAATAATCCGTCTGGCTCCCCCATTCAAGAGGCAGCGTGGTTACATCCATTAATCCCGGGGTTATATCCACAGGGAATCCTCCGAGTAAGCCCGATAGAGAACTGTTAATACTTGTAACATCGGCTGTCGACAAATTGGGCAGCCATCCTTGTCCGGCATAAATAGATCCGTCCTCGCTTTCGAGGTATACGCCGCCTCTCGGGCTGATCACTGAATTGACCACCATATCGCCCGTGTTAGTGACGCTTATTATGCCGTTATTGGCCGCAACCGACATGCCTAAATCAATGTTGCCTAAGAAAGGTATATCAGCGTAATATATTCCCACATTCAGAAGATCTCCGGTATTGTCCACAAATATATTACCGGCAAAATACGAATAAGCCGCGAGATTCTCAACGTTTGTAGTGATAGGATTAAGGTTAGTCCCTATGTCGTTACGCGCTATCATCGCCAGATAATCCGCAGTCACGACACCGGCGGCGTCATATATACTGCCGTCTCCGTCGAGTCCGAGCGCTAAAGCCGCTACTATATCCGCGCTAAGGTTGCCCATATATATGTTGCCGTTCACTGTCCCAAGCGCGATTATGCTAGCTATATTGGTAGCAGTAGCCACAATATTGCCCGTATTGATATCACCGTTAATAGAGCCTATAATAACCGCTGCCAGGTCATCTGCCTGAGCAAGAATATTATTAGCCGTAACACCTCCGTCAACCGAGCCCATGGCTATAACCGCATAATCATTTGCCGTCGCAGATAAATTATCTGCAGTAATTGCGCCGTTCAACGACCCGAGTACTACGGCTGCCAATTCATCGCCTTGCGCTGAAGAATTGATGGCATTGATCATGTTATCAGCAAGAAGAACTACTGCCGCTATATAATTACTGCTTACGGCAGTGACCAGATCGGCTGTAACGCTTCCTCCGAGCGATAACGCTGCCACTCCGCAAAGACCGGAACCTATAGCGTGCACATCGTAAAGATTGATCGTGCCGCCCGCGATTATACCTATAATAGATCCCAATGCCCAGCTGTTATTGACATTTATGTCATTTGCTTCCCTGACAAAAATGTCGCCGTTACGCGCTGTAGCGGTCATGTTCTCGACGTCAGTATTGATCATACCGTCATACGGCAGTCCGTCGATATCCAAAAGGTCGCCTAAAGAACCTACGCTGACGGTACCGATAGTGCCGAACGCGTCCATTAAAAGGTTCTTTGTGGTCAAATTAACATCGTTATCGTTGCTTGTATCGAGTATGTCGCCGTTATGGCTTATCAGGTTGATGTTATTAGTTGAATTAATAACGCCCAATTCGATATTGCCGTCGGCTTGTATGTTAACTACGTCATTTGATCTGATCCCGGCGCCGTCATCGGACACACGGGCTATCCCATGCGACGTAATATTGACTGTATCTGCGGTGCCTGCGTGTCCTATTGTGCTCAAGTCGTTCATGAGGAAATCGCTGCCCGTTGTTACCGTTACGGCCTTTGCGTCAATAGCGCTTGAGTCGTTCATTGTCATAACGTTAGCCACATCTATATTAGCGTTGTTCGCGGCGGTGATCCTTGACGCATCGTTCATGGTAAGATTGTTGCCGACATTGATATTCGTGTTGTTCTCCGCAAGCACATTGCTCGTCCCGTTCATCGTCATGTCGCTGCCTACCGTGATATTCACATCGTTCGGGTCTATCGAGCTCGCCCCATTCATCGTCAGGTCATCGGCTATATCAATAGTAGTGTCATTATCCGCCCCTACCTTGCTCGAATCGTTCATCGTCATGTCGTCGTCTGCTTCTATAACCGTATTATTCGAAGCATAGATATTGCTCGTACCCGACATATTGACGTCTCTCTCAGCGTAAACATCAATATTATTCCCAGCTGTTATAGAACTCGATCCCGACATGTTCAAATTATTGTCACTGTCGAAATCTGCCATTCCTACCGTGAGGTTGACATTATTATCAGCGTGGATATTCGCCGCATCGGACATGATCATATCATCGTCAGTGTAGATAATAACGTCATTGCCGGCATTGATTGAACTGTTACCGGTCATTGTAAGATCGTCGTTCACAACATTAATATCTACATTTTGGACAGCCGATATGGCTGAGGTCCCGTTCATATACATATAGTCATCTATGTCCAGATCAGCATTGTTCCCTGCAGTTATCGAAGAACCGTCGTTCATCGTAAGGTTATGGTCGACTCCGAGTATAACGTCATGCAAGGCATTCATCATACTTGAACCGTTCATTGTCATATCATTTTTAACAGATGCTTTTATATCGTTCCCCGCGGATATTTTTGAGCTGTCGTTCATAGTCAGGTTGCCTGTGCCTGTGGTCCCGATCTTGAGAAGCGCGTCATGCCCCGCGTCGATCAATGACGAGTCATTCATAGTCATATCGTTCCTGACCGTAGCATTGATATCGTTGGACGCGAGTATATTGCTCGTGCCGTTCATGATAAGATCATTCACCAGCAGGTTCACATTTACAGGATCGATCGAACTGGCGTCATTCATGAGCAGTGTATTCGTAACTGTCACATTCGCCGTATCAACAGCGTTTACCTTAGCGTTGTTATTCATAGTCATATTGTTGTTCACTGTAAGATTGGCATTCGTGCCCGCTACGACTGAGCTGTCATTGCCCATAACAAGATCGTTACCTATATTAATGTCCGCTGCCGTATCAGAGTTGATCTTTGCCGCTCCGCCCATAGTAGCGCTATTGGTCACCCCTATATTAACGTAATGCCCGTCTATAAG
>Ga0172375_10013495_pt1 | contig 10125 bp, 9 predicted proteins | sample LakKiv1m_FD_114537 | JGI IMG/M metagenome (GOLD analysis project Ga0172375, IMG submission 114537) | Freshwater microbial communities from Kabuno Bay, South-Kivu, Congo - kab_092012_11.1m | ecosystem: Environmental > Aquatic > Freshwater > Lake | place: Democratic Republic of the Congo...
AAATTTGGCAGCATGTAATATAAAAGGAAGATTTAAAATTAAGTAAAAGAGGGGTCCCTCGCGTCAGCATTGTGAAATGCGGGACGCTCGGGATCAAATTTTGTTTCACAAAATTTGGCAGCATGTAATATAAAAGGAAGATTTAAAATTAAGTAAAAGAGGGGTCCCTCGCGTCAGCATTGTGAAATGCGGGACGCTCGGGATCAAATTTTGTTTCACAAAATTTGGGAGGATGCAAATGGCACAGGGTTATTGCGTGAAATGCAAGGCGAAGAAGGAAATGAAAGACGCAAAAGAAGTTGTAATGAAAAATAAAAGAAAAGCGATGAAGGGTAAATGCCCTGCCTGCGGTACAAGCATGTTCTGTATCATGGGAAAATAAGATATATAGTTCGTGAAACCTAAAGAAAAAGCGCTGCTTGTTGCGGAACTTGCGAAGGCGAAGCTGGCGGAGGATGTTGTAATACTGGACATGAAAAAGGTGTCCAGTATTACTGATTTTTTTGTCATAGCGAGCGCGTCTTCAACAAAGCGGTGCCAGGCAATAGCGGAGAATATAGAATCAGGCCTGTCCGAGAAACAGGAGCATGTCTCCAAGATAGAGGGCTACAAGGATGGTTTGTGGGTGCTCATAGACGCCTTTGATGTTGTAGCCCATGTATTTTATCAGGATGCTAGGAAATTTTACAACCTTGAAGGTTTGTGGGGTGATGCCCCGAGAATTACGATATGCCGCAAAAAGAAAAAAACTCTCTCAAAGAAAACCTCAAAAAGAAAATAGAAGAGTTTACCGCGCTTTATGAAGTAGGCAAGTTTATTACCTCAACGCTTCATCTGGACGAGGTTCTCGCGCTTATAACAAAAAAAGCCGCTACCATAATGAACGCGTCCGCCTGTTCGCTAAGGCTGCTGGATAAGTCAGGCCATGAGCTTTTGCTTAGGTCCTCCTATGGTTTCTCCAGCAAAAAATCACTGCAGATTAAAAAGAGCCTTAAGGTAGGCGAAAGCATAGCCGGCAGGGTTGTAAAAAATGGCAAGCCTTATATAATAAACGACCTCAGGGTGGAAAAAAAATATAAATACCCGTTTTATGTTACGCAAAAGGGGTTAAGGTCGCTTGTGACTGTCCCTCTTATCCAGAAGGATAAGATAATGGGCGCCTTGAGCATATATAATACAAAGGTTGGCAGATATACCATTGAAGATGTTAGGCTTTTAACGATGTTTGCCAGCCAGGCTGCCATAGCTATTGAAAATGCCAGGCTTTTTGAGCAGGCGCAATCCGGATACCTTAATACCATAAAGACACTTTCAAATATTATAGACGCCAAAGACAGCCAGACTTACGGGCATTCTGAGAAGGTGATGGAGCATTGTATGGACATCGCGGATGCCTTAAAACTCCCTGACGAGGAAAAAGAAGTGTTGAAATACGCGGGGCTTCTGCACGACATAGGCAAGATAGGTATAGACGTAGGGATATTGAGAAAACCCTCAAAGCTTAGCAAAGACGAGTGGAAGGTTATGGCTATGCACCCGGTCGTGGGATCAGGGATAGTAGAACAGATAGGCTTTTTGGATGACATCGCGCCTATAGTGCTTCATCATCATGAAAGATATGACGGAAAAGGGTATCCTTCCAAATTGAAGAAAGATAATATCCCTATCGGGGCGAGGATACTATCTATAGTAGACGCGTATGAGGCAATGGTTTCAGACAGGCCTTACAGAAAGGCGCTGTCCTCTAAAAAAATCAGACAGGAGTTGCTGGAAAGCGCAGGCACCCAATTCGACCCTGATATAGTAAAAATATTTTTAAAAATACTCGATAATAAAAAGCGCAAAACCCAGAAAACCTGATTATCCCTCCAAATCCGCGAAGGCGGAAAGGACCTGTTTGTTGCTATTCTGATTAAATTATGATTAATATAGAAAAAGATCTGGTAAATTTGATAAGAGAGGCGCTGAAAAAAACTTTTCCTGATGCTTATGATAAAGTCGCAGAAGGCATTTTACTGGATGTGCCCAAAGAAAAGAGGTTTGGGGATTTTTCCACAAATATCGCAATGAAGCTTTCTAAAGAGTTGAAAAAGCCGCCATTTGACATAGCAAATATTATTAAAGAAGGGCTGATCGGTGTTAATGAAAGCGCGAAACTGGAAATAACAGATATCAGGATTGAAAGGCCGGGCTTTATAAATTTTTATATGTCAAATAAAGGCGCTTGCGATCTTCTTAAAGGAGTAATTGAAACCGGCGACAGATTCGGCTCTTCATCTATAGGCAATTGTAAAAAGGTGCAGATAGAATTTGTCAGCGCGAACCCTACAGGGCCTCTGACAGTGGCTCATGGAAGACAGGCAGCCATAGGCGACTCTCTCGCAAGGATTTTAAAGTTCTGCGGTTATGATGTAACTAAGGAATACTATATCAATGATGAGGGCGTGCAGATACACGCGCTTGGAAAATCGCTTAAGGCCAGGTATGCGGAATTGGGAGGAGAGAACCAGGATTTCCCGGAGAACGGCTATAAAGGCAGTTACATCTATGATATAGCTCAAAAACTAAAAGACTCTGGAGCAGCGAAGCGCGGCTTCGCGCCATTATCCGATGACTTTTTCATGGCGCATGCCACTAAAGAGATAATGGCTACCATAACAAAAGACCTCGAAGACTTCGGAGTCAGCTTTGATGTATGGTATAGCCAGAAGACTCTTACACAATCCGGAAAAATAGAAAAGGCGCTGAATACCCTGAAAGAAAAGGGCTATTTATACGAAAAAGACGGAGCTACATGGTTCAGGTCAACAGATTTTGGAGACGATAAAGACAGGGTTATTATAAAAAATGACGGGACATATACGTATATCACGCCTGATATAGCCTATCATAAGGAAAAATTTGAGCATGGTTATAACAGAATAATTAATATCTGGGGGCCTGACCATCACGGATATATAAGCAGGATAAAAGCTGCCTGCCAGGCGCTTGGTTATGATAAAGAAAAACTATCTATTATAATAGCCCAGCTTGTTACGCTTTACAGGGACGGGAAGCCTGTCAAGATGTCCACCAGGGAAGGCGAGTTTGTTACGCTTAGAGAGATCATGGATGAGGTTGGCAGAGACGCTGCCAGATTCTTTTTTATTATGAGGCGGACAGAAAGCCATCTGGATTTTGATCTGGCTCTCGCGAAGGCCCAAACACTAGATAATCCTGTCTATTATATACAATATGCCCATGCCAGGATTGTCAGTATAATGGGGTTTTCTAAAAATGAAAAACTTGGCCTTGAAAACCTCGCGCTTTTAGACAAACCCAAGGAGATAGACCTGATAAAAACCTTGGCGCAGTATCCGAAGATAATCGAGGTATCTGCGCAGAATTTAGAGCCATGCATACTCCTCACTTATCTTCAGGATACCGCAAGATCTTTTCATTCCTATTATAATGCCTATCGCATAGTTACTGACGACAAACCTCTTACCGAGGCGAGGATTGCCCTTATTTTCGCGGTTAAAAAGGTTTTAGCGAGCGGGCTCGGATTGCTCGGGGTGACAGCCCTGGATAGTATGTGATATGTTCGAATCCGACTCCGCGCGGAGCTTCGCCCCGCTACTCCGCAATCTTTTGGAGTAGCGCCCGAAAGGGCGCGCTAATTCGACACTCATATGTTCGAATCCATAAAAATTCACAAAGATGAAGAACTGGATTACAATTCCCTTGCCAGGCGGCTGGTTAGTTATGGCTACGAGCGGAGAGGGATGATTTCCGAGACAGGGGATTTCAGCATGCGCGGCGGAATAATAGACATTTTTCCTCCTACATACGAAGGCCCTGTCAGGATAGAGTTATCTGGCAATGTAGTAGTATCCATAAGAAGCTATAGCCTTGTTTCTTCGGAAACCATCGAAGAGCATGCGATGGTTATAATCCTTCCAAAACTCGGGATTTACCCAAAGAAGAAAAAGACAGCGGAGTTAGGAGAAAAGGCCCCTTTGAGATCGTTTGTGGATATACAGGTAAACGATTATGTTGTGCATGTGGATCATGGCATAGGCATATTCAGAGGGTTTAAGAAGATGAGATTCGGAGAGGAAGAAAAAGAGAATATAGTAATAGAATACGCTGATAAAGACAAACTCTATGTCCCGATAGAGGAAATGCATCTGATACAAAAGTATCTTGCGTTCGAGCGCCGGCCTCCAAAGCTCTATAAGCTCGGAGGCAGGATGTGGAAGGCTGTCAAGGAAAGGGTTAAAAAGGGTATTTGCTCTATGGCATACGAGCTGCTGGAGCTGAATGCGATGCGCTCTAAGCTTAAAGGCTTTTCTTTTTCAAAAGACACTGAATGGCAGCGAGATTTTGAAAATAATTTTCCGTTCAAGGAAACAGTTGACCAGCTGCGGTCCACAGACGAGGTAAAGAGGGATATGGAATCCACGAAGCCTATGGACAGGCTTCTGTGCGGGGATGTCGGGTATGGCAAGACAGAAGTTGCCTTAAGGGCGGCTTTTAAAGCGGTTGCGGATAATAAGCAGGTGGCTATTCTTGTGCCTACCACTCTTCTGGCAGAGCAGCATTTTATAACTTTTAAAGACAGGATGAAGGATTTTCCTGTTACAGTGGAAATGATCAGCCGTTTCAGGACTAAAGGAGAAACAGGCCGCGCATTGAAAGATGTGGAAAGAGGATCTATCGATATACTTATAGGCACGCACGCAATACTAAGGAAAGATATAAAGTTCAAGGATCTTGGGCTTGTGATAATAGACGAAGAGCAGAGGTTCGGGGTCAAAGACAAGGAGAAACTTAAAAAAATAAGGCTTATGGTGGATGTTCTTACGCTCACTGCCACGCCTATACCAAGGACTCTATACATGTCTCTGATGGGGATAAAAGATATGTCTATAATAGAAACGCCTCCGCAGAACAGGCTTCCAGTAGAGGTAATTGTGTCAGAATACGATGATAATCTCATAAAAAAGGCGATACTTTTTGAGAAAAAAAGAAACGGGCAGGTATTTTTTGTGCACAATAGGATAGAAGGCATTGAGAAGGTAGCCGCCAGGATATCTGGCCTGGCGCCTGAAGCGAAGGTGGCATTGGCGCATGGCAGGATGTATCCGAAAGAGCTGGAAAACATAATGAGAGGATTTATGAAAGGAAGTATTGACGTTTTAGTATCAACGGTTATAATAGAGTCAGGCATTGATATACCTAATGCCAATACCCTTATAGTAAACCGCTCGGATATGTTTGGACTTGCTGATTTGTATCAATTAAAAGGCAGGGTTGGCAGGTTCACGAACAAGGCGCGCGCTTATTTTCTTGTCCCAAAAGGGCATGTATTAAGCAGGGAGTCTGAGAGAAGACTGGATGCCCTGGAGAGGTATAAGGACCTTGGGTCAGGATTTAAGATAGCGATGGAAGACCTCGAAATAAGAGGCGCTGGAAACCTGTTGGGCAAAGAGCAGCATGGTTATATATCTGCTATAGGTTTTGATTTATACTGCAGGATACTTAGAGAGGCGGCAGATGGGATTAATAAGAATTCAAAAAATTAAAGTTATAATAATTGCGGCAGGGATTGCCATGCTTAGCGCCTCTTTGCAGGCGGAGAGTTTTAATAAAATAGTGGCTGTTGTAAATGACGAGGTCATAACCCAGCAGGATATGGATCAGCTGTTGTCTGTGTTATATGCCCAATACAGCCAGGAATTTAAAGGCGATGAATTACTGCAAAAGATGGAGCAGATTAAGAAAGATATACTGAATCAGGTGGTAGAAGACAAGCTTGTGTTGAGCAGGGCAAAGGAATTGGGCATAAAGGTTACCGAGACAGAGATAAGCGAAAGGCTGGAATATATCAAGAATGGGTTTCCATCAGAAGAAGAATTTTTTAAGACGCTTGAGGCTCAGGGCGTTACAGTCTCTAGTTTAAAAGACAGGTACAGGGACCAGATAATGATGAAAAAGCTGGTTGATTACGAGGTTAAATCAAAGATATTTGTTCTCCCCTCTGAAATAAGCGACTATTATGAAAAACACAGGATGAATTTTAAGGAAGCGGATAAATACAGGGTAAAAAATATCCTGATAAAATTAAAGAAAGATAGCGTAGAGAATGAGCTGATAAAGGCGGAGATAGAAGATGTTTACAATAAACTTAAACAGGGCGGAGACTTTGATACCCTGTCGAGGCAGTATTCCCAGGGGGTTAACGCTGAGAGTGGCGGTGATATGGGTTATATAGAAAAGGGCCAGATGCTCGAGGAGCTGGATAGTGCTATATTTAAGCTAAGGCCTGGGGAATTTTCCGAGCCTGTGAAGAGCGAGATAGGCTACCATATTTTCAAGGTAGAGGATATAAAATATGGTAGACAGGCAAGCCTTGAAGAGACGCAGAAAGATATACAGATGATTATTTTTCAGGATAAATTCAAGGCGATGGTGAGCGAGTGGCTCTCAGGCATCAAGAAAAAGGCGTATATCTCCATAAAAGAATGATCAAGCCTACCTTAATAATCACTGCAGGAGACCCCAGGGGCATTGGCCCAGAGGTTACAGAAAAATCACTGAAAGACCCAAATATTAAAACCCTAGCGCATTTTATTGTAATAGAGGCTCAAGATAAGACAGGCTTTGACGCAGTGCGGAAGGCCGCGGGTATTTTAAAAAAAGGCGATGCCCAAGCCCTAATAACCGCGCCTGTAAACAAAGAGGCTATAAATAAATCAGGGGTGCCTTTTCAGGGCCATACCGAATATCTGGCAGAGTTCACCAATACAAAGAAATTCGCTATGATGCTTTGCGGAGGAAGGCTTAAGGTTACAACAGTTACCCGCCATATCCCGCTGAAGAATGTCCCGGACAGCCTTACCCAGGAAAAGATAATAGAAGCTGCAAGGCTCACGGGAGAAGGTTTAAAAAGGTATTTCGGAATTAAAAGGCCAAAAATAGGGGTGTGCGCTTTAAATCCACATTGCGGAGAGGGCGGGAAAATAGGCAGAGAAGAGCAGGAGACGATTATACCAGCGATTAAAAAAATAAGGCGTTTTATCCCTGAGATTCAAGGCCCGATATCAGGCGATGTGATCTTTTATAAGGCATATAACGGCATGCTGGACGCTGTTATTTCAATGTATCACGATCAGGGGCTTGGGCCATTAAAAATGATAGCTTTTGAAAAAGGGGTAAATATTACGCTGGGGCTTCCTTTTATCCGCACCTCTCCTGACCACGGCACAGCCTATGACATAGCAGGCAAGGGCATAGCTGACCCAAGTTCTATGAAAGAAGCTATAAGATTTGCAGTTAATATGTGCTCACCTGTCCCGCTGCGTCGGCGGGACAAACGGTTGTTGTCCCGCCGACGCAGCGGGACAGGTGAATGATGTTAAAATTAAGCGAAGTGAAATCTATTCTCCGCGAATACAGCATTCGTCCTTCGAAGCGATTCGGCCAGAATTTTTTAATAGACCAAAATATCAAGAATAAAATAATTGACTCTGTAGAGATTGACAAGGAAGACACGGCGCTTGAGATAGGGCCTGGGCTCGGCGCATTAACGCAAGATTTATGCGAAAAAGCGAAAAATGTTATAGCTGTGGAGAAAGACAAACGCCTGCAAGATTTTATTAAGAATAATATTTCTCTGCCTAATTTAGATGCCATTAATGAAGATTTCTTAGACTATGAGTTTAGAGACATCGATTCAAAATTAATTGTTGTTGGAAACCTCCCCTACTCAATATCCAGCCCCATATTAAGCCATTTAATAGAGAATAGAAAACGCGTAAGCGCGGCTTATGTCACTGTGCAAAAGGAATTCGCAGAAAGGGCTGTGGCGATGCCTGGCTCAAAAGATTACGGCTCGCTTTCCTGCTACCTGCAGTTTTACACTGAATCAAAGATTTTATTCAATATACCGCGCGGGGCTTTTTTGCCAGTGCCCGAGGTTGATTCATGTTTTTTGAAGATAAATTTTGAGAAACACATAGACAGGGCTGTGGATCAGATTATGCTTTTCAGGATTATCCGCTCGTCTTTCGAAAAACGAAGAAAAACTATTTTAAATTCTCTGACCTCTTCAGGCATATATAAATCAAAAGAGGACGCTCTTTTTCACCTAACAAAAGCCAAAATACTGCCAGATCGCCGCCCTGAAACTGTTTCTTTAGAAGAATTTACAAAGCTTGCAACTTTACACTTGTGATATTGCCTAATGTGTAAAGCCGGGTATTTGGTTTATTAGTATTATAGTCAGAGTAGTTTTATTTACAGCGAGGTAAGCTTTTTTTTGCGCAAACCATGATAATTTTTAATAAACTCTTAATTTGTAAATTTATAACATTAATTCTTGTTATATCATTTGTTTTCGCTGGCAAATGCCACAGCACAGAAAAGCCTAAGGGTTATTGTCTAAGAGTTCCTGTTTTGCTAGGCAAAACAGCTGAAAATAGAGAAAGAGTCAAGCAAGTGTATTTATTGTCGCAGCCTAAAAAAGTATTTTTAACAATGTTAACAGGTTTTGTCATATTAGCGTCAATGGGTCTTTTGTTAAGAGGCACCAAGGCTGATGAAGCAAACTTTGCCGCGAGACAGTCAAAATATCCTTCCTTCGATAGCGCGGTTACATCTATAGATACGGGGTCAGTTTGGAAAGATGAAGAAGATATACAAATATTTATACCATTAGTTATGGGTAATTCTAAAAATCAAAACGTAATTGCCTCTAATGCTTTGATATATGTCTTAGGGCAAAGACGTTCAGGAAGTCAGTTTGTTTTGTCTAACCTGTTTCAATCTTATGATGATGGAAATCCTATAGCTCATACCTTTGACCAGGCTTTAGTCCTAAGGACTTTGACTGTTGAAATGGAAAAGCTGGAAAGAGGTAATCCGCAGTATGAAATTTGTCATAGGACAGCTAGAGGCCTAGTCGATATATTAATTCAACTACAGCATGAAGATGGTTCTTGGTGGAACGCTTATAATTTTTTGACAGGCAGTGTTACTAACGAACAAGGCAATGGTGTAATGGCTTGGGTGGCTTATGCTTTAGCAGATTATTCTATAGTAAGCGGCGAAAAAGATGCGTATGAAGCAGCCAAAAAAACTGCAGAATGGTTAGAGGATGGAAGAAGAATGAAAGAGGGGGCTATCTATCATAATTTCGGCACCCAGGGAGAGCCTGTAAACATATGGGTTACAGAGGATAATATTGATGCATGGTTTGCTTTTTATACATTGAAATTGGCAGCTGGTTTTTTCGGAGAGCCAGGCAAACAATCCGATTATCAGCGTTTGTCTGAAGGAGTAAAAAATTATTTATTAACCCGCGCTTTAGGTTCATTTAGCTGGCAAGGCTCAGGCAAGTCTGGAAGAAGTATAGGGGGGTATTACTTTACCGCTGGTATAAATGCAGATACAGGATTGTTAAGTGACTCGGAACCATATTTGGATAATCAGGCTTGGGGAAGTATTTTTCTTAAGGCTATAGGAGAAAATAATAAGGCCTTGCAAATTTTAGCGTTCGCTAGGAATGTTTTCTATTTCGAAGATGAGAATGGATTTTTTGGACTAGATAGCCGTCTTCATAAGGATACTCTGGAACCTATGGCAATAAATTGGGAGTTTACTTCACATTATATTGCTGCAGCAGGAGAAGGCGCTCAAAATTTCTTGTATATGCTTAACTTACAACAAAGAGCGCAAGGCGGCTATCCCCATGATAGCGAAGATATAGGGGGAGAATATTGGCATACAACTGCAACAGGTGTAAACGTCACTTCTTGGGCATTTGCGGTTAATTGTAATGATAGTTTGCTGCAGGCGCCTTTTGAAGCGTATAACGTTCAAAAGGATATGGATCAGCCTTTAGGCCAAAGACATACAGATTCCGCATTATAATAAAAACCACAACGCATCTCCTTCAAATAACTTTATAAAATGACATTGTCTAAAATGTCAATCTGTTTTGCAATCCTTTCAATGTCAGTTACACTTTGGCTTTGCCCATGCCAGCAGGTCGAGAGGCCTTTTTGACCCGAGCGGGCATGGTGTCCCCCACCACTTTTGTATAACAAAAGTGGTGGGGGACAAGCGAGGGTCAAAACGGAG
>Ga0172375_10013497_pt1 | contig 10124 bp, 9 predicted proteins | sample LakKiv1m_FD_114537 | JGI IMG/M metagenome (GOLD analysis project Ga0172375, IMG submission 114537) | Freshwater microbial communities from Kabuno Bay, South-Kivu, Congo - kab_092012_11.1m | ecosystem: Environmental > Aquatic > Freshwater > Lake | place: Democratic Republic of the Congo...
ATCCTTTACATTGTAATAGCTTGCGAAAAACAAAATGCCCGCGTTTTCTAAGCTACATAAGATCTCTACACTTGTCCAATGCTCACCAAGAATTAATATCTTTACTCAAGGATTTGCTTTGCTCCCCTCGCCCTGTCAAGGGAGAGGGGCCGGGGGTGAGGGTTAATAATATCGAAAGGAGGACAAGTGTATGAAAGCTGCTATCTATACGAGGGTTTCGACTGACGGACAGGCCGAGGTCGAATTCAATTCCTGCGAAACGCAGGAGATCAAGATCAGGTCGTTCATATCCAGTCAGAATGATCTTGAGGTTTACAAGGTTTATTCTGATCAGGGTTACAGCGGGGCGAACATAGACCGCCCCGCCTTACAGGAAATGATTGCCGATATCCGGCAAGGCAAGATCAACAGTGTCATGTCATACAAGATAGACCGATTGACCAGATCGCCAAAAGATTTCTATCAGCTTATTGAAATATTCGATCAACACAATGTCAGTTTTATTTCAGTTACCGAACGTTTCGATACTTCAACCCCGTCGGGGCGCCTTCTCCGCAATATCATGCTTACCTTCGGCCAATTTGAGCGTGAGCTCATCAGTGAAAGAATTCGCGACAAAATGGCTGAACGCGCCAAAAAAGGAATGTGGAACAGCGGGAATACTCCTTTTGGTTACAAGCGGGAAAACAAAATGCTTGTCATCGAGCCCAAGGAGTCAGAAATAGTGCGGCTTATATATGATATATATATTTCAACGGGATCAGTTTCGGCGGTCTACAAAGGGCTCAAAGACAAAAAACAGTTTTACAGAAACGGGCTTCCTTTTACGAATACAAGGATTGATTGGATATTAAGGAACATCCTTTATACCGGCAAGATCAACTACCAAGGCAACACAATATACAAAGGTATCCATGAGGCGATCATTTCGGAAATCCTGTTCGAGGAAGCGCAGAAACTTCATCACCGCAGAATAAAGGGAAGGAGGACAGCCAATTATGCCTTGTTCCCCGGATCTATAAGATGTAAGGAGTGCGGCTCGATAATGAGCGCGGTTTTTACAAACAAGTTTAAGAACGGCAGGAGAGTCAGATATTTCTATTACCGCTGCAACAGCATTGTTAAAAGAGACAGGTCATTCTGCGATACAAGGACGGTCAGCGTGGACCGGCTTGACGGATATGTTATGGATAATCTTGATAAGATGGCCAAAAATCAACAATATCTTGATAGTTTGATCTTCACGCTCAATCACGGGTATCAGGATATGATGGCGGGAGTCGAACTAAGCCGTCCTGAAAGTTATTTTACCGCCGACCGGACCCGGGAAATCCTCCAAACCGTTGTTAATGCTTCTAAACTCGGCGGTAAAGTTGAAAGAAGGCTGGCCATGAAAAAGCACATCAAGGAAATAATATATTCGAAAGAGGCAATAGAAGTGATCCTGTTTTACGGCGCAAATGACTCGCCCGCATTCGTAAATAGCTCAGAGGAGAAAGGGGCGCGCGCATCCCTCGACTCCGCTCGGGACAAGCAAAATCATAATACGGCGGCATTTTTTTGCCTTGAACATCATGGCCAAAATTGAAAGTCAGGACATCTTTAGTATAATTGCAAAGCGCAATGCGCGTACAGCCAGTAGTGTCTTTTAAATTATTTGTCTCCCCGGTCTTATTGCTTTGCAGGTCTTGCCGGCCATCGGCGATGACCACTTGCGAAGCATCGGGAAGAGCCCTGTCTCCGCCGTAATAGACGATGATCCCCTTGCGGTTATCCGGCTGCTTTTCTTTGTGCTGAAGTTTTGCGCTCCCGCCTTTCGTCATCAAGCTCCCCCAGGCCAAGGCTTTGCCGCTGTCATCGAGCCAGTAGGTGACATAGGTGGTGAACCTGCCTGATTGATATGACCCGGTGGATTGCCACCGGTAATCGCCGTCAAAATAGGCGGCAAAATAAAACGGCGTCATGTTCCCCGGAGATTCAAACCTGATAAAACGGTATTTTACTTTTCTTCTGTCTTCCCAGAATAAAACCGCCTTATCTCCCGTATCCGGGCAGTATAAGCTGCTGATCATAAATTCCTTGCGCGCATCTTCTTTAAAGACCGGATCCAGGTAAGTATGGCTCTGGCCCGGCTGAAGAGTTACCGGCCGATCGCCTCCCAGGGTAAAGGTTTTGGGGGAATTGGTGTTATTCATGACCATCAAGCGCAAGGCAGTGGTATCGGCTGTTAAGGCATTTACGGCTGCCTTGGCGGCTTTGGTCCCGATGCTCACTTTGTCAGGCAGCGGGATGCCGGGTTTTTCAATAGCTTGTGCCGGGAGGGCAAAGAACAAAATACAGGCGGCTGAAATGCTGGCCGAAATAGTAAATAAGTTTTTCATGTTTTCACTCCACAATGGTCACTTTTTCCGCATCCGGCAGGCCGCGGGCATTGCCGTAATAAACAATGAGCCCCTGGCGGTTGTGATCCTTTATTTTTTTCCTGGTTTTGCCCTTTCCGCCTTTGGAATTATAGGTGAGGCTTCCCCAGGCCCAGACGTGGCCATGGTAATCTATCCAGTAAGTCATGTAAGTGGTAGTCGAAAACTTACCAGATGACTTGTATGTCCCTTTTGAATCCCACGTATATTCGCCGATCCCGAATGAAGCAAAATTGAAATTTCCATGTTCCCCGGCTGTTCAAACCGGATGTAGTACGGTTCTTTACCGATGATCATTTTTTCCCAATATAAGACCGTTTTATCCCCGTTATCTTTGCAAAGCAGGTTGCTGACCATGCGCCCTTTGGCATCCTCCTTGAAGATGGGATCATGATAAGTGTGTGACTGGCCGGGTTCAAGCGTTACCGGCCGGTCGTCGGCATAACTAAGAACCTTGCGCTTGAAATTGAACCGGGAATAGACTACATATATCAACCGTCAAATAACTATGATACCAGCCTGTTCAAGCTCACGGCAGCGTTGCGGCTGGCTCCCGGGGATGAGTTCTCAAGCCATCCAAGGTTCAGGGCTTTCGCTACATGCGCGCAGTGGGGAGAAGCTTTTAAGAATAAAAGCATAGGAGGCGTTGCCTTCAACAACCAGACCTATGGGATGAATTTCGGGGTTCAGTGCGAGAACTGGTGGTAGAATTGATATGATGAAAAGATCGTTATCGGTCCTGCTGATCGTTCTTCTGGCTTTTACCGCTGTCTCGTGCAATCCGCCCAAGCCCAAAGTCCCCAGAAAGTTCCGGATCGGCGTCTCCCTTCCCACTCAGAGGGACGAAAGATGGGTAAGAGCGGCCAATGTTTTTAAGCAGCTGGCAAAAGAGAAGAATGTCGAGCTTTTGCTTCAGGTCTGCGACAATGACGCGCTCCGCCAGATGTCGCAGTGCGAGAACCTGCTTGTCAGGGGGATCGATGTCCTGATACTTGCGCCGCACGATGCCAGCTGCTCCGCCGCCATAGTAAGAAAAGCCCATCAGAACGGTATCAAGGTCGTCTCTTATGACCGCATGGTGCTTTACAGCGAAGTGGACCTTTACATCTCGTTCGACAATGTAAAGGTCGGAAGGCTTCAGGGAGATTACCTGGTCAAACATGTCCCGAGAGGCAGTTATGTGGTCCTTGGCGGAAGCCCCACCGATAACAATTCAGTTTATTTCAGGCAGGGCGCCATGGAAGCTATTCAGCCTTTTGTTGATAAAGGCGATATAAAGATAGTTATGGACCAGTGGATAACGGACTGGCAGCCTTCGATTGCCATGAACCTTATGCAGAACGCTCTGACAGCCAACAGGAACAGGATTGACGCCGTCCTTGCTCCCAACGACAATACGGCAGGCGGGGTGATACAGGCCCTTTTACAGGCCGGGCTTGCGGGAAAAGTCCCTGTGACTGGCCAGGACGCAGAAGTGACGGCCGCAAAACGCATCATCAAAGGAACACAGTCGATGACGGTCTTTAAGGACCCGGCAATGGAGGCGATCCCAGCGATGGAGGCCGCATTGGCATACTGCCGCGGTGCCTCCCCCGAAGTAAATGCAAGGGTGAACAATAAAGATCATGATGTTCCGTCCATCCTTGTCACTCCGATGACCGTTGACAGGAGCAATATCGATAAAGTGCTGATTGAGAGCGGATACATGAAAAGGGAGCAGGTGTATCAATGATATCGGGCGAAAATTTACTTGAGATAGAAAATATCTCAAAAGAGTTCCCGGGAGTGACGGCGCTTGAAGGGGTCTCATTCAAGATAAAGCGCGGCGAGATACACTGCCTTGTCGGGGAGAACGGCGCCGGAAAATCAACTTTAATTAAAATATTGAGCGGCCTTTATCCGTACGGGTCCTACAGCGGGAAGATCATATTTGACGGCTCCGAGATAAAGTTCAAATCCCCGAATGACAGTAAGCTTTTCGGGATGGCAACGATCTACCAGGAGCTTCCGCTGGTTGAACAGCTTGATATCGCTGAAAATATCTCGATGGGAAGCGAGATAAGTTCATTCGGCGTGATAGACCGCGGGGACACCTATACCAGGGCCATAGACGCTCTTAAAGAGGTCGGGCTTGATGTAAATCCGGAAACGCTTATCTCGAGCCTCGGGGTAGGGCAGCAGCAGCTGGTGGCGATAGCAAAAGCCCTGTCTCAAAGGTCAAAGCTTTTGATACTTGACGAGCCTACCGCGTCGCTGTCCGATGAAGACGCGGATAAGCTCCTTAACATATTGAAGCAGCTGAAAAAAGAAGGCATCACATCCATCTATATTTCGCACAGGCTTAAGGAAATATTCAGCGCCGCAGACAGAGTAACGGTGATGAGGGACGGAAGAACTATTAACACGTACGATATAACAGGTCTTACGGAGGAAGATCTGATACATGCGATGGTCGGAAGGCAGCTTAAGGAGAAATATCCGAGAAGGCCGCACAAAGCGGGAGAGGAAATATTGTCGGTCAGTGGACTCACCGTCGTCAACGGGGAGCTCAACAAGATATTGAAGGATATCAGTTTCACTCTTAAAAAGGGCGAGATTCTCGGCATCACCGGACTTGTCGGCGCAGGCAGGACAGAGCTTGTGATGAGCCTGTTCGGCCTCTGGGGAAAGATAGAGTCAGGCAGCGTTGCGGTGGACGGGAAGCGCCTTGACATCAAGGACGCGGGAAAAACGATAGCCTCAGGCATAGGACTGGTCCCCGAGGACAGGAAGAGGCTCGGCCTTGTCCTGATAGAGGATATAAAGAGCAACATTTCGCTTGCGAGCCTTAAGAAAATATCACCAGATGGTGTCGTGGACGAGGGTAAAGAGATAACGGACGCTGAAGGATGCGTGAAAAAACTGAACATCCGCACGCCTTCGATAGAACAGGAAGCGATGAACCTAAGCGGGGGCAACCAGCAGAAGGTGGTGCTTGGAAAATGGATGATGACCGCTCCCAAGGTCCTAGTGTTTGACGAGCCGACGCGCGGCATAGATGTAGGGGCAAAATCAGAGATATACAACATCATCAACGACCTTGTTGACCAGGGGATCGGCATCATAATTATTTCTTCCGAGCTCCCGGAGGTCCTCGGTATCTGCGACAGGGTCATTGTGATGTGCGATGGCGCGGTAGCCGCGGAAATGCCGGTCGCTGAGGCGACGCAGGAAAAAATAATGTATTACGCTACAGGAGGTAAAGGTGAATATGCAGCAAAATAAAGGTCTCTCGGCGCTAAAGGATATCTTGCAAAAGAACGTCAGGAAATATACGATGTTCATCGCTTTGATAGTGATCTGGGCGATATTCTCGCTTTTGACGAACGGGATATTCATGTCCCCTCTCAATCTTTCGAACCTGCTTTCCCAGACGGTCGTGGTAGCGATAATCGCGGTCGGCATGACGCTGATACTTGTGACCAAGAATATTGACCTTTCTGTAGGTTCCGTTGCAGCCTGTACCGGAGCCCTGGCTGCCTTCCTTCAGGTGAAGCTGGGATGGGGGACCCCGCAGGCCCTGCTTGCGGCGGTATTTGCCGGGTTCCTTATAGGATGCTGGCACGGGTATTGGATAGGATATCTTACTGTCCCTGCGTTCATAGTCACCCTCGCCAGTATGATGATCTTCAGGGGAGCGGTGCTGGGGCTCACGGGAGGAGAAACGATCGCGCCTTTATCAGATGCTTTTGCAAAGATAGGCGACCATTACATATCAAAAGAGATAAGCGTTCTTATCGGCATCGCTTTTATTGTCCTCTATATTATTATTGAGCTGAACGGAAGAAGGCAGAAACAAAAATACGGGCTTGAAGTCGCCCCTCTGGCAAGGCATCTTGCCTGGATAACTTTTGTTTCGGCAATGATCGCTTCCTTCTTCGGCTTCCTTGTCGTAAACCGCGGCATACCGGATTCGGTCATGCTTTTGATCGTCATCGCTCTTGTGTTCAGCTTTGTCGCGCAGAGGACGGTCTTTGGCAGACAGATATTTGCCATCGGAGGCAACTCCGATGCCGCAATGCTTTCCGGCATCGACGTAAAAAAGAGAACGTTCGGATTGTATGCTGTCTTCGGTATCATAACAGCGATAGCCGGCATCGTGCTTACGGCCCGTCTTGATGCGGCGACCACGTCCGTAGGCACAGGCATGGAGCTTGACGTGATAGCGGCGACCGTGATCGGCGGAACAAGCCTTATGGGAGGGCAGGGCACAGTGTTCGGCTCGATAATCGGCGCTCTTATAATGGCAAGCCTCGACAACGGAATGAGCCTGATGAACACAAACATCACTTATCAGTACGTCATCAAGGGACTTATACTTCTTATAGCGGTATGGTTCGATATCTATACAAGAAGCAAGAGCGGAGCAGGCAAATGAATAAGAAAGATATATTTTTGACCATTCTAATCGCAACTTATGCGCTCTCGATCTTTGCGTGCTGTGCCGCGGCAGGATCCAAGTCCTGTCCATCTAAATGTGTCACTGTCAAAAAAATCGTGTCATCTCCTAAATGCCTGAATACCAGCGTTACTGTCAAAGGTGTTTTCAAAGGAGGCTACAGCAAGATCGGCCCGCCGCCTGTGACGCGAAGCGATTTTATATTGGAGGATAAAACAGGACAGATCTTTGTGACCGGGGCCTTTCCTGTTGGGCTCAAAAGGACGGATATCGGAAAGACGATCACGATAAAAGGCACTGTAAAGAAAACCGCAAAAACTATCATTGGGAAGAAAAAAGAAATCATTTATCTGGAGGTAAAATAAAAATGGGGCCATTCAAAACAAGGCCTTTCTTTTTTGGTTCAATTCTTTGCCTGAGCGTTTTCGTCCTTTCTTTGATCCATGGATGCGCAACCGTGACCCCAACCCCTTCCGCTCTTAAACAATGGACGGTCATGCTTTTCTGTTCGGGTGACAATGATCTTGAATCGGAGATATTCACTAACGTGAACGAGCTTGAACTGACAGGCTCCAGCGACCAGGTGAACATGGTGGCCGAGACCGACTGGTGGCACAAAGCCGGGACTTCCGAGACCCTTTCCACCGGCGAGGGTGTTGGAAGATGGTTTGTCACAAAGGACAGCGATATGGTCAGGATCAAATCAACGCTGGTCCAAACGCTTGACGAGATCAACACCGCAACTGCCGAAGCGATAAAAGAATTTGTCGTCTGGGCCGCGGCAAACTATCCTGCGCAAAAATATATCCTGATCGTCGGCTCTCACGGAAGCGGCTGGAGAAGCGGCGTTGTTAAGCCTGAAGGCTTTGGTCAGGACTTTACGACCGATCCCTCAAGGGGCTCTATAATGAGCCTTACTGACCTGAAGTCGGTCCTTCCCTCCATCAAGACCGCTCTTGGAAAGAACCTTGATATCCTTGCAATAGACTGCTGCCTCAACGGCATGGTGGAAGTCGCTTACCAGATAAAGGATTACGTCGATATTCTGACGGCATCCGAAGAGATCATCCAGGGGGACGGATATCCTTTCACTGACATGGCCGCAGACCTTGTTGCGGCCCCGACCATGAGCGCGAGCTCCTTTGCCACCGATATCGTCAACAAATATTACAACCAGAAAATGACGACGCTCGCGCAGATAGATATTACAAAGATCACTAATGTGGCGGACCGCGTAAAGACCTTTACGACCCTTTTCACGACTTCAGAGATGTACGAGGCTTTGAGGGATATCCTGAACGATAGCTCGGGAACCACATATACTGTTCAGCGCTATGACGATGTGACCTTCAGGGACCTCTGGCACATGTGCGACGTGCTTATAGCACAGAAAGGGTCTGACAGCGCTTATTCGGCCATAACCGCAGAATGCGCAGCCATAAAGACGGCCGTGGAACAGGCTGTTGTGATCTCAAAATACACTATTGGCGGGACAAGATACTCTGTGGCTAATTCTCACGGGATCTCCATCTATTGCCCCACACCGCAGACCACAACATATGAAGCTGGCTATGATACCGTGGATTTTTCGACTTACACGGGATGGGGAGCGTTTTTGCAGAAGTTTAATTAACTCTCACATCTTCAGCAGTAAATAGATGCAACCGGTGTCTTTGATTGTTCTTCTCCTTCCGTTTATTTAACCATTAGGTAATAATAATGTAAGCGTGAGTCTGCTGGACCACTTTGAAATATTTACAGGCGATTGCAGGTTATAGATACCAACAAGATCGAGGCTGACATACTGCCCGCTAAGACAAAGCACCTGGCCGATGTCCGCTTCAAGCGGGACGGTCAATTGACTGGTCGTCCAGTCATATGTCATCTCCGACTGGCAGGACAGCGATGTGCCGATTTTATTGGTATATGCAATTATTGGCTGCAGGAATGTCTGATTAATATCGGCGCGGTTCTTATTTCCGGCAACTGACCATATCTGAGTTGCCAGGCAGCAGACCGACCAATATTCGTATTGTTTATAAATAGCGGCTGATGGCCCAATGCCCCATTTTTCCGTTCCTAAATCGGAATCAACGGCTGTCGGTAAAAAAAACAGAGGTCCTATTCCCCAGACGATATCGCTCGGAACCTGGCCTTTTGGCGAGAAGAACATCTGTATCTGCGTGTCGCTGAAACCGCTCTGGCTTGTTGATCCGATCACATTATGTTGACTAATATAAGAAAAGATGGGACGAACAAACAGATTATAATCTTTGTTGAATGAAAGAGGAATGATAGGCTGCACCCTCAAAAGATACTGATTGCCGGCTTCAGTGGTGCCCAGCCCCGAGTAAAAATTGTTTTGAAAGGGAATGCTGATGAGACTTGAGACCGGATTCTTGAGATCTTTGGAAAGCCGCGTCTCTTTTGAAACGGTTTCTTTTTGATCTGCCAGAACAGCCCCGTTAAAGATCAAAGCGGCAAATAGCAGGGATAGGACAAGAAATATTTTTTTCATCATCGTATTGTTAATTCAGTTTTTTTTCATCGCCTTGAGCACACCCATTACGGCCTTATCGCCTGCCCACACTCCTCCGCCCCAGGTCGGGAAATTGCTCGCATACTCCCCAGCGAAGTAGATCCGGCCTACAGGCTCTTTGAGCCTGTCACCGTACTTTGAAAGAAAACCCGGGGACATATGGACTTCTCCGTACTTCCACTGCTTTATCTTATAAGCAAGAAGGTCCTTCTTGGGACTAAAACGCGGGCTTACGATTTTAAGGTCTTCACAGATGATCTCCAGCGTTTTTTTGTCGGAAAGCCCCGTCTTTTCCTTTTTGGTGATGCAGGCAAGTATTATGGTCCCCACTTTGGGATAGCCTGCTACAGGCCCGGTCTGGCTTATAAATGCCGCGGTATTCTCTTTTACAAAAAGGACTCCCGACAGTTTATCTCCCGAAGGGAAATTCTTGACATGCATGGCAGCCGCCACAAGGGGAACATACTGAACGGCGCTCAGGGCTTCGTATTTTTTTTGCGGCAGGCCTTTTACGATTTTCCTTGCTACGGCTGCCGGCGTCGTTATTATGCAATAATCGGAAGTGTATTCTTTCCCGTTGCCGCAGCGCACCTTCACTTTTTTGCCGTCCTGGGCGATCTCTGTCACCTCGCAGTTGAGGATTATCTTTCCTTTTAATTTTGCTATTTCCTGCGCCATTGCTTCTGCAAGGCGGTGGTTCCCGCCTTTTATTATGGTCATCGGGAAG
>Ga0172375_10013499_pt1 | contig 10123 bp, 8 predicted proteins | sample LakKiv1m_FD_114537 | JGI IMG/M metagenome (GOLD analysis project Ga0172375, IMG submission 114537) | Freshwater microbial communities from Kabuno Bay, South-Kivu, Congo - kab_092012_11.1m | ecosystem: Environmental > Aquatic > Freshwater > Lake | place: Democratic Republic of the Congo...
AATCATAAATACATAGCTTGACAGTGTAATATGGTCCCAGGCATCCCTGTAAGTAATTAATTTGGGGCTGAATATCAGGTTATCACGTAACACACTTACTATGGCACTTGCTGCTCTTTTTTCTTTTAATCTGCCAAGCGCATCTGCGGCAAAACCTCTTCTGTCTTTATCAGTTATAAAATTAAGCAGCAATTCTGTTGCTTCAGAGTTATGACGGCTCGCAAGGGTGTATAAAACCTCAAATAGCAACCTGTCATATTTATATTTTTTAAATCCCCCGCTTCCATATAAAAGATTATTTATATACATAACGGCACTGCTTTGCTCATAATTTGTCATTTGCTCTTTTGCAATTTTTTCCCAATCCCATGAAAGATAATCATTATTATTTTCCTTGACACATTCATCAAGTTTTTTCATTAAATCATCAGTAAATTTCCGTAAATTATTATAAAATTCCGGATCCATTTATTTCCTTTCCATTTAAAATATATTTAATACTATTAATGCCGGCAATATAACAATTATATTATTAATTGAGCAGGTTTTTCAAATTAATTAATCCTTCAAAATTGATAAAGATAAAAAAAGTTATATAATTTGATTATGTTTGGTAAAAGAAGAATCGGAATTGCTCTTAGCGGGGGAGCCGCCAGGGGACTTTCCCATATAGGTGTTTTACAGGTACTTGAAGATATTGGTGTTGAAATAAGTGCCGTGAGCGGCTGCAGCATGGGTGCAATAATTGGTGCCATTTATAGTACAGGGTTTGGTTTAAAGGAAATGGAATCATTCATTACTTCCACTGACTGGAAAAATTTCCTTATGTTTTCATTATTATCTCTTTCCAGATCAGGAATAGTGAATGATCGCAAAGTTGACGAAGTTCTTAAGAAATTTCTTGGAGACAAGACTTTTGCCGATTGCACAAAAGACTTTTGCTGTGTTGCCGTAGATATTTTAAACAATAAAAAAGTTGTTTTTAATTCAGGATCTTTAAGAGAAGCGGTAAGAGCATCAATGGCGGTCCCCGGAGTTTTTCCGCCAATTTGCCTGAAAGACGCAATGCTTGTTGACGGCGGGGTAATGGAGCCGCTGCCTACGGAGGCTCTGAAAAGCCTGAATGTGAATTTCATGATTGCATCATCAATAATTTTTGAAAGCGCAAAATCTGATTACACGGATTATAATACAACCGGCAATATGAGAAATAATTCTGAAAGTAAAAAGCTTTCTATCCAGGCGATCCTGGATAAAAGCATGAACATGATGCATACCCAGATGGTTAAAAGTTATCTTACGGATGCGCAAATAATAATTGAGCCCAAAATTGGAGATTTTGGTTTTTTTGATTTTTCAAAAGGCAAAGAAATTATTGAGAGTGGCAGGAAAGCTGCCATTGAAAAAATACCTGAAATAAAAAGAAAACTTAGAATCAGATAGCATCGTCCCAATATCTGTCTTGTTATTGTTTATCCTATTCAAATTCAAGCGAAAAATCTACTGCAGGAGCTGAATGCGTGATGGCTCCTACAGATATTATATCAATTCCTGTTTTACAAATTTCTTCCAGGCCGGTAAGACTTATGCCCCCTGAAACCTCAATTTTGCATCCGGTTCCAAGGCTTTCCCTGATTACTGCTACCGATTCTTTAATCATGGAAACCTCCATATTATCAAGCATGATTATATCGGCATTGGATTTGATCGCCTCGCCAAGTTCTTTCCAATCTTTTACTTCTACTTCAATTTTTAACTGGTGCGGTACCCTATTTCTAATTTTATCGATAGCTTTTTTTATACCGCCTGCAGCAAAAATATGATTATCCTTAATCAGTATCCCGTCAAAAAGTCCGAATCTGTGATTAAAGCCTCCACCGCAAATAACGGCATATTTTTCAATTTTTCGGAGCCCTGGTTTGGTTTTGCGGGTATCAGTAATTTTAACATTATATTCCGAGGCGATTGATGAGAATTTCTTTGTATAAGTTGCAATGCCGGACATATGTTGCAAGAAGTTAAGATATATTCTTTCCATGACCAACAAAATCCGCGTAGAACCGTTCATTGTGCAAACTTTGTCGAGGTAATTTAAATTTTCAGAGTCATTTTTGATTTTACTGAATTCAATATTGCCGCCAAGTTCTTCAATAATATATCTGCCTATGTCTATCCCTGATAGCACGGCACCATTTTGTTCCTTACAAATAATAAATGCAGAGGACTTGTTCTCCTTCGGTATCAGGAATTTGGATGTTACGTCACCATATCCCCCGAGGTCCTCACTCATTGCCGCTTTTATAAGGCTGGTTATTTCATATTTATTTATTTTGTCAGTTATATTCATTCGGACTTTCTGGTATTTTTCTGATTTAAGGATTAAATTTTGGCCCCATGTCAATCATGATAATTATTCTACCGGCTCAAAGGATATATTATCACGCTTTAAAATAATATGCCTCTTCCAATTTTTATCATCTTTTCTATGGTAGTCATTTCTTTGATGCGTACCCCTGCTTTCTTTTCTTAAGATGGCAGATGTAGCGATCAGATAACCGACACTAAGCATATTTGCAAGTTCCACAGCTTTTTTACCGGTATTATTGAAAATCACACTGTTTGCAATATTTTTATTAATGAATCCCAGAGCTTCATTAAGACTTTTATCATCTCTTAATATCCCTACTTTTTCACTCATCAGGTGTCTGAACTGAAGTGTTATTTTTTCTAAATCTTTATTTTCTAAATCTTTATTTAATTGACTGTCGTATGTTTTTAATTTTGATCGGACCCCGGGACCAGAATCTCTAAGGACGCTATTTAATTTTTTTAATAATTTCTGTTCCGTAAGCATGCTGTCTGATTTAAGTTTTTTTATAATATCCTTGGAAATTTCCCATCCGTATACCAGCCCTTCGATAAGTGAGTTACTTGCGAGCCTGTTTGCCCCATGTGCCCCGGTTGCCGCGGTTTCCCCGCAGGCATATAATCCTCTGATATCCGTATGACCTTTTAGGTCCGTTTTGATTCCACCGTTTAAATAATGTGCTGCCGGAAAAACTTTAATCAAATCCTTGCTCAGTATGAGTCCATTTTCTTTCAATTTCGCAATTATATTTGGAAATCTGACTTTCAGCATATTTTCCGGCAAATGCGTGGCATCAAGGTGAACAAATTTAATGTTCTGGTCCTTCATCACTTTAATCATTTCCTTAACAACAATATCTCTGGGGGCAAGTTCTGCCCTTGGATGTTTTCCTATCATGAATCTATTGCCAAAACTATCTCTAAGGTAAGCTCCTTCACCTCTTAAAGCTTCAGTAATCAGATAAAGACCGCCTTCGTTGGTTTTAAATACTGTAGGATGAAATTGTATAAACTCAATATCTTTTATGGAAGCGCCGGCCCTGTGAGCCATTGCGATTCCATCCCCGGTTGAAATAGATGGATTTGTGGTAAGCTCGTACAACTGGCCCAGACCACCACTGGCAATAATAATATTTTTTGAGGGATGTATTTCTATGGTAGATGTGGCAAGGTTTACCGCCATTACCCCAAGGCAGCTATCATTAGAAGTTATTATATCGAGCACGAGGTATTCAGGATAAAATTCAATTTGCCCGAAATTCTTGGAATATCTTACAAGCTTCTTTTCAATTTCTTCACCTGTCGCATCTCCGCCTGCATGAAGTATTCTTGGATAGCTGTGGCCTCCCTCAGTAGTAAGGCTGATTTCTCCGCCTGAAATATCAAAAGTAATGCCAAGTTCTATCAGGTCCTCAATCATTTTTGGGGCATATTGAACCAAAGTTTTTACCGCCCTGGTGTCACAAAGTCCCTGCCCGGCTTTTATGGTATCTTCATAATGATTCTTCCACTTGTCAGGTTTTTTAATTGCTGCGGCGATGCCGCCCTGTGCATACCAGGTTGTTGATTCTGAAAGGGAACTTTTGGTTAAAACCTTTACTTTGGTATATCTTGAAATTCTGATTGCTGTTGAAAGCCCGGCGATGCCGCTGCCGATAACTATGCAGTCGCTGTATTCATGGATTTTTTGGTTTCGGGTTAAGTCTGTCAGGTACCTTTTCAGCATATGCTTAAATATTCATTAATTATAAATTGTTAAAACGGTTATATCTATTTAATCTTAAAAATAGCAATTGGCCTAAGCTAAGGATAGCATATTGTCAATTGCCATGCGAGCTTTATCAATGACATCCTTAGGAAGTCTTATTTTAAATTGCTCCTCTTCCAGGGCCCATAATAATTTTTCAAGATTTATGAGTTTCATATTAGGGCATATTGTATGATTTGATACAGGATAAAAAACTTTATCAGGATTTTCTTTTTTTAATCTGTATATCAAGCCGATTTCCGTTCCTATGATAAATTCTTTTTTAGCTGATTGTTTTACAAAAGACAACATACCTCCCGTACTCGCAACCTTGTCTGCTGCTTCTATCACATCCGGGGTGCATTCGGGATGTACGAGTACAACTGCATCAGGATACTCTATTTTAAGAGCTATAATTGTTTTTGCCTCGATCCTTGCATGGGTGGGGCAAAATCCATTCCAGAGTATCATTTTTCTGCCGGTCTGGCTTTGAACATAACTGCCAAGGTATTTATCAGGAATAAAAATAATTTGCCTGTCTGCGGGAATTGAGTTAACTACTTTTACGGCATTTGAAGAGGTGCAGCAAATATCACTTAATGCTTTTACCCGGGCAGAAGTGTTTACATAGCAAACAACTGCAGCATCAGGATATTCCTTTTTTAAATTTCTAAGCTGTTTATCAGTAATCATGTCAGCCATGGGGCAACCGCTGTATCTGTCAGGCAGCAAAACCACCCTTTCGGGAGAAATAATCTTGGCTGTTTCTGCCATAAAATGCACACCGCAAAAAACAATTATTCTGTTTTTTACCTTGGAAGCTTTTATGCTCAGCTGAAGGGAATCACCGACGAAATCAGCAATATCCTGGATTTCATCTATCTGATAATTATGCGCAAGTATTATGGCATCTTTTTCTTTTTTTAGCTTTACAATATTATCTATTAAGCTTATATTCTTTTTCATATAAAAATTGTATAAATTTTAAAGATAGGTTTAAATTATATAGAAAAAAGCATATAAATAAAATATCATTTATATTACATTTTTACACAAGGCCTTATAGCACGTATAGATAGGGGTAGACTAATTGAAACTAGTTATAAGTGAAAAAGAAATAGCAGCAAAAAGAATTGCCGGCATATTGTCAGACAACGGACAAAAAGAAGAAAAAGTTTATGGGGTACCGGTATACTATATTAAAGTTGGTAAAGATGAATTTGCGGTAATAGGTCTTAAGGGTCATATTCTTAAAGTTGATTTTCCAAAAGAATATTCAAACTGGTTCAAGATAGATCCGGTAGATTTGATAGATGCCAAAATCGAAAAAACTCCTATACATAAAAAAATTGTTCAAGCTTTAAAAAAAGTTGCAGACGATGCAAGCGAAATAATTATTGCCACTGACTTTGACAGAGAGGGAGAGCTTATTGGTTATGATGCCTGGCAGGTTGCAACTGAGAAAAACAGCCTGCTAAATGTAAAAAGAGCCAAGTTTTCTGCAATAACTAATTCAGATATTGACAATGCCTTTGCAAAGCTTGAGAAACTTGATTTAAATCTTGCTTTTGCAGGTAGAACAAGACAGGATATTGATTTAATATGGGGCGCGGTACTGACCCGGTTTATCTCTCTGGCTTCATATCAGGTTAAAGAAAATTTCCTTTCTGTCGGCAGAGTTCAGTCTCCCACTTTAACTCTTATTGTTGACAGGGAAATAGAAATCTGCGAATTTGTGGCAACTCCTTATTGGGTTGTAAATATAAAGCTGAGGACCGGCAACGGAGAGGAATTTGAAGCAACTCACAAGAAGAAAAGGTTTTTAAAAAAGGAAGAAGCGTCAAAAGCTTTTTTAAAAATTTCTGACGAAGGTGAAGTTTTAGATGTAAATGAAAGCATAAGGAACACGGCTCCGCCAACTCCTTTCAATACAACATCACTTATAGTCAGCGCAAATTCGATTGGATTTACCGCTGCAAAAACTATAAATATAGCAGAAAACTTATATATGAATGGTTTTATAAGCTATCCAAGAACGGATAATACTGTTTATCCTGCATCCATAGACCTTAAGGAAATTACTGATATGCTCAAGGTTTCCACTAGCTTTGCTGATGCCTGCAATGATGTGCTAAAACAAAGTAAAATTGTACCTTCCCGAGGCAAGAAAAGAACTACGGACCATCCTCCTATTTATCCGACTTTTTCCGTAAATAGAGAAAGTCTTAATAGTGATGAATGGAAATTGTATGAACTGATCGTAAGAAGATTTTTATGTACACTGCTTCCACCGGCCCAAATAAAAAGCATTACGGCAAACATAGATGTAAACGGGGAAGCATTTGTTGCAAATGGTTCAAATATAATAAAAGAAAATTGGATCAAGCATTATCCGTACTATAAGCATGAAGATGTTTATATTCCAAATCTTGTACCTGGTCAAAAGCTAAAAATTATTGACAGGGAAATGCTTGACAAAGAAACAAAACCTCCTGCAAGATATACCCAGGGCAAGCTTGTGGAAAAAATGGAAGAACTGGGACTTGGCACAAAAGCTACAAGGCATACAATAATCCAGACACTTATCAGCAGAGGCTACATAAGAGGCAATCCGCTGGTGCCCTCGGAAAAAGCCATTGCTGTAATAAAAATATTAAAAAAACATGCCGAAAAAATTTCTTCTCCTGACATGACTTCCGAACTTGAAATGGATATGGACGGAATTGCAAGAGGGGATGAAACTAAAGAGGAAGTTGTAGAAAAATCAAGGAAAATGTTGAAAGATGTGATGGTCAATCTTAAAAATGTAAAAGCGGATATTTCTCAGGAAATTAAAAAAGCCGTAAAGGAAGATTTTATAATAGGCAAGTGTGTCGAAAAAGATTGTGACGGGAATTTGATAGTAAGGGTTTCAAAAAAATCAAGGAAAAGATTCATAGGCTGCAGTGCATATCCAAAATGTACCAGAACTTTTTCACTTCCACAGCTTGGCATGATTATCCCTACTAAGGATAAATGCAAACACTGCGATTATCCCGTGATTAGAATAATAACAAAAGGCAGAAAACCATGGGATCTTTGCATCAATGTTGATTGTCCTGGAAAAGATGAAAAATATAAAAATTACAAATCTAAAAAGCCAGATCAGGGATCTACTGATTAAAGCAAGCTTTTATCTCCCTGATGACATCATACAGTCAATTAAGGCAGCACGCGAGAAAGAAGAAAATCCTGTTGCTTTAAAGATGCTTGATTATATTCTTGAAAATGAAAAGATTGCAAGAAAACACAAACTTCCGCTATGCCAGGATTGCGGGACCGTTTATGTAAATCTGGAAATAGGTCCGGACATCTGTCTGGAAAATGATTATACAGAAACAGTAAATAGTGCAGTTTCTGAAGTTTATGACACATGCTTCCTGCGCAAATCCATAGTAAGTGATCCGATTTTTGAAAGAAAAAATACTTTAAGGAACACTCCTGCAATTATCAATGTAAGTTTTTCTTCAGTAGAAGGAATAAAGATTGAGGTGAATTTAAAAGGTGGCGGAAGCGAAAATTGCTCCTATCTTTTTATGCTGAACCCATCTGAAGGTCAGGAACAGGTAATCAATAAAGTTCTTGAGGTCGTAAAGGGAAATGTTACAAAGTGTTGCCCACCGGTAATTATAGGAATAGGTATTGGTTCAACAGCCTCAGAAGTTTCAAGACTTGCCAGAAAAGCAAGTTTTAGAAATTTGAATTACAGAAATAGTGATCCAAGATATGCCGCATTAGAGGAAAAAATTTTGAGTCTTATAAATTCAACGGAAATTGGTCCCCAAGGCATAGGCGGAAATACTACAGCTTTAGCATGCAATATTGAATTTGCACCATGTCATATGGCTACATTGCCGCTTGCGGTTTTTCTGGGGTGCCATTCCACAAGACGGGCAGAAAAACATTTGTGCCATGTCCACTTAGAACAGTTATTTAAAAGTTAATATTTTTTTTTAAGGAATTGTAATTTTTTTAACTTTCAAACAAGAATCGATTCCAAATCAATCTTAGTGGCTGCCAGAGCCTTTGAAACCGGACAACCCACTTTTGCTTCATTGGCAATTTTTGAAAAAGTTTCTTTATCTATACCAGGGACCTCGCCTCGGGTGACTAATAGAATTTTTGTAATGCTAAAACCACCACCATTTTTTTCTATACTAACATTTGCTTCAGTTGATATCTTAATTGGTTTATAACCCTTCTCTCCCAGCATTGAAGAAAATGCCATAGAATAGCATGCGGCATGTGCCGCACCAAGCAACTCCTCAGGATTTGTTCCTTTCTCTTTTTCAAACCTTGATAGAAAAGAATACGAACCCTTAAACAGGCCGCTTTCTACCTCAACAGTTCCTTTCCCATTAATAAGATTTCCTTCCCATATAGCGCTGGCTTTTCTTATTGGCATAATTACCTCCTTTTCTAAAATTAGTTTTATTTTATACCAATAAAGTAGGTTTGACCCCATTGATTCTTGTATATGAAGTCTCCTTTATAATTTATATAAAATTATAACTTGATTTATTATATCAATTTGTTGAGAATAAATGATGTTGTTTAAAATTCTTTCAGAGGCTGGGAACCAAATCTTGAGCGGTAAAAATATTCATATTGCATTCAGGAGGAGCAGATGGGAAAAGATTCGATTCTATACCCGATTTGCCTGGCGCTTTATCCTGCTTAGACGGCTGGAACCGGTCTTTTACGGTATTGCATTGACAGACCGGTGCAATCTTGAATGCCGTGGCTGTAGAGTTTCAAATACGGGCCGTCCTGATATGACATGGGGTCAGATTAATGAAATAATGATGAACGCATACGGACGTGGGTTCCGTGAGTTGTATTTTAGCGGCGGAGAGCCGATGCTGTGGCATGACGGGACACATACCCTGAAAGATGTGGTTACCGAAGCAAAACGGATAGGTTTTTTTCATGTACACATTTATACAAACGGTACACTTGGACTTGATATCCCTGCCGATCTTGTTTGGGTCAGTATGGACGGACTTCCCGGTATTTTCGAAATGAGACGAGGTGATCATTTCAGTCAGGTCGAACATGCGGTCCGGGAGAACCATAAACATAAGGTTGCAGTCATTTATGTCATTGACAGCAACACTAAAAATGGTGTCGAGCCATTTTTACTATGGGTAAGTGAAACAAAGTTTCCTGTCATTGGTGTAATGTTCTATTTCCATACACCATATTATGGATATGATGAGCTTTTCCTTAGAGATGAAGAACGTAAAACGGTAATCGACAAACTTCTTGAGTATAAACGGGCCGGATTACCAATAATCAATTCTAAGGCCGGACTCCTGGCATTAAGGTCCGGCAATTGGCCGAGACGTTTGCCTGTTACATGTGTAGCGGATATTGATGGCGAATATATTTGCTGCCGGGCACCGGAAGAAATATGTATGGACTGTGGTTATGCTGCATGTACCGAGATTACAGAGTTCCGGCGTCTGAAACCAAGTGCAATACTGAGCATGAGGAGATATTTGTGAACAGGTGCAGTAATGTATTATCAAGAACCTTAACACGCGCTTTACGCCGCTGCCTTGTCGGGTCTAATCAGCAATGGCGCTTTGAACGGCCCCCGGCAGACTGGAAACCTCCGTCAATAAAACAAACATCACTGTATCTTCATGTACCTTTCTGCCGTAATTGTTGCCCATACTGCCCCTACACAAAAGTAACCTATAATGAAATGCTGGTAGATCCATATATGCAGGCTGCGCTTGCAGAGGTTAACTGGTGGGCAGATAAAATCGGACCCACAGAAATAACGAGCATATATATCGGTGGCGGAACCCCGACACTTGCAATGGATAGTGTGGCAAGGATACTTGCACTAATACGTAAAAAATTTCACCTGACAGGTGATGTATGTATTGAGACAAATCCCTCTGATGTGGATGAAATTACAATTCAAAAACTTCATAATGCAAGTGTCTCGCTTGTTTCGCT
>Ga0172375_10013500_pt1 | contig 10123 bp, 12 predicted proteins | sample LakKiv1m_FD_114537 | JGI IMG/M metagenome (GOLD analysis project Ga0172375, IMG submission 114537) | Freshwater microbial communities from Kabuno Bay, South-Kivu, Congo - kab_092012_11.1m | ecosystem: Environmental > Aquatic > Freshwater > Lake | place: Democratic Republic of the Congo...
CACCCGCGGCGCAGGCAGGACGGATTGGGATTGCAGCACCCCGCGCTTTACAAGATACCCCGCCGTCTTGCGCCAATCCACAGGCCCAAAGTGACGGTCGATCTGCCTGCCGCGCAAGGCGCCGCGTTCCTGCAACAACTTCAACAACCTCTTTTGAATTTCCCCGGCTGAAGACTGGTCACCACCCGCCGATGACTGCTCCTCCTCACCGAATACAACACATCCCCCTGCTGGCTCAAGCCCGGCGGCAGCATCAAACCGATTATTGCCGCGATGGGCGAAAGCGTGGAGCGGGACAATTCCTCCGCCAGCATAATTTGCGCGAATGTAAGCACCGGCTGTGGGTCGAGCGTCTCGATGATGGATTTCGGTTCAGCAATGGATGGGATATCAACAAAGCGCAGAATCACCCCCTGCACAGTCTGCCTGCCAAAGGGAATCGTCACCAACTGTCCCACATTCACCCGCGCGATCAGTTCCGGCGGGATGCAATAATCGAACAACCCTGTTATTGTCGGGACATTAACCGCAATCTGTACGAACATTGGGCAGGTTACAAATCCTTCAACACATGGCTCCACCCGGCCTCCCCACAGTCGTCACTGGCCTGCCGGGTTGCCCTGCTGGATATCAATCGACTTTAATTCGAAATAAGCGCTGATCACCCGTTCCACAATGGGCGCGGCCACGCTTGCCCCTTCGCCGCCATTATAGGCAAAAGCCAATACAATGATCTCAGGGTCTTCATAAGGCGCATACGCCAGCGTCCAGGAATGAGTGGGCCATGAACCGAATTGGCAGCGATTGGCAGCGCGGGCCACATCGTCACAATACTCCGCAGTTCCTGTTTTGCCTGCAACGGCAATGGGAAATTCAGCGAAAATTTTATTGAGCGTGCCAAACCCCGGTTCTGTAACCGCCATGCGCGTGCCGGTCCGCACCGCCGCGATGGTTTCAGGGCTGACAACCTTTAGTTCATTTTCAAGCAGGGTGCAATATCCGCCTTCGCAGGTATATCCCTGGATCATGGGTGTGACCGTAACATCCCATTTCAAGTTTGGGACAAATGGCGAAATCTGGTAACTGGTCTCAGACAATTCATCACGGGTTGTAGAATCCGCCGGGTTGACCCAGACACGAAGCCCCTCCTCGCTGTCGCCCGCCTGAACTTGCGGCATCCAGAACGTAAAATCAATCGGGTCAAACCAGACCTCCTGAACTTTCCCTTCACCATTGGTCACTTCACGGACGATGGTGGGCTGCATGAGCCTGCCATTATTGGCTACCGTCGCGCCAGACATCAGGATCTGCAAGGGCGTGGCAAGCACGTATCCCTGTCCCACGCTGGCAATATATGTATCGCCTGTGGACCAGTTCTCCCCCGTATTGATGCGTTTCCATTGCGGCGAGGGAATCAAACCGTCGGCTTCACCGAGCAGCTGGATACCGGATGTTTGGGCATACCCAATCGCGCGGGCATACTGGCCCAGGCGTTCGATGCCCAGTCCCTGGGGAATTTCATCTTCGAAACCGCCGCCAAGTTTATAAAAACACACATTACTGGAATACGCGATACAACGCAGGAAATCAATCTGTCCAAAACCCTCGGGGAGAGTCTCGAAAATGTGATCCACAAACGGACGGGTATTGCGGTCCGTACACGGGTCGTTGGGGGAAAATTTTTCACACAGGAGCAGTTGTCCGGGAGCGTAAACGATTTTGTTGAGGTCTATAACGCCTTCGTTAAAGGCGCCTGTTGCTGTTGAAAGTTTGAATACGGAACCGGGAGGAAATTCCGCTGAAATGGCATTGTTCAATAAGGGATGGGTCGGGTCCTCGCTTAACTGTTGGTAATAATAAGCGGGAATAAATCGCACCATGCGGTTATTTTCATACGCGGGATACGAGACCATCGCGAGGATTTCACCGGTTTTTGGGTTCATTGCAATCACCACGCCGCTGGAAATTCGAATGCGCCCAAAATAGGTGTTCCAAAAATTGATCTCCTGCAACAGCGACGCCTCCGCCGCGGCCTGCAAGCGGGTGTCAATCGTCAAAGACACATTATTACCAGGAAGCGCCGCGATGGGCGGTTCGAGATTCCGGAGTTCCTGCCCCGCCACATCCACCTGCACCACGCGGAGTCCGTTTGCGCCGGCGAGGAGTCCCTGCAAAGATGCTTCCACGCCTGCATACCCAATTTTGTCACGGTTCGGGACAAAACGGCGGGCGCGCAATTCATCCTCCAGTGAAGCGGGGATCGGGCCCAAAAAACCAACCAGGGTGGCTGTCAATGAACCGGTTGGGTAATCGCGGATCGGGTCGATCTCCACTGCAACGCCGGGCCAATCCACGGTTTTCTCCTGCACCATGCGGGCCACTTCCTCGGAAACATTGCACTTGATTTTTACCGGGCTGTACGGGGCGTTCGAATCCTGCAAGGCCACCATCTGCGCGATGGACGGCCCATCCACACAGGCCGCGAATAATTTTGCCTCTTCCAAAGACTCTTCAGTCACCGGCCCACCCACCGGCACGCCAGTCAATTCCGATACTTCACGATAAATCCGCTGAATATCTGAATCGTCATCGGGCAGGCCAGCAGGGGTGATGATCACGTTGTAGGAAGCAAGGTTCCTTGCCAGGATATACCCGTTTCGATCATAGATGATGCCGCGCGCTGCGGGAACGCTGATCGCCTTGGTGTAATTCTCCACCGCCTGCCCCACCCAATCAGTGCCCTCAAAGATCTGCAGGGTTAATAATCGCGCAAACAGGGTAAAAAAAACCAGCAACACAACAGCATAAACTACAAACAACCGCCATGTTTCGAAATGGGTAGAACGCGGCAAGGAATTCGAACTCACTCTGTCTCCTCGGAGGGGTATGCCCAACGTGCAAGGTCGCGCATTAACGTATAAGCCGGGATTGCAAAAAGCATGTTCAACAGCAGGCTGGGGAGCATTATTAAACCAAGGACTTCGCCGAAATCCAGGCTGGTTCCTGTCAGGCTAAGAAATGCAAAAGCCAGAAACTGTGTGATCAAAGTGCCGAGAAAAGTCACGCCAAACATAGCCAGTAGCGGAGCCTGCCAGACGCGCTGCTGTAGTAATTGTGCCATAAAAACGACAATCGCGTAACCGGCCGCAACCACCGGCCAGGGCATGTGTGTGAGAAACCCAACGAAGATGCCTGCCAGGAATGCCCATTGCCATGCAGACGTAACGCGACTCTGCAGGGCCCAGGCCGCCAGCAAAACCAAAATCAAATCTGCATAACCGGAAAGCAAACTGAACTGGCTGACAATCGCTGATTGAACCATGACTGCCAGCCCTAACAAAGGGAACGCGATCAAATTTCGCATGGGAGATTCAAGGGGTGGTTTCAGGAACGAGCGGTGTTATGTCCACCGGGCGGAAGTTGGTGATGACAAGGACGATTTCGAGCCGCGTAAAATCCACTGCGGGCTGGACCGTTGCCTGCTGGAACAGTTCATATTCCAGGGTCCGGATGGTGACGGCCTGGCCGAGAATCAAATCAGGAGGATAACCGCCGCCCAGTCCCGAGGTCAGAACGAGATCGCCCGGTTCGACGGTAACATTCTGCGATATCAAGTCAAGGGATATATCACCCGTCACAGAGCCAAGCAAGAGCGCATCTGTTTCAGCATTTTGCAGGCGGACATTCACCACCGAAGCCGGGTCGGTGATCAATTGGACGCGCGCCGCGTCTGCGATGACGGCATCCACGCGGCCAACCAGGCCCTGGTTGGTCACCACCGGCATACCGCGGCGGATATCGTCGTTCGAGCCGCGATTGATGATGATGTAATCCAAAAACGGGCTTGGATCACGGCCAATGACGGCCGCGGCTTTATAGGTGCTCTCCGGGTTGGAGCGTGAAAAATCCACCAGGGCCGCCAGGATCTCGGTTTCGCTGACGCGCTGCTGTAATTCGATCACCTGCGCCTGCAGTTGCGATACCTGTGACTCCAATTCGGCATTGCGCGTACGCAAAGTGACAATATCACGCGGCGCTGTGAAGAAATCCTGGAAACCCCGGTAGCGCGAGGAAATCCAGGTTTGAACATCCACCAGCGATGAGGTGAATTGATTCGAGGCCGAACTGAAAAAGCCGCCCAGGGCCAAAGCCAGAATGCCCCCAATGACCAAAAATATGATCGTCGTTTGCAAAGAACGGGAAGAGGGAACTTTCATATAAACGTACTACCGCCAAACGAGTCGCCCGAAGACGCGCTGCTATGCGTTATGCCGCGTACTGCCGCGCTCCAGGCCAACCAAATATCGCATGAGAGCCGGATCTTCAAACACCATGGACGCACCACGCGCCACACAGGTCAGCGGGTCTTCAGCAACCCATACGCGCAACTTGAGATCGTCGGTCAGGCGTTCCGCCAAACCCTGGAGAAGCGCCCCGCCGCCTGCCAGGCAAATGCCGATATCCATCAAATCCGCAACAATTTCGGGGGGAATTTCGTCCAACGCATCGCGCACCGTATCCAAAATCACCTGCACAGAAGCGGACAGCGCTTCGCGTATTTCCACAGACGAGACTTCGATGGTTTCTGGAAGGCCGGTGACAAGGTTACGACCACGCACCTCCATCGTTTTTTCCGGCTGCAGGGAGTAGGCTGAACCGATCTGCCACTTGATCTGCTCGGCAATCCCCTCGCCGATCAGCAGGTTATATTTGTTTCGCAAATACTGGACAATATCCTGGTCCATCTCATCGCCAGCTACACGCAAGGATCGCGAAGCCACCACCCCGCTCATGGACATGACCGCGACTTCGGTCGTGCCGCCGCCGATATCCACAACCATGGATCCGCGAATTTCACCGATGGGGAGACCGGCTCCCAACGCCGCCGAAATGGGTTCTTCAATCAGCATGGCCTGACGCGCCCCTGCCGCCATCACCGCGTCATAGACCGCGCGTTTTTCCACTTCCGTCACACCCGTTGGAATCCCGACCACCACGCGGGGGCGCGGCAACGGCACCATACTCTGTTCGTGGACTTTTCCAATGAAATATTCCAACATGACCTGGGTCACGTCAAACTCGGATATCACGCCATCGCGTATGGGACGCACAACCATCACATTACTTGGGGTACGCCCAACCATCTCCTTGGCCTCCAAACCGATGGCCAAGGGCTGGCGCAATTTTTTATCCACAGTAACCCAGGACGGCTCGTTAATGACGATCCCCTTGCCGCGCACATGCACAAGCGTGTTGGCTGTGCCCAGGTCAATTGCTATATCCAGTGAAAAAAGGCCTAACAGCCAGTTAATTGGGTTGAAGGCCAAAATAGGCTCCTCGATGAGATTCTGCTCAAAACCAGCCTTACACAGATATTATACCATGAGCGGTTGATTTTATTTTCGTGAAACCTTTCCGGCTGCTTTGGGTTATAGTAGTCAATACCCAAAATTCTGATGTCCGGGAGGAATCATGTCCAAAGTTGCCATCGTTACCGACAGCACTGCCTACATTCCTGCAGAGTATGTCAAACAATACAACCTTACCGTCACTCCGCAAATTTTGATCTGGGGAGAGGAAACCTATCGGGACGGGGTGGATATTACATCGGGCGAGTTTTACTCACGGCTGAAAACGGCCAAAGTCCTGCCAACCACATCGCAGGTTCCCATTGTCACCATGCAAGACGCATTCCAATCCCTTGTGGATCAGGGCCTGGATGTGCTTGGAATCTTCATCTCGTCAAAACTTTCAGGCACCATGCAATCTGCCGTCCAGGCTAAAACAGCGATGGGAAGCGCGGCTGAAAAGGTGACCATTGTGGACAGCCAGTCCACAGCCATGGCCATGGGATTCCAGGTGCTTGCAACGGCACGCGCACGGGAAAACGGCGCGAGTTTGAAGGAGTGCATCTCTGTTGCTGAAAACGGATATAAGAATACCGGCGTCGTCTTTGCCGTGGATACGCTGGAATTTTTGCATCGGGGCGGTCGAATTGGAGGCGCCCAGCGTTTCATCGGCTCGGTCCTCAACATGAAGCCGATTCTTGCGATTCAGGATGGGCGCGTGGATGGCGTGGAACGAATTCGCACAAAGACCAAGGCTCATGAACGCATGTTGGAACTTGTTGTTGAAAAAGTCCAGGGTAAATCGAACATTCGCCTGGCAACCCTGCATGCCAATGCGGCTGAAGATGCGCAGGCCCTGCTTGTAAATGCCAAGCAGAAACTTGGCCCGGTTGAAACAATTGTCACGGAAGTCAGCCCGGTGGTGGGAAATCACACCGGCCCAGGCACCGTCGGCCTGGCTTATATGGTGGATCTGTAGCCCAAAATGAATCAAAGACCAAAAATCCCTTTTGTAGGAAAGGGATTTTTGGTTGATGGCCTCCACCTGCATGTTTCAGGGCCCGGGTTGGGATGCAACTTTTTCCATCCGGTTGCATCAATATAACCATATCGTCCATTTACCATTACCCAAGGAGATTTATCATGAAACGCAATATGTCCAACGTTGACCGTATTATCCGTGTTATTCTTGCGGCGCTGTTCGCCTATTTATACTTTGGCGGAATCGTCACCGGCGTCCCTGGCATCGTGCTGGTTGTGCTCGGAGCGGTATTCCTGCTCACAGCCATCGTCGCATTCTGCCCCCTTTACGTTCCATTCAAACTGAGCACCTACAAGAGTTAGGACATTCAGCGACCACGGAGCGGATGAAACCATCCGCTCCAACTTTTATTCCATGAATATTTCTGAATTCAATCAAAAAATCTCAACAAGCGAGAAACCGCTCGTACTCGATTTCTGGGCGCCCTGGTGCGCCCCATGCCGCATGACCAAACCCGTCCTTGAAAAATTGGCGGGTGAGTACCAGGACAAGGTGGAGTTCCTGCCCGTCAACGCGGACGAATCGCAGGAAGTACTGCAATCGTTGAAAATCTACGGCATTCCAACCGTGGTCAGTTTTCGCAGCGGAAAGGAAGTCGGCCGCGTGGTGGGCGCTCAAAACGAGTCGGGTTTTCGCGCCATGTTCGAGGCGCTGGCCACAGGCAGGGAAGTGAAAGTGCCCCTCACTCAATTCGACCGCATTCTGCGCCTCGGCGCAGGCGCGTTATTTGTAATGATTGGCGTCTCGACCGGCAACTGGCTTGTGGCTGGCATCGGAGGCATCATTGCATTTATGGGAATTTATGACCGCTGTCCGATATGGAGGGCGATCACGGGATTCTTCAAAAGGGAGGAAAAGCCACTGTAACGGCAAACAGGCTCCGGGCAGTCCGGAGCCGTTTTGTTTGCTATAATCGCCGCATGAGTCACAACATCCCTCTGGTCATTGGCATCGCGGGCGGCTCGGGATCAGGCAAGACTACCGTCGCGCAGGAAATTCTCAATCGCGTCGGCCCGGATCGAATTGCATACCTGCAACATGATTCGTATTACAAGGATCTAAGCGGACTTCCGCCCGCCCAGCGCGCGGAAGTCAATTTCGACCACCCCCACTCACTCGAAACGGAATTGCTCATCAAACACATCGAATCATTGCGGGGCCTTCGACCGGTCGAGGTCCCGATCTATGATTTCTCGAAACACAGCCGCACCGCCCAGACCTTTACGGTTGCGCCGCGCGGCGTGATTTTGGTCGAAGGCATCCTGATCTTTACAGAGCCGTCGCTTCGCGAATTGTTCGATGTGAAAATTTTCGTGGATACCGACGCCGACCTAAGATTGATCCGACGCCTGCAACGGGATATTTCCGAGCGCGCACGCACGACCGAATCGGTCATCAAACAATACATGACAACCGTGCGGCCAATGCACCTTGAGTTTGTGGAACCGTCCAAACGCTATGCCGATATCATCATCCCCGAAGGTGGATTCAACGCGGCCGCCCTGGACATGGTCGTGGCAAGGATCGAGGCGCTGTTAGTCTGATCGTCGGATGGTCGAATAGTCACATGGTCAAACAGCCGGAAAGCCGGCACGACAATCGTAAATCGTAAATTCAACACAGGAGATTCTTAATGCCCATGAAATGGAATACCCCGCCTGCCATGGAAATTGACCCGAAGAAAAAATACACCGCCCGCATGAAAACCGATGTAGGGACGATGGTCATCGAGTTGTTTGCGGACAAGACCCCGAAGACCGTCAACAATTTTGTCTTCCTCGCCCGCCAGGGATATTATGACGGCATCATCTTCCACCGCGTCATCGCCAATTTCATGGCGCAGGGCGGCGACCCGACAGGAACAGGCTCCGGCGGCCCCGGATATAAATTCGGGGATGAATTTCATCCCAGCCTGAAGCACGACAAACAGGGCATTCTTTCCATGGCGAACGCAGGCCCCGGCACGAACGGTTCACAGTTCTTCATCACCCACGTCCCAACCCCCTGGCTGGACGGCAAGCACAGTATCTTTGGGCAGGTGGTCGATGGACTCGATGTGTTGATGTCCATCCTGCCGCGCGAACCGGGCAACGTCAATGCCCCGGCGGTAAAGATCATCCGTGTCACCATCGAAGAAAGTTAGCAGGTCGCGAACGGGCGCCAAAAGGCCCGGGCGAAAAACCAGGCAGGTCCCACCGCGCTCCGCCCCAAGGGAAACCGTTCAACCGGCAGGGGAAGCAAAGCCCAAAACAGACTGGAAAACCGCGAGCCTGCGCATCCTTGCCCTGCTCGCGGTTATCGGTATCTCGGTATCCATTTATTCCATCCGCGACCGCGCGGAGGAATTCGCGGCGCTTGGTTATCCCGGGATTTTCCTGGTCGCCATGCTGGCAAATGCAACCGTATTTTTCCCGGCACCGGGCGTGGCCGTTGTATACGCGATGGGAAGCGTCTTCAACCCGCTGCTCGTTGGGTTGGCCGCTGGCGCGGGCGGCGCAATTGGCGAACTTTCCGGCTACCTGGCCGGTTTCAGCGGACAGGCCGTGGTCGAGCGCACCGATATCTATCATCGCGTTACACCTTACGTGAATAAATACGGCGGATGGGCCATTCTCATCCTGGCGGCGATCCCGAATCCGTTTTTCGATATGGCAAGCGTGGTCGCGGGGATCGTAAAAATGCCGCTATGGCAATTCCTGGTATTTTGTTTCCTTGGGCAGGTCATCAAGATGACGCTGTTTGCCTACGCAGGTCAGTATTCGATCGACTGGCTTTCACGATTAATTCAATAGGAGCAGAACATGTCAAACTTCTCGAAGATCGATTCCTATCTCGAAAAAAACATGGACCGCAGCATTGCAGAATTGTCGAGGCTTGTGGCCCAGCCCAGCATCAGCGCGCAGAACATCGGTTTGAAGGAATGCGCCGGGCTGGTGGCGGGCATGTTGGAAGCGCGCGGCTTCAAATCCACGATCATGGATACGGACGGCGCTCCCGTTGTTTTTGCCGAAAGAAAAGGCAAAAGCGAAAAGACCCTGCTTTTCTACAATCACTATGATGTACAGCCGCCGGAACCCCTGGAACTCTGGGAAAGCCCGCCTTTCGAGCCGGCCATCCGCGAGGGAAAATTATATGGCCGCGGGGTCAGCGACGACAAAGGTCACATTGTCTCGCGCCTGCATGCAATAGATGCCCTGCTCGAAGTCGAGGGCGAACTTCCATGCAATATCAAATTCATCATCGAGGGCGAGGAGGAAACCAGCAGTGTGCACCTGCATGATTTCATCAAACATAACATCGAACTTCTCAAGGCCGACGCCTGCATCTGGGAATTCGGCGGCGTGGACCATCGCGAGGTGCCGATCCAGTATCTCGGCCTGCGCGGCATTTGCTACGTTGAGTTAAGCGTCAAGACAGCCGCGATCGACGTCCATTCGGGGGTGGGCGGCAGTATCTTCCCCAACGCCGCATGGCGGCTCGTTTGGGCGCTGAACAGCCTCAAGGGCCCGGATGAACAAATCCGCATCCCCGGCTTCTATGACAATGTGGTGAAACCAAGCGAACGCGACCGCGAGTTGATGGATGCGCTTCCGGACGTCGCGCAAGTCTACAAGGATATGTATGGCGTCAAGGAATTCATCAAAGGCATCGAAGGCGGCACAGATTTGAAAATGGAGGAGGTGTTCGTGCCAACCTGCACAATCTGCGGCTTGACCAGCGGATATCAAGGCCC
>Ga0172375_10013501_pt1 | contig 10122 bp, 8 predicted proteins | sample LakKiv1m_FD_114537 | JGI IMG/M metagenome (GOLD analysis project Ga0172375, IMG submission 114537) | Freshwater microbial communities from Kabuno Bay, South-Kivu, Congo - kab_092012_11.1m | ecosystem: Environmental > Aquatic > Freshwater > Lake | place: Democratic Republic of the Congo...
CTATAAGCTGTGATCCATCCGTAAAATTGAAAAAGTGCTAATTTTCGCTATATATTTATTATATCATCTTTAAAGCTGTATGTCAAGCCCTGAAGACTTCCAAAAAGGCTTTTGTGGACACATTTACCCTGCCTTTTGCCTTCATCAACTTTTTTCCTTTTTTCTGTTTGTCTCTGAGTTTGTTTTTTCTGGTTATATCTCCCCCATACAAATACCCAGCCACATCTTTCATGTAGGCTTTAATTGTTTCCCTGGCAATAACCTTGCCACCAATTACTGCTTGCAAAGCAACAGAAAACTGCTCTGGGGGCAAAACATCTTTTAGTTTCTCAACCATTTTTCTGCCTTCTGTGTAAGCTTCGTCTTCAGCCACAATTCTTGAAAGAGCTTCTTCTGGTTGACCAGCTACCCAAATTTCCATTTTAACTAACTTGCCTGGTCTGTAGCCCAAAAGATTATAACTCATTGAGGCATACCCCTGGCTGGCTGTTTTTATTTTGTCATACAAATTGGCAATAATTCCCCTTAAAGGAGTTTCAAAAACAATAACTGCTCTTTCGGGGCTCAAATAATTTGTGGTGATATAATTCCCTTTCAGGTTTTTCAAAATTTCCATCAATTTACCCATTTGGTTTGACGGAGCAATAACCTCTAAAGAAACCCAAGGCTCTTCTGTGCTTTTTATTGTTGAAGGATTTTCTGGCCAGTCGGTGGCTGAATGGATTAAAACTTCTTTACCCTTTTGATTATGAATTTTATAAACAACCGATGGCGCTGAAATTACCAAACTCAAGCCAAATTCCCTTTCTAATCTTTCGGCAATAATTTCTATGTGCAAGGTGCCCAAAAACCCACAGTTAAAACCGCGACCTAAGGCTTCTTTCATCTCCTGCTCAAAAACAAGCGCTGGATCTGATAATTTTAATTTTGACAAAGCAACTTTTAAGTTGTCGAAGTCATCTGGGTTTTCCGGATATAAACTAGCAAAAACCATCGGCTTTGGCTCTTGATAACCAGGTAGGGGCTCGAGTTTAGGATTTAGGATTTTGGATTTAGGGTTTATAATAGTGTCGCCAGCTGTAACTTTTCCTGGCTCTTTAACACCTGTTGCAATGTACCCAATATCTCCGGCTTTAATTTTTTGTTGAGCAGAAAAATTGGTCCGCCAGCCGGCGGATAAATACCCGAGCTCTTTTACTTCAGCTGGAGTTTTTGTGGCCATTAACTCAATTTTTTCTCCATTAGAAATTTCACCATCAACAACGCGCACAAAGGCAATAACACCCTTAAAAGAGTCGTATTCGGAATCGAAAATTAAGGCCCTGAAAGCATTATTTACGCTTTCTTTGGGAGCAGGGACCTCTTTAATAACAGTTTCTAAAAGCTCTTTTACTCCTGTGCCGTTTTTCCCAGAAATTTTCATAACTTCTTCTGGTAAAATTTGTAAAATATTAGCTAGTTCTTCAACCGATTCTTCGGTTTTGGCTATTGGCGAGTCTATTTTATTTACAACAGGAATAATTTTTAAATTTTGTTTTTTAGCTAATTCTAAGTTGGCCAAAGTTTGCGCTTGAATACCCTGAGTGGCATCAACCAGTAAAATTGCGCCCTCAACAGCCTCCATGGACCTTGAAACCTCGTAAGAAAAGTCTACGTGGCCAGGAGTGTCCACCAAGTTTAGAATATAGTCTTTACCATCAAATTTATAATTCATTCTAATGGCTTTCAGTTTTATGGTAATTCCTTTTTCTCTTTCTAAGTCCATGGAATCTAAAAACTGTGGCATCATTTTTTTAGGGTCAATGGTGCCAGTTAATTCCAAAAACCTATCTGCTAAAGTAGATTTCCCATGATCAATATGTGCAATAATACTAAAGTTTCTAATATTCTCCTGCATATTATTTTGCGAGGGATAAAAATCTTTTTAGGAATGAGTCGACGATGGCCTTGTTTTCAGAAGATCCTAATTTATGGGTTATATAAGCATAAACCGCAACACCAACAAACCCAGAAACAATAAGTTGCAGGAATATGCCCCAGAAAGCTTGCAAGCTTATTATAGAACCCAAAATTTGTCTTACAACGAAGGTTATTACCACCATAACCACCGAGGCAATTAATATTTTATATAAAGAGTCATATATTTCTTTTGTTTCTAGTATTGGAAACTTTTTATAAAACATATATAAGAGCGCAAAACTCTCTAAGACAGCAGTTATTGTATAGGCTAAAGCTAAAGCTATAACTCCAATATTGGCCACTCCACCCAATCTTAATAAACTTTGTAAAAATAAATTAAATCCTGGAAAAAACTTAACTAACCAAACCAAAAATAAACTTAAAATTATATTAAAAGCAACGGTTAAAGCTGAAATGATTGCTGGGATTTTTGTATTGTGAGCTGCATAAAATGTTTTAGATAAAAATAAAATTAAAGCCTGGGCAATTAAATTTAATGCAAAAATTCCCAAACACGCAGTTGTGAGCTTGGTGTCTGCCCAATCAAACTTTCCAGCGCCCAAAATCACCCTAACTATTTGGGCTCTTAAAACTAAAAGCAACAAACTTATTGGAATTACCAAAAAAATTATTTGACGAAAAATATTTGAAAACTTTCTTAAAAATTCTCCCGATTGACCATTTTGACCGTCTTTTAAAAAAGACGCAGACATTGCGGGAAAAGAGGCCGTTGAAACAGAAACTACAACTGCATTTATAAAAATTGATGCTAAATTATTAGCTAAATTAAAAACAGCAATAGAGCCCCTCATCAAAGTTGAAGCAATGGCCGTAATGACCACTATATTTAACTGCCCAGCAGCTAAACCCAAAGATCTTGGTATCGTCATTTTTATCGTTTTTACAACGCCTGGATCTTTATAATTAAAACTTGGCTTATATTTAAAACCAGAAAAGAAAAGTGCAGGCAGTTGAACTAATAGATGCATTATTCCCCCAAACACAACTCCAAAAGCAAGACCCTGAAGCCCAAACCTTGGCACAAAAAATAAAATCCCAACTATTATGCCTAAATTATAAAAAAGAGGAGCTAATGCTGTTGCTATAAACCTATGGAAAACTTGCAATATACCGCTTATTAAGTTTGAGGCCCCTAAAATAATTGGGCTCAAAAACATAATGCGCATTAAAGAAACAGCCAATTCCCTTTTTGCTCCAGAAAAACCCGGGGCAATTACAGAAATTATTGCTGGAGTAAAAATCATTAAAATTACACAAACAATAATTAAAAATCCTAAAAATATATTTAGTAATTTTGAAACATATTCCCAAGCTTCGTCTTTTGATTTTATTAAATATCCGCTGAATATAGGAATTACTGCTGCAGAGATAGCCCCAAAAATTAGAATTAAAGCAACAAAATCTGGAACAGTAAAAGCTATATAATAAACATCTAACTCGCTTCCGGCTCCAAAGGTACCTGCCAAAAGACGATCTCTTATTAAACCCAAAAATGCGCTAAAAAAATAAGAAACCGCCAGCACTAAAGAGGCAGAGCTTATGGACCTTGTCTCTGAATTAAGAAATCTTTGAATCATTAGATTTTGTTAATATTACTATTTTTTTTAATTTTTTAAAACCTTGACAAAGGGGTGTGGTCTGGTATAATTAAGGTGTCTCAGCAAGATGAGTGATTGCTCTTTATGAAGCCGAAAGGCTGCATATTGGGAGGAAAGTCCGAACACTCTCCCGCCATACGTATAATTTTATATGAAGGGCGGGATAAAAGGGTAGCGGGTAACGCCCGTCTGGAGTAATCCACGAGGTGCGAACAGAAACGACCCGGTTAAGTCCGGCTGAAACGGCTAAATCCTTACCTGTGTGCAAGAACAAAGCCTTAATTATTGTTTCATCAGTAAAAGAGGTTAAAAGTAGTTCGCTTGATTCCGACAGTAATGTCGAGAACAGACAGATAATCACATCCGCCAGCTGGCGGAACAGAATTCGGCTTATAGCCTTGCTGAGACAACAAAAAACACGACCTAAATCGTGTTTTTTTGTTTGTTTAAAATAACTTCTGACTACTGGCCTCTTTGTCTAACTCTTCGTTTACCAGCCTGTCTGCCTCTTTATTTTTTTCTCTAGGAATGTGTTTAAACTTTACAGACTTAAAATCAAACTTCAAATTCCAAATTTCTATAAAGAATTTCTGTATTTTTTCATTTTCCAGTCTATAATCCCCGTTTAACTGTTTTACAACCAATTCAGAGTCAGCTCTTATTTCAAGGTCAGAAACCTCAGAAATTTTTTTTCCAAAAAGTGCCTTAAATTTCTTTAGAGCAGAAATTACAGCAGAATATTCTGCTTCGTTGTTGGTTAAATTATCTCCAAGATATTCCCCAAACTTTTTTATTGGCTGATCTTTTTCATTACAAAAAACCACTCCAATTGCAGCTTTGCCCGGGTTCCCCCTGCTTCCACCATCTGTATAGATAATTATTTTTTTCATTTTTTAAAATATTTAATAAGACGTTTTTTAAACTCTTCTAGTTGCTCATTCTTTACGCGGAAACCCGAAGCTTGCGCATGTCCGCCAAAAGTTATTAAAAAATCCTTGCAAGTACTCATGGCCTCAACAGAATTAGTTCCTTTTGGGTTTCTAACAGAGCCAGTAGATTCTTTGTCTAGCTTCCTATAAATAAAAACTGGCTTTTCGTATTTTGAACAAATATTTGAAGCCACAGGACCCGCTAAAACTAACTTCCAAGAAGGATCGCCCTCAAAAATAATTGCCTCCTCTGGTTTTTTAGAAATTCTTCTTTCTACTTCTTGAATAATACTTTTAACTTGTTGTTGTTTGTTTCTATTTAAACCTAAAAGCCTTTGAGCTAACTCCATGCATTCCTTCTTGTCAGAAGAGGTTAAAAGCTTATAAGACTCATTTTCGAAGTTTAAACTTTCTGCAGAATTTATGGCTGCAATAACCTGTGGCAAAGATTCTTCAAAAATTTTACCTTCGCCCAAAATATCCATGAAAATTTTTAATCCTGGCCTGAATGTGCTTTTCAAAGACCTTAAACCCTGCTCAATAATTTCTTGATTTTGCTCAATTTGAGGTACTGTATCAGCAATTGTTCCTAAGGCAGCTAATTCTAAAAAACTATTCTTTAAATTTTCTGAAACTCCGCCAGTTGGCGGATCACCCAAAAGCTGCGTACATAAGTTAAAAGTAACGCCAACATTAGCTAAACCCTTAAACTTATAATTATCTGTTGGTTGCTTTGGATCTACAATTATTGAGGCATTGGGAATTCCCTCTAGAGGCTCATGATGATCAATTATTACAACTTCAAAACCCATTTTATTTGCTACATCAACCTCTTTTATATTTCCTATACCTAAATCTAAAGTTATTAAAAGAGCCGGGGCCTTGTTTTTTAACATTTCTAATGCCCTTAAGTTTATACCATAGCCATCTGTTTCTCTGTCTGGAAAAAAGGCGCAGTCAATTTGTCCTCCTAAATTTTTTATTGCTTCACTCAAAATAACAGTTGAGGATATGCCATCTAAATCCGAGTCGCCGTACAAAACAATACGCTCATTATCTTTGACCGCTTTTTTAATCCTTTCTGCAGCTTTTTCTATGTTTTTTATCTTTTTCATAAATAATTAGCGCGAGGAAAATAGTTTTTAGCGTATTTCAGGACACGAAGTGCCTGACGAAGCTTTTTCCCGCAGGACAAAGCGTTAGCTAAAAAATTATTTTCCGAGCGCCTCTAGGCCAGGCAATTTTTCTCCAGACAAATAGGCCAGCATTGCTCCGCCTCCAGTAGAAACGTGGCTGAACTTGTCTATAATACCTTGTTTATTTAAAAACTCAACAGTTTCCCCTCCCCCAACCACAGAAAACGCACCGCTGTCTATTATGGCCCTAGCAATAGCTAAAGTTCCTTTTGCATATTTTTTATCCTCGAATTTCCCAAAAGGCCCATTCCACAAAACGGTTTTTGCTTGTTTTATTTTCTCTTGAAATAATTTTATAGATTCATCGTTAATGTCTAAAGCATCTAATTGTCCTGTGGGTGATACAATTTTTTCTGGAAATTTAAATTTTATTTTTTTCTCTTCCACTTCTTTTGCAATTAAACCAGAAATTATTATAAAATCAGCAACCTTTGAAATATTATTAATAAAAGCAGCTTTTGTTTCCACTTTTTTTCCGCCAACAATGGCCAGCATTGGTTTTGGGGCGCCCTCTGGGCCATTTTTCATAACCCTATTTAAAGCCTCGATTTCTTTTTCCAACAAAAAACCTGCACAACTTAGCAGGTTTTTAGGGACTCCGGTGATTGATGCTTGGTCTCTATGAGAAACGGCAAAAGATTCATTTACAAAAATATCTCCCAAAAAAGAAAGTTTTTTAGCAAATTCCGGGTTGTTGTCAGTTTCTTCTTTGTGAAATCTTAAATTTTCTAAAACCAGAATTTTCCCTGGCTCTAAAGCATTTGTTTCTGCCTCAACATCTGGACCAATGCAACTATCTTCCTTTCCAACAGGAAAACCAACAAGGTCTGCTATCTTTTCTGCAACTTTATCTAGTTTTAATTCTTCAACAACTTTCCCTTCTGGTCTGCCCAAGTGCCCCATCAAAATTATTTTCGCCTTATTTTCAATTAGATATTTTATAGTGGGCAAGCATTTCTTTATTCTAAAATCATCTAAAATTTTACCTTTTTCATCTATAGGCACATCAAAATCACACCTAACTAAAACCCTTTTCCCATTCACCGTAAAATTTTTTAGCGTCTTCATCATATAGCAATATTATAGAACACTTTTAGTATTTTTTCCATTACGCTATTTCTTGTTGATAACACTTTTCGCAATACACTATTTCTGGTCTGTCTGGGGCGTAGGATGTCTCGAATTCATTTTTACACTTTTCTTCTCCGTGCGCGTGTTTGGCGGTATTTTGATAAATTTTATTCTCCGACTTTGCGCCTGCACATTGGCACGATCTGCGCCAAAGCTTTAAGGGGTTTCTCTTAGCAGCTCGCTCATAGTGTCTGCAATTCGGACATAGTCTAGGAAGCGGAAGATTCATTTTCCTATAAAACTGCAACTCAGCAGAGATAACTTTAAAAGCAGCACTGCACTGGTGTTTACACTTACTTTTATGGGCGCATCCAATAACTTTACCTAAAATATCGTCAGTCACATCTTTAATATGATCTGCTAAATCTTCCGATTTTATATCTATTTTGTACACCCTCTCTTCTGGATCTTTCCATTGGTAACCCTGGTCTATAGCTTGCTCTTTGGTTAATGGAAAAAACTCTTGAGCAATTGTTTCATTGTATGCAAATATGGAAAGTTCTACCGGAAAAAACTCTCCATACTTATATGTTCTGCCCATTTTATCTATATATGGTATTTGACCCATATGTGCAATAATTTTAGTCATGAGCTCGTCGAAGGATTCTTTAGTATATTGTTTATTCAAAATGCAATAAGACTTGTTATTAAGACCCACACAAGCAAAAAGATTATTGCTCGAACGACAATTTAAGCAATAGGTTATATCGTGCGAGGAAGAGGTCATAAAAGAAAATCTAACTCTCGAACAATTTGAGAAAGTAGCAAGCGAATCATAAATTAACTCAGACTTATGTCCAGCATGATCAGTGTTCCTGGCGTCCTTTAACCCCCAGCCCGCAATAAAAACATTCTTCATGTCTTCTGATTCGCCTCCAATATCAAAACAATTAACAGCATTTTTCGCATTTTGCAAATTATCTCCAGTAGACCCAGGAGATTTGATAATGCGAGCAAATCTATGAGGAAACTTCAATTTAAAATCGGAGAATTTCTCTTTAAACTCTTGTAGCTTGGCGTAGCTCCCTAAATCAAATTCTTGAAATTTTTTAAAGTATTCCTCCTTTGTATATTGCTGGTTAAAAATACAATAAGACTTATTACGTAAATCTACGCAACCTAAACAATTATTAAGATTAACGCCGTTGTAAATAAACCACGAATCTGAGCTATCGCGAGTATATTGGCTAAAGAAAACTTTATGATTGTTTTCAGTGTCCACATTTTCATAGCAAAGCTCTGATTTGTCTACCCAAAAAACATCGTAAACATGTTTGCTATAAAAATTAAATTTTGAATAAGCGCAATCTTCATTGAAATCACCACCAAAAACCAAATAACAATTTTTATTATTAGTAGTAATATTACAATAATCGCTATCAACATTATTGAAACTAAAAAGATTTGGCCATGGAACTTCTTTTATTAGTTGGCCGAGTTGAGCAAAAAATGGTTTCTTAAAGTCGTAATATTTGCCATAACTTAGTGGGTCCCATTTGTCTGACCACCAATAATTATGCGCATAAATCTTTACTGATTTGTCAGGAGAAAACATTGAAATAACGTCTTTCCCCTCTTTGCTCTCTTTTCTCTTATAAAGCGCGCGCTCATTTCTAAATGAAAGCCTCCTCATAAACTGACAATTTGAGCACCAGGTTGGTGGCGGCACTTTCATTTTTTCGTAAAACGCAAAATCATCGGGCTCGATTACAAAGTCCTTACGACAATTCTGACACTGCTTGGTTTCTGAGTTCATAGTCACTTATTTACAGCTAACGCGCAACCGAATGCGTAGAAATAATTCTGCCAAACTTCTTCAGAACTATTATACTGGTTTCCACAGCTAAAATAATCTACGAAATTCTCACGCACTCTTGTCAGCTCACGTAAATGTTTGAAGTTCTTTTTATCTTCTATTGTAAAATCTATCAATTCTAGCGCTCGCTCAAAAGCCAAAGCCGCATACTTTTCGTCGTTTTTATTCCTCCAATTGATTGCTCTTTGGACTTCGCTGCCAATGTTTGCCATTTGAGAAAAAAAGGGCAGTTTCTGCCACCCTCCAGAACTAAGTTGTTTATGCTGGATATTCATTATTTTATAAGCGTATTTGTTATCTCTAAAATTTTCTTTCTTATATTTTCATCGTCAACGCCGCGACTCCTATTATTTTGAGAGGGTCTGATATTTATTACAGAATCGAACTCAATTAAATCTTCGCCTGTTTTGTCGGGATAAATGTTTATTCCCCAAAGATTTTGCCAATCAGAACCGTTTTCAATCAACAGAGCCTGCTCATCTGCGTGAAGTTCTCCATCTATTGCCATTATCTTTTTTTCTACATCAACAACAGCCTTCACCAAATTACCAAACATTTTGGCGGCCATTTCTTTCAACTTCTGTGTAGATATTTTCTCTTTTATTATTTCCATTATTTATACTAAATTAGTGGCTCTTCGGGTTTGTCTTCTTTTTTTTCATCTTTGCCAGCTGGACCCTTTCCTTTGCCTTCAATTATAGATTTTTCATGCGAGCTTCTCATAATCTTTGACTCTTCTTGCTGCATAAGTTTTTGTGCGGCTTCAGCTGAAATGGTATACTTTTCCCGAGATCTTTCAACAATCTCTGTTCTAAAAGATTTATGATTTGGAGGTAAAACCTTTAAAGTTGTTGCAGAAAAAGGGTCGTAAGATTCCCCATCTATGGTTTCTTTAATATAAAAATTCTGCACCCCTAAGTTTACCATGTCCTTAACTTCGAAAATTGGCGCCATTTCTGGCTCGAGCTTAACAGCGTCTTCACCCCCAACTCTAAATACAATACTGGTTCCTGTATTTCCCAAAACTGCTTGCTGAACTTTTGGAATAAGTTGGCCCATGTACTGGTGGGCAACAGTAAGACAAATACCATACTTTCTGGCTTCAGACAAAATGTTTTCAAAGGTTTCGGTCATTAAATTGTGGAACTCGTCAACATAAAGGTAATAATCTACTCTTTCGGCTTCTGGCAAAGACACTCTTTCCATGCCAGCCTGCTTAATTTTTGTAATAAACATTGAACCAAAAAAGCTGGAGTTCTCTTCACCCAATCTGCCTTTAGACAAATTTATTAAAATAATTTTCTTTTCGTTCATCAGTTTTACCAAATCTATTCTGTTTTCCTCCTGACCAAAAATACCTCTCAACATTGGATCTGACAAAAATTGTGCTAACTTATTAACCAAAGGAATAATAGCTTCTGTATCGTATTTTTCTGACCAGTCGGCAAATTCAATAGCCCAGAAACGCTTTA
>Ga0172375_10013502_pt1 | contig 10121 bp, 9 predicted proteins | sample LakKiv1m_FD_114537 | JGI IMG/M metagenome (GOLD analysis project Ga0172375, IMG submission 114537) | Freshwater microbial communities from Kabuno Bay, South-Kivu, Congo - kab_092012_11.1m | ecosystem: Environmental > Aquatic > Freshwater > Lake | place: Democratic Republic of the Congo...
GATCTTCTTGTCAGACAGCCCGGGATTTCCAAAGCAGATTATCACATCCGCCTTGCCGATCTCGGCCTTGAGCTTGTCGTCCATGACCAGGTCCACAATCATGTAACCGGCAGGTATGCCCGCTGCAACAGGAACCGCCTTGATGTCACCGAAGTCACTCTTGCGCGCAATGGTCACGTTGTCCGCCAACAGGAGGTTCTTCACCTTGCCTGCGAGTTCTTTACCTGTTTCTACAAAACTCTTGGCGCCGTCCGATACCAGCGAGTCTCCAACGTTTACACCCTTACCTGCCATTATCACGTTGTATACCGCCCCGCCGACAAGCACCTGGTTGACCGCCTTGGACAGCTTTCCGACCGCCTTGGTCTTTTCTTCCAGCTTCGCTCCGCCGATAACGAGCAGCTTGCTGCCCGGTTTGTTGCGAGCCGTCTGCCAAAGGCTGAGTTCCTTGTCCATCAGGCAACCTGCAGCCACAGGCTTGCCGTTCTTGATCATCTGCAGCGGCACTCCAGCGCTCGAAGCGTGCGCGCGATGTGAAACGCCGAATCCGTCGAATACATAGGCATCGGCCAGTCCGGCCAGATAGGCGGCAAAAGCCTGATCGTTTGCCTCTTCCTCGGCATACCAGCGGATATTCTCAATCATCATCACTTCGCCGTCCTTCAGACTATTCACCATCTGTTCAACGGCTGCGCCCTTGCAGTCAGGGGCAAGTTTCACTTCCCTACCGAGCAGCCCGGCAAGATGTTTGGCGATCGGAGCCACTGACGAGTCGCGCCGGACATCAGCCTGGCTCTTTCCCTCGGCCAGCTCTTCCTGCGGCCGGCCGTAGTGAGCCATGAGAACGGTACGCGCACCCTGCTTGACGAGCGTGTTGATCGTATCAAGCGATTCGCGTATTCGAGTGTCGTCCTTTATCTTGCCTTCCTTGACCTTCACATTGTAGTCAACGCGGACGAGGACTTTCCTGCCCTTGAAATTCATATTCTTAAGCACTGGATAATCGGACATCTTTCAGCTCCTTTCATGATTCTGTTTATTGCGCCGGCTTTGACGCCAATGCGCGCGAAACAACGTCAAACAGCTTATCAATTTTGAACGGCTTGGCAACATAATCGAACGCGCCCATGCGGAGCGCTTCCACGGCCGTTTCCACATGGCCGTATGCCGTAAGCATCACAACGGGCAGATTCGGCTTGATGTCGCGGACGTATTTCAGCAAATCCATCCCGCTCACCGGCGCCATCCTGATATCGGATATCAGCAAATCGAATTCACTGTCTTCGATCAGCTTTTTCGCCTCCGAACCGTCGCCGCAAGTGGTAATTTGATGCCCTTCTTCCGAGAGCAGCATCTGGACGGTTTTCTGCAGGGCCAATTCATCATCCACCATGAGTATTCTTGCCATATTGCACTCCTCGCAAAGACGCCCCGCCGAACCGCAAAAGAAGTCAATGTTATGCCCCTCGCCAGTTCATTTGTCAAGGGACCTGTCGCAGGGGCAATATCCAGACGGACAATCGATGTCGGCATCAAATCCGCTTCGTCTAAAACATGCAATCTTGACGCAGATAGCAGCTTATGAGACATTTATCACGTTTGGGATGAGAATTTTCGAAACAGTCGAACAAAGCAATTAAGGAGGCTCCAATGAAGATGCGTACATTCTTAAGTCTGGCGCCGGCGCTGGGTTGCGTGATTTTCCTGTCGTCCGGATGCGCCGCGTTCAGGCAGTCGGTCGAAACTGTGGATGTTGACAAGGCAAAACCGATGAGCGCCAAGTACGATTATTCCGATTTGCGGAACATGTCGGACGAGGTCGTTGACAAGCTGCTTGACGACAGTTTCATCCAGGGTTTCAAAGAAGCTCCGATGGTGGCGATATTCGGCCTTGAGAACCGGACCACGATCCATCTGGACACCCAGGCGATGACGGACACGATCAGGCGCAAGCTGCGCGACGCCCGGAAGATGCGTTTTGTCAACACTGCCCGGCGCGATGACCTGAACAAGGAACAGGCGTATCAGGGCACTCATACCAGCCAGGAGAACAGGGTCGCTGTCGGCAAGCAGGCCGGCGCAAAATACATGATGACCGGCTCGATCATCGAAATCTCGAAACAGAGCGGCAGGCAGGTTCGCGTATCCTCGAAGGAGGAAATCTACTACCAGCTTACGGTCGAGATCACGGATCTGGAATCGGGCGAAGTTGTAACCGATGTCCAGGTCGAGCGTGCCCGCAAGGAGAGCAAACCTCTTATCGGGTGGTAGGATGCACTTATCGTGGAACCAACTGAGCCGGGGAGGACTTGCAGTTCTCCTCGGCTTTATTTTGACGGGATGCGTAACGGGCAAGGTTGATTCAGCCCGGCACGCATTCTACGGCGGACGCCTCTTTGAAGCCGAGCAATCTCTTATCGACCTTCCGGAGGGCGAAAAAGACTCGGTGATGTACCTGATGGAACGCGGCACAATCCGGCAGTCCATGGGTAAGTATTCGGACAGTATATCCGACCTCAGAAAGGCCGCGGATCGTAATGATTACCTGGTAACGCACAGCGCTTCCAAGGCCACGGCCAGCATGGTGGTAAACGACAAGACGCTGGACTTTCGAGGGCTGCCGTTCGAGCGCACCATGGTGCACGCCTTCCTGGCCAAGAATTATCTCGCTCTAGGCCGGTGGGATGATGCCGGCGTTGAAGCGCGCAATATCATCAAGGACCTTGAAAAGCTGGACGGCTTTCCTGATGCCGCATATTGCAGGTACATTGCCGGATTATGCCTGGAACTCATGCGTGACCCGTCCAACGCCGCCCTCCAATACAGATACGCATCGTCACTACTGACAAACTCGGCGCTTGTAGTTAACGATCGAACCGGCTTCATCAGTCCAGCAGGAAAGGCCGTTGAGGAGAAAAGGCCGTCCGACCAGGCGGAACTGGTGTGTTTCGTGCTGATAGGACGCTCGCCGACAGGGGCATCTTCCGTGAATAGCGTTTTTGTGCCCCCGGGAGTTCCCTATGCTGAGATAAGGGTCGCAGGAAAGGTTCTTGGCCGCAGTTATCCGTTATCCTGCTGCGCACAACTCATCCAGGATACAAAGAAAAAGACAGCAGCGCTTCAGGCGGCAAAAGACATTTCCCGCATCGCGGTAAAAGAAACAATATCGTACCAGATAAAACGAAAAAATGAAGCGCTAGGCACTCTTGCGGAATTAATTCTTTTTGCGCTGGAGTCGCCTGACGACAGGCGATGGGAAACCCTGCCCATGTGGTTCCAGGTTGCGCGTGTCCCCTGCCCTGCGGATCTTTCGTCGTACGAGGTTGTTATCCGGAATCCGGCGGGCATTGTGTTGAACACGATGACTGTGCAAGCTCCGCTGGTACGCCACAACAGGACATACGTGTCGTTCTGCCGCGATCTTCCGCCGCCACCCAAAGAAATCCCGGCGGCAGTCCCACGCAATCCATCTGCCGCGAAGTAAACGGCCCTCGACTCGGATTACAGCAGCATCCTGACGAGCACCATCATCACAATGGCGAATAGTATCAGCAACACTATTGCCCGTGCGCTGAACACGCCTTTCCTGTCGGAGAGGCTCTTTTGCACTGAACCTGCCGCCACCGGTTAAGTAACCGGTGGCATTCTTGTCCGTATTGGAATCCTCGCGATACGACGGAGGAGGCAGTCGCGATGGAGGCCTGGCATATATATACTTATTCGAACCGGATGCCAGAACTTTCTTCGACCGATTGTTTGCAACAGGTCGTTCCCTCGAAACAGGTGCATTTACAGGAATGGTTTCGACGGGCTGCACGGCAGGCTGCGGCACCGGCACGGGAACATCTTCCACCCGCGAAGCAGGAGGATTCGGAGAGGGTTCATCAACCTCTTCCACGAGCCGGGCAGGCGGCTGCGGCGACTGCGACTGCAGCGGTTCAGACTCGGATACGACACGCTCGCGGATGGCTGACACATCGCCGAACCGGCTTAACTTGCGTTCCAGCGAGCGAATCCGCGAGTGAAGCTCGGACAACTCCTTGTCAATGCCGTCAACCCGCTTTGGAATTGAAGTTTTGTTCCCAATCAACAGGCTGCTCATTATTTCCAGCCGATCAATTTCCCAAGGACCGAATATGCTATCGCCAAAACAACAGCCACAATACCGAAAGGCACGGCCAGGGCGAACCCCACCTTGAACCAATAAAGAATATCGCGCGTCGCAAGATTTCCACCCTGTGTATCGGAATCGGCAACACGCTCGACAATCGAATCGCCCTTGCCATCCAGGACCTGGACTTTTGCCAATGACTTGTTGTACTCCATCCTGGCGTCTTCAATCACAACTAGAGACTTGTAAAGCTCCTGCCGGAATTCGCTTTCCGACCATCCTTCGTCGCGAAGATTATCGACTTCCTCGAGCATTTCCTTGAATCGGTTTCTGGTTGCCACAACAAGGTCGGTGAGTTGCGCAGTCTGGATCTCTTTTTTCTCCAAGGCCACTATGCCTTCGGTGAGGTGTTCAATCACCTCTCTTTTCCCGGTTTCATACTCCCGTTGTTTCTTGCCAAGGTCCTCCAGATCGGTCTTTTCGCGTTCCAGGTCTTCCTGCCTGCGTTTCAAGGTTTCGATTTCACGGATGGCGCTAACCACCCCGGCGTTAATTTCCTCTTTTTTCCGAGCCATCTTGGTAATTGAAATATCCGATATGGATCGAAGAGGAATCTCGCCGCCGTCGGATGCGCCACCGCTTTTACCAACCGCGCCTATACCCTTGCGCTCGTCTTCGCCGCCGTAAAGCACATGGTACTCGAAAAAATCGGTTTTTTTCACGTCATTCTCCAGGACGCATAACCTGCGGTGCATGCAACATCCATGCCCGCTGAAACCGAAAAAAGTATTATCCATCACCGGCAATCACTCAAGCTTATTCCGCGGCGGCAATCTGTTATTTCTTTGCTTCGCTACGCATTGCCCGGAGCGCCTCGCGGTCAGCCGTCTTCTTCCGGATGCTTTCGCGCTTATCCCCCACCTTTTTCCCCTTGCAAATTCCAAGCTCCACTTTCACCCATCTTTTTTTCAGGTACATTCTCAGCGGTATAACTGAAAGCCCCTTGATTTCGATTTTGGATGTGAGGTTTCTTATTTCCCTCGAATGAAGCAAAAGCAGGCGTGGCCGCAGCGGATCGTGATTGAACCTGTTGGCCTGCTCATACAGAGCGATATGAACGCCCAACAGGAGAGCACGTCCATTCTGAAAGGTTGCATAAGCGCCGGCAAGGCTTGCCTGCCCGGTCTTAAGGGATTTGACTTCAGAACCCAGAAGCTGAATACCCGCTTCCACGCGGTCGAGAACCGTGTAATCGTGAAACGCCTTGCGATTAGACACCAAGGCATCCGGACGTGAATCGCGTCGCGCGGTCACTTGGCAAATCCTTCCAGGAAAAAGACAGCAAGGCTTATATCAACCCTTGCCGTCAGCCGGTTGCATTGCCGAAAAATCAGTCTCGACAATCAGCTTGCCTTCGGCGATTTCCCTAAGCGCCAGGTCTTCCAACTCGTCACCGGGCAGTGGCTTGATGTATGGACGGTGCCCGGCATAGAGCTGCTTGATCCGCTGGGATACGGCATTCACCAGCACAGGCACGTTCGGTATTTTTTCTACGGCAGCCATCAGCAGTTGTTTATTCAATGTTCCCTCTCTAGCTGGAGGCTTTTGCAAAACGCCTTCGGGGTGCTTTCAAGATCAAAATAAGAAACCAGAACACCGAATACCGGCTTCAGGTTTCTGAAGACCACGCTTGCACGACCGCCGAAGGAGCTTTTACAGGCTCCCCTATCTTAATAAAAAGCGGGGCGCAGTATATGCGCCCCGCAGTCATAAGTCAACAGCTTGCTGTTGATTATTCTTTAGTACATCCCGCCCATCTCACCGCCGCCATGGGGCGCAGGAGCCGGCTTTTCCTCTTCAGGAATTTCCGTGATCATGCACTCTGTGGTCAACAGGAGACCGGCAATGCTCGACGCGTTCTGAAGCGCAGTCCTTGTGACCTTCGCCGGATCAAGCACGCCGTCCTTTACCAGGTCGGTGTACTTCCGGGTGGCCACGTTGAAGCCGAGGTTCTGCGCGCCGCTGCGCACTTTTTCGACGACAATCGAAGCTTCCATGCCGGCGTTTCCTACGAGCTTGCGGACCGGAGCTTCGAGCGCCCTGCGAATGATGTCCACGCCGACCTTTTCATCGCCATCGGCATTGACTTTTTCCAGGTCATCCTGGCACTTGAGCAGCGCGATACCGCCACCCGCCACAACACCTTCTTCGACCGCAGCGCGTGTGGCATGGAGTGCATCCTCCACCCGGGCCTTCTTTTCCTTCATCTCGGTCTCAGTGGCTGCGCCAACATTGATTACGGCAACGCCGCCGGCCAGTTTCGCGAGCCGCTCCTGCAGCTTTTCACGATCATAGTCGGAAGTCGTTTCCTCGATCTGCCGGCGTATCTGGCTGACACGACCCTGAATGTCAGAAGTCTTGCCCGCGCCTTCGACAATCGTGCAGGTTTCCTTTTCAACCGTGATGCGCTTCGCCTTGCCGAGGTCCTCGGCCTTGACATTCTCGAGCTTGATGCCCAGATCTTCCGTAAGGCACTTGCCACCCGTGAGAACGGCAATATCCTCAAGCATGGCCTTGCGCCTGTCGCCGAATCCCGGGGCCTTGACCGCGCAGCACTGCAATGTGCCGCGAAGTTTGTTCACGACCAGGGTTGCAAGCGCTTCACCCTCGACTTCCTCCGCGATAATCAGCAGTGGCTTGCCGGACTTGGCGACTGTCTGCAACAATGGCAACAGGTCCTGGAGACTGGATATCTTCTTCTCGTGAATGAGTACATAGGCATCCTCGAGAATGCATTCCATTGTCTCGGCATTGGTCGTGAAGTACGGGGAGATATAGCCTTTGTCAAACTGCATCCCCTCAACCACGTCAAGCGAGGTCTCGATCGTCTTCGCTTCCTCGACCGTAATCGTGCCGTCCTTGCCGACCTTATCCATTGCGTCGGCAATGATTTCGCCTATGTTCGTGTCGCCGTTGGCCGAAATGGTGGCGACCTGGGCGATTTCGGTGTGCTCGCGCACTTTCTTGGACTGCTTGGCTATCGACTTGACGATCACTTCAACCGCCTTGTCAATACCGCGTTTGATGCTCATCGGATCGGCGCCTGCCGTGACATTCTTGAGACCTTCCCGGTAAATAGTCTCAGCCAGCAGCGTTGCCGTGGTCGTGCCATCGCCCGCGTCGTCGCTGGTCTTGCTGGCGACTTCGCGAACCATCTGCGCGCCCATGTTTTCAAACGGATCGGGCAGTTCGATTTCCTTAGCCACGGAGACGCCGTCCTTGGTGATCGTCGGAGAACCGAATTTCTTGTCAAGGACCACATTCCTGCCGGCCGGACCGAGCGTTACGCATACGGCCTTGCTCAGCTTCTCGACACCACGCAGCATCAATTGCCGCGCCTCGAGGTCATACTTCAACTGTTTGCCTTTTGCCATGATTTATTTCTCCTTTGTAGAATCGCGCGAGAATCGTTACTCGATAATCCCGAGGATGTCCTCTTCGCGGATGATTTGATATTCCTTGTCGCCTATTTTCACTTCTGTTCCGCCGTACTTGGGCATCAGGATCTTGTCGCCAACCTTGACGTTGAATGGAATTTTCTTTCCCTCGTCATCAAGCTTGCCCGTTCCAATGGCCACGACTCTGCCTTCCTGCGGCTTCTCTTTGGCGGTATCGGGAATAATGATTCCGCCCTTCTTCACTTCCTCATCCTTCGCGGGCTCAACCAGAACCCGGTCCGCCAACGGTCTAATCTTCATACTCCTCCTTTTCCTTTCTTTTTCTTGTCATCGTCAACCATCTCAAAATCAGCGTCTATGACATCGCCATCCGCCGTGCCGGCCTGGCGTTGTCCTTCAGAGCCATCGCCTTCAGCGGCACGGGACTGCCCCTGCCCATCCTGCGGTTTCCCGCCGGCCTCCCCCTGCCCGTCGCGGGGATCTTTTCCGGCTCCACGAGCCTTGGAGTACAGGTCGGCCGATATGGCCTGCATCGCCCTGTTTAGCTCGTCAACTGCGGCCTGCATCTTGTCGGCATCGTCCGTAGAAAGCGCTTCCTTCGCCTTCTTGATCGACTCTTCAACCCCGGCTTTCTTTTCAGGCGCGATCTTGTCGCCCTGTTCTCGCAGAATTTTTTCGCACTGGTAAACGGTATTGTCGGCAATGTTCTTCGTTTCCGCCGCTTTCCGCTTCCTGTTGTCTTCGTCCGCGAATTTTTCCGCATCGCCGGTCATCCTCTTCACATCGGAATCGTTCAGTCCGCTCGATGCTGTTATCGTGATATTCTGTTCCTTGCCGGTACCGAGATCCTTGGCAGAAACATGCAATATTCCGTTCGCATCGATGTCGAATGTCACTTCGATCTGAGGTATGCCCCTGGCTGCCGGAGGTATTCCGGCAAGATGGAACCTGCCGATGGACCTGTTATCCCCCGCCATTTTCCGTTCACCCTGCAACACATGTATTTCCACGGTCGACTGGTTGTCGGCCGCAGTGCTGAAGATTTCACTTTTCTTGGTTGGAATCGTGGTGTTGCGCTCGATGAGCGTGGTGAAAACGCCGCCAAGCGTTTCGATGCCCAGGGACAACGGGGTCACGTCCAGAAGCAGCACGTCCTTTACTTCCCCCGCGAGAATCCCGCCCTGTATCGCGGCTCCAATCGCAACCACTTCATCAGGATTCACACCCTTGTGCGGTTCCTTTCCGAAAAGATTCTGAGCCATCTCCTGAACCTTCGGCATTCGGGTCATTCCGCCAACCAGGATCGCCTCGTCAAATTTCGACAGACCGGAATCCTTGATGCACTTCTGTACCGGCCCCCGGCTTCGCTCCACCAGATCCTCGACAAGCTGCTCCAGCTTGGAACGAGTCAATGCCACGTTCAAATGCTTTGGCCCGCTCGCATCGGCTGTGATGAACGGAAGATTTATTTCCGACTGCTGCGCGGAAGACAGTTCGCACTTGGCCTTTTCTGAAGCTTCTTTCAGACGCTGCAGCGCCATCGCGTCCTTCGCCAGATCTATGCCCTGCTCTTTTTTGAATTCAGCAACCAGCCACTCGATAATCCTCTGGTCAAAATCGTCGCCACCCAGATGCGTATCGCCATTGGTGGCCTTCACCTCGAATACGCCTTCTCCTATGTCCAGGATGGATATGTCAAATGTGCCGCCGCCCAGATCGTATATGGCAACCTTCTCATCTTTTTTCTTGTCCAGGCCATATGCCAGCGACGCCGCTGTTGGCTCATTGATGATCCGCAACACCTCAAGCCCGGCAATCTTTCCTGCATCCTTGGTCGCCTGCCGCTGGCTGTCATTGAAATAAGCAGGCACCGTAATTACCGCCTGTGTAATCTTCTCGCCCAGAAATGCTTCTGCGTCCGCCTTCATCTTCTGGAGAATCATGGACGACAGCTCAGGCGGCGAATATATCTTGCCGCCAACGTTCACATGCGCATCGCCATTGGAAGTCTTAATTACATCGTATGGCACAAGAGTTATTTCATGTGCGACCTCCGAATACTTCCTGCCCATGAAACGCTTGATAGAGAACACCGTATTCTTCGGATTTGTTATAGACTGCCGCTTCGCAGCCTGACCAACAAGCCGCTCGCCATTCTTGGTAAACGCAACCACGGATGGAGTAGTTCTCGCCCCTTCACTATTAGGTATGACAACAGGCTCCCCACCTTCCATAACCGCCATGCACGAGTTTGTCGTACCCAGATCAATTCCCAATACTTTTCCTTTTGCCATTACGCACCCCACAGTTCTTTGTTATGGGTTTATAGACTGCCTGAATAACAGCAATTACCGTGCCAATATTAGCCCTCATTGGCAAATATCGTATTATGATGCTCGTAGTCAACGCTTTACGAATATTATCCTCGTTTCCCATCTCGTAACCAATACCCCAGCAAGTGGGCCATAATGTCTCACGTGGGACATACGGACAATACAAACAGGAGGTAAATGCTCGGGAGATTATTTTCAGGAAAACCGGCTCGGCGAGAC
>Ga0172375_10013503_pt1 | contig 10120 bp, 10 predicted proteins | sample LakKiv1m_FD_114537 | JGI IMG/M metagenome (GOLD analysis project Ga0172375, IMG submission 114537) | Freshwater microbial communities from Kabuno Bay, South-Kivu, Congo - kab_092012_11.1m | ecosystem: Environmental > Aquatic > Freshwater > Lake | place: Democratic Republic of the Congo...
TCAAGGGGAGGGTTGGGGAGGGGTTTTTGATGAAATACTAAGTCAAGGGGAGGGTTGGGGAGGGGTTTTTGATGAAATACTAAGTCAAGGGGAGGGTTGGGGAGGGGTTTTTGATGAAATACTAAATCGAAGGGAGAAAATAAGAGGGGTTTTGTTATAAAATAATTCTATATTCATAAAATTTATGAAAAAATTTAAACAAATTCCAAAATTTAAAAATGAAGATCAGGAAAGAAATTTCTGGGCAAATCATGACTCTACCCAATATATAGATTGGTCAAAAGCAGACAAGGTGGCTTTTTCCAAGTTAATCAAACAAAATTTCTTATTTCAAGATATGAAAAAACTCCGGTATTTATGCCGGAGATGAAGTGAATTCCTAAGACGAAACAAAATACCACGGCCTTTAGGCCGTGTGTAGTTTATTTATTGTAGCTATCGGTTTCAGCCTATTTTTACTATTCTTCTTTATTACATGTACTTGGATTGGTTTTGAAGTCAAAAGTCTTTGCGTTGATGTGTCATCTAAGTATGGTGGTACTTGTATTGATTCTCTAATCATGTCCTTACAGGATGATACCAATAGTTTTAAATCCAGAAATGATGCTATTTGGGCTCTTGGCCAAATTGGAGATCCAAAAGCTCTGCCTGTTTTACAGAGTTTCTATACAGGCAATATCTCGGATAGAGAGCCCTACAACGGCACAATCAGTCAATACGAACTCAAAAAAGCTATTAATCTTACCAGTGGCGGCACCAATCTGTCTGCTTTTATTTGGAGAGGTTTACTAAACCCTTCATCTTCTCCATAGCTTTTTTATGCTCCTCCTCGTCAAAGAATTTTCTTACTGGTTCCAGTTTTTCAATTAGCCAATCAGCTAATCCATTTTTCAGATCCAGTGGATATAGTTTATTATTTTTATAATCTTCAATTAAATCAGCTGTTTTGAAGTAAGTCACATCCCCCCCAAATCTCTCAGCTCTCTTTATTTCAAAACCATCCTCGCTTTTCTCTTCTCCCCAAAACACTAGTGTTTCTACCCAGTTTAATAGGGGATTAAACTCAACCACAGAAGGTGGTCCATATGCCTTTTTGATTTTTTCTCTTATTTCATCGGGCGTGTCATGTACAAATATGGCCGAATTTGGTTTCGATTTACTCATTTTCAGGGACTCACAATCATCATCTCCTTCCGGAGGGTTAAGTCCGGCTATTAAATTTTGATGAATAGCTACTGGTGTTTGGTGATTACCTCTTATCTTTTTTATTGCTTCTCTAGCAATTACATGAGCTTTCCTTTGATCCATCCCAGCATGGGCTAAGTTTATATCCATAGTTACTATATCTGCTACCTGTAATGGCGGGTAAAACAAAGTTGCCATATCTACATCAGTTCCTTGTTTTTTCCCCATTATCGAAATACTTCTTAAGTTTCTTGATAAAGTCACTTGTTTACCAATCTCCATAAAGTTTTGCCAATGATCAGGTCTATTTCTATACAAATCATCTCCACTAACAAATTCCACCTCTCCCTCTTGTACTCCAAAGCATTTAAGAGAAGCAATTAAGGCCTGTTTAAAGTAATTTTCTGAGGCCCATCTGATATTTTCCCAGTCTCCACCCAATTTATTATTTAGATAGGTATGAAAATCAGCTAAAAATATTTTGCATTTTACTCCAGCTTTTAAAAAGTCAGCAATTTTGCCCATTGACATAAAACCGGTGCCCAAATGCACCAACCCCGATATTTCAAAACCAATATAATGATTAATTTGTTTACCCGACTCCACCAGTGCTTTTAAATCCTCATCTGTCAGCACTTCCTGACAGTTTCGCTTTATCAATTTTATTTTTTGTTTTGTATCCATAGTTTAATTATAAACTAATAGTGTAAGTCAAATAATATGATGTTTGTCATATTAATTTTAATCCAAAATATATAATAGTTTTTGATAGCCTGTTTAATGACTCGTAATCTACCCATTCATTATTAGAATGAGATCCACTTCCAGTCGCTGAGGTTACAATTATTGGGATCTTTAAATCATTCCATAAAAATCTGGCATCAGATGCCCCAGATTCTATCTTCGTAATTATTTTTTTTCCATTGACTGCCTCAAAAGCCATCATCCATTTTTTAATAAAAAAATTGTTAACTTTAGACTCAAAAAAGATTGGTTCGTCTATCTTTTTCCATTCACACCCCCAGTCAAATGAGTTCTTATCAATAATCTTTATAATTTCTCCGACTTCTTGTTCTTCCCTAATACGAATATCAATTGTGGCCATGGCATTATCAGGTATTTTGTTGATAGCATCTCCGGAATGAAATTGACTTAAGCAAGCACTAGTTAAGTCAATTGAGTCCCGATTAATCATTTTGATTATTTCATTGCAACAACCGAGTAGTTTATAAGCCGCATTTATTCCCTCCCAAGGTTTCGAACCATGGCATGATTTTCCCTTAGAAACTAATTTAATATGAAAGGGGGCTTTCTGTATTATTACTAATGCTTCTCCGTCACTATCCGGAATAATTGCTCTTTTAATACCCTTAAATAATGTTTTAGATAGAAAGCTTGTTCCATTAAAACCACCAATTTCCTCATCGCTTGTTACTGCCAACAAAAATTTCTTCTGTCCCATTTTCCATAATTGTAAAAATGAATCTAACGCTGCTACCAATGGACCTTTCATATCCAGTACTCCCCTCCCATATATTTTATTCTTCTTAATTTTAACCTTAAATTGCCTATCAATTCCGGGGACTATATCGATATGGCACAAAAATAAAGTATTGGCCATTTTTTTATCACCAGCAACTAAAAATGGAAAATCGTTATTGAAATCAATAAAATATGGTACTTTATGGCTATTAAGTTTCTTTTTAATTACTTCTAACGCCAATAAACATTGTTCATGATCTTCGCTTAATGATCTGATACTAACTAATTTTTTTAATAAATCAATATCAATTTTATTGTCCATTTTTTTAATTTAATATTTGATTTTTAATTTTTAACATAAGTCCAACGGGCAAGACTTGCACTTGCTTTAAACGCTTTTACAGAGCGTTGCCTAACTATTCGGCCACCGTTGGCTAAATTCCCCCAACAAAAAACCCTCGCCCTTGCATCCCTTTTTACAAAGGACACAAGGGCGAGGGCTTGCTCGCGGTACCACCTTGTTTCTCAAACTATGATCAAAAAAAATCCCGTAACTGCGGGATTAAGATTTCGACATAAGTTCGACTTATTATCGAGTACTTGTTTTATCTGTTTTTAACAGATTGCAGTTATACTCTAGTTCTATAACGGGAACACCCGTATCTGATTTTGTCAGATCTGCTCCAGAGTGTAATTCGGCTACTGCCTACTGGGTCTCCTTCAACGCTTTACTAAGTTTTAAAAAGAACCACTAATTATATTTACATCACAAATCTTTGTCAAGAGATCTAAATGTCCAAATAAAAGCTCTTATTATTCATGATAATAATTTATAGTGATATCTACTAAAAAAAAGCTACTGAAAAAGAAAATACGAGTAAATTTAGGTAAAAAATCAGATTATTTAACCTATTTTTTTAACTTGATACATTGACAAAAGTTAAAATAAAATCTTTAATTAAATCAACAATGTATCTTTATTTTTCACCAAGCCATTCAGCTTATTTTATATATATCGATACTAATTTATTATAAATTATAAATTTCAGCCAAAGGCTGATCCGCCTCTGGCGGAAAAAATAAAAAGAGGGGGTGATATTGATGCCAGTTAAAAAGAAACCAGTCAAAAAAGTCGTCAAAAGAAAGCTTGTTCGTAAACCAGTCAAAAAAGCTGCCCCAAAAAGGAAAGCTGCTAAAAAACGAAAGTAATCCCAATTTAAGGTAAAAAAGCAGGTTTTTAAACCTGCTTTTTTATGTTCAGGTTTGACAAAGCTAATTTACTCGTTTATATTTGTGCTTAGGCTACCTAAAAGTAGCTTTTATAAGTTAAACAAAACTAAATGAAATTCTATAGTGTCCAACTAAGAAAAAGCGTTGAAGTCGATGACAGTAAAGTCGAAGTCATTACCATGAAAAACGGCCGCAAAGCAGCCAGAGTCGCAGTTGATCTAGATGGTCAACAAGTCAAGCTCTTCAAGATTCTAAGTAAAGAAGATGCCGCCAGACTTGGCTAATTTTTTTATATTGTAACTTAATAGGGGACGGTTTTTCCGTTCCCTATTTTTTTGTTAAAATAATAAATGTTTGCTAAAGACCCACTATTTTACGATAGGCCATTTTTCCTAGAGCGCCTTTTAACAATTTTTGTTAAAGGAGATAGATTAGTTTTGTTACCCTTTTTTTTATTATTAATTCCGGTATTTTTTATCTCACCAAATTTCGGTTTGATCATAATCTTAGTTTTTCTATCTTTGCGTTTCTTTTTTGAAACTATTTATTGGTTGCTTCAACAATTTTCAGATAAAACATATCGCCCCTATGACTACGGTCTAAACAATCTATCAAACAATTCTATTTATATTCTTTATCAACTTACTTCAATTGTATCTGCCACTCTTTTTCTAAGTCTACTTATCTTTTTTCTAAAATATGCCCGTTAGATTAAATAAATATTTAGCTTCCATCGGTGTTGCCTCCAGACGAAAGGGAGATATTTTAATTGCCCAAGGTCAAATAAAAGTTAACGGTATTACAGCCAGCCTTGGTCAAAAGATCAATCCGGGCAGTGACAAAATTACTATAAATTCAAAACCAGTTACTGACTTTAAACCAAAATACACTTATTTAATTCTAAATAAACCAAAAAATGTTCTGACTACTACTAAAGATGATAGGGGACGCCCCACTGTTCTGGACTTTGTCAAGACAAATCAGCGTCTTTTTCCTGTTGGTAGACTTGACTATCTTTCTACCGGTTTGGTTTTACTCACAAACGATGGCACTCTTGCCAATCTCATCACTCATCCTAAGTATCATTTAGCCAAAACTTATCTTGTCACTACCAACTCCCCAATTTCAGCCAAGATATTAAAAAAATTATCAACTGATATTAAGCTTGATAATCAAAAGTTAATTCCTAGTTTAGTTTCCATTCATAGTCAATTGAAAAACCTGACTACTCTTAAAATTACCCTATTTCAAGGTAAAAAAAGACAAATTAGACGGATGTTTGAAAGCCTTAGCTTAAACTTACTTAGCTTACACCGTATCTCAATAGGACCAATAAACATAGGCAAACTTTCACCTGGTAGCTACCGACCTCTGACCAAGTCAGAAGTCGGTGCACTCAAACAATCTTTAAATTAACCGGTTTTAATTTTTATTTTTTTAGCTCGAGCCTCAGGAGCTACTTTAGCCTCTACCATCAATACTCCATTTTTTATAGTTGCCTCGACACTATTTGTATCAATTGGTCTGGGCATCATGGTGCGGTAATCAAACGATCTCACCATTTGACTCTTGTAGACAGTCTTTTTTTTCTTTTTATCCTCCATTGACTCTTGCCACTTTCCGCTAATATGTAGCACTCCGTCTTCGTAGGTGATATCAATATTTTCTTCGGGAATGCCCGGCATGGCTGCTTCTACTACAATTTTATTGTCTTTTTCGTAGACATCCAAGCCTTCCGTAACTGTTAACTCTGGCCAAGTCTCTTCGTCAAAAAAGGAGCTAGGCCACCTATTCCAAAAAGGATTAAATTTTACTATATTCATAGTACCTCCTTAATAAATTATTAACAACATGTATGTATATCTGCTAACAGTCTAATATATATACTGCCAATTTGTCAAGTCAAAAAGCCAAAAAATTTATACTATATAATTACCTATGATTAAAACCAGCTGGGATTTTAAAACAACTTTAGGTTTTAAAAGTCTAAAAGATCCAAAAATTAAAAAAGATTTAAAACTTGCCAAACTTTCTGCCTATAAATTTATTAATAAATGGTCCAAAGACAATTCTTATCTGACTTCTACTAAATCCTTATTAAAAGCCCTGACTCAATACGACCAGTGGATCAGTCATTTTTCTACCGCCGGTCAGGTTGATTATTATTTTTCTCTTCGCCAGGCTTTAAACGAAAACAGCTCCCTTATTTCAGCTAAATTAAACAAACTAAGTTTTGTCTCTAAAAAAATTGAAAATGATATTCAGTTTTTTCCCATCAAATTATCAAAAGTCAGTTCTTCAAAGCAAACATATTTCCTCAAATCTACCATTTTAAAGCCATACCGTAATTTTTTAAAAAATTTATTCGCTCATGGCAAGCATATTTTATCCAGTAAAGAAGAAAAACTCCTCAATTTAAAAAGTCAGGTGTCTTACTCAAATTGGGTCAAAATGACTTCAAGATTATTAAGTCAAAAGCAGCAAAAAGTCTTAAATCATCAAGGCAAACTTCAGACCTTACCTTTTTCAAAAATTGGTAGTCTGGTAGACAACCGTAATTTCAAAATCGCTAAATCAGCAAGCTCAGCTTTTACTACTATTGTTAACAATTTGGCTGATGTGGCCGAATCAGAGTTAAATTCAATATTAGAAAATAAACTAGTCGAAGATAATATCAGACACTACAAAAGGCCCGATTCTGCCCGTCACTTATCAGATGACATCGACACTTCCGTAGTTGATTCACTTATCGATAGTGTTTCTGCTAACTTCCAAATTTCAAAAGATTTCTACAAATTCAAAGCCAAACTGTTGGGCCTTAAAAAAATTCCTTATTTTTGGAGAAATGTTCCAATCGGTCAGTTTGATAAATCTTTTTCACCCGTCTCTACTATCGATTTGATAGATCAGGTTTTCAACAAATTAGATCCGCTCTTTTCTTCTTTGTTTAAAGACTTTTTGCAAAACGGTCAAATCGATTTCTTATCCAAAAAAGGTAAATCAGACGGAGCCTTTTGCGCCGGAGGCCTTTTGACTTCAAAATCTTTTATTCTCTTAAATCACAACCACAAACTTCGCGATGTCACTACCCTTGCTCACGAAATGGGTCATGCTATCAACAACGAACTCATGCGAGCTAACCAAAACGGTCTCAATTTTGACACCAGTTTGGCCATTGCCGAAGTTGCCAGTACATTTTTTGAAGATTTTGCTCTAGAACATATTCGATCTACCTTAACACCACCAGAACAATTTAGTCTAATCATGGCCAAATTAGATGATGATATCAGCACCATCTTTCGTCAAGTCGCCTGTTACAACTTTGAAACCGATCTCCACACCAAGTTTAGAAAATTAGGTTATCTATCTAAAAAACAAATTGGTGATCTCTTTATCAAACATATGTCTTCTTATATGGGAGATTCAATAGATTTGTCTGGTTTTGATGCCTGGTGGGTCTACTGGAGTCATATCAGAAGCCCTTTCTACGTTTATTCTTACGCTTCAGGCCTACTTATTTCCAAATATCTCCAATCAAAAGTCAGGAAAGACCCTACTTTTATCAATCAGGTTAAAAAAGTCTTATCATTTGGTACCAGCCGTTCACCCAAACAAATTTTTGCCTCAATCGGTCTAGATTTACAGGATAAATCTTTTTGGTCTCAAGGCATAGCTCAAGTCAAAAATTTCCTAAATCAAGCCCAATCAGTATCAAAAAGTATAAAAATCAGAAAAAGTGCGGTTTAAAACATCTTTTGCTTGTTGTTAGCGCTTGTCTTATTTTGTTATTCTAAAACCATGAAGAAATTATTTAACTTATATATCAAAATAAATCTTGTATTGTTTCCATTATTTTTTCTTCCCCTCGTTTCAGGTGGTTTTGGTTTTGGTAAAAACTGGTTTCTGTTTGTTTCAGGCTTAATCGGTCTAGTTCTCTGGCTAATCGATTTTCTATCCCAAAAAAGTCAGGCCAAAATTAATTTTGGCCGTGGTTTTGGATTTTTCATTGTTTTTCTTATATGGCTTACAATTAGTTTCTTCAGATTGTCTCCTTCTGTTAAATCCACCACTTTATCAGAGCCAGGCGGTTTGGGCACCTTTATATCCCTCTTTATTTGGTATTTTTTATGGCTTCAATCGGAGCCAAAAAAATCTTGGTCGTCAAACCTCCTCTTTCTAACTATTGCTGGCATTGTCATATCCCTATCATCATTATTGGTTTTTATTATGCCCGACTCTAATTTTCCTATTACCTTAACCAAGGACAATCCTCTTATTGTAATTGATAAAAACTGGTCATTTGTTGGCTCAATTTTGGTGGAAGCCGTTTTTCTACTATTTTTAGCTATAGAAAATGGTCGACTTATGGCCAAGTCTTCCCAAAAAGGTTCTAAATCGTTTATTTTTGGTCTTTTTAAACTATCTATTATTTCCTTCGGTACAATTTTATCCATCTACAGACTTTTCAAGACTGGTTGGCCAGGCCTAGATTATGTCACCGGCTGGCTAGTCACTGCTGATACTTTTAAAAATAGTCCAATTTTTGGGGTAGGTATTGGCAATTTTTTAAGAGCTTTCAACCTCTTTAGGCCTTTTTCCTACAATACCACTCCTTGGTGGAATCAACGCTTTATTGTTTCTTCATCTGGTTTCTTTCATTATTGGACCGAGCTGGGTATTGTCTTTGTCATTTTATTAGCCTTATTTACCAACCGTCTTTTAAAACTTAAAAAATCTGTTGCCTATATTGCCATTATTTTCTTATTCTTAGCTAATCTCATTTTACCAGTCAATATTGTTACCCTTTGGTTGTTTGCATTTATTCTTTCTCAAAAATTTGGCAATTTGTCTGGCTTACCTGCCAGACTTAATGTTGGCGAGCAAAAAATAAATATCATGCCAATTCTGACTGGTCTTTTAGTTGTCCTATTCGTTTTATTTGCTGGTTTTGTCTCCACCAAAAAATTATTAGCCCGCGTTTACCTTAGAAATTCTCTATTAGCTGCATCAAAAAATGATGGTATTTCTACCTACGATCTTCAAATCAAAGCTATCTCATTAGATCCCACCTGGGCTGAGTTAAGACGTATTTATTCTCAAACCAATATTGGTTTAGCTCAAGCCCTGTCTCAACAGACAGACTTACCTGAGGCTGACAAAGAAAAGATTTCAGTTCTTTTACAGCAGGCTATCCGTGAAGCCAAAGATGCCGTTAGCCTAGATCAAGGCTCAGCTACTTACTGGAACAATTTGGGTTCTATTTACAAAAGTCTGATTGGAGTCGTCGAAGGTGCCCCAGACTGGGCTTTAGAATCTTTCCAGCAAGCCGCCATTCTAGATCAGGCTGATCCATTAGTCAGAATGGAAATGGGTAGTCTCTACTTTTCTGCTAATCAGTTTGAAAATGCCGATCGTCTTTTTGAAGAAGTATTACTTAGAAAATCTGATTTTGCCAACGGCTGGTACAACTGGGCCCATACCGCCAAAAATATGAATAGGTTAGCCGATGCCGTTACCAGATTAAACCAGGCCGTTTTATTAGTCCCCATTGATTCAACTGATTACGACAATGCCAGTAAAGAATTGGCCACCTGGAGAGCAGAATTAGACAAGTTAACTGCCGCTTCCCAACCCCAGGACCAAATTGAGCCCGACGTTCAGACCTTAAAAACACCCGAGCCTCTTCCTACTGTTAGTGATGATATAGATATTCCAGTCGAAGACTTAGAGCCTCCACAAGCTATAAGTACTCCTATACCAACCTCGACCGAAACTCCAAGTCCAACTGAACCATCCACAGAAAATCTCGAGGAAGAAACTGGCGACTTCCTACCAGAAGGTGGACCTTAAGCTAATCTATTATCCACCACTTAAATTCAATTTCTTCAGCTATTGGTATATCCAGCCCCACTCTAAAGCTTGAATCTGTTTTAGATTTAACTCTCAATACCTGGTTCTTTCCGCCTTTGATTATTGACACATAGACTTGAGTTGAGGCAGTTATATTATCATTTTTAATTTCTATATCAGCTTGATTCGCCTCCAGCGTAGCTTCTCCCGAATAGGAATTTGATTCAGTCATACCCGTTACTTCAATCACTTCTTTTTCTTCGGCTGCCGCAATTATGACTTTACTCTTTTTACTGGCTTCAATTTTTGGTCCTTCCCTCAATATCCCTTCAGTTGGGGTTGGTATATAATCTACCCTTGTTTTTTGTTTTAA
>Ga0172375_10013504_pt1 | contig 10120 bp, 6 predicted proteins | sample LakKiv1m_FD_114537 | JGI IMG/M metagenome (GOLD analysis project Ga0172375, IMG submission 114537) | Freshwater microbial communities from Kabuno Bay, South-Kivu, Congo - kab_092012_11.1m | ecosystem: Environmental > Aquatic > Freshwater > Lake | place: Democratic Republic of the Congo...
AGGTATATTCATCTTTTATAATTAATTCTCTTGAAGTGGAATCTTTACAGCCCGCTGAACTTTCTACTGTCAACCATATCGTGTATGTTCCTTCATTACTATAGATATGAGTTGGCGATTGTTCAGAAGAGGCATTGCCCAAAGGAGATGCTGGATCGCCAAAGTTCCATAACCAAATATTCGTATTACTTGAATTATCGTAAAAACTAATAGTAGGATTGTCCATTGTGGTAGTAGATGGAGTTGGTGTAAAATCTGCAGTTGGTTTTGGAGCCGAAGTTATCATTTGATTAATCGTAAATGTATTTACGCATCCATCAGTACTTGTTGCTGTTAAAGTGATATCATAGGTTCCCGGATACTGAAATTGATGACTCGGATTTGATTGAACAGATGTGTTATTTCCTGATCCAGGATCGCCAAAGTTCCACAGATAGCCCTGTATTGTTGGGGTACAGTTACTAACAAAATCAACATCTAATGGTGCGCAACCATTTAAGGGTAATGCTGTAAAATTAATCGTTGGAGTAGGATTAACTACGATAGTAATATTATCTGTGGCAACTGGTGTCCCACAGTTATCTGATACTGTAACATTATAGGTGGTGGTGGTTATAGGAGTTACAGTAATAGGTGGTGTCATTGTACCCAAGCCATTATCCCAGGTATAGGTATAGGGTCCACCATCACCACCTGTTGCCGTTCCTGAAATTATTGTATTTTCGCCCTCACAGATCGACAAGTCGTTTGAAGATAGGTTGATAGAAAGTCCAGGATTAAGAGTAATTGTTGTTGTTGCTGTTGCCGTACAGCCCAAACTTGTTCCAGTTACTGTGTAAGTTGTTGTTGTTATAGGATTGGCTGTAACGGTGGTTCCAGTGGTAGCTGATAAACCTGTTCCTGGTGACCATTCATATGTTGTTGCTCCATTTCCTGTTAATGCCAAACTTTGACCAATACACATAGTTCCATTTGGTGGTGAAATACTAACTACCGGAATAGGATTAACAGTTACTAAAACAGTGGTTGTGTCTTTACAACCATTTACGTCTGTTCCAATAATAGTATAGGTTGTAGTAATAATAGGATTTGCACTAACAGTTGCTCCTGTAGTCGCAGATAAGCCTGTTCCCGGAGACCATTCATAAGTGCTTGCTGAATTGGCGGTTAAAGTAACACTGCTACCCAAACAGATTGAAGGAGATGCTGGTGTAACGGTAATAACAGGACTTGGATTAACAGTGATTGTAACAGCTGATGTGCCGGTACAACTACCTACTGTTCCTGTAACTGTATAGGTAGTTGTGGTAACTGGAGTTGCTGTTACAACAGATCCTGTGGTTCCAGACAAACCCGTTCCCGGAGACCAAGTATAAGTATTCCCACCACTTGCTGTTAATACAACATTGTCTCCTGAACATATGGATGCCGAAGGAGGTACAATTGTAATAGTTAAAGGCGGTGCTAATGTTATAGCAATACAGCCAGGAGTGCTTGTTCCACACCCATTTGTAGCGGTTACACAGATATTTCCTACAGACCCACCAAAGGTAACAGTGATTGTTGTTGTTCCTTGACCGGAAACAATGGTAGCGCCCGGAGGGACGGTCCAATTGTAAGAAGTTGCACCTGGTACAGCGGGAACAGAATAAGTAAAAGTTTGACCAGGGCAAACAACAGTTGCTCCGGTTATAGGGCCTGGTTGAGCTGGAACACCATTAGTGCAAGGGGCATAGGTGATTGTAATAACTGCACTAGCAACACAAACACAGCTTGCATTTGGCACATACTGAAAACTATTAATTCCTCCGTAAACATATCCCGGCATGCCACATGGCCAAGTTGCCGAATAAGTCTGAGGCCAACAAGCACCACAATTACAATTACTTCCGGGTGTTATCGGAAGGCATGGACCTATTGCAGTCCCATTAATATTTACACAAGCATTAGATAAACCACAATCTACTTTGTTTACTACTGCACTGACACCTGTAACGCAATTACCGGGAGGAACTGGATCGGCAAAGGTTCTTATTCCATTATTCCATTGTCCTCCACCCGACATCCCATGACTACAGGAATAGTTTCCTGTTGGTCCACTACAAATGCTACACCATCCGGTGCTCCAGTTTAAGGTAACCACCACTGTTTGAGAAAAGATTCCGTAGGAACATAATAACAAAATGAATAGAAAAATTAATTTAATACGGTGTTTCATTTTTATGAAAGTTTTAAGTTTTATTATCGAATAAGAGTAACTCTGCCATAAATTACATGGCCTTTTCCTTTATTGTCAGTTATTTTGGTCATCCATACATAAACACCTGGTTTGGCTTTTTCGTTCATGTTATTTTTGTTCCCATTCCAAGGCTTGCTCATGTCCTTGGTGCGATACAATTCTTCACCCCAACGGTCATAAATATGCATGTCGAAATTATTAATATCAATATTAACACCAGTAGGTACAAAATAATCATTAAGACCATCACCATCAGGAGTAAAAGCATCGGCAGCAAAATAAGTAAAGTCGTCCTTTATTTCAACATCTTTAGAGATAGAATCTTTACAACCTACTGAACTTTCAACTACTAACCAAACCACATAAGTTCCTTGATTGCTATAAGTATGTGAAGGAGATTGGTCAGAAGATGCATTGCCAGAAGGCGAAGCGGGATCGCCAAAATTCCACGTCCATGTGCTTGTATTTGTTGAATTATCAATAAAGTTAACTGTCGGATTGTCCATTGTGGTACTTGAAGGATTTGGAGTAAAATCAGCTGTTGGTTTTGGTGCAGAAGTTACCATTCCGGTTACGGTGGCATTGTTTACACATCCATCAGTACTTGTAGCCGTAAGTGTTACATCATATGTACCGGGTGTTTGATATTGATGACTTGGGTTTGTTTGAACAGAGGTGTTGGTTCCCGAGCCAGGATCGCCAAAGTCCCATAAATAACTTTGTATTGCGGGTGTACAATTGCTGGTAAAATTAACATCCAATGGTGCGCATCCCTGAATGGGTAATGCCGAAAAATTAATTGTAGGTGTTGGACTAACCGTTATTGTTATGCTTCCTGTGCCAACCGGAGAGCCACAGGCGTCTGTAACACTTACATTATATGTGGTTGTTGTCACGGGGCTGACGGTAATAGGAGGCGTGGCAACACCTAATCCATTATCCCAAGTATAAGTGTAGGGACCGCCATCTCCACCTGTAGCTGTTCCACCAATTACAGTAGATTCACCAGAACAAATAATTAAGTCATTAGAGGAAAGTGTAATTGATATCAGAGGATACAATGCAACGGCCAAATTAGTTGCTGCACTTGTACCACATGCATTTGTTGCTGTAACAGAAATGTTTCCTGCGCTAGCACCAAAAGTAACAGTGATAGTTGTGGTTCCCTGACCGGATGTGATAACCGCACCAGCTGGCACAGTCCAGTCATAAGAAGTTACTCCAGGTATTGCGGTTATTGAATATGTTTGAGTTGAACCCTGACAAACCGTAGTAGGACCAGTGATAGGTCCTGGTGCCGGAGGAGCTGAAGCAAAAGTAATAGGAATACAAAATTGTGTGCTTGTTAAACATGTATTTGAGGCCGTAACACAAAGGTTTCCGGTATTTGAGCCAAACGTTACGGTAATCGTAGTCGTTCCTTGACCTGAATTAATTACAGATCCAGATGGAACTGTCCATGTGTATGTTGTAGCTCCCGGTACGGCAGGGATAGAATAGGTAAATGTTTGTCCGGGGCAAACAGGGTTTGTTCCTGTTATCGGACCAGGAGTAACAAGTCCTGAAGGTGGGGTTCCTGGTGCATAATCAATTTGTATTTCAACACGTTGAGTACAAATTTCGGTACCTAATGGTGGGTCTGCAAATAAGGTATTCATTGCTCCATAATTGTAGTTTGTCATTCCTGTTGGATGTGCGGTATAAAACCAAACAGGATTACATGAACCACAGGCACAGGTATTGTTACCAACAGTATTAACGGCAGTACCTTCGTGGCATCCATTTATATCAGTTGGAACATTTGGTGCCGAACAATCAGCAGCAAAATATGTAACAGTCATTCCAACGACCATATTTCCTGGAGGAACAGGGTCCATAAATGTTTTTGTTTGCTGACTTGATTGACAGCAGCCGCATCCACTTGTGCCGATACACATATAGTCATTTCCGCAGACACTACAGCAACCCCAGGCCTGAGCACCCGAATAAATTATGGTAACTGTAACAGTTTGAGAGGAGAGTTGAAGCGAAAAAACGGCCAACAAGCAAATTAAATAATACTTAATGATTTTCATTGTAATAATTTTTTATAATTAATTAACAGAAATAATTAATGATGATGCGTTATAACGCTTAAATGAGCTGGCATTTGGTAATGCATCTTTTATTTTTATAACCAAATTTGGGTCTGAAGAACAATTTCCAGAAATTTCTTTTTGAGCGTTTAATGTAATATTTTTAAGATCTTGAGGATTACTTTTTATTGTCCATTTCGAATCTGATGTAAAAAAACCATCAAACCAACTAATTTTCACATCATAAGTGTTGTGATTTACAAATTTAACGAAAATGACCGGTTCAGAGTTACAAGTACTTTGTGTAAAAAACCCTTCAACTCCATCAATTAAATTAGAACCTGAAACGGTTAAGTACATGGGTTCCCAAGTGGCTGAAATCTGAGCTTTAACGGTGTTTACTGCGGTTGTTAGTCCCCAAAACATTAAAAGGAAAATGATAACTTTTTTCATACTATTTTATATTTTAAATTATATTTAATTAAAAAACTTACTTCACAAAGATAACAAACAATAATAAAAAACAATAGGTTTATATACTAATTCTTTATTTTTTTAAAAAAAGTCATTCAATCAATTTTCTAAATAATTTTTTAGATTGTTGTTGGTATTAAATGTATTATTATCTTTGCACCGCTTTAAAAATTCCTCCTTAGCTCAGTTGGTTAGAGCATCTGACTGTTAATCAGAGGGTCGCTGGTTCAAGTCCAGCAGGGGGAGCCAAATAATCAGCAGCCATTAAGCTGCTTTTTTTGTTATTAACCTAAATTTATTCAAAATGAGTATTGTTGTTGTCGGAACAGTTGCGTTTGATGCCATTGAAACACCGTTTGGCAAAACAGATAAAATATTAGGTGGAGCAGCTACCTATATCAGTTTATCTGCATCTTATTTTTCAAAAAACATTAATTTAGTTTCGGTAGTTGGATCTGATTTTCCCGAAAATTATATTCAATTATTAAAAAATCACTCGACTAATGTTGATGGCCTTCAGGTAATTCAAGACGGAAAAACATTTTTTTGGTCGGGTAAGTATCATAATGACATGAATAGCAGAGATACATTGATTACGGAACTAAATGTTCTGGCAGATTTTAATCCTGTAGTTCCCGAATCCTATAAAAATTGTGATTTTTTAATGCTTGGCAATCTAACTCCCCAGGTTCAAAAAAAAGTAATTGAACAATTAAATCAAAAACCTAAACTTATTGTTTTGGATACTATGAACTTTTGGATGGATATAGCATTAGACGATTTAAAAGATGTGATTTCGAAAATTGATGTGCTTACAATTAATGATGAAGAAGCTAGACAATTATCAGGAGTTTATTCCTTGGTAAAAGCATCACGAAAAATCCTCAGCATGGGTCCCAAATTTTTAATCATTAAAAAAGGCGAGCATGGTGCATTGTTGTTTGATAAAGAAAGAATGTTCTATGCTCCTGCGTTGCCATTAGAAGACGTACAGGACCCAACCGGAGCGGGCGATACCTTTGCTGGTGGTTTTATTGGCTACTTGGAAAGCACAAATGATATTTCATTCGAAAATATGAAAAGAGCCATTATTTATGGTTCTACTATGGCATCGTTTTCGGTTGAAAAATATGGAACAGAGCGCTTACAAAATTTAACACAAACCGAAATCAATGAACGCTATCTTGAATTTGTAAGATTAGTACAGTTCGACACCAAATAAAAAATAGTATTGTCAATATGTAGATTTTTATAATTTTACCAAAAATATTTCAATTTTTATTAAATTTATTATATGAAAGTATATCAAACAAATGAGATAAAAAATATTGTGTTGGTCGGAGGATCGAAGTCAGGAAAGACCACAATGGCCGAAGCAATGCTTTTTGAAGGCGGTGTCATTCAACGAAAAGGAAGTGTTGAAGATAAAAACACCATTTCGGATTACAGAGAAATAGAACTGGAAAAACAAAACTCTGTTAGTTCAACCATATTATATACCGAACACAGCGGAAAGAAAATAAACATGATTGACGCTCCCGGATTTGATGATTTTATAGGTGAAGTAATAACCGGATTTAAAATTTGTGAAACTGCTTTGATGGTTATCAATGCACAAAATGGTATTGAAGTAGGCACCGAAATTGTTTGGCGACTGACAAATAAAACTCACCAACCATTGATTTTTGTTATCAATCAACTGGATCACGACAAAGCAAACTTTGATGAAACCATTCGCAAAATGAAACAGGACTTGAGTGAAAAAGTTACCCTTATTCAGTACCCTTTGAATGCCGGAGTTGGTTTTAATTCTATTATCGACCTTCTGCATATGAAGATGTATAAATATCCAGTCGGTGGTGGCAAGCCCGAAATAGTAGATATTCCCGCAGATGAAAAAGAAAAAGCTCAACAACTTCACGAAAAATTAGTTGAAGCTGCGGCCGAAGGCGAAGAGTCATTGATGGAAAAGTTTTTTGAAAACGGAGTATTGACCGAAGAAGAAATTCTAAAAGGGATTGGTCTGGGTTTAATCAACAGAGATATTTATCCTGTTTTATGTGCATCGGCAAAACACAGCATTGGTATCGGTCGCTTATTGGAATTCATCGCAAACTCTGCACCATCGCCCAATCAAATGCCCGAAGAAAAAACTACCGAAGGAAAAGTTATCAGCTATAAAACAAGCGATGCTCCTATTCTTTATGTTTTCAAAACACAGATAGAACAACATTTGGGCGAAATGTCGTTTTTTAAAGTGTATCAAGGTGAGATAACTGAGAGCATTGATTTGTTAAATCCAACAACTAATTCGAAGGAACGGGTTTCACAATTATTTGTAATGGCCGGAAAAAACAGAACCAAAATCGAGAAACTTGTTGCCGGAGATATTGGTTCTACAATTAAACTAAAGGACACTCGCACCAATCAAACGTTGAACAGTGCAAAAAATCAGAACGATATCATTAACCCATTGCAATATCCCGAACCAAAATTCAGAACGGCTGTTAAGGCAAAAAATACGGCTGATGACGAAAAGTTAGGATCAATATTAAAAGATATACACAACACCGACCCTACCATTTTAGTTGAACATTCGCGTGAATTGAAACAGTTAATTGTGCAAGGTCAGGGAGAACAGCATTTGAATATTATCAAGTGGTATTTAGAAAATCTCCATAAGATTGAAATTGAATTTAATAATCCTAAAATTCCGTATCGTGAAACCATTACTAAATCAGCCAAAGCCATGTATCGTCACAAAAAGCAATCGGGTGGTTCGGGACAGTTTGGTGAGGTACATATGATGATTGAACCATGGACAGAAGGTAAAACAGATCAGAAAGAGTTTCCAATACGTGCTCGTGAAGAGTTTCCATTATCATGGGGCGGTAAATTAATATTTAACACATGTATAGTTGGAGGTACTATTGATGCACGATTTATGCCAGCAATTCTTAAAGGAATTATGGAAAAAATGGAAGAAGGTCCTTTGACCGGTTCTTATGCACGTGATATCGTTGTTAATATTTACGATGGGAAAATGCACCCTGTTGATTCCAATGAAATTTCTTTTAAATTAGCCGGACGTCATGCGTTTAGAGAAGCTTTTAAAAATGCAGGACCAAAGATTCTTGAACCAATTTATGATGTTGAAGTACTGGTTCCTTCGGACCGCATGGGTGATGTGATGACCGATTTGCAAGGAAGAAGGGCTATTGTGATGGGAATGGACAGCGAAGGAAATTTCCAGAAAATTAAAGCCCGGGTTCCATTAGCCGAAATGAATAAATATTCTACTATGCTGAGTTCACTAACGAGTGGACGTGCTACCTATGGGATGAAGTTTGCCGACTATCAGCAGGTGCCGAGTGATGTGCAGGATACATTGCTGAAAGCATACGCTGCACAAGAGAAAGAAGACGAATAGTAAGGATAAATTTTTAATCGTATTCAATCTTATTTGAACTTTCGATTGACACATTTAACTCATAATATTCATCCACCAAAAGATTTTCCCCTTCTGCTGCTGAAACAGCAAGAAAATCGCAACGTTCGTTTTCTACATGATTGGCATGACCTTTTACCCAAACGAACTTCACATTATGTTTTGAATAAATTTCCATGAAACGCAACCAAAGATCTGCGTTTTTTATTTTTTTGAATCGTTTTCGCACCCAATCGGTCAGCCAAGCTTTTTCAATCGCATCTACCACATACTTGGAATCTGAATAAACCGTAACAGATGCATTTTTTATTTTTATAGTTTCCAATGCCACAATCACACTCAGTAATTCCATGCGATTATTTGTTGTCAGGCGAAAGCCCTGCGAAATCTCCTTACGGTGATTACCCGAAATCATTACAATGCCGAAGCCACCTTTACCTGGGTTTCCGCGACATGCTCCGTCTGTGTAGATTGTTATCATAGAAGTGCCTAAATGAACTATAGTTTTGAGTGCCTAAAGTTATTAGGTGTTTAATTTTTCAATTGACATCAATTCAATCAGCGTTTGATAATCTTCTGCTATGAGTCTGTGATTACTGCCCGTTGGCTTGGTTTTAATTAAGAGTTTTTTTATTTCGGAGTGTTGGTTTGCAGTAATATTTATATCTGCTAATCGCACAGGACAGCATAGTTGAATAAATAATTGTTCAAGTTTATGAATGGTTTCGTCAACATCCGAAATACCAAATAATTCATTTCCGAATTGTGACAAGCGTTCGGGTATTCTTGTTTTTTGCAGTCGCATCCAAGCAGGATAAGCAATAGTAAGTGAGGCTCCATGAGGTGTGTCGTACAATACCGACAAACAATGCCCCACCGAATGCACGCCCCAATCGCCTGATGATTTTCCCCAATATGCATTTCCGTTTAAGGCAACCGTTGCAGCATACATCATTTTTGCACGAAGTTCGTAATCGGTCAGATTTGCTAACAATAGCGGTCCGCATTCCATTACTTCTTTAATAACAGCTATTGCAATTTTATCCGACAAGGAAGCATCTCCTTTTCCGAAGTAGGCCTCCAGCGCATGAGCAATCGTATCTGCTAAACCAAAAGCTGTATATTTTTTCGAAACAGAAAATGTGTTTTGCGGATCCAGGAAAGAATGCTTGGGATATAAAAGTGGATGGCCGTAACCGGGCTTTTCTTGCGTTTGTTCATTTTGTACAACAGCAAATGCATTCATCTCAGTACCGGTTGCAGACAGCGTTAAAACTGCAATCAGAGGGATGGCTTTCTTGGGTGTAGTTGTTCCGGAAAAAAATCCCCAAGCATTTTTTTTCTGGGGAATGGTAATAGAAATTATTTTTGAAGAATCAATCACACTTCCGCCGCCAACAGCAAGTATTACATCAATATTATTTTTTCTTCCAAGTTCTGCTGCTTCATTAACTGCAGTAATAACAGGATTTGATTTGATTCCAGAATACTCAAAGATTTCAGCTCCTGTCAAATTTAATTGAGCAATTACCGCATTGTAAATACCGTTCTTTTTTATTGACTGTTGGCCATACACCAACAATACTTTTTTTCCATACTCAGTAATTGTTTTTCCTAAATCATCCAGAACATTTTTTCCAAAATGAAGATGGGTCGGAATAAAAAGGTTGAAGTTGTCCATGTTTCAATAAAAGGTTAAAATTCAGGTCAACCATTCCTTTATTTAACAATTTTCATTTCGTCAATTAAATTTTTCGCGCCAGCGTATTTATCAATCATAAAAAGAACGTAGCGGATATCCACAGCGATGGTTCGTTGGTACTGTGGCTCATAGGAAATATCGCCGCTCATGGCTTCCCAGTTTCCGTCAAAGGCAATACCAAT
>Ga0172375_10013506_pt1 | contig 10119 bp, 10 predicted proteins | sample LakKiv1m_FD_114537 | JGI IMG/M metagenome (GOLD analysis project Ga0172375, IMG submission 114537) | Freshwater microbial communities from Kabuno Bay, South-Kivu, Congo - kab_092012_11.1m | ecosystem: Environmental > Aquatic > Freshwater > Lake | place: Democratic Republic of the Congo...
ATAGCGATCGCAGGATCCTGCTTCTGGGAGCCCGCAGGAGCGAAACCCAAAACAGAAGCTACGTACGTAGAAAGTGCAATGGAAGGTTTCCGGACGCGGGTTCGACTCCCGCCGCCTCCACCAGATTATTCTTTTAATTTCAATACTTTATCGTTTTGAGAGGCGCTAAAATTCTTTAGCGCTTTTTTAGCGCCCCGGGTCTTGCCGTAGATCGTCCTCAGATCGTCAGACTCCATCTGGAAATATCGCTCGAACCAAAGACACGCCTCTTGAATTTCATGGCGGGAATTGTAAAGGATCCAGATCCGGAAATCCCAGTCGTAATTGTATGCCTTGGGCACCAAATTGACAAAGCTGCCAAGCTTACCACTTGGGCGATTCCCTTTGACCTGATAACGGGCAAACAGGCACCTTTGAATCACTGTTTGCTCAATGATTGCTTCAGATGCCATAGTGCCGTTTGTCCATGCCCTTCCTGGTAGACCAGATCGTCTGACGCCAGTTCTTTCATGATCCGGTAGGCCTGTTGACGACCCAGATCAGTAAAGTTCCGGATATCGGCATTACGCAGGGGTCGGTCCTGCAGCAACGACAGGATGCGGACCTTGATCGCTTCCCGGTCCAGCCTCCTCGTCATGTCGTAGGCCACGCCCTCATTCAGGATGGCGGACGCCCGGCGGGAAAGACGGTATACCGCCCCACGGCCCGCACCTCCGTGTTCCAGCATTAAAAGGCGCGTTTCCAGGGAGGCCAGTTTTTCCCGCAGACGGCGGTCGTCATAGGGGTAGGCCTCACGGATGTCGTGCCAATTCGCCTCATGGCGCCGCCGGAAGAAATGGAGGAGCAGGAGGTCATCGACGTCCAGATAGGCGCCCTGTTTTTCGGTCAGAAAAGAGAGGAGCGTCTTGAATGCTTGGTCCGCCTTTTGGCCGGGAAAGGTTACCCACACCGTCTGGCCGATTTCGTCAAAGGCCGGCGGTTCCATTCCTTCCTCAAGAAGGGCGCGGAAGATACGAGGGACGCCGAGGTTTTGTCGGTTGACCAGGCGGGTGGCCAGCAGCACCGTCTCGACCAAGTAGCGGTTTCGCGTGACCGGTGCATGGTGGAGGATGTTTTGAGCCGTGACGCCGCCGGTGAATCCACCCGGACTGTTGATCTCGAAGCGGTCGCGGAAGTGTCGGATGAAGACCATCCCCGGAATGGTGTAGTCCCGGTGTTATGCCAAGGCGTTCAGAAGGGCTTCCCGCAGGGCGATGGTTGGATACTGGGGGAATTCCGCATGGAAGGGACTGTGGTCATGGGATTTTGCTGCCCCAGCAGGAGCATGATTTTGTCCAACGCCACCAGGATGCAATCTCGGCCGCTGACCGGCAGCGTTTCATAATCCGTGTCCGTTCGCATCCGGCTATATTTCCACTCGTGGTTGGGGGCATGTTCGGCGATGGATTCGTCTCCCCCGGCAACCAGCAGGCCAGCCATGGTCAGCCGGCCCTGCCGGCTGTTTCCGGGCCGATCCGGGGCCAGGGCGGACGCAGACCTTCGGTACGATTGTGCCGATTCCGCCGGGCACCCAGACGGGGAGCCGCTTTTGCCTGCGGGGGCGGGGGGGTGTGGATCTCAGCGGAGGTGGCTGTGGCGATCAGGTGATCGAAACCGTGGTGCCGACAAACCTGACCAGGCGCAGGAGGAACTGCTCAAGGAATTCGAACCTTTGGAAAAGGACAAAAGGCGGTCTTGACAAGGTCGATTTTGTGATTATTTTACGCCCGAAAAAGACATTAAACGCAACACTATCGTGGTGTTGCAAATAATAATCCGAAAGGGAAAGGAGGACACGCGTATGATGGGAAATTGGTTGCCCACGCTGCGGCGAAGAAGCGAGACGACCCTGCGACGCGCAGAGGAAAGCCCCTTCTTCGCCCTGCATCGGGAAATGAATCGGATGTTCGACGACTTTTTCCGGGACTTTGACCTGTCGCCGACCGACGGCGGTCGGGGGATAAGTGCCTTTACCCCTGCCGTGGACGTCCGGGAGGACGAAAAAGGGGTAATCGTCAAGGCCGAGTTGCCCGGGATGGAAGAGAAGGACATCGAGGTGAGTCTTGCCTTAAACAGTCTGACGATCAAGGGGGAAAAGAAGGAGGAGAAAGAGGAGAGCGGCAAGGGCTATGTGCACCGCGAGGCGTGCTACGGCTCTTTCCGCCGGACCATCCCCCTTCCTGAGGGCTTGAACCAGGAGAAGGTCGAGGCCGCCTTCAAGAAGGGTGTTCTGACCGTGACTATCCCCCGGCTGGAAGAGTCGAAGGCAAAAAAGATCGCCGTCAAAACGTTGTAATAGCGTGGACGGCGTTGTTTCCGGAATAACTGTTTCCCCCGGCCTTTTCGACGGGGGAAATCCCCTTGCCCGGCCGGATCCCCTCCGGTCGGGAATCCCCGGTTCAACGGAATTGCGGCCGGACAGGGCATCGTTGCCCGTTTATATCTTTTTTTATGACAGGAGGTTTTGGAGATGAAGGTGGTACCGTTGCATGATCGGATCGTGGTTGCCCGCATCGATGCGGAGGAGAAGACCGCAGGCGGGATCATTATCCCCGATACGGCCAAGGAGAAGCCCCAGGAGGGTAAGGTCATTGCGGTCGGCCCCGGCAGGCGCGACAAGGACGGTAATTTGATTCCCCTGGACGTCAAGGCGGGGGACCGGGTGCTGTTCGCCAAATGGGTTGGCACGGAGTTCAAACTCGACGGCGAAGAACGCATGATCATGAAAGAGGACGACATTCTCGGTGTTATCGAAGCATAGCAAGGAGGTGGCCTCCAAGACCTCCGACAAGGCCGGCGACGGCACCACCACCGCCACGGTGCTGGCCCAGGCGATCTACCGCGAAGGGGCCAAGCTTGTGGTTTCGGGCATGAACCCCACGGCCCTGAAGAACGGGATCGACAAGGGGGTTTCTCTGGTCGTGGACGAGTTGAAAAAGATGTCCAAGAAAATTGAGGACAAGAAGGAGATCGCCCAGATCGGCACGATCTCGGCCAACAACGACAAGGCCGTGGGCGAGATGCTCTCCGAGGCGATGGACAAGGTCGGGAAGGACGGGGTCATCACAGTGGAGGAGGCCAAGGGGATGGAGACAACCCTCGAGATCGTCGAGGGGATGCAGTTCGACCGGGGCTACATCTCCCCTTACTTTGTCACTGACGCCGACAAGATGGAGGTGAGCCTCGAAGACCCTTACATTCTACTACATGAAAAGAAGATCAGTGCCATGAAGAGCATGGTGCCGCTGCTGGAGCAGATTGCCAAGATGGGCAAGCCCCTGCTGATCTTGGCCGAAGACATCGACGGCGAGGCCCTATCCACGCTTGTGGTCAACAAGGTGCGTGGCACCCTCAAGGTTGCCGCCGTCAAGGCCCCGGGCTTCGGCGACCGGCGCAAGGCCATGCTTGAGGACATCGCGGTGCTCACGGGCGGCAAGGTGATCTCCGAAGACATGGGGATCAAACTGGAAAATGTCAAGCTTGGTGATCTGGGGATCTGCAAGAGGGTGACGATCGACAAGGACAGCACCACGATCGTGGAAGGCGCGGGCAAGCGCGCCGACATCGAGGGGCGCGTGAAGCAGATCCGGGCGCAGATCGACGAGACCAAATCCGATTATGATCGGGAGAAGCTTCAGGAGCGGCTCGCCAAGATTGTCGGCGGCGTGGCGGTGATCAAGGTGGGCGCGGCCACGGAGATTGATATGAAGGAGAAAAAGGCGCGGGTCGAGGACGCCCTGCACGCCACCCGGGCCGCGGTCGAGGAGGGCATCGTGCCCGGCGGCGGCGTGGCCTACATCCGGTGTCTGAAGGCCCTGGACGACGAGAAGCTTTCCGACGAGGAGCAGCAGGGGCTCAACATCATTCGCCGCGCCCTGGAGGAGCCGCTCCGCCAGATCTCCTATAACGCGGGATACGAAGGCTCGGTCGTGGTGGAGAAGGTGAAGGTCGGTAAAGGGGCCTACGGCTTCGATGCGTACAGCGGGCAGTTCGGCGACCTGCTGGAGGCCGGGGTGATCGATCCTACAAAGGTGTCCCGCTTTGCCCTGCAGAACGCCGCCTCGGTTGCCTCGATGATGCTGACCACCGAGGCGATGATTGCGGAGAAACCCAAGAAGAAAACCTTGCCGGCGGTGCCTGCCGCGCCGGATATGGGCGATTACGATTAATCCCCCTAAAGCCGCTCCTCGCATCCGATCCCTTCGGGGCGGGGAGCGGTCCCTCCCTTTGTTTGGGTTATGAGAGAAGCATCCCGAGCCATTCCCGAATTCACGGCTGTTGCAGCCGCCTTCCCGTCGAGGCGCTCCTGAAACTATCTGGTAGCGCCCTGCTCAACCGCATCCTCGACGAGGAGCTGCCGGCGGCTTTGGTTCGACGTCTCCCGGAAGGGGACTTCTACTGGATCGTCAAGAGGCGGCGAAGAGGATTGCCTGCCGGTCCTGCGGCTCGCCTCGGTGGATCAGGGGGAATACCTCCTCGATCTGGAGATCTGGCAAAAGGACCGGCTTGAAGACCACAGACTGCTGTCATGGCTCTCGCGGTTGGGCGAGGCTGATCCGGTGCGGTTTGCCGCCTGGCTGTACGGTCAGGCGGGGGCCCTGTTTTCCCTTTGGTCCGACTGAACGACAAGGTACCGCCCTACCGGATGAATGGGTTCTGGGAGGATTTTACCGAAGGCCTGACCAGAGGCAATCCTTCGATGCCGATGAGAAGGCAGCGAATGCCCTCCGGGAGGCCCTTTCCTTGGTCTGGGAAGAGTTTCGCTGGGAATATGAAGATGTGGCGACAAGCGCCCCGAAGGGCTGCTACTCGAGATGCCTTCGGATCGCCGGTCGGCAATGAAAAAATGCCTTGGTTTCTTGCGAGGCAACTCGGCCCGGCCGGCCGCTATCGGGGGTAAAATATTTTTCCGGTAAAAAATTTTGACTGCCTGTCAATTTTCCCTTGAAAATTTTCGGTATTTTTATATACAGGCCAACAGGTTGGTGAGGGAGGGGTATCGTGAGGATCCAACAATTGCGGCACAACATTTGCTCACTCACTCACTCACTCACTCACTATTCCGTTAGTCCCCGCCGTGATTTGTAGATCAAGGCTCAACAAACGATATTTCGGCGCTGAAAAATCTGCGTCCGAAAGATGACCGAGGAGGTTTGCCATGTCTGTCCGCAACGTTTCAGGAAAACGCCCGTCGAAGAGAAATTTGAAATTGCCCCTACAGCGGCCTTTGGACAAGGCCTCTACCTGCATCTCCGGTCTGGATGAGATCCTGGAGGGCGGGCTGCCCCGGGGGTGCACTACGGTGTTCAACGGCGGCCCCGGATCGGGCAAGACCCTAATGGGAATGGAGTTTCTCTACCGCGGCGCGCTGGCCGGGGAGCCGGGGATCTTCGTCGGGTTCGAGGAGCCGCTCGACCATCTGCGCCGGAACGCAGCCACCCTCGGCTGGGATGTGGCCGCCCTCGAGCGTGACAAGCGCTTGGCACTTATCGAAGGAGCGATCCAGGCGGACGCCCTGATCAGCGGCGAATTCAGCCTCAAGGGCCTGTTGGCGGGCATTGCGGGAAAGAGCCGGGAGATGGGCGCCAAACGCATGGTCATCGACGCCCTGGAAGTGCTCCTGCGTCTCTTCGACTCCTCCCGGCAGGTGCGCAACGAGATGCACCTCTTGAACGATTGGCTGCACGCCGCCGGTCTGACTGCGATCTTGACCACCCGCCCCCCGGCTTCGGAGTCCATCCCCTCGTACGAGGATTTCTTCGATTCCATGAGCGACTGCGTCCTGCGCTTGGATGCCCGGGCGGAAAACCAGTTGTGCCGGCGCAGGCTGCGGGTGGTCAAATACCGCGGCTCCGGGTTCGGCAGCAACGAATACCCCTATGTCATCGCCGGCACGGGGGTGCGCATTGAGCCGGTGTCCACGGTCGGCCTGAGGCATAAGCCGCTGGGCGAAAAGATGTCCACCGGCGTGGCGCGGCTCGACGCCATCCTGAACGGCGGCTACCGCCGGGCCGCCTGTATTCTGCTCGCCGGTCTCCCCGGGGCCGGCAAGACGACGCTGGCCGCCTGCTTCACCGCGGCCGCCTGCGGCCGCGGTGAGAAGGTGCTTTACGTGAGCTACGAGGAATCAGAGGCGGCCGTGATCGGCAACCTGCAAAGCGCCGGGGTCTTACTGGAGCCGCACGTGAAGGCCGGCTGTCTCCGGTTTCATACCGCCATGCCGGAAGCCATGGGACCGGAGGAACACCTCATCCGGCTGCTGACGCTGCTGGAGGAATTCGCGCCGCACCATTTGGTGCTGGACGCCATCTCGGCCTGCCCGCGGATGGGCGGCAAGCAGACCGCCTTCGACTTCCTGGTGCGCCTGCTCAACCGCTGCAAGGAGCGGGGCGTCACCGCCCTGCTCGTCAATCAGCTATCCGGGGAAACCGGCCGCACGGAAATCTCGGGCGGCGAGATCTCCTCCATTATCGATACGGTGATTTTCCTCTCCTACGTGGAAGGGGCCGGCGAAGCCAACCGCGTGGTCGAGGTGCTCAAGTCCCGCGGCTCGGCCCACTCCAACCAGAAGCAGGAATTCGTGATCTCCGACGAGGGCATCCGGATTCTGGAGCCCTACGTGGGCGAGGGGCAGGTCCTGACCGGCGCGGCTCGCCGGCAGCAGGAGGCCCGGGACGCGGCTGAGGCCGAGCGCCTGATCCTGGAGGTGCAGGCCAAAGAGCTGGAACTGGAGCAGCTTAAGGCCCTCCAACAGCAGGTGGAGGCAAGAAAAAACCATCAGGCGTTCATGCGTGGCGCACTACCGAATGGCGGCAGGGAAGAGAAGCGCCTCGGGAGGGATGGAGAATGAACCTGAAATCAAACCCCAAGAGGCCCCGAGGCGGCGCCGCAGACCCCTTCTTCCGTCTGCGTCTCTTCGTGGCCGGAGATGAACCCCATTCTCTGAAGGCCAGGGAGACCCTTTTCCGTTTGTGCCGGGAGCACCTCAAGGACCGTTGCGAGATCAACGTCGTGGACGTGCTGCAGGACTACCGGGCCGCCTTGGACTGCCACGTGATGGCGGTGCCCACGCTGATCATCGAGACGCCGCCACCGGAGCGGGTCATTGTCGGCTCCCTGAGCGATGAGGACAAGGTGCTCGCCGTTTTGGGCATCGCCCGGGGGAAGGTGAGGCCATGACCGAAAAAAAACCTTCCCACGAAGAACTGCAGGCGCGCCTCGAGCGGGCGGAAGCCGTCCTGGCGGCCCTGCGCCGGGGCGAGGTGGATATGCTCCTCGGGGCGCGCGACCCCTTGGTCGTGCGGTTGAAGTCCCTGGCGGATGAAAATGAACGGCTGGTGCGGGAGTGGCAGACCACCTTCGACAATGTTAATGACGCCATCTGGCTCCTCGATGCCGAGCATCGCATTCAGCGATCCAACCGGACCGCGGAACGGTTTTTCGGAAAGGTCCGTGAAGAGTTCATCGGCCGGCGCTGCTGGGAGATCGTCCACGGTACGCAAGAACCGATCCCCGAATGCCCGCTCTTGCGGCTGCGCGAGAGCCTGCGGCGCGAAATTTTAGAACTGCCGATCGGCGACCGCTGGTTCGAGGTGACGGTGGACCCGGTCTTGGATGGGAACGGCAACTATTCGGGCGCCGTTCACATGGTCAGCGACATCACCGAGCGCAAGCGGCTGGAGGAATGGCGACGGGCAAGCGAAGAGAACTTCCGCCGGTTTCTCGACGGCTTGCCCCTGGGTGCGCGCGTCGTCAGCGAGGAGGGCGACACCCTTTACGCCAACCGGGCGTTTCTGGATATGCACGGCTGCGACAGCGTCGAGGAATTTCAGAATATCCCCTCAAGGGAGCGCTATACGCCGGCGGCCCACACCGAACATTTATCCAGGCGGGAAAAAAGAAGGCGGGGCGAATATGTGCCGCCTGAATATGAGATCAGCATCGTCCGAAAAGACGGGGCGATCCGCCATCTCCATGTCCAGCGGGACGAAATCCTTTGGGACGGCAAACGGCATTTTCAGGTCCTGTACCGAGACATCACCGAGCGCAAACGGATGGAGGAGGAGCGCGACAGGGTCTTTCAGCGGCTGAGGGAGACGTTGGGAACGACGATGAAAGTTGCGGTTAGGGTCGTTGAAATGAGGGATCCTTATACGGCGGGGCACCAGAGGCGGGTGGCGGACATTGCCCGCGCCATCGCCGTGGAAATGAGCCTCCCCGCCGAGCAAATCGACGGCCTCCGCTATGCCGCCTCTGTTCATGACCTCGGCAAGGTAGCGGTGCCAGCCGATATCCTCACTAAACCCTCTGTGTTGACGGCGCCTGAACGTGCCCTGATCCAGATCCACTCCCAGACCGGTTACGATATCTTGAAGGATATCGATTTCCCCTGGCCGATTGCAAGGATGGTCCTGGAACATCATGAGCGGATCGACGGCACAGGGTATCCGAACGGTTTGTCCGGCGAAAAGCTCTTGATGGAGTCCCGGATTCTGGCCGTCGCCGACGTGGTGGAGGCCATGGCCTTGCACCGGCCCTACCGGCCGGCCCTGGGCCTCGATGCCGCCCTTCAGGAAATCGAGGCCGGCCGGGGGCGGCTGTATGACGCCAAGGTCGCTGACATCTGCCTGCGTTTATTTCGGGAAAAGGGGTATATCCTGATCTGATAGCGGAATTCAGGCCGGCGGCATTCTGGACTATCTGATGAGAAGGATATCGTATACCGGCAGTGGGTAGCAGCGGCGATTGCGAGGACCCGCCTCAGAGAATTGTCGCTCGCGCACGGGCTGTTATGGGTTCTGGGCCTGGCGGAAATCGCGCTGGGGGCAAGGCGCCTGCGGCAGCAGATGGTGAAGCGCGAAAGTGCTGAAAAGGAGCTCCTCTGCCTCTCGATCACCGATCCGTTGACGGGCCTGCACAACCGGCGCGGATTCCAGGGTGCCGGACGGTCCCGTCCTGCGGTCGGGTCCGTTCGGTCGAGCGCTCTGAAAACCCAAGTCAAAATCGGAAAACCCAGGTCAAAAGATGGAACCCGAGATCATCGAAGGGTGGTTCTGATGAAGCAGGGAAGGGGGTGGGCGGTCGGCGGTGCCGACAATGTCTATCGGCTCTCCGTCTCTTTCCCCGCTTTCGGCGATGCGTGCCTATCGCCGCCATGCAGCGGGGTCTGATAAAAATCGGCAATACCTTTTTATCGATGATATGGTATGCTGACCCCAAAGAAGGGGTCCTTGAGCAGCTTTTTGGCAACCGACTTTAGCGCTTTTTTAGCGAGGGATGCGGGAACCCTTGCCGAGCCATCCTGTTTCATAGGGAAGCTCCTTACCAGAAGGAAAGGGGCAAGAACATGGTGGCCTATCTCGATATGTTGGTCAATCTCGAGGGAGAACTTTTCAAGGACGGTTTTTACAAGGCTTTCGTCATGCTGGCCGGACCCTGTGTCCTTTGCAGAGAATGTGGATTAAAAGAAAACGCGCCTTGCCGCTTTCCCGCAAAAATGAGGCCGTCCATGGAGGCGTGCGGAATTGATGTTTACCAAACTGCTAGCAATAACGGTTTCTTCATTAACACCCTGAAAGAAAAAATCGAGACACAGAATATCTACTGTCTTAGTGGATTGAGCAACCTGAGAAATCTTCCAATAAAAAGAGCACGCCGTAATTTTACGGCAGGCATTCCAGCCAACGATCAGTATGGTTATCAAGCCCCCCTGAAAAGACTTCCCCACACAAGAAGATGGCCTGTTCCTTTCATTTCAGTTTGTATTTTTTCCTTAAATGTTAGTTCAATAATTGCGTTCAGATCGGAGAGGAGGCGATTATTTTTTTATGCAGGGAATATTATGAACCGAATGATGGCCTATTTTCTGCTGTTTATTGCCGCTTCATTTCTTCCGGTGGAAATAGTTTTTCTGGGGATATTAGCTGATACCTGCAATTTGTGAGAATCTCCAGCCGCTTGGCTTGGAAGCTGAGCAAATATTCTAAATATTTTTTGACAACGCCGATGGTTTATTGTAGACCACCCTCCCAGTATTCATCTCCATCGTTATTATAATTTTGTAAAATGTCTTCAGGAAGG
>Ga0172375_10013507_pt1 | contig 10118 bp, 8 predicted proteins | sample LakKiv1m_FD_114537 | JGI IMG/M metagenome (GOLD analysis project Ga0172375, IMG submission 114537) | Freshwater microbial communities from Kabuno Bay, South-Kivu, Congo - kab_092012_11.1m | ecosystem: Environmental > Aquatic > Freshwater > Lake | place: Democratic Republic of the Congo...
GCACGGTACCGCTCGATAAGTTTGACGCGTTTAGATTCGTAAGCCCGCTCCCATTCCCCGTGATCGTGTCGGTAAACACCGTCGGCCCTAGCGTATTGGTGCCACTCCCAGAGACAACGAGCGGGCTCGACAGTGCGGAGGATGGGATGGAGCCGGTGGGGTAATACTCCGGGGTAATCGTCATTGTGTTGGTGACTGCTATCGGGCCGCCGTTCGTATTCCAGTTCCTCGACCAGACCTGCGCCGCATAGCTAGGAGCCGTGGCTGTGGAATGCTGAACGCCAGGGTCGCCGATGATGTTATCCCGAATCAGCGTTCCCGTCGCGGAGGACGCCGTAAACTGGATACCTCCGCCAAGGAAATTGTTCAGCACGCGCACATTATTGGCCCCAACCTTGATTCGACCGCCGAACACTTTGTTGCCAGAAAACTCCAAGTCAGGCAACGTGGTAGTGGCGGTAAAGGCGTTGTAAGTGTAGTTGGGATTGAAAAATGAATTTCCGTCAACGCTGATTCCACCATCACTGGCCGCGCAATAAACGCTGTAGAGGCAATTTGAAAACGTGCAACCAGTCACGCGCTTCGGCGTGCCGTAGCCCTGGAGCCTCACCCCAACGCCGTTGTTGCCGGAGAACGCAACTCCCGACACAAAGAGATTGGTCGCTTGCAGCACATAAATGCCTTCTGGAGATCGTATGAATCCTCCTCTGACCGTCAACCCGTGCGAGGCATCCGAACGCACACCGTGTTGGATGGACTCAATCACGCAGTCGGTGATTTGAATGTCGGACGGCGTCGAAACGGAACCACTCGTCCAGTTGGTGAAGTAAAAGCCAACGGCTGTGGCGTCATTAAGTCCGGTGCTCAGATGCAGTCCTGAAAGCTGAAATGCAGTTCCAGCTTTCACGACAACATTCGTGTTGTAGCGAGGATCAGCTATGAGGATTCCCTGTGCCACCAACTGCCGCGCCCCGCCGAACATCTCGAGGTTCACGTAGTTCGACACCAGCATTACCCCGACGGCGGCGACATCGTAACAGCCGAGCGTGTTCAGTCCCGACACGTCCGGCTCTGTATCGAGAACCTCCCATCCGCAACCGTAGGCGCCGACCACAGCCAGTTGTATCCTGCGACAATTGCCAAGCCCGATGCCAGCCCCGCCACAGTTCACCGCCTCGCAGTTCTGGATGATCGCATCCCTCAAATCGTCGAGGTCAAAGCCGTCCGCGCCCGTATTTTGCACGCGGACATTTTGCATCGTGACTCCTTTTGCGCTCAGGATTGAAACCCCTTCGTTCTCATAATATCCTCCCGGCGCACGCGCTGCGTAATTCCCGTCAAAAGTAATGTCTCGAATGGTGATATTGGTGGCGCCAGTCAGGTCCAACACTGATACATTGTCTTGCCCCACCACGGGCTTGATTTTGACGGTGGTGAAATCCCGACCCGCGCCGGAGATGACGATGTTAGCCATGTTGCTGAGCTGCAAGCAACCGTTGTAGAGGCCCATAGAGTTGCTCCGCACCATGTAGGTGCCGGCCCGCAGATAAACCACGCCGCCGTTGTTGGTGTGCGCCCAATTCAGACAGGCTTGGATCGCATCTGTATCATCGGTCACACCGTCGCCGGTAGCCCCTTCGGCATAGGCATCAATAAACCCCATCTGATTGGACGCCCCGGCCCGGTAGAGGGCGTCCAGCGAAGTTTGTATCGCCGCCGCTGTGATTGATCCCTCCTGAATGTTCGCACCGTCCAGGTTGGTCAAGCCGCTCCCGTTCCCAATGAACTGGTCGGCAATCAAATCCCCCACCTCCGAGGTGCCGATGACAACAGGGCCGGTAAAGGTGTTGGTGCCGGTCCAGGTGTTGGTGCCGGCGAGCAGGGCGTCGCCGCTGCCGCTGTTAGTGATGCCAGTCAGGAGCGACCCATCCACCGGCGGCAGCACGGCGGGAAAAATGTTCGTGGGGAGCGTGCCCAGCAGATTCGCGGCGTTGGTCGCCAACGCTTCCAGATACACGTCATTCGTGTTGAGCTTGATCATGGCGGCGCGCAAGGTGTCGCCCGTGCCGGTATCGGCCACGCCGACGTTGACGTTGGTGAGCGCGCCGCCGGCCGGGCAAAGCGCCAGCCAGCCGGCCAGGAGGGTTGTTCCGAGGGTTCTCATGCCACGCGCACCTCGGCTTGGATGATGCATTTGTTGTTGCCGGCGCTGGTGACCGTGGTGGTGGCATCGGTCGGCGCCGCGGTGCCCAGCGCGAAGTAGATGCCCGCGGTGAAGAGGGCGCCGTCGGCCCCGAACTCCCACGTATCCCCCTTCCCTTGCGCCAGGGGGCGCACGGCGACGGGGGCGGCACTGGCCGCACTGCCGCTGGCGGTGTTGAACACCCAGAGGTAGAGGTCCGCATCCATGCCCGCCAGGGGCGAACACGTCACCTGGTAGAGCCGACTGCGGGCGGCCGTCGCCTGCAGGGTGGCGCCGTAGTTGTTGCCGGTCTGGTTGGTGACACCGGTGTCCGCGCCGAGGATTGTTGCATTCATAGACGTCAGGCGGCCATCAGCCGCCGGGTTTGGTGTTGTTGGCGTTGCAGTTTGTCCACTTCCAGATGGAGAAACTCCGTGGCAAATTCGTTGTGGCCGCTCGCGGCCGCGTGCTCTCCTTCGCTGACCAGCCAGTCGGCGTAGCCGCCCTCGATCAAATAGCCGCGCAGAAAATAGGGCAGGTCCACGCGCGTCCATTGGGGGGCGTCCGTGGCCGGACTCTCACCGGCGGCGGGGTTCAACGGGCTGGCGTTGGCCGTGTAGAAGTTGCCTGGCGCGCCGGCGGTGGCCGCGAAATAGACCTGCTGTCCAGCCGTATAGACGGTGTCCGCGTCCCAGGCGTCGCCCAGCAGGGTGGGACGACGAATGCGGAAATAGAGGTAGAGGGCGGTCGGCGCGCCGGCGGCGAATTGCGCCCCGGCGGCGGAGAGCCAGAAGGGATATGCCACGGTTTGCGTCGAGAGGCGCGGATCCTTATTCGTCGCCTGGAGGAATTCGGCAATGGCCGTTTGGCCGGTCTGTTCCCACGCCACGTATTTGTCGAAGGGCGTCAGGACGCCCACCTGGGTCAGGTCCAGGCTTTCGCCCGCCGTGTGCGCCGTGTGGACCTGGTAATACGCGCCCGTGGTCGGCTCGCGGAATTGTTCGCCCACGGCGTACGCCGTGCCGCTGATCCGGTCGGCCGCCGCGTAGGCGGTCGCGCACGTCGCCCAATAGGCGAGATTTACCACGCCGGCCGTGGTCGGCGCTTCGCCGGTGCTGGCCTGTATGGCTTGCACATACGTGTCGCTCGCGCGGTCGTAGCATTCGTCCCCGGCCGCGTAGGTCGTACTCGCGGCCCAGAGCGGCCGATAAGCCCGCCACTCGATCGGGCACAAGTCCGGCCAGCGATGAATCTCCCACGCCACCTGCAGCCGGCGGTCGTGGAAGGTGCGGAACAACGCAAACTCGGGCGGCCCCAAGTCGTCCGGGCGCATCCCCGCCAGGGCGGCCGAGCCGTGCAAAATCTCGCTGTAATCCACCGTCCTCATTTCGCTAAGACCAGCGTGTTCCGGTCAAACCGCACGCCGCCGCGTGCAGGGCGCGGGGCGCGGGGCGCGGGGCGCGGGGCGCAATACCCCACCTGCGTCTTGGGACTCCGCGCGTGAACGGCGATTTCCGGGTTGCGTTTGGCCAGGAAGCGCATCAGGTCCGGATTCTCGGTGTAATTGTGGCCGTAGAACTGACGCCAGAGCAGGTCCACCATCGGATCAATTTCGTATTGCGGGCGCAGGAGCTCGTGCCAACGCACCGTGTCACGTCGCGCGTTGGCCGTCTGCGTCTGGCGCTGGATGGCCTGCAGCACGCGCAGGTCATGGTCGCCGCGAAAGATGTCATCCATCTTCTGGCGCACGGCGGCCGGCAATCGGGAGAGATCAATTTCCATGCGCGGCATCCCCTCCTTTCCCGGCGTCTTGCGCCGGGAAAGGCCGGGGTGTGGTTTAGGACGGTTGGATCACGTCGGAGAGCCCGCTGAGGTCCGCCAGCTTGACGTAGAAGTCAATCTGTCCGGCGCTCAGCGTGGCCACGGTGGAGATGACCGCCTCGCTGTCCGTGTTCAGCGTGAACGTGATGTCAATCGTGTCCGCCGCGGCGTAAGCGTACTTGCTCGTGTACGCTGTGCCCCAGGCAGCCGACATGGCGTTGGCGCTCGCCACGAAACGGTTCGCCGAGGCGCCGTCGCCCAGCGTGTAGGTCAACGTCGTCAGCGTGCCGGCGCTCGCCGCGACGGCCGTCACGACCTTCGGCACGATCTTCTCGACGACCACGCCCGCCGGGCTGGTTTTGGTGGCCGCCGCCAGGGCGTTGGCCGGGAACAGAGCTTGCGCCGTGCCCGAGGTGAGTTGGGCGATCTCCGCATAGGTGAGCCGCCAGATGTAATCGTAGCCCAGAAGCGCCCGCGTCTCGGCGGGCAACGGGATGATAGTTCCAATGGTTGCCATAAGTTTTGGTCTTGGTGGTTCTTGTCGGTTTCGCGCCGCTTACGAGGCCGGCGCCCATTTCGCTTCCGCGATCGGGTTCTTGCACATCAGCATGACGATGGCCTCGATGGCGCACGTATACGCCCCGCCCTTGTACTCGGGCTGGTACACCGTGGGCTTCTGGTTCCAATGCCACGCCCACATGTCGGGATGCAGGAAGTAGCTCCGGTACGGGTTGTAGGTGGCGCTGCCGCCGCTGAACCCCGCGTACTGATTCCACTTGGTCGGCAATAGTTCGACCGTGCCCCACACCGACTCGTAGGTGCGGATGTTCGTGCCCAGTGTGCCGCTGCTCGGGTCGCGCGTCTGCACGCGCGCGGTGCTTTGCGTCGGGCTGTTCGCAATGGCGCTGCCTGTGGTGTAGAACTGGAACAACTCGGCGATGTAGGTCATCGTCTTCCAGCCGAGCACGCCCAGCACGTTGCGGCTGCCCTTGCCCGTGGCCTGCCACATGGATTCGAGCATCCCGCGCACGATGTCTTCCGTGAGGGAGTTGGAAGCCACCGTGCTGATCTGCGCGCTGGCGGGCCGGATGTCGCTGGCCACGTCCTTGTCCGCGTCGCTCTGGGCCGTGGTTTGAATCCACTTCCCGATGCCGCGGAACATGTGGCCGGTCTTGCCGTCGTCTTCGGCGGCGGGCTGGTCGCAGGCCGCGTGGCACTCGATCTGTCGGGCAAGAGTTGTCATCTTCTTGGTGATCTCGCGGCTCAGTTCATCGCTCACGCCCGCCGTGTCCGTCACGTCCTGGGCGAGCTTGCCCACCGACGCGGTCTGGACCACGTATTGGACGCGGGCGCTCAACTCCTTGCGTTGCGCGCCAGCACTGGAGAACGTGTCCCAGCTCTTGCCTTCCGGCCAGGCCACCGGGGTTGGCGTCTCATAGGTATCGGCCTGGTAGTGTTTGACGACGTTGACGGGCTTGTCGCCCTTGGGCAGACGCTTCAGGAGCGGCGTCTCGTGTTCGTCGGAGAGGGTGATGTAATTCGCCCAATCCGTCTTCTTACCGACTACATTTTTCTCAAGTAGCATTCGTGTTCAGCCGGTTGGTTCCGGCGTTAGCGAAGCGCAAGTTTCAGAGCTTTCGCGGCGTTCTCCGCCGTAGGGGACTGCTTCAACTCCTCACTGGCTGCGGCTTCCTCGGCGCCCCGCGCGGAATTCACGCGCGGTGCGACCATGCCCTGGCCCGTGGGCGCCTTCTTCGGCGCCCGGCCCGGCAGGAAGAACTGCGGTTTTCCCTGTCCATTGCCATTGCCATTCACCGGTAGCGGCGCGTGCTGGGTGAGCAACGTCCGCAGCGTCTCGACGACATCCCCCTCGGCGCTCGCCTTCGAGAGATGTTCCCAGGCCAGTTTGCCCAGCGCGTAACACCCGACCGCCAGCGCGTGCGCGGGCGTGCGGGTGTTCAACTCCGGGAGGAACTGTCGGACTTCGGCGGCGAATTTTGCCTCGTCGCTGTCCGACTTTTCCAGGCTGGCAAACCGCGCCTTCACGATGGGCGTGATCTGCGCCTCCTGCTGGCGGAACGAGACCGCCCGCTGGCGCAAGGCCGGCAGCGTCTCGCTCAACCAATCGTTCGCTTCGTCGAGCTGGCGTTTGAGGCCCTTGTCATCCAGGTTGCTTTGCTGCATCCACTTTTCCACGCGCTGCGTCTGCGCGTCGTCGGCGTAGCCGCCGATGTAGGCGCGGGCGTCCGCCTGGAACGTCTTGTAGGTGCTGGCCAGCTTGGTGAGGGTCTTCTCGTCGGTGGCCAGGGACGGTGCGGCCGGCGTGGGGCGCACGTCGAGTTCGGCGGTCAGGCGTTGGACTTCGGCTTCCGCGGTTTTCGCGCGGGATTCCAAATCCTTCACCTTGCCCACCTCTCGCCCGATGCGTTTGTCCACGATGGCTTGCAGGGCCTCCGGCAGCGCGCCGCCGGTTTCTTCCCAGGCTTTCACCTGGGCGAGCACGGCGGACGGCGTTCCCCCGGCTTTGTCCGGAGCGGTATTCTGGCTTTCGATCCACGCCCGCTGGACCTCGCTGAACTCCGGCGCTTGCGCGTCGGCGGCGGCGATTTCCTCCGGGGTGGTGGCTTTGGCGCGCAATTCAAACCACGCGGTCTGATCCGGCGTCCATTGAGGTTCTGAAGCAGTCTCCTTCTTCGGAGCTGCGGCACGCGCGTCCGCGGGAGCGGGTCGCACTTCGGGTTTCCCCGCGGCGGACGCGGCAGGCGACGACTCCGCCTGCGGGAGCCCGGCTTCGGCGAATTCGCTGGCCAACAGGCTGGCGATCCCGGCCGGGGTCAAGTTCGACTCTGCGCGCTGCGCGGCGCTGGCGGCTGCGGTTGGTTCTCCGGGCTTCCCCGCGGGGCCCGACTCTTGGGATGGTGTGTTGGTGTCCATGCTGTGCATGTGGTAAACGGACTCCGGGCGGTTGGTTGAACCGAAGCCCGCCCGTGGGCTTCGTGCCGCTACCTAAAGCACAGTGGAAACGTTTTGAGAAGACCCTGCCCCCGTTTCAGCCCCGACTTACCCCTTTCAGCCCCAAGTTACTACTCCGCCTGCTTCTGTTTGGCCATCCGTTGGGCGGCGAGGCAGCGCGCATCGCGGAGCATTTGGGCGAGGTAGTCCGCCGTGGCCGCCGCCCCGGCTGCATACTGCCGCTGTTCATCCGTGAGATTCGGCTTGAGCGCCGCCTCCAGCTCGCCCTGGGCGTGTTCGTCCACGAGGCTCAACACCGCCAGCCACACCGGATGCTCCGCCGTGACACCGGCCAGCGCCATGTCCCGGACCAATTCCGCGTGCGCCTGCTCGGCCGGGGTGCGCGTCACCAACACCCGCCGCACAATCGCGGCTGGCTCGCGTCCAAACATCTTCCTGAAAATGCTCATCTGCTTTTGTGCTTCTTGTGCCTTTTCGTGGCTCTATGCCGTCGACACCATCGGCTTCACCCCAATCCGCCCCACCTGCTTGTTCTGGTCCTGCATCACGGACATTTGCAGGCTCTTGGCGTAGTTCTCCAGCAACGCCTTGAACCGTTCATCCTGCTGCAACGTCTGTTGATACTTCGGGTTGTTCTGGATGATCTGTTGCAGGAATTGCAGCTTCATCGGCGCGGTCGGGTCGTTCTCGACGTATTGCGGCTCGTTCCCCGCGACCATCTTGATCGTCTGCGTCATCACGTCGTCAAATACCTTCTGACTCGCCGCGCCACGATCGAGCTTGATCTTGTCTGCCACGCGGGAGTCCACCATCCGTCCAAAAATGTCCATCAGCGCGTTGCGATCCCACGTCCCGCCCACGTCGTAGGAGATCATCTTCATGAAGGTCTCCAGCTTCTTCAGCAGATACTCCTGGTCCAGCTCCATCACGTCGAAGTTCAGCGTCACATCCAGCTCGTCGAGCACACTCCGCGGCTCGAGCGCGGCCAGTTGTTGCGCGCCCGTCACCCGCAGGATGCTTTGCCGGTCGTATTGGACCGTCAACGCCACCATTTTCAGGATTACCCGCGACCAGAACGCGAAGAAATCGCCCGTCCGCTTCTCCTGTTTCGCCGCGGTCTTGGCCGGCGGCAACTCAACGTTGAAATTGCCAAAGTAATCATCCCGCTGCTTGCCCAGCAGGTGAATGATCTCCAGCGCGAGCGTCGGCGCGGGCCCGGTCTCGAACAGTTTCCCGAAGCTATCCCGCTGGTTCGGCGAGATGGGCACTTGCGCGCCCGGGCCGACCTTGTAATCCACGCCGCCCAGCTTCGGCACGCGCATCGGCGGCAGGGTGTCCAGTTGCGCCCGGTTGAACAGCATGTCCCGCTGCCCCTTCTCCTCCGTCTGCCATGTCCCGCCGATCTCCGACACGCTCCGCGACTCGCTCAAGCCGCGTCCCAGGTTCTCGCGCTTGAACACCTCGAATGGATACTCGCCGTGCGCGTCCTCGACGAGTTCGTGTTTCGCGCACAAATCGGCCTGACCGTCATCGCCCTGGCTCAAGTGCGGCGACACAATCGTCTGGTAAATCCCCGTCACGCCGTCCTCATCCGTCACCCGTCGGAACGCATAGACGACTTCGATGCGATCGTACTGGCTCTGCGTGAGCCGGTACCACCGGATGCCCCCGACGACTTTCGACGGCGCCATGTTTGTGGGCGCAATCGTCGGTTGCCCGCTCGGGTTGCCCCACATGCTCAGCATCCCCTTCGTCTTCTGAGCCGCCTCGATCCAGGCTGGATCCCACCCGTCCTGGGCCTTGGCTGCCAGTTCCGCTTCGGTAAACGTGCGCCGCAGGAACAACAGCTTTGCGCTCTGAATATCCGTCGTGCCCCGGGCGCACAGGAACTCGTGATACGGCCTCGCCACATAGACCAGCGGCTGGTTCTTGGCCACGAACGGGATTGGCACGGCGCATTTGCCTTCCGCCCGAAACTCGCGCACATACCGCTTGGCCGTGCTCAGGTGCAGGTTCAGCAGGTTGCCCTCCTCCAGTTCATCCTCGAAGAATCCGCGTCCCGCCATCTCCTGCGTCACGAACAGCTTGTAAAGCGCCACAATTGCCGGGGCGGTCTGTTCGTCCAGCGAGGGGTCAAGGATCATCTGCGGCAACGCCACAAACTCGGGCCGCTGCTGCGAGAGCAGGAGCAGTTGCTCGAGCGTGACCGTCATTGTCCGCTTGCTCAGCTCACGTTCCCAGCCCACGTAGGCCACGCAATAGCCGTACTCGCCCGCATACTGCAACGACAACTCGGCTTCCAGCTCCAGTTGCCGCCGAAACCGCTTTCGGGCGAGCCAATGGGCGTACGCGCTCAGCGGGCTCACCAGGTCCACCATCGCCGGGTTATGCGTGTCCGCCTTGATCTCGGCCCGCCGAAACGCCGCCATGCCGAGCGCCACGGCGTCATTGATCGTGCTGTCCACGCCCGGCACGCGGGTATCGCTCGATCCATTCCAAGGTTCTGCGGGCTCGCCATCCGGCATCCATTCATCCCACTTCCGGCCATCGGGCGATTGGCCCGGCCACAGGTTGCGCCGGACATTCTCGCAATAGTTCGCGTCGAACAAGCCTTCGCCCAGCGGGCTGGCCTGCTGATACTCTTTGAGAATCCGGGCCACATTCGGCCCGGCATCGTGAAACAACGTCTCAGTTTCTTGCATGGAAACGACAATGCTATCCGTTTCTATGCGGGTGGGCGTGCGAACGCAACGCATTACCCGTCTTTCAGCCCCGACTTACCCCTTTGAGCCTTAAATTGAGCCTCGCAACCAACGCACTACCAATTTCCGCCGCAAACGCCGGATCAACCAGTCCACGCCGTGGGGTTGTGAGTGGCGTCCGAACGTCTCAACGACAATCTGGTTGAGCCGTGGCGCTTGGCGTATCTTGATCTCGAACCCCAATCCGTTCACATGGCTCTCCACGCGAATCGTGTGCAGGAGCAGACCCGGCTCCGGACGCTCGATGCGCAAGTCGGGCGCTGAGGCCATGCGTTTGGCTGTCTTTGCCGCGTGCGCCAACCTAGAGGTCTCTGGCGTCCAGCTTCTATGGTTTTTTCTGCGGCGCAATCTTATGCGGTTCGCATATTGCTTTGTTCGGC
>Ga0172375_10013508_pt1 | contig 10118 bp, 10 predicted proteins | sample LakKiv1m_FD_114537 | JGI IMG/M metagenome (GOLD analysis project Ga0172375, IMG submission 114537) | Freshwater microbial communities from Kabuno Bay, South-Kivu, Congo - kab_092012_11.1m | ecosystem: Environmental > Aquatic > Freshwater > Lake | place: Democratic Republic of the Congo...
ATCTAAGATTAACAACATGCCAAAAGTCGCTGAGAAAAAGGGCAAGGGGGCCGACAAGGCGGGCGCGGGGGTCTCGTTCAAACCGAAATCCATCGTCGGTCGTCTGCTTACATCGCTCCCCGAGCGTTCGCGCATCGTGCTCGAATCGCGCTTCGGTCTCGGCAAAAACACCAAACGCCAGACCCTGGAATCCATCGGTCAGCGCTACGGCATCACCCGCGAACGCGTCCGCCAAATAGAGAACCACGCTCTTGCCGCAGTGCACAAATCCCCCTCGTTTATAGAAGCAAAAGAAGCATTCGACGAACTCGAACGCATCGTGGGAACCCTCGGCGGCATCGTCTGCGAAGAAGACCTTCTCGAATTCATCACCCGCGATGAACAGATGCAGAACTACATTTATTTTCTCCTCGTTTTGGGCGACCAGTTTAAATACGAAAAGGAAGACGATGAGGCCCGCCGATGCTGGTACGTCGACCCCAAGCTCGCGCTTCAAGTACAAGCGGCGCTCACGAGCTTGTATTCCAACCTTTCGGACGACGAACTTATTCCCGAGTCCGAAATGGTCGACCGTTTTCTCAAGGAACTCAAAGACATCAACGACAAATACCGCAATGAAGAGGTCGTTCGGCGCTGGCTCGGCATCTCGAAAAAGGTCGGCAAAAATCCGCTCGGTGAATGGGGGCAGGCCGCGTCGCCGAACGTGAAAACAAAGGGCATTCGCGATTACGCATATCTCGCGGTCAAAAAGCACGGGTCGCCGCTTCATTTCACCGAAGTCGCGAATATGATAGAGAAAATGTTCGATCGTTCGGCACACGTCGCGACGACGCACAATGAACTCATCAAGGACTCGCGCTTTGTTCTCGTCGGCCGCGGTATGTACGCGCTTAAGGAGTGGGGTTATACGGCAGGCGTCGTTCGCGACGTCATTCGCCAGGTTCTTCGCGAGAATGGGCCACTCTCGCGCGATGGGATCATTGAGAAAGTCCTCAAGGAGCGTCACGTTAAACCCGGCACTATCATCGTCAATCTTCAGAACCAGAAGTATTTTAAAAAGACCAAAGACGGGAAATGGGCGCTGGTGCAATAAAAACAGGTGATAGGGGGATAGGTTATAGATTTTAGTACGAACAGACGGCAGCAAAAACACAGTCCAAACGGGCTGTGTTTTTGCTGCTATTGCCTGTTCGTACTGTGATAGTATTTATGTACCGTCGTCATGATATCCAAACTATACGCATTTCTGCGCGATACCGTCATCATCAAGTTCGCTCTTGAAATTGCTTTCCTCATTGTTGTGTGGAGCTATTTCTTTTTCTTCTGGCTCCCCTGGCACGGAGAAGTCATCGGGCCTATCGGCGGCTTTTTCATCGCCATAATCCCATTCGTTCTTCCGTTCCTGCTCTGGGAACTTGCGGTTGATTTATGGTTCGACTATTTCCGGACGAAGCGGTATCTCAACGAGAATCACTGCGTGTTGGAAATAAAATTACCCGAAGAAATCCATCAGAGCCCGTACGCGGCCGAACTTATGCTACGCGGCATTTACCAAACGGGAGAGGTCGACACGCCGATACACTCGCTGCGGGGCGTGACAAAACCGTGGTTCTCATTGGAAATCGTTTCAACAGAAGGGCGCGTTCATTTTTATATCTGGACACGCCGCAAGTATAAAGAGCTCGTTGAATCACAAGTCTACGCGCACTATCCGTCCGTACAAGTCGTCGAGGTTCCAGATTATACGCTCAATATTCCATACGATCCCGCGGTTGTCGATGTGTGGGGGACCGAGCAGGCCCTCCAGAAGCCGGATCCCTATCCGATTCTCACCTATGTCGAAGCTGGACTCGATAAGATGGACATGAAGGAGGAGTTTAAACACGATCCGCTCAACTCGCTTCTCGAATTTATGGGGTCGCTTAAAGAGGGCGAACACATATGGTCGCAGATAATAATTCGCGCCCACAATAAGTCCGTGTGTCCTTATGCCGCGGAGGATCACCATATCCATAAGGCAATACCGCTCGAAGAATGGGCGAAGCTCGAGATTGCTAACATCACCGCGAAGGTCACGGACGAAAACGGCAAAGTGAATTTCATGGGTCTGACCCATGGTGAAAAAGTGGCGATAGAAGCGATACAGACCAAACTCAACAAGCAGGCATTTGATGTCGGCATTCGCACCATCTACGTCTCGCGCAAGACAAGTACGAAGGTTTCTCGGCGCGCGGGAATACCGTCTTCGTTCCGTTCATTCGAACATGGTTCGGAAGGGCGCGGGCTCAACGGGCTCAAACCGGTGTTTTGGATAGGTCCGTTCAACTTCAAATGGCACGATTTTATGAATATTCGCCGACATATGCTCTGGAAGCGTTTTTATGACGCGTATGTGACACGTCAGTATTTTTACGGGCCACACAAACATCGACACATTGTTCTCAACAGCGAAGAAATAGCGACGATGTATCACTTCCCGGGCAAGGTGGCGCAGACGCCAACGCTGGAGCGCATGCCGTCGAAGCGTGCCGAGGCTCCGGCCAATTTGCCAACGTAAAGCCGCGCGATTCGCATTTTTTCCAATAATGTCGTTATTCTCGCCTCGATTTCCATTCCACAAACATATCAGCCGCGCGGCGAATGCATGCCGCGAGGTCTGCTATGATTGTCGCGCGTTTGAACGCATTGTTCCGGCGGCGTTCATAGCGGCGGCGCTTCTCGCGGTATCCGTGTTCGTTCTGGTTTTGCCGCCGAGCAATATGGAAACTCCCGTGATAATCAAGATAGGGAAAGACCAGTCACTCAGAAAAATCGCGCTTCAGTTGCAGGAACGGCGCGTCGTCCGTTCGGCCTTTCTGCTCAATGTCCTCGTACGCGCGCAAGGCGGCGACAGCCGCGTCGAAGCGGGTGCTTACTATTTCCCCGTTCGCCAAAATCTGCTCACCGTAGCGCTGCGCCTTGAGAACGGCGACTTCGAACTCAAACCGGTGCGCGTCTACATTCCCGAAGGAGCGACCGCGGAGGATATCGGCACTATTCTCGACGCGAAATTGCAGCCGTTTGACGCAAACGAATTTGTGGCGCTCGCGAAACCACGCGAAGGATACTTGTTTCCCGATACGTATTTTTTCTATCCCGGACAAGACCCTGACGTCATACAAAAAGCGCTTGAGACCAATTACAAAGAACATGTCGCCAGCATTGAACCCACGCTCGCCGCGGCAAAGAAGCCTCTGGAGGACATCGTAAAAACCGCGTCAATTCTTGTCGGCGAGGCCCGCACGGACAAAGACCGCCGAATCGTGGCGGGCATCATCTGGAAGCGCATCGCGCTTGGAATGCCCTTGCAGGTGGACGCGCCGTTCGGCTATATCCTCGATAAAAGTTTGACTAAGCTCACGTCGGATGACCTGCGGATAGATTCGCCGTATAACACCTATAAAAATAAAGGCCTGCCGCCGACGCCCATCAACAATCCGTCGCTTGCGGCAATAGCCGCCGCGGCGGAACCAACCAAGACGCCCTATCTGTTTTATTTATCCGACCGAAACGGCGTGATGCATTACAGCACGACCTACGCGCAGCATCTGAAAAAAATCCAGCAATATCTCTAGCCGTTTGAGTATTGATATCCCGCGGAGTATACCTATACACATGACGGCAAGGAAAAGAGTATTTGTCGGGCTCTCGGGCGGCGTTGATTCTGCTGTATCGGCAGCGCTCTTGAAGCAGCGAGGATACGATGTAACCGGCGTATTCGCGCGAATAGTTCTTGAAGGATACCCATGCACCGCGGGCGATGACCGCCGCGACGCTTTGCGCGTCGCGGCGCACCTCCAGATACCATTCGAGGAAATCGACCTTTCGAAGGCCTATCACGAAAAGGTTTTTGCGAACGCGCTCGAAAGCTATCGCCGCGGCGAAACGCCGAATCCGGACGCGCTCTGCAATCGCGAAATCAAGTTTGGCCTGTTGTATGATTTTGCGCGCTCAAAGGGCGCTGAGTATGTCGCGACCGGACACTACGCACGCACCACAAAAACAGCGTCCGGCCGGACGCACCTGCTCGCGGGCGACGATCCTCAGAAAGATCAGAGTTATTTTTTGTGGGCGGTACCGGAAGAAAAACTCGCGAACACCTTGTTTCCGGTCGGCGAACTGCATAAGCCCCAGGTGCGCGCGCTCGCGCGCGAATATGGCCTCCCAAACGCGGAGCGCAAAGACAGCCAGGGACTTTGTTTTCTCGGAGATATTTCTATCGAAGACGCGCTGGCGAAAGAACTGAAACTTGTCCCGGGAGATATGCTTGATGAAAAAGGCGTGATTGTCGGCCGACACCGCGGCGCCATACTCTATACCATTGGTCAGCGGCATGGTTTCGAAATGAATACGCAATCCGCTGACCAAGAGCCGCGATACGTTATTGCGAAGGATATGGAAAAAAATACCATCACCGTCTCAAAAAATCCCGCCCCGGAAGCACATGAAAGTTCCCACGCGACAGAAGTCACCTTGCGCGAGACAAATTGGATAGGAACTGTCGCGGACGGAAAATATATGGCGCGATTCCGGTATCGTCAAACGCTCAGGCCGGTCAAACTCACGCGAGTCGGAAACTCAACGAATGTCCGTTTTAATTCGCCGCAGGCGATTCCCGTGGGCCAATCTCTCGTTCTCTACGACGGCGACCGCTGTCTCGGCGGGGGAATCATAGACACTGTTCGATAGGTTATAATTTCGATATGAAAATCATCAAGTCGGACGGAACGGTCGAAGAATTCGACAAAAGCAAGCTCGCGTCGTCCTTGAAGCGCGCGGGTGCCGCGGATCAGACCGCTCGTGATATCGCAGATGAGGTAGCGGGCGAAATGCAGGAATCGACGACAACCCATGAAATATACCGGCGCGCGTTCGTACGCCTCCGCGAGAACCGCCGCACCGCCGCCGCGCGCTATTCGCTCAAACGGGCGGTGCTCGAATTCGGACCATCCGGATTTCCGTTTGAACTCTATCTTGCCGAATTGTTCCGCGCCGAAGGATACGAGGCGTCGGCCGATCGGCATATTCAGGGACGCTGTGTCGAGCATGAAGTTGACGTCGTTCTCAAGGGGCACGGCGAGGAAGTATATGTGGAAGCGAAGTTCCACAATACGGCAGGATTCAAAACGGATCTTCAAGTGGCTCTTTATGTGCAGGCGCGCATCGAGGATATCGCGACGCGCCTGAAAACGCAGCCGTCCGCCCCTTCCGTACGCGGAATGCTTGTCACGAACACTAAATTTACTTCGCTCGCCACCCAATATGCCGAGTGCCAAAAATTAGAGCTGCTCTCGTGGGAATACCCCGAGAACCGCACGCTGCATGACCGGATAGAAGCTGCGAAAATCTATCCCATTACGGCGCTCACGACGCTTTCCCGGGCGGAAAAAACAGCGCTCCTGACCAACCAGGTCGTTTTATGCCGCGACTTAAGCCGCCAAGAAGAAGCTCTGGGGCATGCCGGGGTGCATGCAAACCGCCTGCCCGACGTTCTCGCTGAAGCAGGAGGATTATGCGACATCGGCACGGCAACACTGCCGGCCTGAGCACGATATTTCAAAATGGAAAACCGATAGTTGCAATGGTTTGCAAGGAATCGTTGTCGATTTATAGTGTAGGGGTCAGTACACCATATTTATAAGTCATTTTTTGTACATGCAGAACAATCAGCAATCAGGATCGTCGCAGGGCGGACATGAAAAGCCGAGACAAACGCTGTCATGGGCGCAGCCGCAGAACGTGCAGCAGCAAAAATTAATCAACAGCGGAACGGCGAATGCCGCGCGCCCGGCAACACCGGTAAAAGTTCAGAGGTCGCCGATGCGGCCGCGCACGATGTTCATTATGGGAATTATCGTGGGCGCTCTTATTACATGGATATGGTTCGATACGCGCCCTTCGGCACAAAACACCGCGCAGGAAGGCAGCGGCTATCTCGCGATAGACAAAACGTCCGGCGCGAAGGGAGCGGCGATATCCGGCACGCCTGCCGCGAATGCTGACGCGTCAACATCTTCCGGCGCAGCCCTTGGCGAAAAAACCAATGACACCATTTCGGTGCCGACTCCGCAAAATGCGGGGACGAGCGTCGCCGTTTCTTCTATCTCCGCGGAGGGTGCCGTATGGGCTGTCGTCTACGAAGATATCAACGGCAAGGTGGGGAACGCGCTCGGTGCCGCGCGCTTCACGCCTCCGTACGCGGGAGGTTCAATAGAGTTGCTCCGCTCCACGCTCCCGAATCTGACCTATTTTGTCGGCCTCACTGCCGATACTCCAGACCACACATTCTCCATCAAGACGAACGCGCCGATTCTCGGCCAAGACGGCAATCAGGTAATGACCCAATTCGCGGCGCAGTGAACAGTGCTACAATACTAGGCACGCATGCAATACTTCGCACAAAATTCGTTGGCGGTCCTTGAATGGGCGGGGGTTTGTCGGCTGTTTGTCGCGGCAGTTCTCGGCGCGCTCTTGGGACTGGAGCGCTCGCTCGCGGGCAAACACGCCGGTATGCGGACCTACGCGCTTGTCGCGATGGGCTCATGCCTCTTTGTTATCGTGGGCACTCTCTCAAGCTACCAGCTCTCGTTCTTTCCCGGAGTAAATCCCGTGCAAATAGCCGCGTCCGTAGTCATCGGCATCGGTTTCATCGGCTCGGGACTCGCGGCCTTTCACGGGGGAGCTCACCCGGTCGAATTGACGACCGCGGCGGGCATATGGGTTGCCGCGGGTGTCGGCATGGCGCTGGGATTCGGTTTCTATCTGCTCCCTATCGCCGCGACCCTTTTCGCCATCACGACGCTCACGCTTCTGAAGCGCGTTGAAACAGCCGCGGAGAAAAAATTCGGCCGGTTTAACGGAAACGGGGGACAGAACCAATAAAAAATTAAACCGAACAACCCCCGCGCTGCTTGCAGCGCGGGGGTTGTTGCTTGAAAATTCCTTGTTTTTCCGAAAGTGGCGTACAATGAGCAGTACCGCCATGAGTACCTACTATAAACCAAACAGAAAACCGGATTGGAATTATGGCGGACCGCGCTTCCGCCTTTCGCGCTCGAAGATAGCGCTTTTTATCGACTGCCCGCGCTGTTTTTATATCGACAACAAACTCGGCACGGCACGACCGCCCGGATTTCCCTTCAATCTCAACAGTGCTGTCGACGCTCTCTTAAAAAAAGAGTTCGACATTCACCGCGCGAACGCCACGCCGCATCCTTTAATGAAGGCGTACGGCATTGACGCAATTCCTCTCGCGCATCCTGACATAGACGTGTGGCGCGAAAATTTCAAAGGCGTCGAACTCAAGCATACGCCGACCGGGTTTACGGTAGCGGGCGCCGTCGACGACATCTGGGTCAATCCAAAAGGCGAGTTCATCGTAGTCGACTACAAAGCAACAAGCAAAGATGCGAAGATAGAAGCGCTCGACGCGGATTGGCACGAGGGATACAAGCGACAGATGGAAATATATCAGTGGCTCCTGCGTCAGCGCGGATTTCCCGTGTCCAAAACCGGCTACTTTGTGTACGCCAACGCGTCAAAAGACCGCGAGGCGTTTGACGGCAAGCTCGAGTTCGAAGTAACCGTCATTCCGCATACCGCGAGGCCCGACTGGGTTGAGGCGACTCTATTCGACATAAAAAAATGTCTCGATAGCGACACTCTGCCTGCCTCGGGGGAAAGTTGCGATTATTGCGTGTATCGTGAAACTGTCGGGAAAGCGCTCCGCGCGTTTGCGCCCAAGGTGGCAGTTCCGGCAAAAAAAACCGCCGCCAAACATGAAGAACAAAATTCCCCGAACAAACAGCTCTTCTAGCATTTTCGCGCGTCGTGTCCACGCCGTGGTCGCGGGCATCCCGCGCGGAAAGGTTATGACGTATGGCCACGTCGCGGCGAGGTCGGGCAATCCGAAAGCGGCCCGGGCGGTCGGCGCCATTCTCTCAAAAAATTATGACCGGCGCATTCCATGTCATCGCGTCGTGCGCGCCGACGGCTCCCTTGGCGGCTATAATCGCGGAGTGATGCGCAAGGAAAAAATACTGCGCCGCGAAAAAGCGATATGATACGGACGGTACTTGTATATCTTATAAATGATTTGGACGGCACGATTCTTCTCGGCCGGGCCAGGCGCGGCATCGGTAAAGGAAAACTCAATGGCGGTGGCGGCAAAATACACGAAGGAGAAACACCCGAACAAACCGCGGTGCGCGAAATGCGCGAGGAACTGAGCGTCGACATCGACGAAAAAAATCTTAAGAAAATAGCCGAGCACACGTTCCATTTTCAGAATGGCGCGCGCTGGCACACCATCGTTTACTTCGCGCGCGCATGGAGCGGAGAGCCGCGGGAGAGCGAAGAAATGACTGAACTTCAGTGGTATACAACAGACGCGCTGCCGTACGCGCAAATGTGGGCGGACGACATTCTCTGGCTCCCACAGGTATTCGCCGGAAACACAGTCACTGCTGAATTTCATTTTGACGAAAACAGCGACACCATAACCAGTTACCGCATCGAAGGAACAAAGCGCGCATGAAAGATATACACATACATCCCTCGTGGAAACAGCCTCTCGAATGCGAATTCACAAAACCGTATTTCACGGAACTCTCGTCGTTCGTCCATGGCGAATATGAGCACGCCATTGTCTATCCGCCGCCAAAAAATATTTTCCGCGCTTTTGATTTGTGCCCCTTCGACCAGGTGAAGGTGGTGATACTCGGGCAGGACCCGTATCACGAGCCGCGGCAGGCCAACGGCCTGTGCTTCGCCGTCGGCGACCGGGTTCCTTTGCCGCCCTCGCTTCAAAATATTTTTAAAGAGATCGAGAGTGACCTCGGCGCGACAATAGTTCACTGGACGGGCGATCTGGAGCGCTGGGCGAAGCAAGGAGTACTGCTTCTCAACGCGACACTCACCGTGCGCGCGCATCAGGCAGGCTCGCATCAACACCGCGGCTGGGAAGAGTTTACCGACGCCGCGATACGCGCGCTTTCGCGGGAGCGCGAACATCTTGTTTTTATGCTGTGGGGCAATTATGCCAAGGCTAAGGGCTCACATATCGACCGCTCGAAACATCTCGTGCTTGAAGCCGCGCACCCGTCGCCATTTTCCGCGTACAACGGATTTTTCGGCTGTAAACATTTCAGCCGCGCCAATACATATCTCGAAGCCCACGGCGAAACGCCTATCGACTGGCTGTAACCAGACACATGGAAGCCGGGGGCCAAATACGGTATTCTTGATTTCTGTGAAGGTTTCAAAAATAAAAAAAGTGCGCGCGAAGTACGGCGTTTCGGAGTATCGGTTCGGGAACGGCCTGTGCGTACTGTATAAGCGGGTCACCGCGGCGCCCGTCGTCGCGGTATGTGTAACGTTCCATGTCGGCTCGCGCAATGAGGCAAGGGGGCACACCGGCTCGACGCATATTCTCGAACATCTTTTATTCAAGGATTCAAAAAAGTTCAATCGCGAGAACGGCAAGGCAATCACCGATTATCTCGAATGGTTCGGCGCGTATCTCAACGCGACGACATGGCTCGATCGGACCAATTACTTCGAACTTTTGCCGCGCGAGAGGCTCCCGGAAGCGCTCGAGCTCGAAGCTGACCGTATGCGCGGCAGTTTGTTTAACGACGCCGACCTTGCGAGCGAAATGACCGTCGTGCGCAACGAATACGAGCGCTCGCGCAACAATCCATTCGAACTTCTGGACGAAAAAATGATGGCCGCGGCGTTCACGCGTCACCCATACCGCATACCAACCATCGGCACCAAGGAAGATATTGAGGGTTCAACCGCGCGCAAACTGCGCGAGTTTTACGATGTTTTTTACTGGCCGAATAACGCGACACTTTCCGTGATGGGCGATGTGTCCTGGCTGGATGTTGAAAAACTAGTGCTGAAATATTTTGCCCCGATTCCCGCGTCACCGCACGCAATTCCAACTATGAATACTATCGAACCGCCCCAGACAGAAGCCCATAGTGTCATCATTGAGAAGCCGCTCGGCGTTTCCATCGCCTCGCTTATGTACAAAATTCCCGCGGCTACGCATGCTGATTTTCCCGCGCTTCTTG
>Ga0172375_10013512_pt1 | contig 10116 bp, 10 predicted proteins | sample LakKiv1m_FD_114537 | JGI IMG/M metagenome (GOLD analysis project Ga0172375, IMG submission 114537) | Freshwater microbial communities from Kabuno Bay, South-Kivu, Congo - kab_092012_11.1m | ecosystem: Environmental > Aquatic > Freshwater > Lake | place: Democratic Republic of the Congo...
CCGTTCCAGCGGTTCGATGAACCGCCCCCTCCTTGCCTGTGCCCAGGTAGCTCAGTTGGTAGAGCAGGAGACTGAAAATCTCCGTGTCGGTGGTTCAATTCCGCCCCTGGGCACCTTTACTCGGAGCGGGGGAGACAATTAAGCGAGTTCGATCGATCCCCGGTGCCGCGAGCCTCGAGAGCGCAGCGGAGGTTTACGGTACCCTCTGGCTCCATTACCCTGTCGACATGACACGCGAAGAACTGCTTGCCCGGATCTGGATCGACCCGAAGCGGTGCTTTGGCAAACCCTGTATTCGCGGCCATCGCATCTGGGTTTCGCTCATCCTCGACCTTCTCGCCAGCGGAACCACGGTAGCCGAGATCCTCGCCGACTACCCCGACCTCGAAGAAGCCGACATCCAGGCGTGCATCGCCTACGGAGCCGAGATGTCGCGCGAACGCTACGTGAATATCCGCCTCGAACCAGCGGCGTGAAACTCAAACTCGACGAGAATCTCGGCCGCCGAGGCACGGAAGTTCTGCAAGCCGAAGGGCACGACGTCAGCACGGTTGCCGAACAGCATCTCCAAGCAACGGAAGACCGTGATCTGATCGAGCACTGTCGTCGCGAACGTCGTTGTCTGGTCACGCTCGATCTCGACTTCGCCAACCCGCTCGTGTTTCTGCCGAGCCGTTTCGACGAAATCGCCGTTCTTCGACTTGCAGACCGTCCTTTGGAGACAGACTTGGATCGGTCGGTCAGGCCACTTGCTGTGGCACTGCGCGGCGATTCCATCGAGGGACGGCTCTGGATCATCGAAGCCGGACGCGTGCGTGTCTACCAAGAAGAATCGCGCGCTTGATCCGTCTCTACTCAGCGCCTGGATGCGGCGGTGTCTCTGCTCTCGATCGCGAGGCGCGGCAGGAATGACCGACGATAACTTGCACTACCAAGGCGAATAGTAAGGCCCCTGCATCGCGAGACGCAGGGGCCTTCGCTTTCGTGTGGCGGAGTCGCCGACAGTTCGCTCGTGCAGGACCGGACCACCAAGTCGCGGAGCTACGCTGCTGCCGGTCAGCGAAAGCCCGCCGTGGTCGCGCGCGTCATGCCGCCGATCCGACGGGAATAGGCCACCCGGGAAAAACCAGGACTGCAGGGTGGCACTTCAGCGCAACGGCCAACGCCTTGGCGCGCTCGACGCCGATGTTGATTCGATCGTTTTCGATACCCGAAATCGTTGCTTGGGAGATGCCGGTCAGTGCGGCAAGCTGATTCTGACTCAAGCCCTGAAGCTCGCGGATGATTCTCACCGACTCTCCGACCGAGACGTCGATTCGTTTCTTGGCAGGGCGGAAGTCTTTCATCTCAACGCCTCCGATAGTCGTGTGGTGTGACGCGGACGACCATGACGAGCAAGACATCGGCGACTACCCGGTAGATCACGCGCCACTGTTCGTTGAGGCGCGACGCTCGGTGGCCTTTCCACTCGCCGGACAACGATTCGTCGTGAAAACCCTTGATCGCGCGCAGACCGAGCGGGCCCGAGAGGCTCGCGATGTCTTTCCACTTCTCATAACGCTTCAAGATCTCCGCGGGCACCCTCGCGGCGAGATCCTTCTCTACCCGGCGATGCTCCAAGATCCGCCACACGGCGCACTATGCCAATACCATATAAGACATGTCAAGACCGGCACGGTACCGAACACTGGTCGGTGACCGTCGGCCGAGCGACGCATTTTACGTCACCGCAACGTCTCATCTCATCCCCTCGTTCCGACTCATTGTCCGAGCACGTTGCCGGACCGGTGGGCCGGCTCGCGCAGAGCGTCGATGGCGGCGGCAAGCTCCGGCGATCGTGCGGGCAGATCCGGGTGCGACTCCAGCAACTCATGGAGATGTCGGCCGGCGCGAGGGTCTTTCGGACTGCGCACGAAAGCACACCTCGCAGACTTCCTCGGGCCCTGAAGAGCCGCTCCTTCGCCTTGACCGCGACAGCGGAAGGCCGGAAATCATCGACGCAACTCCGTCTGGATATCCCGAACGACGTCCCTCGAAACGTCCCAGGCAAAGAGTTCGAGCAGGCTTAGCGTCGGGAGGACGGCATTCTCACGCGGCCCAGCCACGAGCTCTGCCAAACGCAATCTGCGTAAATCCGTCCACTGATCGCAGGATGCCGTGTAACGCTTGGACCAAGATCTGCCACCCCTGCGAGGACTAAACTCGAGATTTCGGCTCGCAAGACCCTTCAATAAAATCCTCACCGTGATTGGGTCTTCCATCGCGAAAGCCTGCGCCCAGCGCGAAGCAAACTCATATATCTCGACAAGCCGAAAGACTGCATCTTCAACTCCCAGCGTACCGTTCTTGCGCCAACTCGCATCAGCCGGCCAGATCGTCGAGATATCGCGCCAATCGCCCCACAGCGCGCTCACGGAAACAAACTGACCACTCCGATAGACCCGCCAAATCTCGCGAAAGTGCTCCCAAGCGAGGCATTGCTCAACGTAGATCTGCGTCCTCACCGGTTCCGAGTTGGTGTCCCAATGCGGGAAGTCCCATCCGCGCAATGCGACGGCTGACGACCGCACCCCGTTCGCCAGTTCGCCGAGTGATGGCGGCTGCGATAGTGGTTTGGCCGGATGAATCTGGACGACCCAATGCCCCCGTGACCGGATATCTTGGATGGCGCTCACAAGAGATCCTTTGCCTCGTCATCAAACAAGCTATTCTCGCCGACATCCACGGAAGCTGCGCCCCCGAGATCGGCGTGGGTCGCCAGTATGCTCCGCGCCTTTATCATCGCGGCACGTTCGATCACCTCCCGCATCTCAACATGGGATGGAACCTCGACTGTCTCGTTTTTCCCGCGTCGGCGGACATACAGGGCACCGTCTCGCAAAACCTCGGGGAAACTGGCCTTGCAGATGACTGGAAACTCGACGAACTCCTGCACTTCAACAACAACGAAAGTCTTGCCGTCCAACTGTACGCGTTCGACAGTGAAATCCACGTACGGATCGGCGTACTTCGCTATCGCCGCGTGAAAATGATCATACGTCCAGCTTGAGGCCTGCGAATCGTCGAGGCCCACCGGGTCGAGGGCGACGCCAGCCTCGCAAACACCGATGATTACCGTACCGCCATCAGGTTTGTTAGCCATGCCCATCACCGCGCGGACAACTTTGGCAAGGAATCGCTTGTCTGAGCGCGCTCCGGGGCCCTTGAACTCAATGTGCCTTTGCTCTCTACCCAGAGCAATCGCCGTTCGTAGTTCGTCAGAACTCATACGCTCCCACCAGAGATGACGCGCATCGTTCTTCGCTCACTCCACAGGACGCCCATCGATCTTCGGCCACTCCTTCTCGGCCCGCTTACTCGTGATGTCCGCCGAGCGACAAGGGCCACCTTCTAGTGCTTCCTCGCTCTTCTGCTTCGGCTTCGGCTTCCTTCGGAAGCATTCCTGGACTACTGACACTCGCTAGGTAGGCCTGCCGACGCCCGGAAGGCGACTTGATGCAACGTCCCAGCGTTGCTTACGTTCACCATCCGCCTCGCCACCTTCACGGCCGGCACAGTGCTTGCGCCGACAATACAATTCGTCATCACCGCCGACTAGCCAGCTCCTGTGTGACCAGATCTCTCGCGCGTTTCCTGGCTCGGTCTTCCAGCAACGCAATCAAGCGCGCGCGCGCCGATAACTCCGGCCCCTTGTTTGCCGCTTTGCCCTCCAGCCAGACTCGGACGACCCGATCTTGTGATGCCAACTCGGAGGCTGTCCTGAAGACCTCTCCAAGGTCTAGGTGGCTCCGCGAGAGTGCCTTCCCGTAATGGGCGAACAAAGCATCTCGCACCTCCCGCGACACGTCCCGGCGATTCGTTTCTACGTAAAGCGCGTACCCGAGCAGATTTTGCTCGTACTTTTCAATCGCGGCATTCAAACGCTCCAGGAGGTAATTCTGTTCTTGAAGCGCCGTATCGGCAGATGCTGTTCTTGGATTCCCGTTCTGCCTGAAACGATCCCAAATCCGCTCGGCACACTTGAGAAGCCGATTGAGGCACTCCGTCACGGCAGAGTCCTCAGAAGGTTCCCTAGATCTCGCTCTACGGCGTCCGAGCGAGCCATCGCAGCGGAAATTTCTTCGATCCTCGCCTTCGCTCTTTCCAGATCCTCCGACACTTGCCTCGCGCCAGCTTCGTAATCTTCCAGCGTTGTCTTCCGTCGATCAAGCCGTTCGTTAATCGAGGCTTCCGCACTGCTGAGCCATTCCTCAGCCGTCCGTGCCAAGATATTTACGGTACCTGCCACAAGGTTCTTTGAAAGCGCCCGGTCGAACGTTTCCCTGGCCAGTTCGCCAACCGCCCCCCTGGCCGCATCGACGCCCTTTCGAGTGTTCCACAGCCGCTGCCACCCCGTCGTTTCTTCTTCAACGGCTCTAGCCGCGACCTGCCTTGTCACCGAGCTCTTTACCTGTGTGACCACGTTCGTAACCGCTTCGTACACAGACAAGTCCACGATTGGCTGTGCCAATCTGCGACTTTCGGTGCCTAGCTTCTGGAGTGCGACCTGCACCTCTTGGCCACGCAATCGTATAACATCGGTCAGGTGTTCACTTGATTTTTCTAACGCGTCATAGAGCCGCATTGCAGCTTCGTCAACCGCGTCGTGCACCATCCAAGCCCCTCTGCTCCGAATTAGGTCGACCCACTTCAGCTGTTCAAGTCCGTCCGTTACTCGTTCAACAACCGCTTTCCTCGCCGCCGCCACTGCCAGGTCTAGCTTCTGGGTTTCCCTATCTAGATCTTTTCTCACCGCTGCGTGCACAGCCTCAAACGCTCTCGTGACTTCCTCGATGTCACGCCGTACCGCTTTGATCTCCGCGACCCGCTCCGATCCCGTGCGCGTCGCATCGGCTTGCGCCTGCTTCTGGCACTCCAGCTCGGCACACAACAGCCTCTTTTTTCGCTCCGTTAGACTCTCTAGAAACCGCTTGTGCTCTTCAATCAGCCCGTCGCCCTTGTTCGCAAGTAACCGCCGTTCGACTCGCTCTCTTACCTCAGCAACCCGGTGCCGCTGCGCGTCCAGGAAACCCATATCATCCAGACGCTCTCGTTCATCCTGTAGAGACCCTTCTATCAGCCGATTGCCCCGTACCATCTCCGCAAGGAGGCCGGCCAGACCTGAACAGTAGACCACCGAATCCCGTGAACCGAATAGGCTCTTGAAACGCGGTTCGTCGCACAGGCTGTCCATATACGCGGCGACACCGGCTGTATCATCGGTCGTGTCCATCTTGTTGATCGCGATGACTCTCCGCGAGGATGGAACGTGCAACAGATACGTGTCGATAAAGTCCGTATCCGCTTTGGCCATCGCTTGGCCCGCATAGGCCACGTACAGGACCGCACCGGCCTCTCCCACCCACTTCTTCGTAAGGTCCTCGCGAAAACGTAGCGGGTCATTCGTCCCCGGAGTGTCGGCAACCGTAACTTCCCGCAGCCACGGATGCGGGGAGAACACCACTACCTGCTTGACGAACGGAGAATAGCGGCCGCCTTTACCCACCGGCGTAACGAATTCGTGCAGCCTCTCCACGCCGTCGACAGACCAGACCAACGCGCGCCGTAAAACGTGTTCTACTCTATACACGCCCGCCTCGGCTGCTGCCTTGACGTCGGCGTCGAAACTGATCCTCGAACTCGCGTCCTTCTCTAACGCGGCTTGAACAGCGTACCACTCGCCTTCGTTGTAGAAGGTTACCTCCAGCGCCTCTCTGTCCCCGAAGCGCAGTAGCGTATTCTTCGCCGTCATCACGGTATCGTCACTCGGCAATACCGCTCTGCCGAAGACCAGCGCGTTCAACAGTGTAGACTTGCCGCTCTTGATTTGACCACAAACCGCTACGGCAAATCGTTCTTCTTCCAGCGCAGCGCGTTTACGGCTGACATCTTCGCGCGTCATTTCCCCAACCGGCAACAATCCCGATCTCAGCACTTGCTCGTAGCCCTCCGCCAGGATCTTTCGCGCGACCGTGAACTCCTCAACGCTTTTCACGGCAGCTTCTCCACGAGATCAGCAACCGCACGCACGACACTTTCCATTTCTACCAGTTGGCTCTCAAGCGCATCCGACGCCGTCGTCGCTTGTTCTTTCAAGTCACCAGCAGTCTTGTGAACAAACTGCCTTAATGGCTTGAGTAGTGACTGTTGCAACCGCGGGAAGCCGCCGTCGCCCTCCATTAACAGGTTCAGCTGCTCTTCCGCATCCGAGCGCAAATTGTACCGTTTGCTAACCATCACTTGCAGCTCGTCTACCAAGGCTTCAATGCAGTCGGCCCGCACCGGCCGTAGATCGGAGGACCGTCTCGGTTGTTTCCCTTGACGCCCACTGGGGTCAGCGCAAAGGTCGCACAAACGGTTCACTGCGGATTCCAACAGCCGCCACATTTCGGAGGCTTGCACCTCCGATTTCGCCCGCGCGAAGTCCGCGACGATCATCCCGTCTCGCAAGAATACGCCAAATATCCCGGTATCTGGCACTTCATCGACCTCAAGACAATTCCCAACAATCTTTCTGGCCACCGCCCGAGTCTCGCTTTCGAGCCGCGTATCAGAGCTCTTCACCGCCTCGGCCACCCGCGCACTCAACCGTTCGCCCCAAACCGCGAGGTCCTCGGTAGTCTCGGCAACGACGTCGCCGATGACCTGCTTGAGCTCTACGAGCTTCGCGCGCAATTCACGCAGCAAGGCTCTCTGCTTCAAGCCGAGGCGTTGCTCGAGGATCTGCACCTTGTCTCGCTGCAGCGCCGAGAACAGCGCCCGCAAACTCTCCCGGTCGTCTACTAAAGGAAGGCCCTCTTTCTTGGTCGAATACGTCAGGACTTGACGAAATCGGCGATCATGGTCACTGCGGGCCTTGTCGGCGATGCGCCTCCGTGACTCGACGCTCGGCTTAAGGTCCGCTTTACTCAACAGAAGGTAGACGGGGGCTTCCGGCCTATCAGCACTAAGCTGGTCGAGTATTGCTACCGCGAGGCGGTCCACGTCTCCGCGACTCATGTCGGTCACGTAGAGGATCGCGTCGGCCAGTCGCATTTCCTGTTCGGTAATACCATTGTCATGCGGATTTCGAGGATTATCGAACCCAGGCGTATCGACGAGCTGTACTCCGCGCAACAGGTCGACTGGCACCCGGTATTCGCAGACGTACGCTTTCCCGTTCACCCCGGTCCCCCGATCGTGCTGAACGGACGCGGCATAGTTCTCTGCGGTTATCGGTACCGTCCGGCCGCCATCACAATTCAAAATCTCCGTTTCTTCGCCCCATACAAACCGGGTAACGGACGATGTCGTCGGGCACACGCTAGTTGGGCACAGGTCGTGACCGAAGAGATGGTTGAGTAAGGAACTCTTGCCGGCTGAGAATGTCCCGACGACAGCTATCCTAAGGAGTGCCCTACCCGAGCGAATGTCGTCTAGCTCGGCGCGTTGTTTCCGGCTGCGCGCTTCGAGGCTGTCAAGCGTCGCTGCGACTGCCTTGACGCGCGGGTGATCAAGTCGGGCGAGAGCCTCCCGCAGCCGCACGAATTCCGAAACGGCCTCGTCGCGATCTTTTCCCAGTACGTCGCTGCTAGGCATGCTTCCCACCGGCGAGGTCCCGCAAACGCGCACGGTCGGTCTCCAAGTCCTCCCTGAGCAGAGCGATCTCGTCGAGCTTGCACTGACGATCGTCGATCACGGCGCGCAAGGCTTCTCGCTGAAGTTCCAGGCGCTCCCGCGCGGGACCCAGAACCGCGCGGAGGAGTGTCGATTCAAGGTCCGTACCAATTTGCATCGCCGCCGCAGAAGCCAACCGCGGAAGCTCGACTTCGGCCGCAGCGCCCTTTAGCTTCTGTGAAACGAGCTCTCCGACGTACTCGAGTGGATTCAGCGTTCGGATCAGATCTCCGAGCTGGCCTAGAACGCGTCGCAATAAGTCCGAGGCGTCGGCACCCCTCTTCCCAGTAGCCTTGACGCGGGACAACGCCACACCAGCCCGCCGAAACGCCGCGCCTCCTAGAGCTTCTTCAGCATTTGCAGCCGTCGTTGCTCCTGGTGCCAGCAATGCCGTGGCAGCCGCGGTTGCAATCATAACCGCCCAATCTGTTGTCTTGATGATTGTCTTGATCTTAGCAACAAAACCGCCGATCGACGTGATATTTCCAGGGAGCTCGTATTCTTCTCCAAGCTTGTCAATTTCGGCCTTGGCGGCAATTGTCAGCTGTTCTGAGAAGCGCTCTGCGACCTGGCCCAGGTCGGTCTCCGTCGCGGAACGAAACTCCGGGACAAATGCCTCCGCGACACGACCTAGGCGCCTTGCCAATCTACGCCGGAACTGCTCGAAACGCTGCTCTTCGGCCTGGATAAGCGCCTGGATCTTCGCCTGTTCGGCGACAATCTCCTTTTCGCGATCAGCAAACTCCGAATTGTTGAATGTCAGCGCCTTTTCTTTTTCCTGGAGTGCAACATCAACGGACTCCGTCCACTCGCGAAGGACGGCAAGGCGCCGCGTATCCTCTAGTTCCCGTCTTGGGCGAACGAACGATTCCTCGAACGCACGCACGAACGTTCCCAGCGGCACTAGAGCTCGGCGCGCTTCGTCTGGTGCTGCACTAACCGCCACAACGGCCATATCGGCGTGACCGCCCGTCTCTTGCAGAAAGAACTCGGCTACTTGTTTCCTGATTCGCTCTATCAACTCATTACGCGCGCTCTCGGAAGGCTTGTCGTCTGCATGAGTCAATGCGAAGAGTATCCGATGGGCCAACACCTTCACGTCGGGTCGCGCGAGGAACTCGAGCACGGATCGTGGCAATTCACCTCGGTTCACGTCGTGGCAAACGACCGCACCATCCAAGAACGGCAAGTACTGCAGAGTAATGTCCGTGTGGCCCTGGCTCAGCGATGCAAGACCCGGCGTGTCTATAAGACAATAGCCGTCCATGAGCACGCCCCCTGGTGGCACGCAAAGCCGCGCTCGTCCCGCGCGTGCTCCAGAAGCGATTTCAGCGAAAATATCTGCAGTGATAGTCGTCTCTGTCCCGCTGCCGTCCACACAACAGTACTGAACCGCTGTAAGGTTTGCCTCCGACACGATTTCCGTGATGGAGCCTGTCGTCGGCTTGGGCATTACAGGCAGGATCTTGCGACCGAGCAGTACGTTGATGAGCGAACTCTTGCCGGAATTCCATTCGCCGAGAAACCCAATCTGCAGGGTTGGACTCTGAGCCATCAGGCGCTGGAGCCGACTGTCCGCATCTTGCATCCCGTGTTTGTTGCAGATTTCGTGTAGTGCGGTTGAGAGACTAGCGACGTCCGTTTCGATTGCCACGATGCTTCTTCCGCTCCTTTGGTCTTAGCCTTCTGCCTACCAGGCGCCTATACCAACCCCGAAGACGCGGGCCGGCTCTTCCATCCTACTCCTTCTCGAACCCCTGATTCGTGAACTTGAGCGTGCGGCTGTTCTCGGTGACGGTGCGCACGACGTTGTCCGGCGCGCCCGATGGCAGCACGGCTTCGATCTCCAACGTCACGCGAAGCTCGGAACCGACGAGACCCGCAAGATGCGCTATCACCTCTTCGGCGATACGGCCGGCGTCGCGACCGACACGACTCGCATCCAATACGACTGTGCCGTGGAAACGCCGCGGGCGTTGCTCTGTCTGCGGCGGTGGCGGCTGCTGCCCCCCGCCATGATCCCGATGCTCCCGCGGCGAAGACGACGGCGATGTCGGCGACGGCGGAACCTGGACTTGTTCGGCATCCAGTTGAGCGCGGGCAACCGTGGGGCGAACGAGCAACCCGGGACTGTCGGGCGTCACGGTGACCATGCGGCCGCCGCAAAGTCCGCGGTAGCGGCCGGCAGCTTCGTCACAGCTCTCGGCGTACCCGAACGTATCGGTGCCCCAGGTGAGCGTCGCCACGCCGTCCTGTATCGCGTTGGCCAACACCTCCGGCCCGGCCAGGCGCGGCAAGTAGGTGTAGCGCGCGAAGTGTTCGACCAACTGCCGAACTGCAACGTGGTCGCCGCCCCAGAGCGGCACGTCGTCGAGAAACTTGCGAAGGATCGTCGGTCCGAGCGCGGTCACGAGTAGTTCG
>Ga0172375_10013513_pt1 | contig 10116 bp, 8 predicted proteins | sample LakKiv1m_FD_114537 | JGI IMG/M metagenome (GOLD analysis project Ga0172375, IMG submission 114537) | Freshwater microbial communities from Kabuno Bay, South-Kivu, Congo - kab_092012_11.1m | ecosystem: Environmental > Aquatic > Freshwater > Lake | place: Democratic Republic of the Congo...
AGAGGCTACCCACTGACAGGACTGCGGCGTCAGCCCGATCGTGAGAGTTCTCCGCTACGGAAGGTGGGTGACACTCGGTTAGAGCTCACGCCGATGGCCTGATGGGCCAGCCGCCAGGTCTCGACCGCCAGGCGCCAGTTCGCCTACCCACCTGCACGTCTGGGGTGACAGTACCACACCGCGCCCACCGGCGCAATGCGCGCAGGTACCGCATACCAGCGAGATGGCCATACCGCGGCAGGCGGCCGGGCCCGCCCGGACCGCCGATGCGACCGCTGTGAACACCCCCGCAGTGGCGCGCCATCGAACGGTTTCCAGCCTGGCGGGGGGCGACAGGTAATGGCTTCGCACTGTTGGGAAAGGACCTGACGAGGGCAGGCCCCCAGCCTGCAGCCAACAGGTCCGCGTGGCTGGCATCCGGTTGGCATGGGTGATGCTAAGGTTGTGCCAGTGCACTGGGTAGGGCATCCCTGGATGCCGGCAACCGGTGGCGGATCCAGGGCCGTGCGCTGGGGCTCCTGCATGCGTGGAGGGCTGGCGATGAGAAGCGGTCCCGAGGGTCGCCGCAGGAACCCCGCGGCGAAGAGGCGCCAGAAAGGGATCCGCCTCTTCCACTTCGCTCCGGCAGCGACCCTCCTCGCGGCCGGGGAGAGTGGGTTCCGAGACGAAGTGTACTGCGCGGAATACCCCGGCGACCTACGGGGGGTGGGTGGCACCGAGGTACTGCTCGAGGTACTCCTGGATATGAGTGCCCAGGAACTCGAACGCTACAGGTTACCAGTCAGGTGGGAAGACGCGTGCGAAGCGCAGTCGCACCATTACTACCGGATCCCAACGGAAGTGCTGAACGCAGTTGGCACTGTCCGCAGGACCTCTGCTCGGCGCCGGTGCAGACGCCGCTCCTCGAGCGCGTGCTGATGCCTTGCCGGTGGTTGGCGTTGCCGTCGACGCGCCGGACCGTCACGTGCCGGTTGGGGGCGTGCGTCAAGCCCGCGTCGAAGGAGATGCCATCGCCTCCCGTCTGCTTGATCGTGAGGTCTTGAACCAGCGCCTCGCGGCACCCGAAGAAGGCCACCCCATGCCGCCACTCCGACTTCTCGTAAGCGGCGGACTGGTAGTCCTGTTTGTGCATGCGGATGTGGGCAGACATGCCGCCATCACTCCGGTCGCCCCGGAGCCCGGCTGTAGCGGTCCGGCCTGCTCTCCGTGTTGCACGACCTGCACGGGCCTGTATGCTTCTGAAGCACGCCGACAGCAGTGCCACCTGGCAGGCGACCGGGGAGGAGTTGTGTGCCGACGGCCTGGCCCTGGCTATGCCGGAGCCGCGCTCCAGCCGTATCACCTTCCTCCGGCGCATCAGTGCGAGGCCATGAACGGGGTGCAGGCATGAGGGGTGTCAGTATGCAGAGCAAGAAGGCACTGATTCTCGGGGGTACGGGGGCCATGGGCGTGTACCTGGTCCCGGAACTCGCCGCCCTGGGATACGAGGTCCGGGTGGTCTCCCTGGACCGGGTCGTATCCGACCATCCCCGCGTCTCCTATGTCACGGCGGATGCGAAGGACCTCGACTACCTGAAGGGGCTCCTGCAGGAGAAGTCCGACGTGCTGATCGACTTCATGCTCTATTCGACCGAGCAGTTCAGAGAGAGGTACGAGATCCTGCTGAGTGGCGCCGACCACTACATCTTCCTGTCGTCCTACCGCGTCTATGACGGCTGTCGCGTCCCGATCACGGAGGAGACTCCTAGACTGCTGGATGTGTCCACGAACCGGGAGTTCCTGGCGACGGACGACTATGCCCTGATCAAGGCACGCCAGGAGGACCTCCTCCAAGCCTCCGGCTATGACAACTGGACGATTGTCAGGCCGGCCATCACCTACTCGAAGCGCCGTTTCCAACTGGTGACGCTGGAGGCGCCGATCGTGGTGGCCAGGGCCTTGAAGGGACTGCCTGTCGTGCTGCCGCAGCAGGCGCTCTGCGTGCAGGCCACCATGAGCTGGGCGGGGGATGTCGCCAAGCTCTTCTCCCGACTTCTCCTCAACCCGGCCGCTTACTGCGAACGCTTCACCCTGGCGACCGCCGAGCATCATGCCTGGGGTGCGGTGGCGGAGTTCTACCGGGAGATCATCGGCCTGCAGGTTGTGGCAGCCAACACCGAAGACTACCTCGGGATCCTGGGTGGCTCCAAGGCGGCGCGCTACCAACTCGCCTACGATAGGCTCTTCGAGCGCATCGTCGACAACTCCAAGGTCCTGCGCGTCACCGGTCTGGCACAGGCCGATTTCATGCCCCTGCGCCGCGGGCTCGAGCGGGAGTTGACCGCGTTGCCGAGGGACGTTGCCTGGGGCGACGCCGGCGCCACCGGCGAGAGAATGGACGCCTATCTGCGGGGCCTGGGCCAATGAGGTCCCTTGGAACGTCGGCCGGCGAGGGAGTCCCTGCGCCGTTCCGTGAGTGCGACATCTGCCGGAACGCCCGCGAGAAGGGCGGCCCGGAAAAGCGCCTGCGGTCGAGTTTGCGGTTCTCAGAGCGGACGGCCATCGATCTCGGCGCCGACGCCGTGGCGGCCGCCGCGTACCCCGGCGAATCGCTCCACCCGCTCGAGCACGTCCTCTACACCCACACACACGAAGACCACTTCGTCAGCAGCCACCCCTGCGGCAGGTGAGACGACGGAAAGCGAGCATGGCCATGAAGGTGACGTTCATACGGTTCGACGCGCCAAGGAAGGTCTCGCTGCAGACGGTGGAGGAGCGGGACAACCCGGGGCCGAACGAGGCCCTGGTCAAGTGCGACTTCTCGGGTGTCAGCGCCGGCACGGAGACCGCGAACCTGCTCGGGCTGCCCAACACCAGCGGGCAGTTCCCGTGGTGCCCCGGCTACAGCAGTTCCGGGCATGTGCTGCGCGTCGGCGAGGGGGTGACCGATCTGGAGCCCGGGGCCCGAGTGCTGGTCACGTGGGCCGGCCACCGCTCCCACTTCATCCGGCCGGCAAAGCAGATGGTGCGAGTGCCTGACAGCGTAGCGCAACTGGATGCCTGTTTCGCCCACATCGCCTCCTTCCCCTTCCTGGGGGTCCGCAGGCTGCGGCTCGAGGTCGGAGAGTCGGCGATGGTGATCGGGATGGGCATTCTCGGGCTCTTCGCCTGCCAGATCGTGCGGCTGTCGGGCGCGATCCCCGTGATCGTGTCGGACTTGTCCCCGACACGGCGCGCGCTGGCCCTCAAACTCGGCTGCGACTACGCTCTCTCCCCCGCCGAGTGTGACCTTGCCCAACGCGTCAAGGAGCTGACTGACGCGCGGGGAGTCAACGGCATTGTCGAGGTGACCGGCAGGTCCGTTGCCATGCTGCAGGCGCTCAAGTGCGTCGCGGAGCAGGGCCGCATCTCACTCCTGGGCTGTACGCGCATCTCGGACACGCCGATCGACTACTATCAGGACGTGCATCGCCGGGGGGTTTCGCTGATTGGCGCCCACACGCACGCGCGCCCGCAAGCCGAGTCCCGCCCGGGAGCCTGGACCGAGAGCGATGACTACGCGGCGTTCTTCAAGCTGGTTGCCGCGGGTCGCCTGCTCGTCCGGCCGCTGGTGTCCGAGATCGCGCCGCCAAAGCGCGCGCCCGAACTCTACGCGCGGCTGATCGAGGAGTCGGACCCTCCCGTAGGCCTGGCCTTCGACTGGCGAGAGTTATGACTAGCCCACAGTATTATATAGCTTCTATATAACTCCATTAACGGTCCCGATTGCCGTGCCGACTCACCGACGGGTGGGGCTGTGGCGAACCGGCCCCTGACCGTGACAACTCACGCTCTCCCGCGCCGCTTGCCACATTGAGACCCCGCGCCGCGGCGGTACCGTATGTCCCACCACGGCCTGGACAGTCGCCGGTCACGGATGCCCGGCAGGCACGGTTCCGTGGCGCCCACGGCACGCAACCTGACGGAGGCTTCCGGACCATGCTCCTGCAACCGAGCACACGACCGCAAGTCGGGGCGCAGCTCGCCGTTCTGGCTGCCGGCATCGCCCTGGGAGCGACCGCCCAGGAGTGGCAGGGGACCCGCTGCGTCCTCGCTGCCCTGCCTCCGCAGGCCCTCTTCGAGGTGTCGCGGAGCGTCGACGATTTCGAGGCTGCCGACCTGTCTTGGCAGCCCCTGCGGGGGGACCAGAACGCCCGCACCGCCACCCAGCTTGGCCGGGCCCAGAAGCACTCCGGCGAAGCCGCGCTGCGGGTGGACTATACCTTCCTTGGGGGCCGCCCCCTCGAGTATGTCCAGGTCACCCGTCCACTGGAGATCCCGGAGCCGGGTCTCGGTCTAGGCTTCTGGGTCCGGACCGACGGGACGCCGTTTCCGTTGCGGGTGCGGTTCACCGACACCAGCGGCGAGACGCACCAGCTCGATCTGATCGACGAGCCGGCCCCGGGCTGGCGCTTCGTCGCCGTGGCCTTGGACGGCCCCGGCACGGCCTGGGGCGGCGACGGGAACAACCGTCGAGACTACCCCCTGAAGCTGGCCGGCATCTGCATCGACCGCACCGGCGTGGAGTACGCCGGCCAGGGCAGCCTGTGGATCGATGACGTGGGGCTGGTGGCGAAACGGCAAGTCCCCGACACGCTCCGCGTCGCCACCCTCGGCCTGCGCTTCGGCCACGTCTACGAGCCCGGCGAGTCCGTCGCCCTCCGGTTCACGGGCCAGGGCCAGCGCGTCCGCTGGACGGCCACCGACGACCGGGGCACCGCCTGCGGTCAGGGCGAGGGTCCCGCGACCGGTACCGAAGCGCGCTTCGCGATGCCGGTGCCGGGGCACTACACCTGTCGTGTCGAGCTGCTCGGCGACGGGGGCGTCCTCGAGACCCAGGACTTCCAGGCCGCTGCGGTGCCTGCGGATACGGCGGCGCGGATGTCGGACTTCGTCGGGCTGAACTGCCACTTCGGGCAGAACGCCTACCCGCTGGAGTGCATGGACCTGATGCGGCGTTACGGCATCGGCCGTATCCGTGACGAGATGGGCTGGGTCTACGTGGAGAAGGACAAGGGGCAGTACGCCCTTCCCGACCACTTGCGGAAGTACCTGGCGCACGCGGCGGTGCTGAGGATGCGGCCGCTGGTCATCCTCGATTACCACAGTCCCCACTACGATCAGGGAGGCTTCCCCAACTCGCCGGAGGCGGTCGCGGGGTTCGCGAACTACGCGGTGAACCTTGTCCGCCTGACGCAGGGGACGGTGAACGAGGTCGAGGTCTGGAACGAGTGGATCGGCGGCTGCGGCATGAACGGCAAACCGGGCGACCACGGCCCCGAGGCCTACGGCCGGCTCCTGGCCGCCACCTGGTCTGCGGTCAAGGCGGCCCACCCCGGGGTGACCGTGGTCGGCGTCGGCGGCGAGTACGGGAAGGACTGCGCCCAGAACGTGACCCGCATGATCGCCGCCGCGGGCACGGCGTCCATGGACGCCTTTTCGATCCACCCATACCGCTACCCGCGGGCGCCGGAGGAGTCAGCGCTGACGGCCGAGGTTTCCGGCACCGTGGCGGCGGCGCGTGCCGGTGGGGCGACGGCCCCGGCGTGGATCACCGAGATCGGCTACCCCACCCACCGCGGGCAGGGCGGCAGCACCCCCGCGGCCCAGGCGCGGCACGCGGTGCGGACGCTGCTCCTGCTGCAGGCGACTGAGGGGGTCCAGCGGGTGTACTGGTACGACCTGAAGGACGACGGGCTTTCGCGCGAGTACAACGAGCACGCCTTCGGGCTGGTCCACCATCAGGAGTACAACTGCGCGCCGAAACCGGCCATGGTCGCCGTGAGCACCTTCGCCCGGCTGACGGCGCAGGCGCAGGTGACCGGCGTACGCCAGCTCGGCGAGGCGTATGCCGTTACTTACCGGCAGGCCGACGGCGACGTCCTCATCGCCGCCTGGACCACCTCCTCCGAGGGGACCTCCTTACGGCTGACCGGGAAGCCGGCAGCCGCCTGGGACATGATGGGACGCAGGCTGCCGGCGGGGGTTACGATGCCGCTGGCGTTGGAGCCCATCTACATGCAGGGCAATGGGATCCGGTTGGCCGAGTAACGCCAAGCCCCCTGAACGGGCAGGGGCCACCGGCCGGCCAGCCACGTCACCGTGAGCGAGGGGAACGGACCATGGCAAAGCCAGGGGTATCGTCGGCGCACGCAGACACCGGGGCACAGCGGCTCTGCGAGGCCTGCGCGAAGGTGCGGGCTCTTCTTGGCAAGGTGACAGGCAATCTCCAGGAAGTGGTCGGCGATGAGCAGATGGCCGAGTGGATACCGATCGAGGCGGACTACGCCATCAAGTCGGCCATCGAGACCCTCGAGGAGGCGTGCCGTCTACTGCCGACCAAGGCACCGCCGAGGGTCACAGCGTCGCCCGGAGCCCCCGGCGGCCCGACCCGGCAGCAAGGCCAGTTCCTCGCCTACATCCGCGAGTACATGCGGCGCAACCACCTGGGCGTAGCCCCTGCCCACGCCGATCTGCAATGGTACTTCCAGCTCACGGCGCCCTCGGTCAACTCGATGCTTATCCGTCTGGAGCGGCGCGGTTTCGTCCGCCGAGTGCCGCACCAGGCGCGGGGCATCGAAGGGACCGTCGCCCCGGACCTGATTCCGCCTCTGGAGCGCCCCTTCAAGGCCCCGCATCGGTGATGGGCGCTGGCGCGCCGGTGTTGCGTTGGCCGCCGCCGGTCTGGTCCGGCAGGCCTGTGGTGCGAAGGCTGGAGCGCCTTGGATCCGGAGGACAGCAGACGTGATCGAGAAGCTCACCCGCGGAGTGATATCGATGACGCCAGTCAACACCGTGCCCACGATCCTGGTCGTTGCCTCCGCCCTGCTGCTCTGGGTGCAGCCAGCGAACGGGTGGCCGCAGGAGTTCCTGGCCACAGACGTAAGTAACTTCCCGATGGAGGAGATCGCCCGGGCCTGGGGGCTGAATCCGCGGCACGCCTCCACCTACTGGTCGCACACCGGGGTGCTCGGCGTGCAGCTCATCGCCTGCAGCTCGCCGGCCGGCATCGCCTGGCCGGGGGAAGTGCCGACCTACACCTTTCAGTTCACCAGCCTCACCGACCAGGCCGTATCGGCACGGGGGCAGGTACGGGTCGTGCAGTATGAGCTTCTCACGGTCGGCGACGACGTCTTCCACCTCGGCATGCGTCGGCTGGCCGACTGCGGCACCGTCCCCATCGGTGTCGCCGTCGCGCCGCGGGGCTGGGCCGACGTGACCGTGGCCCCGCCGCTGCCCGAGCGCAAGGGCGGCTATGCGCTGATCATCGAGCTCGACGGTCAGGACGCGCTCTTTGGTGCCGGTACGGTACGCACGTTCCAGCCCCAGGTCGAACCGCGGCAGTTCTACCGTCTGACCATGGACATGGGCGAGCCGGCCGTGCTCAGCCGCCTCGGGGTGACCGTCAACCGCGTCGGCTTCGGCTTCAAGCCCCTGAGCGACCCGGACTTCGAGGCCTGGTTCGAACGCCAGTGCGCTCCCCTGCGGCGCCTGCGGGAGGCCCGCTTGCCGGTGTGTGTCGAGTTCGGCGGTGGCGACTTCAGCCACCCGGCGCAGCCCCTGGGGTGCCCACGGCCATGGCTCAACGACCAGGGCGAGATGCTCGATACCAAGTTCGACCTCGCCTGGCTGCCGAAGTACGACCCCGACATCAAGGCCATCGCCAAACGGGTGGCCCTCGAGTTCGGCTGGCCCAAGGGGCCCGTCAACGCCTTCAAGCTCTGGAACGAGCCCTGGAATGGCATCTCCATCAGCGGCTGGGGCGCCGATGACGAGCGTTACCGTGAGATTTGGGGGGCCATCTGCGAGGGCGTCGAGGAGGCCCGCGCCGAGGGCGGGGTACAGGTCCTGCTCGGCGGTTGCGACTCCAGCTCGAACACGTTCGACAAGCTATTCGCCGATGGCCGTGACACCTGGCTGCAGCGCCTCGACTTCCTCTCGATCCACTACCAGGGGAACAACCCCTGTAGTACGGTGAAGCTGTGGCGCGACCGCCGACGTCCCGACGGCACACCCAGCCCGGTGCGGGTCTGGGATACCGAGAGCTGGGTCGCCAACAGCGACGACCGGGTCGCCGGCGTGCTGGCCTCCATGTTCGCCTTCGGGCAGGACCGCGTGGTCGGCATCCAGGGCGACAGTGTCCTGGCGGCGATCCGGGACCTCACCGTGCAGACCGCGGCCGGTCCCGAGCCGCGGCGCATCAACCATACCTGGTCGGTGGGCGCGGCCGTGGGCGCATTCCAGCACTTCGTCGGCGAGCGGCCCTTCCGCGAACTGCTGTTCCGGCCGGGGTTGCCCCACGCCATGCTCTTCACGGGAGACGCCGCTGACGACGCGACGGTGGTGGTGCTGGGAGACCAGGGGCCGCTCTTCGGCTACACGAACACCGCCCTGCGCACGGCGCGCTCCCTGGCCGAGGCGCAGGAGAAGGCTGACAGGCGCGCTCGCCTCGACGCCCTGCCGGCGGACAGCCCGGAACGAGCGGACCTGGTCCGGCAGATCGAGGCGCCCCAGCCGCTGCGCGACTGCCGCCTGACGCTGTCCGCGGACCGGCGCTATGCGCTGTTCGACTTCTACGGCAATCCCCTGCCGGCCGCCGAGGACAGGCTCGTAGTGCCGCTCGATGCGCGCGGTTTCTACCTGCGAGCCGACGGCAGTCCCGGCTCCGGTGCAACGCTGGTGGCCGCGGTCCGGTCGGGCCGCATCGAGGGCATCGCGCCGACCACGCTTCAGCTTGTCGACGCGACCGCGCCGATCGGCCAGGGCGCCGCGTTCCGCCTGCGGCTGACCAACGTCCTCAACCGCCCCGTGACGGCCACCGTCAGCGCCACCGTGGAAGGCCTGCGACTCGGCCCGGTGGCCCCGGTCGCCATCGCGCCGGGCGCCAGCGTTGAGGTGCCCATGAAGGTCCGGGACGGCACCGTCCGTCCCGACAACCGCTACCCGGCCCGCGTCCGGGTCGACTGCGGCCCCGACGGCGTGGTGGAGCACCGCGAAGACCTCCGGGTGAACCTGATCGCGCGGGCGACGGTGGCGGTGGACGGCGCGCTCGACGACTGGACCGGCGCGCTGCCGCAGCCGATCGAGTTCGCCGGGCAGCAGGCCGCGACCCTGACCGAGAAGGCCTGGCTGCCCTTCATGCCGGTCGACGCGTCGGTGAAGCAGGGCTCGGCGGTGGTTTGGCTGGCGGGCGACGATGCGTGCTTCTACGTGGCCGCCCGCATCCACGACACGACCCCGCACCCGGGGGCGCCGCGCTTCGCCGACCCACGACACTGGGACGACTACTTCTACCCGGAGGTGAGTTACGGCCCTGCCGGCCGCCAGGAGCACCGCTGGCCGGAGGGTGTACGCCGGTTCAGTTACCGGCGCGACCCTGTCCTTCCCTGCGGCAGCGTACCCAACCTGGACAACCTGCAGATCGCCTTCAACGTCCTGCCGCCGGAGGCCAAGAAGGAGTACCCGGCCCCGCCCGGCACCTACCCCGGCTTCATCAACGTCGACACCAGCGACTACGAGTTCGCGCTGAACCCGGTCGCCGAGCGCTGGGGTGGCGGCACCGAGGTCTGGCGCCTGCGGCGCCCCGACATCGCCCACAAGCACTTCTACCCGCGTCAGCCGGCGGGCCCCGGTGACGGCCCGGTCCCCGGGGCCCGGCTGGTGGTCCGTCACACCGGGGCCACCCGCGTGGTCGAGTGCTCCATACCCTGGGACGAGATGCCCGAGGTCCGCGACGCCATGCGGGCGGGCCGGCCGGTGAAGTTCACCTGCCGGGTCAACGACAGCGCTGGTGTCGGCTGCATGGAGCTGGCCCGGGGCCGCAGCGCCAGCAAGCGGGGCGTTGCCCTCTATCCCGACTGGATGGAGCACTGGGAGAACCAGCTCGAGTTCGGCTGGGCGGAGTAGGCTGTCCCTCGGGACACGTGCCGGGGGGCTGGGCCCGCCGGCCGCTCGCAGGACCCCAGCAGTTCAGGCCCGGTCGGATCTTCCTTCACTGGCCGCTGCCTGCCAGTGACGGAAGCTCCGATAAACGGGAGACTTACGGCTTTGCCGTTGAGCTCCCGTTGGTGTCTACGGCGGCTTTCCGCGTGCGGCGTG
>Ga0172375_10013514_pt1 | contig 10115 bp, 11 predicted proteins | sample LakKiv1m_FD_114537 | JGI IMG/M metagenome (GOLD analysis project Ga0172375, IMG submission 114537) | Freshwater microbial communities from Kabuno Bay, South-Kivu, Congo - kab_092012_11.1m | ecosystem: Environmental > Aquatic > Freshwater > Lake | place: Democratic Republic of the Congo...
AGGTCGAAGCGCAGGAACCAGAGCGCCAGTCCCAGCATGGCGAGGCCGTCCAGCCTCGAGCCGGGATTCAACTCGAAGATGGCGAGAACCGCCCCGGCCAGGAGTGCGGCGGCGAGAAGGATGAAGAGGCGGATCTGCCCGGGCGTGGGACGCAGGACCCGGCTGAGTTCGAGGCGTTCGCCGCCAATCGTCAGCACCAGGAAAGCCATCCACCAGAAAACGACCTGGAAGATGGGCATGCCCGTCGTCCACAAAATGTTGCCGACCACCCAGGCCAGCGCGCCAAAGGCCATGACGATGGTGTGGACATGCGGCTCGCGCCTGACCATGACGCCCAGGATCGCCAGCGTACCGAGACTGCCCAGCGTAAGCAGGACCGCCCCGAGGATTGGAGCAAAGAACAGGGAGATCCAGCCAAACCCGGCAAAGATGGGGACGGCAAACATCCATTTTTGGCGGATGGCGACGGCGCGTTCCAGTGGGATGAGCACGCCAAGAAAGCCGGAGACCATGAGCGGGCCGTGCGCCAGGGCGAGGTTGTCGAATGCCGGCCAGTTCCAGCCCATGCGCAACAACCCGGCCCACATGGCAAAGAGCAGGGCGAGAATGGAGAGGGCAGGCAAGGGTAAAAGGCGTCGATTCATGAGGAAAGTGTACGCTGGAGGGGGGTGTTCGTCTTTGCGCAAGGACAAAGATAAAAAAAACCAGGAGATGTGGACCTCCTGGTTCTGTGGAAATACGCTATACGGTCAGCGAGGGCTCCTGCTGGACAGGGCGCGGCAATGGGACGCGCGCACGCGTGAGCAGTCGCAGGCCCAGGGAGATGCTTCCTATCCCGATCAAGGTCACCGTTGCTTGAAAGGCGTCTGCATAGTTGACTCCGCCCCAGGTGTGGGTGGAACCCATCGTGTATTGGATGGTGAGCGTCAGGAGACCGAGCAGGATGGCGGCCGCGCCGCCCGTTTTCTTGCCTTCACTGGCTTTGGCTTTCGTGAAGTCCACGCCCTGCCAGATGGCGGGAATTTTGAAGAGCAGGAAGATGACCAGCGTGAGGACAGTCACGTACACCACCGCGTCCACGGGCATGGATGCGCCGCGCAGGGAACGCGAGATCATGATGTGCATAAAGCCGATCACGGCTCCAGCGAGCAATACATAGACTGACTCGTTGTAGGCATTGTCCGCGCCTTTGATGAGCGCAATGGTGGCGCGGATGCCCCAAACGCCGATGGCGATTCCCAAAAGCACGAAGAGAATGTACAGCCATTGAAGTTTTGCCAACGCGGCCATGCTTTCGCCGAAACCTGTCGGATTCAACGCCACACAGGTGGTGCCGACGCCCCCCAGCAGGGTGACGCCTCCCGTGAGCGCCATCAGCAGGATGCCAATGAAACGGAGGGACTTTGCGAAGAAACTGTTTGTGGACATTGTGTCTCCTTATGAAAAAAGGTAGCGCAAGATTAATCTTGCGCTACTGATATTAGAAACCGTGTTGAAGTTTGAGACGCCGCACCCGCAGACCGATTCCACCCAGCCGCCCGAACATGATGCCCATGATGGATGCCATGATGAAGTCCGCTTCGGGGGTGAAGGGCGGGATGCGCCCGATGATGAGTTTGGCGATGACGAGGAACCAGATCAGGAAGAGGTAGAACTTATCGAGCGAGAAAGTGACTGCGCCAAGTTCCGCGTCCGCCTTCATGGGGACGATGAGACTGAGCAGGAAGCCGATGGGGATGAAGGCGGCAAAGACGAGGGCAACCCATTCCCACCTGAAATAGCCACGCCCGATGTCGCGGAAGAAGTACACGCTGAAAAGCAGGGAAAACTGGATGAAGAGAAATGCCCTCATCCAGATTTTTGCGCGGCTTTTCTTTATCTCTCCGCGCAGGGATTTGAGAAGGGTGAAGAGTCTATCCATACCCGAATCCTACCACGAAGCAGAGCGTCATCAAAAATAAAATGACGGGCAGGATTTTGAGGATGAGTTCCTTCGAGAGGATGGGTTTGCCCGCTTTGAGGAAGGAGAGCGACAGCCCGCCCAAGCCAATCAACGCGCCGCCGACGCCGACCAGCGAAAACATCGGATGCGTTTTTCCTTGAACTGAGAAAATAATCGGAAGCAGGAAAATCGTCATGCCTGCAATGCCGTGGACGATTGCCAGCACGACGGTGGGGATTTTGCCTGGGGTTGGCAGGGAGCGGGTCAAGGTTACGGCGAGGAAACCGCCGATGGCGAGAATCAGGTACGGGGTTCGCAGCGAAGCGAGATTCTGCCAGACGAGTCCCGTCGCCAGGCTGAGAGGAATCGCCGTCGAGACGATGACAACGACGGGCGAATCCAAAACTTCAAATCCCCAAATGATGAGCAAAATCCCCGCCACGAGTAAAACGCCAAAGCCGATGGTGTAGGCGATGATGGGAACGATGCCGAAGCCGTCTATGCCAGCCGAGATTTGATAGGCGGCGAGGATTCCAGTGAGCAGGAGCAGGACGCGGGCGAGGGGGGATATTTTCATGGCAATTTTGTAGGTCACGCTTCAAGCGTGACCTACATGACCTCAAGCACAACCAAAATCATCGCCGCCAGCATGTACACCGAAGCGTATTTGAACAATCCAAAATTGACGCGCTCGGACGGTTTGAAGGTGATGGCAAATGCCAGCATGAGCAAGCCTGCCGAAAGCACGCCCAGCAGTCGCAGGAAGCCCCATTCCATGCCGATGCCGTAGCCCGCGACAATCATGGCGATTGCCGCCAGCACCGACGAGATGGCGATGGTGGCGCGGGTGGCTTCCATGCCGTAGGTCGAAGGGAAGGTGGGTACGCAGGCGGCGGCGTAGTCTTTGGCGAACTTCATGCTGAAGGTCAGGGTGTGGGTGGGAATCCAGAGTAGGACGCCGAGCGCCAGCGTCAGACCAATCCAATCGATTGAGCCGAGACCAAGAACCCGCCCCGCGAGGATGGGCATGGCTCCCGAAATGCCGCCCCAGACGATGCTCCAGCAGGTGCGGCGTTTGAGCCAGATGCTGTAAACCACCACGTCAAAGAAGAGTCCCGCAAAGACGACAAGACCGTAAAGCGCGTCCATTGCAACCGCCCAGCCGACGCCAATCACCGAAAGCAGCAAGCCGACGCGCAGGACTTCGTTCCCATCCACCAAGCCCGCCGAGGTGGCGCGATGTTGGGTGCGTCCCATCCTGGCGTCGATGTCCCTGTCCCACCACATGTTGAGGACGGTGCTGCCCGCAATTGAGAGGAACAAACTGATGACCAATCCCAGGTTGGTGGGGATGCTGGAAATGGGACAGCGCGCGCTCATGTAGCCCGCGACGCCCGTCGCCAGCAGGAGTCCCGTTTGCAGGGGTTTGGTCAATGACCAGTAATATTTTATTTTCGATTGACGATTTTTGATTGACGATTGGGCGGTGGTCATGAAATTCTCCTACAGCGTAGACGGTAAACAGGGATACAAGTAAACAGGATGAAAGTATAACTGCGTACCCGTCTATGTGTCTACCTGTTTACATTTTTACTTCCTCACCGCGCACAGCGGAAGCCAACCTGCGGACTGTAATACTGCGGGCCCGCCGAGTTGTTCTTCCAGACGCGCAGGTCAACTTCGTAGGTGTAGAAACTGCCGCCGCGCATGTAGCGATAATGCTGGTCGGGGTAGTCGTCGCCTGTCCATTGCCAGACGTTGCCCGCCATGTCGTACAAGCCGTAGGGCGAAGCGGAGTCGAGGGTGGCGTAGCCTTCGTAGGTCTGCCCGTTGAAGAATCCGACGGGGGTGGTGTTGCCAAGTTTGCCGTACATCTTCTCGAACAAATCGAAGGACGAATAGTAGTTGGCGTTGTTGCGTTCGATGTGTTCGCCCCAGGGATAGGGCAACCCATGACCGTCCACAATTTCTGTGCCGCGCGCGGCTTTCTCCCATTCGATTTCGGTCGGCAGATGCCAGCCGTAATATTCGCAGTAAGCATTTGCGCCAAACCAGGTGACCATCGTCATCGGGTGGTTGACATATTCGGGCATGGACGAGAACGCGCCGCCAGTTTCGGTCAAACGCAGACCCTCAGCCTGAGTGGGCATAAAGAGTTTATCGCCAGCCTTGATTTCCTCTTCGTGTTCGTAGCCGTCGAAGGGGTCACCAGGATACGCGCCGAAGACGCCTTCCTCCGTCCAGACTTGTTCGCCAGCCTCCACTTCCACTTCGCCCACGCTGACAGTTCCATCCGCCAGCGCGGCAGTGACGAAGCGGGCGTACTGCTCGTTGGTCACGTCGGTGACCATGATCTCGTAGTCGTAATCAACTTCGGTCATGTGGTCGTGCTGTCCGTAGGGAAATTCGCCTGCGGGGACAAGCGCCCAGGATTCAGAATCAACTCCCGTATCCACGTAGGGCGGTGTGATGGATGCGACGCTGGGAGCGGTTCCGCATGAGGTGAGGATGAATAATGTCATTGCGAGGGCGACAGCCCGACACATGCGCCGCACTGCGTTTGTTGCAGTGCAGGTGAGCAATCTGCCATTGATGAGGAGATTGCTTCCCGTCGGTCGCAATGACAGGGGGATAAGCGCCTTTTTCATTTCGACACCTCCTTCAAAATGGCATTGAGTTCTTTGGCTTTGTGTTTTTGTTCCGCCAGTTCGGCTTCGGCGTTGATGCGGCGTTCCGTTGCGTATTCCTTTGACCAGTAGCCTTTCTGCTGGAATAAGTCGTACAGCCTCCAAATCATGAAGATTGCCAGCACGACGAGCAGGATGCCCAGTCCCAAATCCATCAGCAGCATGGTGGTGTTGACGATGCCCTGCTGGTTGATCTCGTCCACGAAGAGACGTTTCATCGAGAAGACGGTGGCGGAGCCGAAGGCGACGTCGGAGAGGATGATGATGGCCCAGCCGAACCACTTGCGCACCTTGCCCTTCAAGCCCGACAGATCGGCGAAGTACATCAGGATGATGGTGGCAACCAGCGCGGAGAGGATGTGCCAGTGACCCGTCAGGGTGATGCGTTCCTCGCGGTGGGGCCAGACGCGGAAGATCTCCTCCAGTTTGACGGCGAGGAAGATGCCCACGCCGCTGACCGTGAAGTTCATGAAGACCATCTGCCAGCCAGGCCCAAACTTGAGCGGGTCTTTGAGCAACGCGCCCATCTTCTGGAAAAAGTTCGGCTTCTTGATTCCCGCCGTGCCTTCCTTGATGAGCGTGTCCCAGGCGTAGATGACGTAGAACAGCGCCGCCAGCATGATAAAGGTCGAGCCGACGTAAATGATGGTATGCGCCCATTCCAGCCAGACCACCGAGAGCGCGCCCGCCGTCGTGCCGATGATGCCGATCACCATGAGCGGCATGGCGATCTTTTGCAGGATGCCCTTGAACTTGACCCAATGCCCGACGATGAGGGTGATGCCGACGGCAAGCAGGGTGAGCATGATGTGTAAGTGACCGATGATGGCTTTCTGCAATTCGGTCTTGTGCGGGTTGCGGATCAGGTCTTCGCCGAGGAAGGTCTCGTGACCGTTGCCCCAGAACGAACCGGTCACCGCGCCGAAGGTGGCGGAGATGAGCATGGCGATTGCCATGACGAAGAACGCCAGGCGTTCCAGGTCCATGCCGCCTTTCGAGCGGGCGTGGGGCGAATCCGCTGGCAGCAGGTATTCCTTCTTCCAGGGGTTGAGCGCCACGGTCAGCAGGATGCCCGCAAAAAAGACCAGCGACTGCCCGACGAGGAATAATCCGTGGAAGGAGAAGTTATGTCCCCAGTAGGCGAAGAGCAAGCCAAAGATGACCGCGGTCAGGTAGCCTGTGGTGATGACGCCGTTGATGATGGTCTGCTCGTGGCGTTTCATCGGCAGGATTTCGGTCATGAAATAGACCTCGATGGCGGTGACGGTCATGGCTATCGTATGATAGAGCATGATGATTCGTCCTTCGCGGTCGGCTTCGATGAGTTTCATGCCGAGCAGGGTGACGGTGATGTCCTTGATTCCCCATTCCACCATCGGACCTGAGAGCGTGCCGAAAATGCCCGTGATGATGGAGACCACCGCGATGGCGACCAATGTCAGCCCGCGCGTGGAGCGGAAGAGATAATCGAAACGATCTTTGACAAATTGCATAGGATGTACTCCTAAATGGATTGTTGTCAGCCTGCGTAAAAAATATCACGAATCAGGCTGGGCGTCTTTGACAAAAGACAAATAATAACAAAAGCCAAACTTCGGAAGTCTTGGAGACTTCCGAAGTCTTTGAGGCTAACCTTTTTTTACGAAGCCGAGCGTGAACGCGCCCGCCATCAGGAAGAGCAGGGGGGTGAGGATGAGCATGACGAATTCGGGGCTGAAGAACAGCAGTTGTTTGCCGACGGAGATGAAGGCGAGGGCAATGCCGCCCAATCCGATCAAAACGCCGCCGATGCCGACCCAGAAGAATCCCTTCGGCGCGCCCTTTGCAACGAACGGTCCGAGGAAGATGACCAGACCCGCAACGCCGTGGAAGACGGGAACAGCAATTCTCTTGAGTTCCATGCCGCCAATGCTTGTGATGGCGATGGCGAGGAAGCCAATCGCGGCAAACCACTTGAAGTAGGTCTTCCAGGCGGGGAAGTACTCCTCCGCCAGTCCCATCGAAATTCCAAGCGGGATCAGGCTGGCGACGGTCAGCACGTAGGGCGAGGCGAGGATGTCCAAGCCGAGGAAAATCAGCAGCAGTCCCGAAACGAGAAGCACGGCAAAGCCCATCAGGTAGTAGATGTTGTGCAGGGCTTTGTGAAGGTTGTACCTTTGCCAGAAATACCAGCAGAGGTAGGCGGCGAGTCCGCCCGTGAGAAGCAGGAAGATAATATCTTTGATTGGCGCCATTTGTACATTCTCCTTTTTGATTTCAGGTTTTGAAAACCCGTTATCGTGAATTATTGCACATGGCTTGTCCAATTTCTGTGACATAAATCACAGTTTTATCTGTTCCTGCCCGCATTGTTTATCCTTCGACCATTTTCCTTGTGGACGGCAGCAGCAGGTAAACCAGAAGTCCCGTGCTCATGACGGGGGCGACCAGGAACATCGAGAAGCGTCCAATCTGAAAGACATCCGTCAAGCCGACGGGGTAGCCGCCGAAGATGGAGACCGACGCCGCGAAAACTCCCAGCGGCAGCGCCCACGACTTCCCTTTGACCAGCGCGACGATGAACACCGCCCAGGCAATCGCTCCCCACCAGTTAATCATCTGTCCCATTGCGTACATGCCGATGGCGAAGCCGTCGCTCGAAGTCTGGTAGCGCGAGATGGAGCCGACGCCGTCGATGAAGGTCAGCACGTACGCCAGCCCGCTGACGAATGCCAGCGCGACGATTTGCCTCCGCACGCCGCCGATGAACAACATCCCAAACCACAGGATGAAGCCGAGGATGAAAACCCAAACCGTCGGCGTGGACATCCCGATACTGGCGGCGGGAATCATCGGGAAGAAGCCCGATAGAATCTGCGCCGTCGCCGCTGCCACACCCAATCCCCAAGCCCATTCCTTTTGATTGAGAAAGCCGTACAAAACCGCCACCCACGCCGCGCCAGCGGTCATTCCCACCCAGCCGAGCAGGGCGTAAACGATTCGCACGGTGATGGCTTCATCGGGTCTGCCGTCTAAAATCTTCCCATCCACCACAGGCATGTAGATACTCGCCAGCAGGTAGAGGATGAGGAAGCCCGTCAAAATGCCGAGGACGGACAGCGCCGCCCCAAGTTTGTAGTTGTTTTTCATTGTTCTTCTCCTATCTTCAAAACTTTCAACTCCAGCGAACCGTCACGCGTGCAGGTGTCCAGACATTCGAGACAGCGGATGCATTCGGTGTCGGTCAGGTTGTTCGGCACGTCTTCGATGCCCATCGAGCATTCGATGTCACAGCGCCCGCAGTTGTTGCATGTGGTACTGCTCACCAAACGCACGGGTGAAATTTTGTTGAAGAGCGCCAGCGCCGCGCCGAGCGGACAAAGATACTTGCACCAGAAACGTTCCACCAAAACCGAGCCTGCAAGAAAGACAACGAGCGACAGCCACAGGAGCGGAGTCATCTTTAGGCTGAACACCGCGCGCACAGGACAGAACTCGCGCAGGGGCGGGAATGCCGCGTAAAGACTGGCAACCAGGATCGCGGCAAGTACAAGATATTTGGCATACCGAAGCGGACGGTCAATGGATGCGGGCAGGCGCAGGGGCAGGATCGTTTTGCTGGGTTTGCCGCGGATGTGACGCTTCTTGCCGAGAAGTTTCCGCGTCCATTCTGCAACAAAATCCTGGAGCGCGCCAAGTCCGCACAGCCAGCCGCAGAAGGCGCGTCCCGCCACGAGCGCAACTCCCAGCGTGGCGATCAGCACCGAGAAGTTGAGCAGGTTCGTGGATTTGAGCACCTGTCCCGTGAAAAGATACGGCAGGAGGGTTTCGATCCCGCCAAAGGCGCAGAACGAGTCGAATGACCCGCCGCGCGAGGCTTCGCCCGGCATGATGTGGCGCAGTCCGATCACGAATGTGCCGATCACCGCCAGCCATTGGATGGTGCGGCGGCTTTTGGAAAGCGAGGCTGTTTTCGTGGTCATGCGCAAGTCTCCGTCAACAACAGGAGACCGTGACCGCCGCCGCGCTCAGGCCCGAAGCCGAGCAGGATTCCAAGCAGGAGGAAGATCACGTACGCGGCGATGATGATGGCGGGGTAATAGCGTGGATTGATTTTCATGGCAGGTATTCCTCCCCCTCGATCAACGAGGGGGGAGGAAGCAAAGGAGAATGTGCTATTCCAGTTCTTCAGCGATCAGCGCCTTCTTGAATTTCGGGTGGAGCAGGGCAATGAACAAGCCGATGATCACCGGTAGTCCGTACGAATAATCCCAGGCAGTGGACTCTGTCATGGTGAGGCGGATGATCTGCATCGGGATGTCCATTGTCACCAGGGATGTGACTGAAATCAATGCCAGCCACCAACCGGAGGCTTTACGCGCTGCAATCAGGTAGATGGCAATGAAAAGCAGGATGACGCATATCCACTGGATGGGTTGCGACCAGGCAAGGATCCATGTTCCCAGACCGTTGTACATTGGCTTTTCCGGACGGGTCAGGAGCATACGCATGTTGCCAATGCCGACAATAAATGCATGTGTGCTTACCATTCCACTAAAGGTCAGCGCCAGGAATTGGCCCCATTTCAACCACTTATCCACCTTGCGCAGCAGGATGAGCGACCAGAAGAAAATCAGCCCAACGAAGGAGACCACCATTGGGATGGGAAACGCATCCACGAAGGAGACATAGGGCATGAACATGAAGAATCCGCCCGCGGATGGGAAGGCGGATGCCAGGAGAGCGACGGGGAACGTCCACTCCTGTCCCTGGTAGATGGGGCGCGCAAGCCAGAGCAAGGCGATGCCGCCGATGAAGATCAAGCCGCGGTAGAACGGAAAAGCATAGGAGAACAGCAGGATGCCGCTGGCATAGGCCGGCTTCTCCGCCGAAATGGTTACCAGCGCCGAAATGACCCGTTCCAGCGAGATTTGGATCAGAAAGGGGGCGACCACAATCATGAACAGTCCGACCACGACAGCCAAAATGGCAAGGATCAGGCGGTTGGTTTGGGAAGTTTCTTTCATCGTATCCTCCGGGAGCAAGATGGAATTTATGCGTGAAAGGTATCACAAGCAATGTGTGAAATCTTTGCCTTAAAGCAAATCCCGCCGATTGCCGCGCCCTTGACAGGGATTGTGCTTTGAATATAATTAGTTAGACTAACTAAACAAATACACAGGAGCAAGATCATGACAGATGAAATGACCGAATCTGGAGAAATATTCCTCGCACTGATGAACCGCCTGCGGAAATTGGGGATGGGCGACTCCGCCTCGGGAACCGCGCTGGCTTCCCCTTCCCAAATGGCGCTGTTGGATTGGATCGCCGCCTCGGACGGCTGCGGCGTGCAGGACATCGCCGAGGGCTTGGGTTTGACGCCTCCCACTGTCAGCGTGGGGGTGAAGCGGCTGGAGGAGGCGGGCTTGTTGAAGCGCAAGCCGAATCCGCAGGATAAACGCGCCGTTCAATTCTTCCTGACCGCCAAAGGTCAATCTTTGCAAAAG
>Ga0172375_10013515_pt1 | contig 10114 bp, 8 predicted proteins | sample LakKiv1m_FD_114537 | JGI IMG/M metagenome (GOLD analysis project Ga0172375, IMG submission 114537) | Freshwater microbial communities from Kabuno Bay, South-Kivu, Congo - kab_092012_11.1m | ecosystem: Environmental > Aquatic > Freshwater > Lake | place: Democratic Republic of the Congo...
AGCGGTGTGGGCCGCCCGACCTGCGATGGTTTCGAGCACTCGTTCCCATTCATCGTCGGTGAATGCCCGGACACCGACGATGACGCGGTACGGCGCGCGTCGCGAACCCTGCACGCGGGCGCTGACTCTCCCGGAGGCCACCTCGAGTGCCCCTACGCGCTCCTGGCGCGCGTAGGTACGCCCGCGCGGGAGCCGGTTCGGATCGATCTGTGCGCGCTTCTCCAGAGCATCGACCCACGCCTTGCCCCACCAGGTCGCACCGAATCCACGTCGCTTGCCGGTCATCGGCCACCACGCCTCTCGGGTCGGCCGCGGGGGCTCCGCTCGCCCACCCTCTTCGACCGGGGGCTTCCTGCCGGTCCGGTAGCCGCTGTGTCATCGTCCGTGAACGCGTCGTTGTCCCACTCGTCGCGCTGCAGAGAGACGAGGTCGGCCAGGTCGTCGTTGGAGAGCTCTGTGATCCACCCCTCGCCGGAGCTGACTACAGCATCTGCCAGCGCACGCTTGCGTTCGAGCAGCTGTGAGATCCGATCTTCGACGGTTCCCTCGGTGACCAGTCGATGAACCTGCACGGGGCGGTCTTGACCGATGCGATACGCGCGGTCGGTTGCCTGATCCTCTACCGCAGGATTCCACCATCGGTCGTAGTGCACCACGTGTGTCGCTCTCGTCAGGTTGAGCCCGGTACCTCCGGCCCTCAGCGAGAGCAGGAACACCGGTGCGGCTCCGCTCTGGAAGGCGGCAACCATCTCGTCACGTCGCCGGGCAGTGACTCCACCGTGCAGCAGCAGGGCATCGATCCCACGCGCCGCGAGGTGGTCGTCCAGCAGCCGCGCCATCTGCACGTACTGCGTGAAGACGAGCACAGCATCGCCGGCATCCACGATGGCTTCGAGGAGCTCGTCGAGCGCCGCGAGCTTCCCTGATCGGCCTTCGAGCGGCTCGCGCTGGCCCAGGTACTGGGCCGGATGGTTGGTGACCTGCTCGAGGGCGGTCAAGAGCTTCAGGACCAGGCCCCGGCGCGCTATGCCACTCGCATCCTCGATCTCGCGCAGCGCCTCTCTCACGACGGCTTCGTACAGTGTGATCTGCTCGGCGGTGAGGGGCACAACGACGTCGGACTCCGTCTTGGGTGGTAGTTCGGGGGCGATTCCAGGATCGGTCTTGCGGCGGCGCAGCAAGAACGGTCGCAGAAGTCGCGACAGCCGCTCGGTCGCTGCCGGGTCGCGATCGCGCTCCACGGGAATCGCGACGTTGCGGCGGAACGCCTCGAGCGAACCGAGCATGCCGGGTGTTGTCCAGTCGAGGATCGCCCACAGATCGGACAGGCGATTCTCGACGGGGGTGCCGGTCAGGGCGAAGCGCGCCCCGGCCGGGATCTTGCGCAGCTCGCGTGCGGCGCGTGCGAACGGGTTCTTGACGTGCTGAGCCTCGTCGGCGGCGACGAGACCCCAAGCGATCTGCGAGAGCGCCTCGCCGTCGCGGCGCACGACGCCGTACGTGACGAGCACGACCTCGTTCGAAGCGATGCCGTCGAGGCTGCGATCGCCACCGTGGTAGCGGCGCACGGGGACCGCCGGAGCGAAGCGGCGTAGCTCTCGCTGCCAGTTGCCCAGTAGCGACATGGGGCAGACGACCAGTGTCGGTCCACTTCGGTGTCCACCTGTTTGGGCGTCTGTTCCGGCAGTGCTACTGCTCGATGCGTGCAAGTGAAGGTGGAGGGCGATGAGCTGGATGGTCTTGCCGAGCCCCATGTCGTCGGCGAGGCAGCCGCCGAGACCGAGAACGCTCATCTCGTGCATCCACTCGACGCCGCGTCGCTGGTACGGCCGGAGGGTTCCGTCGAGACCCTCCGGTTCGGCGAGCTCGCGGTGGGAGTCGAGAGAGCAGAGCCGCTCGGTGAGAAGCGCGAGCGGCCCCTCGACGCGCACCGTGATCTGATCGCCTTCGACGTCCATGGTGCCCGCGAGCGCCGCTGCGAGGGCGTCGCCCGCGCGCACTCGCCGGGATCGGCGCCTTAGGCGCGCGAGCAGCTCCGGGTCGGCAGCGATCCAACGGCCGCGCAGGTGAACGAGCGGGCGCTTCGCCTCGGCGAGCATGTCGAGCTCCGCAGGGGTGAGTGGCGTGCCTTCGAGTAGCGCTTCCCAACGAAACTCGCAGAGCTGGTCGAAGTCGAGGCCTGCTCCGGCGACGGCCTCGGGGGCTTCGGTAGATACGACGGCACGTAGAGACAGGTCGCCGCGTGTGAGGGTCGCCGGCCACAGAACCTCGAAGCCGGCGGCCGCGAGGTCTGCGGCTACCGGTCCGAGAAGCGTCTCCACCTCGCCCATGTCGAGGTAGATCGCTGTTGGGAGGGCGTCGTCGAGAGCGCGTTGCAGCGGTGGCCAGACTCGCGCCCCTCGTCGGAGAGCGAGAAGCAGATCCACTTCGGCTTGTTCGCCGAGTCGGGCGAGCACCACGCCCGACGTGTCCCACAGGTCGGCAGCATCGACGACGAGAGAGGGATCGACGTGGCTGCGCAGCTGCAGGACGACTCTCGCTTGTCCTTCGATGTCATCGCCACCGTCGATGGCGGCACCCCCGGTGCTGCCGTCGCTGTCGTCGGCTCCCAGGGCGTCGAGTGCGGTCTCCGGCAGCTCGAGGCGCAGCCCAGGGCGGGCGCCGTTGTCGAGGCCGCGATCGGTGCTGTCGAGCCAGTCGCGCAGGGCAGAGACGTTCACAGGCTCCAACGCTCCGAACGCCGGCGATGCGATGACTCGCACCGACGCAGGACTGCGTGCCAAGGTGTCGGCGATCGCGTCCCAGCAGAGTCTCACGAGAGCCGAGGGATCGATCAGGCGCAGCGGACGGGATCCGGGCACTGCGAGTGCATGGGCGATCGGGGGGAAGATTCCGACGAGCGCAGCCAGGCGACGGTCGTCTTCGGGGTCGAGAGGGCCTGCCCGCCAGGTGTCCCAGCCGGCCGGGCTGACTGCGGGCAGAAGGCGACCTCGTGCGACGACATCTGTACCCATGCGCGCTGCTACGGCCCACGCCGCAAGCGAAGGTGGAGTGTCATCGCAGGCCGGAAGCGCGACCAGCCACGGCAGTGCTCGACGCATCGGCAAGAGCCGAGCCTCGACAAGCTTGCGCCGGACGCTCCTGCCTGCGGGGAGTATGAGCTCGACCGGCCCTACGTTCGAAGGTGGCACCTCTCCGTCGGGCGTCTCAGGCGGCGCGGGCGGGCCGGTTGGATGCCAGAGCGCCAGGACCGACGAGCGCGGAGGATCTCCGGGAAGCAAGACCGCCTCGGCACGATGCGCGGCGATCACAGGAGCGATCGACTTCACCGAACGTTCTACTGGCACCGACCGAGAATACCGATGCGGAGCCGAGCGCCTACCTGGTCGGTGCTGTAGGGCGTGCAGGGTTCGGGCGGTCGTGACGGCATCGACGCGCGTGCGCCGCCGTAGGATCAGCAGGTGACGAGAGACGTCGAGGTCGTAGAGGTGACCGATCCGGGGTGCTCGTGGGCATGGGGGAGCGAGCCGAAGATCCGGTTGCTCCGCCATCGTTACGGTGAGCGTGTGGCCTGGCGCCGGGTGATGGGCGGCCTCGTCGAGGACATGGCCGTCGCGACCGACAACTTCGATCCGGTTGCGTCGGTGCCGAGGTGGCGGCGCTACTGGGAGACGGTGTCCGGATACACCGGCGCACCGTGGCCCGCAACCCTGCGGCGCATGTACACCTCCACGTTCCCGGCGTGCGCGGCGGTCAAGGCGGCCGACAGGCAGGGTGCGCGCATCGGCGACCGCGTGGTGCGCCGGCTGCGCGAGGCAATCTTCGTCTTCGGCGATCCCCCGGTTAGCGCTGCATCGACGGCGGCCGCGCTAGTGGGGATCCCGGGCCTCGACGTCGACACGCTCCTCGACGATGTGGAAGCACCCGAGGTAGCGGCCGCGTTCGAGTCGGATTGGGAGACTGCGCGAAACCCCGACCCCTACGTCGTCGGCCTCGACGATCCGGGGGAGGGGTCGGGGCGCGCCAAGCGCGACGGCGCTCGTCTCCGGTATGCCTTTCCTACCCTGGTGATCACGGGCCCGGACGGACGCGCCGTAGTTCCCGGGTGGAAGCCACTCGACCGCTACCTCGCCGCACTGGAGAGCGCGTCGCCGGGGATCACTGCCGACCCGCCGGCTGATCTGTCGGCCGAGGAGTACCTGGAGCGGTGGCACACCGCGACAGATGTCGACTTCGAGACGAGCTGTGGTGGCGCAAGGCCCGATCGTGCGGGCTGGGTCGACCTCGGCGGAGGTCGACTGTGGCTTACGGCGGCCGAAGCGGCGGCGCGCGGGTCGTGAGCAACCCGACGGTGTGGTGTGTGGGCGCCGGGGCAATCGGCGGCAATGTTGCGTCGAGGCTCGTACGCGCAGGTATGGCGCCACTCGTGGTAGACGCCGACCCGGAGCACGTCGCTCTGCTGCGCGACCCCGGTCTTGCCGTCGAGGGCTCCGATGGTGAGACGATCACTCCCTTGGATGCGATCACTCCCGCATCTGTGGCAGACCGCTCAGGAGGCTGTGACCTGCTCCTGCTGGCGGTGCGCTGGCAGGCGACCGAAGCGGCGCTCCGGCCGCTCCTGGAACGTGTCGCACCCGACGGCGATGTCGTCTCGTTGCAGAACGGACTCTCTTGCGAGAAGGCCGCCGCGCTCGCCGGGGTGAGCCGAACGATTGCATGCGCAGTCGGTTTCGGAGCCACGTACGTCGCCGCCGGACGGGTGAGGCTCGACGCCGAAGGACCACTGACCATGGGGAGACTCGGTGTGTCGGGAGACGCGGCAGATGGGGCTGGAGTCGAGGACGACCGAGGACTCGCCCGGGCGTGCACCGTTCTCGGTGATGCGTTCCGCGTGCGCATCGCTGCCGATGTGCGCTCCGACCTCTGGTCGAAGATGCTCACCAACTCGGTTACCGTCCTCGGTGCCGTAGGCGGGATGCTGCTCGGCGAGGTGCTCGCCCCGGAGCGGCGACCCCTGGTGCGCGCTGTGCTGGCAGAAGGTGCTTCGGTCGCCGCAGCGAGCGGGATCACCGCTCGGAGCGTATTCGGGGCCCCGACAGCACTCGTCGTCGATCGATCTCCGGGGTGGGAAGCGGCGATCGATGCAGCTTGCGACAAGGCGGCCGCTCGCTTCGGCGCCGTTCGGTCGGTCACCTGGCGTGACATCGAGTTGGGCCGTCCGACGGAGGTAGGAGCGGTGACCGGCGAGATCGTCAGTCGAGGCCGACGGCTCGGGGTTGCCACGCCGGTGAACGGGGAGATCCTCGGATTGTTGCGTTCGATCGAGGCGGGCGGCCTGAGTCCCGACGCAGCGCACCTCACCGCACTGATGAAGGGGCGCAGGTGATACGCCGGGCAGTGGGCGCGGATAGCGGCTCCCTCTGCTCGCTGCTGCTTCGCTCCCCTCAGTCGGGGGGCGGCGCCGTCCTCGCGACGGATCGGACCCCCGACTTCTTCCGGCGCTCCCATCCGTTCTGCGAGTCGTCTGTCCTCGCCGTAGAGGGCCCAGGTGGGGAGCTCGACGCAACGGTGACGTTGGCGATCAAGCAGGTGCACGTCGCAGGGCGGCCAGTCGCCGCGGGATACGTGTTCGACCTTGCCGTCGACCCCGCTGCGCGTGGGAGAGGACTTGCGACGAGAGTGCTGCGGGAGGTGGAGGAGCTCGCCGTAGCTGCGGGCGCTGATCTCCTTTACGCGCACGTGATGAGCGGCAACGCTGCCTCGTCGGCCACATTCACGCGCTCCGGATACGAGCAGCGGGCTTCGATCGTCGCGCGGATCTTCCGGACCGAGCCCGAACGCGAGGGGAGAGCGCGGGCCATGAGCTCGGCACCGAGAATCGCGGAGCCGACCCGCTCGTCGATCGGCGACTGGGAATCGGCGGCGGGTCTGATGCTGGAGGCCGAGAGCGGCCACGACCTGGCGAGAGGGCACGACGGCGCTTCGCTCCGCAATGAGTGGACCGGTCTACACGGTTGGCATGCTGAAGACGTGTGGCACGAGGGCGGCGCTCTGCTCGGCGCGTGGGACTACTCGGAGGTGGTGCGCTTCCTGCCGATCGCGCCTGGTGCAGCCCCGGGCAGTCGTGCGGGCGAGGGCCTGCGTGCAGGCATGGTGCTCGGCGGCGCGGGCGACGACGCTACGCTCGCCCGCCTGTTCAGCTCAGCGCTCGAGCGTGCAGCGGTGCGTGGGATGAGCGCTCTGTTCACTGGCCACGACGAGCGGGTGGAACCTAGTTGGTTCGGTGGACGCGACGCGATCGAACAGCCCTACCGCCTCTTCGCGAAGGTTCTCCGCCCCGGCCCTGCGGAACGTCTCGGTGACAGACCGATGCGGGTCGATCCCATCGATCTCTAGCAGCGAGACATGCCTGCGGTCAGCGGTCGGTGCCGAGGATCAGCCCGCTGGTCGGTACGCCCGTTCCGGCGGTGACCACGACGTGCTCGGTGCCCTCGACCTGGTTGACCGAGCTGCCGCGGATCTGACGTACACCTTCCGCGATGCCGTTCATGCCGTGGATGTACGCCTCACCGAGCTGTCCGCCGTTCGTGTTGACCGGGAACGCGCCGCCGATCTCGATGCGCCCGTCGCGAACGAAGTCCTTTGCTTCGCCGCGACCGCAGAAGCCGAATGCTTCCAGCGTCATGAGAACCATCGGTGAGAATGCGTCGTAGAGGATGCCGCACTGCATGTCGTCCGGGCCGAGACCCGATGTGTCCCAGAGCTTGCGGCCGACGACTTCCATCTCGGGCAGACCGGCCATCTCGTCGCGGTAGTACGAAGTCATCATCTCCTGGTCCCACGCCGACCCCTGCGAAGCGGCTCGGATCATCGCAGGTGGGTGACGGAGGTCGCGTGCGCGCTCGGGAGTAGTAACGACGATGGCTACGCCGCCGTCGGACTCCTGGCAGCAGTCCAGCAAGCGGAGAGGTTCCACGATCCATGGCGAAGCCTGATGATCCTCGATGGTGATCGGTCGTTCGTAGAACCACGCGGCGGGATTGTTGGCAGCGTGCTTTCGGTCGGCGACCGAGACGCGTCCGATGTCCTCGCTCGTCGTGCCCGTCAAGTGCATGTATCGCTGGGTGAACATGGCCACCCAGGACGCGGGCGTCATCAGGCCGTAAGGCATGTGCCACGACCAATGTATGCCGTCAACGGCAGGCGCGTATTCGTTGAACGCGATCCCGAACCCGTAGCGGCTCTCCGACCGCTCGTTGAACGCGCGATAGCAGACGACGACATCGGATGAACCGGTCGCGACGGCCATCGCTGCATGGTGCACGGTGGCGCAGCACGCCCCACCGCCGTATTCGGTCCGGCTGAAGAAGGTGAGGTCGCCGATGCCTACCCCCCGTGCCACGGCGATCTCCCAGTTGCGTTCCATCGTGAAGGTCGCCATGCCGTCGACCTCCGACGCATCGAGTCCCGCGTCGTCGAGGGCGGCTTTGACGCATTCCATCGCGAGCTGCAGCTCGGAGCGGCCGGAGCTCTTGGAGAACTCCGTCGCCCCGATGCCGACGATCGCGGCGCGGTTCTCGAGCGTGCGTTCCATGGAATCGACCGCCATAGTCATGCCTCCATGGGAAGTGCCACGCGAACGTTGCCCGTAACGTGGTCGCCGACGCTGTTGGCGCCCTTGACCTCGATCTTCACGATGTACTCGCCGCCGGTGGCTTCCTTGGTCGACACGGTTCCGGTCATGCGCAGCGTGTCGCCGGCGCAGTTGGGCGCTCCGAGCCGTATGGAAATGCCGCGAAGCAGGGCGTTGGGACCGGCCCAGTCGGTCACGTAGCGACCCACGAGTCCATTCGTCGTCAGGATGTTCATGAAGATGTCCTGCGCGCCGCTGCGCTGAGCGGCGGAACGATCGTGGTGGACGTCCTGGTAGTCGCGTGAAGCGATCGCCGTCGCAACCACGAGGGTGGTAGTGACGAGAATCTCGAGCGGCGGGAGCTCTTCGCCGACTTCAACACTTTCGAAGGTGCGCGTGGGGGGAAGGATGTTGGAGGAGCTCACTGCGCACCGTCCCGGGCCGAGGAGCCGGCAGGGTAGAACTGGGGCAGTATCAGGCCCTCTTCGACCTCGTCGAAGTGGCACTCCACCGGCATGTCGATGCGCACTTCGTCGGGAGGGATGCCGACCACGTTCGAGACGAGGCGTGTGCCCTCTTCCAGCTCGATCAGACCGACTACGTATGGCGCGTCGAACGGAGCTACCTCCGGGCGGTGGTACACGACGAAGGAGTGCACAGTTCCGCGTCCCGACGACACGATCCAGTCCCACTCGACGGACTGGCAGTGGTGGCACATGGGGCGAGGCGGGTGGTGCAGGGTGCCGCAGCCCGAACACCGCTGGATGCGCAGCTCGCCGACGTCGATCCCCTCCCAGAAGAACGCGTTGTCGCGGCCGCGGGCCGGACTCTTCCTCTTGGGTCGGGCGGCTGCTCGCTCACTTACCGGAGGGGCGGCGACGTCGCGAGGCTTGGGGTTGTAGACCAGGATCCGCATCCCGGACGTGCCGACCGCGTGCTCCTGCTCGTCGCGGTACGTGGATCTCGTCGTGACGAAGTGACCCACGCCGAGGCCGGTGGTCTTCTCTTCGGAGATCGACTCGATCACGGTCGTCTCCGAGAGGCACTCTCCAGGCTTCACGTAGCGCGTGTACTCCTGGTCGTAGTTGGTCGCTATGACCGCGAGGAACCCCGCGTCGGCGAGGATGCCTAGGAGCTTCCGCAGCTCGGTTTCGAGCGACGCCTGCGCGGGCCGCAGTCCGGCCATCGCCCACACCTGCAGCATCGTCGGCGGGGCGACGATGCCGCCGTGGACCGACTGCGTCGCGAGATCGGCGTCGGCATAGACGGGGAGGTCATCGCCGATCGCGTCGCACCAGTGGTGGATCATCGGCGCGTTCACCGGGTCGCGCCCGATGAACGGGGGGCCGGTCTCGCGCCCCTCGAACTCGCGCAGCCGCGCGAGGAAGGCGGCCCGGTCCTTGCTGTCTCTGCCCGTGTCGACTGGGGTCATCGGCGCTCCCCGGGGATGATCTGCGCTGGGATCAACACACTAGAACACGTTCCACCAGCGCAGCGAGTGAGCGATCCGCTCCTTCCACCGCCCCTGCCCCCGTCGGCGCGATGGGTCGTCTTCGCGGTGGGGGTGCGCGCTCGTGTCCGCACTCGTGGCGGGCCCGGCGAGATGGGTTCTACGACGGCGGTGTTCGACCGGTCGCAGCGACTGATCTGCGCAGCAGGCCGAGCGACGGGAAGCCGAGGAGCAGTGTCTGGGCGCCCCAGCGCAGTGTGGCCGCGTGCCGGCCGTCGCGCTCGGCTATTCGCACAGCGGCGGAACCTTCCAAGATGTGCGTTGCGACCGCCGCGCCGAACAAGGCACGCAGCGCAGCTTGCGGGATCACCCCGGTGACGCTCTCGCTCCACATCCTCCACGTGCGGCCGTGAAACGCGATGAATCCGAGCAACGTCATTCCCGACAGGATCGAGACCCACCAGCCGAGTGCGGGCCTCTCGACGCGCGCCGACGCGTCGTGTCCGAGCGGCGTGGCCGGAACGATGGCGACGAGCGGCAGCTCGCGCCGTGCCTGCGACTGGTAGTCGGCGTACCAGGGGGCGGTCTCGATCAGGCGGTCCCAGAGGGCGCTCCGACAGGCGCCCGAGACGGCTGTTGCCTCGGCGGCGCTGACGTTGGGTCCGACCTGCACCGTAACCCCGGCGTCGGCCTCGATGTTCAGGTACCAGTTCGGGTGTGACCCGCGACCGGAGTTGGATCCGACGACCACCATGGCTTCCCCGTCGGGGAAGTAGGGCAACGGCGTCGTGCGCAGCTTGCCGGAGCGGCGCCCGGTGGTGGTCAGCAGCAGGATCGGCTTGCCGCGCCCCCGGCCGAAGATCCGACCGCCGGTGCGCCGGTAGACGTCGCGGTGCAGGGCGACGACTCGGCGAAGCATCCGGTCTCCGGGCGTCCAGTGGTCTGTCCAAGGCATGGCTCTCTCCAGCGGCGCTTCGGAGATCGATCCCGCTCGACCGCCGCTGCCCGAGACTGTGGCTACTGATGACAAC
>Ga0172375_10013521_pt1 | contig 10113 bp, 10 predicted proteins | sample LakKiv1m_FD_114537 | JGI IMG/M metagenome (GOLD analysis project Ga0172375, IMG submission 114537) | Freshwater microbial communities from Kabuno Bay, South-Kivu, Congo - kab_092012_11.1m | ecosystem: Environmental > Aquatic > Freshwater > Lake | place: Democratic Republic of the Congo...
GGTCCGATAATATTTATTTCCTGAAAGTGGGTCATACGCAGCCGTCTTCGTGGAATCGCGGGAAAACGACTCAGCGGATGATCCGCTATCCCTATACTGGGACGGGATATTTTTTTGTCAGGTTGCAGTAAAAATTGTGATCTGGACGTCGAACCTTTTATTCTGCTATCTCTGGGTCTCTTTTTCATACGGCTGGCACTTGCTTTCTTAATTTTCAAAGAAATCCCGAGGAATCCTCTCCTTGGGAATCCCGAGGTGCTTTGCATAATCCAGAACGATTCGGTCGATCTCTTCCTCTACCTTCGAACTAACTGTCTTTGGCGTTTCCCGGGACAGGATATCCTGTACGATCCCATGGGCGCGTTCGGTGCAGTCTTTACTCCCACGAGCGATCCAATCGTCCAGATGACTCCGATCTACGATGTCGGATACGTTGAACTGTTCTTGCTTGAAATGCTTGATCGTATGAAGTATTTGAATAAAACCTTGGGTATGACCCACCTCTTCCCACACGGTAGTCGAGAAATCGGAAGGGGCGTGCTCGATGCCGCGCACAAGACGTTCAGCCATGCCGCAGATCTCATTGGCGATGACGATATTCTCCGGGCTTAACGCTGTCTCGAAGTTCATCATCCCAACGGCAAACAGATTCGCCCCGGACAGGGCACCGATCAAAATCCCCATGGCTGCTTCGAAACCTGCTTGCGCATCGATGCACTTGGCATCGGTGAGTCCGAGGTAAAGATGTGTTGGGATCTTAAGGTATTTCCCGACTTGGGCAACAGCTGAGTTAAACATGTGTGTCTCGATAGCACCCATAGGCGTGGTTCCCTTGCGGATGTCGAAGATGATCGGGGAACTGCCGTATAGACCGGGTGCACCGGGCCGGACGAGCTGCGAAAGGACAATGCTGCTCATCGATTCCGCAGCATGCTGAATCACAGCGCCGATGAGAGTGACCGGTGCCGCCGCTCCAGAAATGGGCATGGAGCCGCGGCTCAGAGGGATCTTCGATGCAGCGCATTCTATTAAAACTTCCGTGATAAAATCATTCCACATGAAGGGGGGATCGCAATTGACGGAGACAAATCCGATGGGTTTCTTGGCGCATGTATCCTCTCCACCCGATACAGCGAAAAGCAGGTCCTTCATTACGGAAATTGAATCCTTGGTAGTAAAGACGCTCGTTTTAATTGGCTTGTTGGTGTGTTTCAGATGAACGGCCAGGCGATAGATATCCGTGAAATTTTCCGGAACGTCATTACAGATAAATGCAGATTGAAGTTTGATAAAAGGCAGGTGCGATACAACCTTGAGGAATTGTTTCAGGTCGGATGTCATTGCCTCCCGAAAAACACGTTTCTTATAGTCGTAGACGCTGATGGCAGTCGTGCCCGGATACGGATGAAAATGGTTGCTTTCGAGCAGCGCCTGCGGTTCCCCTTGGAGGTTGTGAAGGGTGAAAGTACGGGGGGTTTCCCGGATTGCCCATTCAACGAGGGATCGGGGGATTTTAACGATCCGGGTTTCGTGATTGACTTCACATCCGCCTTCCTCGAAGATCTTTAGGGCTCGGTCATTGTACACCTTGAAGCCGGGTTTTTGCAGAAGAGCATATGCGGTTTCAAGGATCTTCTCGATGGTAGCCGCGTCGATAATGCGGAACAATGGTTCCTGGGGATATTGCATACATGTTCTCCTTTCTTCTGATTTTCTTACCTGCTCTTCTATAGGAGCGATTTTGCAACGGCCACGGCGCGGTTCGCATCTCCGGCATAGCCATCCGCTCCTATTTCTTTTGCCCAACGTTCGGAGACGGGTGATCCACCGACCATCACGCGAACACTTTCCCGAAGGCCGGCTTCGACCAAGGATTCGATGACATTACGCTGTTCTAGCATGGTGGTGGTAAGTAGGGAAGACAACCCGAGAATCTGCGGTTGGTGGGTACGCACGGCTGCGATGAATGCATCCGTGGAGACATCAACTCCGATATCGATCACTTTGAATCCCGAGACCGAAAACATAATGGAAACAATATTTTTTCCGAGATCGTGAAGATCGCCGTGGACCGTTCCGATTACGACGGTTCCGATGGTTTTTGTTTCCGCACCCGCAGCAAGATGGGGCTTCAGGATGTCCATCGCATCTGCAAACATTTTGGCACCGAACATAATCTGAGGAAGAAAGACTTCTTGGCGTTCGAATAATTCTCCCAAGTTGTCGATACCTCTCTTGAGACCATCATCCAGGATGACCTGCGCATTAACGCCGTCGGCAAGACCCTGAAGCACAGCATTCCTTACCATTTCTGGCTCTGATTCGACGATACCGGACACAATGTTATCGAATAATTGCTGTTTTGTATGTTCCGCCATAAAAACCTCCATAAGGATGAAAATGGGGATGTCCGAGCGGCATGAGGACTTGCCGCTCGGACGTGAAATGTTCACTTGGGCAGAAGTGCTGCCGGGATGCTCAACCCCTTTTCCTTGTAATATTTGACGGCCCCTGGATGAAGGGGAATAGGCATGGCTACGAAGGCTGTCTTGAGACTGATGTCTCCTCCACGAATATGGGCCGCCTTAAGCATGGCCGTATTCTCAAAGATATTTTTTGTCAGTTGGTATGCAAGATCATCACTCATGGCGGTCGTTACGACAAGCAGGCCAGGAGAAGCAACGCAACGGGCGTCCTTGTCGAATCCGCGGTATGTCCCTGCGGGAACGATATACTCCGCATAGAACGGCCAATCCTTGAGGATCTTCGCCATAGCTGCGTTATCTACGGGGATGATCTTGATTTTGTTCAGAGCGGAAAGATCCATCAGTGATCCCGTAGGGAGACCTGACCAGAAAAAACCCGCATCATTGTTGCGATCCGCCAGGGCGTTGGCGGCATCACCCATGTTGAGGTAATCGGGCTTGATATCATCAAATGTCAGGCCCACTGTCCTCAGCATGAGGCGTGCGGCCAACATGGTGCCGCTACCGGCTGCGCCCACGGCTACCTTCTTGCCCTTAAGGTCCGTTAACTTCTCGATCGGTGAGTTCGCAAGGGTTACCACCTGAATGACCTCTTGGTATAGACTCGTGAGACCCCGAAGGGACTGGTATTTTTCCTTTCCTTCGTCTTTGAATTGCTCCATTCCCTTGACTGCATAGAAGGTCATATCAGATGCGGCGAAGGCAATGTTCACCTTATCGGCAGTCAATAGACGGAGGTTTCCGATTGAGCCAGGTGTTGATTCAACAGCCAGTTCGTACCCAGGCATCTTGTCCTTGACGATCCTGGACAGCCCTCCACCGATTGCAAAATAGGCGCCCGTGGTTGTTCCAGTCGCCACGGAGAGGAACTTCTTCTGGGCAAAGGCGTTGCCTCCCCCGGCAAGGATTATTATTGTAACAAAAATAGTTCCCAGGATCCATGTGAACAAAATGCTACTTTTTTTCTGCTTTTTCATGACATACCTCCTTCTTTGTTTAGTTTTTCATAGTGGCAGCAGCGTTAGATAACGTGACTACCGCCCTGTCAGGGATTGCTGCTTCCCCTGCGCTTTTTCACGTACTGGACTGTGAATATACCAACAAAGAGCAAGATGCCGACCAAATCCGTCATCACGTGAGGATCGCAAAGTGCAATGGCTGCGATAAAAAGAATGATCCTTTCTAGTCTGTTGCAATGAATGAGAAAATACCCTGTGACCGCAGAACTCAGGGCAATTATTCCGAAAATCGCGGTCACCACAGGTTGCACCGTATCCCAGAAACCTGCGAGGAACAATAGGCCTGGGGCATAGACAAACATAAACGGGATCAAAAATCCCGCAATGGCGAGCTTGGCACCATAAATGGCTGAACGCATTCCGGGACTCCCGGCAATGGCCGCTGTTGTGTATGCCGTAAGAGCTACTGGAGGCGTCACTTCAGTAAGAAGTCCGTAATACAGGATGAACATATGGGCCGTTATAACGGGCAATCCCAACTGGATGAGCGCCGGTGTAGCGATCGGTGCGAGAACAATGTAGTTGGCCGTTGTGGGAAGCCCCATTCCAAGGATAAGACAGGAAATGCAGACCATTATGCAGGTCAAAAAGAGATCTCCCTTGGTAATATCAATAATAATTAGTGACATCTTCATGCCGAGACCGGTCAACGTGACGACCCCGCCGATCACGCCGCAGATAGTGACGGCAGCCGATACGGCGATGGCATTTCGTGCGGCGTTGATGAGAGCTGTGACGATTTTTCGACCTGTGATACGGGTATCCTTGGAAATGGCGCTCGAAAGGCAAAGAAGAATCGTTGCAAAAAAGGCGGCTTTCAAGGGCGTGATTCCGTAAACCAGGAGACCAATAATTGCGAGAACGGGAATAATCAGCGGGATCGATGCTTTGATAGCATCGCTGAATCTTGGGAGATCTTCTTTGGGAATGGGTTTGAGTCCAAGCCGTTCGGCTTCCTGGTGGACCATCATATACAGAGAAAAATAATAAAGTATGGAAGGGATGGTAGCCGCAAGGATGATCTTCAGATAAGAAATCCCCGTTAACTCGACCATGATGAAGGCCGCCGCTCCCATAATGGGCGGCATGAGCTGCCCTCCAGTTGATGTTGCCGCCTCAACGCCAGCGGCGAATGCAGGCCGATAACCGACGCTCTTCATGAGAGGGATGGTAAAGGTTCCGGTCGTTACGGCATTGGCCAGGGCGCTTCCCGAAATCGTTCCCATTAAAGCACTTGCGATAACTGCCGTTTTAGCCGGACCGCCTTTCAGGAAACCAGTAATTGAATAGGCGAGGTTTAAGAAGAGTTTTGCACCACCTGTTATTTCAAGAAAGGACCCAAAGAGGAGAAAGGCATATACATATGTGGTCATAACTCCGAGAGGAACACCAAAGATTCCTTCTACACCGAGATACATCTGTTCAATTATCCGATCGAGGAGGTAACCGCGATGTTGGAGTATGCCTGGCATGTACTGCCCGGCAAAGGCATAAATAAGAAAGATTCCCGCCGCAATGACAAGAGGCCAGCCGACGGTGCGCCGAGTTGCCTCAAAAACTAGAACAATCAGTACGGCGCCCAAGATGATGTCATTAGGATTGCTGATGCCGAGGTTCTCTGCAATTCGGTGATAATGGAGTATTATGTTGACGCAGGTAATTAAGGCGAGAGCTACAAGAATCCCATCCCTCGTCATAACAAAGAAAGAACGTTTTTCGCCTTTCCACATAGGATAGAGAAAGAAGGTCAGGATCAGCGTAAAGACGAGGGTGGTTGCTCTTTGCGGCATGGCAGAAAGCAGCCCGAATCCCGAAGTATAGAACTGAAAAATAGACCAGGCAGCGCATACAACGGCGATGAAGATCCCCATAAGGCCGGTGTATGTCCATACTTTTGAACTGAGTTCGGATTCTTGTGCGGGTACTCCTTGATGCTCACTCATGGTGTTTCCCCTTCGTCCGTTACTCTGAAGCGATTTTTTCTGAAATAGTGACTGAATACTAATAGAAAGTCTTTCACTCCATACGATATTGATCAGCTCTTCATAACTTGATTGCTCTGAATGTTTTGTTTCTGCCTGAAGGTGAGTCTATTTTTTATGCTTTGGTTCATAGAAAGGAAGTCGGCGCATGGGACTGATGAGATCCTTCTTTTCCTTCCAGAGCTCTTCGTGGTTTCTCAGTTCGGCCATTGTTTCTTCCGGATTATTCATGCTAACAGCGGTTACCAGAGCACTGGCCACGCTGACGGCCGCCGTATAGGATTCGATGAAGGAATCTAATTGGCAATGAACTGGAAGTACCCATTGGGCATAGCGGGCGAGTGGCGACAGCGCCGAATCCGTGATGGCCCCGGTTTTTGCGCCCTTTTTTTGCGCATATTCTAACAATTCCACCGTTAATCGATAGTAACGAGGAATGCTGATGGCAACAGCGAGATCTTCTTTCCCAATCGAATAAATCCTGTTCCAGATATCGCCTAAACCGGGTGTAATGAGAACCACATTACGATTCAGAAACTGGAGATAAATACATAGAATCAGAGCTGGGGCGTGAGCACCCCGCATCCCGATGAAGTAGACGCAGCGCGCCGCCAGTATGGAATCAACAGCTTCTTGTAGTGCCGTAAAAGGCATCTCCTGGAGGGTTCGGGTGAGATTCGTTATGTCCTGCCGAATGCTCTTCGTGAAAATATCCGCCACGGAAGAACCGTGAGAAATGGACTTTTCTAGGCGTATGACCGTGGATAGGCGGTTCTTCAGGCTTCCCCGGAGGTATCGCTGCATACCTGGATATCCCTTGAAACCGAAGGTCTGGGCAAGACGGATGATTGTTGTTTCACTCACGCCCACATTGCGGGCGAGTTTGAAGCAGGTCATGAAAATGACTTCATCGTAATGGTCCATGATGTACTTAACGATCCGTTCCTGGGCTCCGGTAAGGTGGAGTTTCTTTTTCATGATGAGGGCATGAAGGGACATGTATTAAATCCTGCATTTTATTTTATTGATGGACATATTACTCCATTTGGAACTAAGGAGTCAAGAAAAATTTTAAAAAATGTCGCGAGCAGATGATATATCCGGTTATGTAGCACATAATCTGTACAGTTTAAGATTGTCACCGATGGAGGTGACAGATGCGACGGATAGAGGTGTTACAGGGGATCCGGAAGATGCGATTTGAAGAGATTTATAGGCGATGGGACAAAGGTCGGTTGACGCAGGAAGAGGCGGCAGAGCTGCTGGGTGTATGTGATCGGACGTTGCTGTCTGGAGAAACGCCGCTCCCGGCGCAAGGCCATCGGATCCGATTCCCCTTGCACGTTTCATGGACCTCCTCTGAACATTTTGTTCAATACGGGAGTGGGTCCATCCGGGAATGGCGGGAACAGTGATCGGTAATATGCAATCATTTCTGATAGTTTGCAAATATTTATCCGGAAAGGACAGGATGGCATGAAACTTTCATAAAGGAAATGCAAAGCGCGAAGGAGGGGCCGGACCTCCGGCGGCGAACATTCCGTGACCACTCTATCCATAGAATAGAAATCAAGGATGGGAGAAAAAGAGATGAAAAAGATCATGCAGACCCTGCTATTGACAACCTTTGTGATCCTGGCGACGGCCTCTTTCAGCTATGCGGAATACGCGGCGGCGGGCGGCGGGAACTTTCCATATTTCCACCTCGGCTGTCTCATCGTGGGCGGTCTGATCATCCTCAGCCTGAAAAACCGTTATCCAAGACTCTACCTCAGCGAGGCGATCGGTTCGTTCGCCCTCTATACCGTTCTCGTGGCCCTCTTCACCTCCCCGGTGGTTGACGCCCTCAAGACCATGGTCGGTTGAGGTATCTCCTTCCCGGTCGCAAGGCCGGGGAGGCCCCCGTCTATTCCTCCTGAAAGAACTTTTCGAAGAAATTCTGCCGCTTTTTCGGAATGAAAACCGAGCCGTCGTAGTCCACGATCAGCTTCCCGTCGAGATGGTCCATCTCGTGCTGAACGACGCGGGCGGCAAATTCGAGGTAGCGCTTGCTCACCTTTTTCCCCTCCAGATCGTAGGCCCGGACCTTGATCTCCGGATACCGGCTGATCTCCACCCGGATGTCCGGGCAGGAGAGGCACCCCTCCTCCGCGACGACCGGCTCCCCCCGCTTCTGTGTGATGCGGGGGTTGATGAGAATCTCGTAGTCCTCTTTCCTCGTGACGGGGTCCTTGTCGTCGAAGTTCCGGCTGCGGAAGGCGATGATCCTCCGGCCGATGCCGATCTGCGGTGCGGCGAGCCCCACCGCATCCTCCCGTTCCAGAAAGGCGCCGCGGAGCGCGCGGATCGCCTTTGTCGTTTCCGCATCAAAGGGAACCGGCGTTTCGCCGCACGGCGTTCGCAGGATGCGGGTCTCCTCCTCGTTAAGCTGCTCCTCGTTCCAGAGGGTCAGTACCTTGTGTCGGGACATCTCTTCCCCTTGATTTGCAGATGGGGATCCCCCGTCGATCTCCGCCGGCTCCCGCCTTGGGATACGCCCGAGTCTTTCACGGATCCATCCCCTGAGTACAACTGCTACCGGAGCTTGTCAAATAAAAAATGGCTGCGCCCCCGGGATTCACGGCGCTGCCGGAACGCAGTCTCAAGCCTCCCGGATTTCGATTTTCCTCGGCTCAACCAATACGGCTGCCTGCATAAGGTTTCCCTCCGCCTCTTTTGAAGATCGAACGTTCGACACCCATACACTTTTTTCAAAATATTTTAGAGACGTATATCCAAAAAAATGGCTTGACAAGATCGTTTCGGGATGTCTATCCTGCGCCTAAAATATCTTTTGAATATATTTCAAATATCTTTTAAACGATCCGGACGGTGGGGGGAAATAAGATGCCCAACAGCGCGAAGAGCAAAAAGATGATCGTTTACGACAACCTGAAACGGAGGATTATCACCAACGCCCTGAAACCGGGCGATCCCCTGAATGAGGGAATCCTCTCGAAAGAATTGAAGATCAGCAAGACACCCGTTCGCGAGGCCCTGCAGCAGCTCGAAAAAAAGGGGCTGGTGGAGAACATCCCCGGGAAAGGGGCCTTCGTTTCGAGATTCTCCTTCCAGGACATTCGGGAACTCTTCGAGATCCGGGAAATCCTGGAATCTGAGGTGATCAAACGCGTGGCTTCCAGATGGGATCTGAATCTTGCGGAGGCCCAGGCCATCCGGGATAAATTTGCCGCCTCCGACGCGAACGGCGGAAGAACCGGCAAGAGTTATTTCAGTGCGGGCGATCAGATTCACAGCTTTATTTTTGCGGCCTACGGCAACCGGAAACTAATCCGGGAATATCAGGGCTTGCAGGAGCAGATCGTCCGGATCACCCTCCATTTTTTCAACCAGAACCGCCAGGAACGGGCGGCAAAATCCTTCAAGGAACACCTGGAAATCATCGATGCGTTGATCGCCCGCGACCCCGTGCGGGCGGAGAAGGCGATCCGAACCCATCTCCTGAATTCGCTGGAATACCTGAAAAGCGTTATCTGATTGATTCGAAAGGAGAAGATCATGGTTCATGTGATCAACAAAATTGAGAGACCGGCAAAGGAGATCATCGACCGGTTCCGGGGCATCGGGACGGCGACCGTCCATGAAGCCTCCGGCAGGAAGGGATACGTTGACTGCGCCATCAAACCCATTGCAAAGGGCGTCCGCATCTGCGGCCCAGCCTTTACCGTCCAATGCCACCCCAAAGACAACTTGATGCTCCACAAGGCCCTGGAACGGGCGCAGCCTGGGGACATCCTGGTTGCGACGGTGGGGGGATATTACGAGGCGGGCTACTGGGGAGGCCTGATGGCGACATCCGCCGTGGGAAGAAAACTTGGCGGGCTGGCGATCGACGGCTGCGTGCGGGACTCGGAGGAGATGATCCGCATGGGATTCCCGATCTTCTGCCGGGGATGCTGCATCCGCGGGACGGCGAAATCGACGCTGGGGCTGATCAACCACCCGACGCTCTTCGGCGGGGCCATGGTGAATCCCGGCGACCTCATCCTCGGCGATGACGACGGCATGGTCATCGTGGAGCGCGCGGAATGCGAAGAGGTCCTGGCAAAATCGCTCGCGCGGGTTGAAGCGGAAGAGAAGAAGGCGGTTCATCTCAGGGCGGGGGTGTCCAGCGTGGAGTTCAACAAGCTGGGCAAGGTCTTTGAATTCCTGGGATTGAAAGAGGAATAAGGCGATGAAAGTGCAGGCGGACCGACTGAAGGAGATCGCAATCCGGATCCTGAAGGGGCTCCATGCCGCCGAGGATGAGGCCGCCGTTGCGGCCGAGGCCCTCATCAAAGCGGAGCTGAGGGGGATCGATACCCACGGCGTCCATCTTCTGACGCTGCTGCCCGAGCGGGTGGCTGCCGGCATGATCGAGATTCCGACGGAGCTAACCGTGGTGCGAGAGAGCGGCGCAACGGCGCTTCTCGACGGCGGAAACGGTCTCGGCCCGGCGGCCGCCCACCGGGCGATGGGGATCAGCATCCGCAAGGCGAAGGACTTCGGTATTGGTTGCTGCCTGGTGCGAAACACCAACAACATCGGTATCCTCTCCTTTTACACCCTCACGGCGGCGCAGGAGAA
>Ga0172375_10013523_pt1 | contig 10112 bp, 11 predicted proteins | sample LakKiv1m_FD_114537 | JGI IMG/M metagenome (GOLD analysis project Ga0172375, IMG submission 114537) | Freshwater microbial communities from Kabuno Bay, South-Kivu, Congo - kab_092012_11.1m | ecosystem: Environmental > Aquatic > Freshwater > Lake | place: Democratic Republic of the Congo...
GGAGGGGATTATGGCGGCCATAAAAATATTACCTGACATTTATTCCGTTGGCGCGGTGGATTGGAACGTGCGTAATTTCCACGGCCATACTTATACCACGAAAAGAGGCTCCAGCTACAATGCCTATCTTATTATCGATGAAAAGATCGCTCTTATCGATACCGTTTACACTCCCTTTTCCCAGGAGCTGATCGACAATATCAAACAGGTTATTTCTCCCGAAAAGATAGACTATATTATTGTCAATCATGTTGAGGTCGACCACTCAGGCGCCCTTCCTGCCCTTATGCAATTATGCCCCAAAGCCAAGATCTTCGGTACTGCCAAATGCAAGGAAGGCCTTTATAAGCATTATTACGGAAACTGGGATTTCCAGGTTGTAAAAACGGCGGATAAATTGAAATTAGGCAGACGCACCCTTACCTTTATCGAAGCACCGATGATCCACTGGCCGGACAGCATGTTCACATATTGCCGGGAGGACTCCCTGCTTATGCCTAATGACGCCTTTGGCCAGCATTTTGCTACCAGTGAAAGGTTTGATGACGAGGTTGACCGATGCGCGCTGGCAGAGGAGGCAGAGAGTTATTATGCCAATATCCTCTGGCCGCTTAGCCCGGTGATCTCAAAAAAGATCGAAGAGCTGCAGAAGATGGATATACCGATCAAAATGATCGCGCCCAGCCACGGGGTTATCTGGCGAAGGGACCCGGCTGAAATAATTAATTCCTATATCTCCTGGGCCAAAGGGGAAACCGCGATAAAGGTGGTCATGGTTTATGAAACTATGTGGGGGGCCACTGCCAAGATGGCCGAGCAGATCGCCGAAGGCATCTCCTCTAACCAGATAGATGTCAAGCTCTATAATATAGCCGAGAGTGACCGTACCGAAGTGATCACCCAGATGCTTACAGCCAGGGGTTTTCTTTTCGGCTCCTCTACCCATGATAATGATATGCTGCCCAATATCGCCGCCTTCCTTGAGATCGTCAAGGGCCTCAAACCCAAAGGCAGAAAAGTGAGCTTTTTTGGCTCTCACGGCTGGGCAGGAGGAGCGCTTAAAGAAATGGAGGATATGCTTATAGACAGCAGGCTGGATATTGCGGTCCCCCCGCTTTCCGTCAAGTATGTCCCCAGCAAAGCCGAATTAGCAGAGTGCTTTGAATTCGGGAACAAATTCGCCAGGCTTTTAAAATGAAAGATATCCCTGCGCAAATAGCGGATTTCCTGCAACTCCAAGGATTCGTGATAATTTCTTCCATAGACGAACAAGGTTTCCCGCATAATTCCTGTAAAGGCATAGTTAAGATCGATAGGCATACGGGTGAGATCTATTTGATGGATGTCTATCACGGCCTGACCTGCCGGAACATAAAACGCCAACCCAAGATAAGTATCTCGGCGGTTGATGAGCATAAATTCATGGGGTATTGCCTGAAAGGCAAAGCCAGGATCATGCCTGACGATAATATCAGCCATGATATCATTAAGTCCTGGGAGGATAATATCACCTCGCGCCTGGCTAAAAGGCTTCTTAAAAATCTGGCGGAGGAGAAGTCCCGTTCTCATCATCCTGAGGCCAGTCTGCCTGCGCCCAAGCATCTAATTTTGGTTACGGTGGAGGAGATCGTTGATCTTGCGCCAAATCATTCCAGAAAGGAAGGTTCTCATGGCAAAAACAGTTAAGGTTTACAGCACCCCGACCTGCCCCTGGTGTATCCGGGCCAAGCAATTCTTAAAAGAAAACAATGTCGTTTTTCAGGATGTGGATGTGTCCAGCGATAAACAGGCGGCGGATGAAATGATGCAGAAGACCGGGCAGATGGGCGTGCCGGTCATAGATATTGAAGGCCAGATCATCGTAGGATTCGATAAAGAAAGAATAAAACAAGCGTTAGGGATATAAATTCGCCTCGGCAGACCCGCGAATATATATAACGCAATATGCCAATTTATGATCTGATCATTATCGGGGCAGGGCCGGCAGGGATCACTGCCAGCGTCTACGCCGCCAGGAAGAAGCTGAACTTCCTGGTGATCACCCTGGATATCGGCGGACAGGCTGCCTGGAGCGGGGATATCGAGAATTACACGGGGTATCAGTTTATCACCGGTCCGGAGCTGGCAGCAAAATTTGAAGAGCATATGCGCAAATACGGAATTGCCTTGAAAGAAAATGAAGGGGCCACTGCTCTTGAAAAATTGGGAGAAATCATCTCGGTAAAAACCAATAAAGGGGAATATCAGGCCAGGAGCGTTATCATTGCCTCTGGGAAAAAATCAAGGGAACTGGGGGTGCCGGGGGAAAAAGAATTCAAGAACCGCGGCCTGACCTATTGCGCCACCTGCGACGGCCCGCTCTTCGCGGACAAGGAGGTCGCTGTGATCGGCGGAGGTAATTCGGCGCTGGACGCGGCTTTACAGCTGATCAAGATCGCCAAACGCGTTTATATCATCAATAACACCGGCCAATTAACCGGGGATGAGATCATGCGCCAGAAGGTTGAGGCAGCAGGCAATGTCACTATTTTGAATAATTCCCAGGTTACAGCCGTCACAGGCGATAAATTTGTCAGCGCTATAAAAATAAAGGATAATGCCGGCGTAAAAGAGCTGGCAGTGCAGGGAGTATTCGTGGAGATCGGGCTTATCCCCAACGTCATTTTCGCTGAACAGGTAGAGAAGAATGAAAGAGGGGAGATAAAGATCGATCCCGCAAACCAGACCAATATACCGGGTATTTTTGCCGCCGGTGATGTTACGGATGTGCAGGAGAAACAGATCATTATTGCCGCCGGAGAAGGCTCGAAAGCTGCTTTAAGCGCTTTCCGCTATCTGGCGCATAAGAAATTTTGAAGATCCCGAGCCTAAGCACTCGAAAATTCCTGCGGAATTTTCTTCGTAGGCTCGGGATTAATTCGGCCAGATAACTTACGTTCACTATCGTTCCGTAAGTTATGGCCTTATTAAAAAAGGAGAGTAAAAATGAGAGAGAGGATTGAAAAAGCACTGGATAAGGTCAGGCCCATGTTGGCAGCTGACGGCGGGAACGTGGAATTGGTGGATGTTACGCCTGATGGGGTGGTCAAGCTGAAATTAAAAGGAAGTTGCGGGTGCTGCCCGATGAGCTCGATGACCTTAAAAATGGGGATAGAAAAGATAATAAAACAGGAGGTCCCGGAGGTAAAAGAGGTCATCGCGTTATAAGAGGCGTATCTGATGACAGTTCAGAAGAAACTCGCTTCTCTCAAGGCGATAATTTCCGGATACGGCTCCTGCCTTGTGGCTTTTTCCGGAGGCCTTGACAGTACGTTTTTGCTAAAGGTCTGCTCGATGGTCTTGCCGAAGGATAAACTCCTGGCAGTAACCGCGTTTTCGGCAACTTATCCTGGATCAGAGTTGCTCAAGACCAAGATATTGGCCGAAGAGATGGGTGTCAGGCACAAGGTGCTTAAGACCGCGGAGTTGAATAATAAAAGATTTGTTTCCAATTCCGTTAAGCGCTGCTATTTTTGCAAAAAAGAACTTTTTACAAGATTAATTTCTATCGCCGGGCGCAATAAACTTAACTTTGTTTTGGATGCCGGAAATATTTCAGACAAAAAGGATTACCGGCCGGGGAATATCGCTAAGAAAGAGCTTAAAATAAAATCCCCGCTTTCTGAGGCCGGTTTCAACAAGGAAGATATCCGTAAGGCAAGCAGGAATCTTGGCTTACGCACTTGGAATAAACCGAGTTTAGCCTGTCTTGCTTCGCGCATACCTTACGGCACTAAGATAACCGCCCGTCTGCTTAAGCGCATTGAGCAAGCAGAGGAATCTCTGGCAGGCCTTGGTTTCAGGCAGGTCCGCCTGCGCCATTATAACGGGCTTTGCCGTATTGAAGTGGATAAAGGCGATATAGGCCGCCTGTTAAACAGGCGGGAAGCAATAGTCGAAAAACTCAAAAGTTTAGGTTATAATTATGTTACTGTGGATCTGGAAGGATACCGGACCGGCAGTTTAAATGAGGTAATTGACAAATGAAAAAAGTATACCTGGATTACGCGGCAACTACTCCGACTGACCCGGAAGTAGTAGCTGCAATGGAGCCGTATTTTTTTGAGAAGTTCGGCAATGCCTCAAGCCTTCATGCCCACGGCCAGGAGGCCAAAAAGGCGCTGGAGGACAGCCGGGAGGTGTTGGCGGAGTTCATCAATGCCAGGCCCGAGGAGATCGTCTTTACCTCCGGCGGCACTGAATCGGATAATACCGCCCTTTTTGGGGTTGCCTACGCTTTAGAGAAAAAGGGTAACCATATTATTACCTCCTCTATCGAGCATCACGCCATAACCGAACCAGCCAAATTCCTGGAGAAAAAGGGGTTTAAGGTAACTTATCTTCCTGTGGACAAGGATGGCCTGGTTTCTCCCGATGAATTAAAGAAGGCCATCACCGACAAAACTATCCTTGTCAGCATTATGCATGCCAATAATGAGATCGGCACAATTCAGCCGATCGCTCAACTTGCCAAGATCGCCAAAGAAAAAGGAATATATTTTCATTCCGACACAGTGCAGACAGTCGGGCATATTCCCGTGGATGTGCAGCAGCTTAACCTGGACCTTCTCTCGCTTTCAGCCCATAAGTTTTACGGTCCCAAAGGCGTGGGAGCTTTATATATCAGGAAAGGCACGCGCCTGGAAACATTCCTGCGCGGCGGGGACCAGGAGAGAGGCAGGCGCGCCTCTACGCACAATGTCTCCGGCATAGTCGGCCTGGCTAAGGCGGTAGAGCTGTGCCGCAAGAATATGGAAAGCGAAGCTAAATTCCAGATCTCCCTGCGTGACAGGATGATCAAAGAGATCCCCGCCAGGATTCCCGAGGTCAAGCTTAACGGCCACCCGGTACAACGCCTGCCGAACAATGTAAATTTTTCTATCAAGTATATTGAAGGGGAATCGATGCTGTTAAGCCTGGATATGCTGGGGATCGCCTGCTCTACGGGTTCAGCCTGCACCTCAAGCTCTTTAGAGCCATCGCATGTCTTGCTGGCTATCGGATTAGACCACGCAACCGCCCACGGCTCTTTAAGAATAACCATTGGGCGCTGGACTACGCAGGCGGATATTGATTATCTTTTGGAAAAGCTTCCCCCGGTAGTGCAGAAGCTGCGAGCGATGTCCCCGCTTTATGAGAAAAAATGAAAGAAAAGATACTGGAGTATCTGAATAAGGGGCATGATTATCTCTCCGGCGACCAGATAAGTTCACATCTGGGAATTAGCCGCCAGGCCCTCTGGAAACACATTCAGGATCTAAAGGACTCGGGCTATGATATCGTAGCTGTACCGCATTTAGGCTATCGCCTGGAGTCAAAGCCGGACCGGCTTTTTGCTTTTGAGGTTGCCCGCGGGCTTAATACCAAATTTATCGCTAAGAAAATACATTACTTTGATTATTTAGCTTCAACCATGGACCTGGCTATGCAGCTGGGCATGCGGGGAGCAGCTAGCGGAACCCTTGTCCTGGCTGAATCGCAGACCAAAGGCCGGGGCAGGTTAGGCAGGATCTGGTTCTCCCCAAAATACAAGGGAATTTATCTTTCCCTGATCTTAAGGCCGGAGATCTTGCCTCAAGCTTCCCCGATCTTGACCCTTTTAAGCGCGGTGAGCATCTGCGAGGCAATAAAAAATGTTACTGCCTTAGAACCGCAGATAAAATGGCCTAATGACGTGCTTATCCATAATAAAAAAGTTTCCGGGATCCTGACTGAAATGAACGCCGAGGCGGATAAGGTAAATTTTGTGGCCATCGGTATCGGACTGAATGTCAATAATGATAAAAAATCATTAATTGCCCAGAGTACCTCTTTAAAGGAGCAAACAGGAGCGCAGGTTGCCAGAATTCTGCTTCTGCAGGAGCTTTTGCGCAGGATAGAAAATAATTACTTTCTCCTGGAGGATAAGGGGGCCAGGGCCATAATTGAGAGATGGCGCTCTCTCTCCCTTACACTGGGCAGGCACGTTAAGGTCTATTACCAGCATAAACATATTGAGGGCGCGGCCGTCAATATTGACGAAGACGGCACCCTGCTTATCCGCAAGCCTTCCGGGCTTATCCAGAAGGTTTCAAGCGGGGATGTAGTGCACTGCCGCCAATAGTAAACCATATATAAAGTATTGGTTGACAATTAAACCGGCTGCTTTATAATTATCTCATGTTCAATATAAAGCCAGGCGGTTTTTTTATCGCCCTCCTTCTTTTATCGCCCCGCTTATCCTTTTCTTATGAAGAGAACCCCCGGGAATTAGAAACTGTAGTCGTCACCAAGCAAAAACAATTCCTTCTAAATGCCTATTCCACCTCATCCAGCCGGAGCGAAAGCTTTAATTATCAATCTGCCGTTGAAGAACTCACCGGCCTGCCTGTTGACCTGCAGAGCCGACTTTTACAAAGCGGCATCCAGACGGATTTTTCCCTGCGGGGATCCTCCTTCCAGCAGGTCCTCATCCTGCTTAATGGACAAAGGATAAATGACCCGCAGACCGGCCATCATAATTCCGACATCCCTTTTACCAAGGAGGATATAAAGAGGATAGAGGTGATCCCCGGGGCGGGATCCTCTTTATTCGGGCCGGATGCCATTGGAGGAGCAATAAATTTTGTCTTAAGGCCGCCTGAAGATAGAAAATTATCTTGGGAGTTTGGCGCGGGAAATAACCGCAACGGGTACGGCTTATTCAGCTTCAGCGATAAGTTCAAGGACCTGGGACTTAGGTTCTCCATTGAAGATGCACAGTCGAAAGGATTCCGGTATGATACGGATTATAAGAAATTTACCAGCTCTTTAGGCGCATATTTGCAGCTGCCTGATGGCGTATGGGAGAATAACTTTGGCTATCAGGAGAAGGCGTTCGGCGCCTATGACTTTTATACCCCGGGACTGGGTTTTCCTTCCAGGGAATGGACAAGCACCTATCTGTTCAACAGCGGCCTTAGCTTGAACGGAGGCGGATTATTGATCAAGCCCAATTTCCTATGGCGCAGGCATTATGACAAATTTGTCCTGGATAAAACCCAGGTGCGTTCAACCTCCGCTAATAACCACCGCACGGATATGTTCACCCCCTCACTTTACCTGCAGAAAGATGCCGGCCGGCTAGGCAAGGTCGGGTTGGGACTGGAATGGGGTGATGAGCGGATCGTTTCTACTAACCTGGGCAACCATACCCGTGACCATAAAAGCGTGTTCCTGGATGATAGCCTGGTTTTCGGCCAAAAATGGGACCTGGGGTTTTCTTTCCGCTGGGATGATTTTTCGGACTTTCATGAAGTATACACCGGATCAGCCAGCGCCAAATTCAAGCTCACCGATAAGGCGGCATTTAATTTCGGTGTCTCAAGGAGTATGCGCATACCTTCATTTACCGAGCTTTTTTACAGCGACCCGACTACGATAGGCAACCCTGACCTGGCTGCTGAAAAGGCCTGGAACTATCAGGCGGGCTTTGAATACAAGGAGCAGGATTTCTCATCGGGCCTGGTCTTTTTCTTGCGTAGGGAAAGGAATATGATCGACTGGGTCAAATCCGACCCCAGCCAAAAATGGCAGGCAAGGAATTTTACCCATGATGATGTATTCGGCGTTGAGTGCTCCTTAAACAGGAGGATCAACAGTTTGTTGAGTATTGATGCCAACTACGCGTATACGGACAAAAAAATAGATACGCAGGGATTTCTGTATAAATACGGCCCGAATTATGCCAAACATTTAATAAATACCATTTTTAAGATCTATCTTCCCTTTGGCAGGCAGGAGATAGGTTTCCAGTATAAAAAAAGGCCGGGCAGGCGGGGATGGCTATTGATGAACGCCGGGTTAAACTATGATCTGAACAAGAACTCTAAGATATTCCTGAATTCAACCAATATTTTGAATGTGGAATATCAGGATATTGCCGGCATCCCCCAGCCAGGCAGGTATATTGAAGCAGGTTTAAGGCTTGAGTGGTGATAAATATCTGCTATAATCAAAATATGTTCATACATGTAGTTTTATTTGAGATTAAGCCCCGGGAAGTAGCCAAATACCGCAAAGATAGCTTGATGTGGGCGGCACATGCCAAAAAATCCGCCGGCTTTACGGCCTACCACACCATGAAGCGTTATGGTTTTAAAAGCCAGTATGCCTCCGTATATCAATGGGATAGGAAAGCCAACCATGACCGCTTTATGCGCAAATACCACGATTGGCTGGTTGCCAAATCCAAGGCCAGGGTGAATGTCCTGGGGTACTATAACCTTAAGGCGATAGATAAGCTTAGTAGCCAAGAGGGATAGAGGCACTTTGTATTAAAATAATTGTTAGATTTATCCTCTTTTTACGTCAATTATAGTAGAAGGAGGATTTTTTTATGCCCGGATGGGAAAATTAAGCCATTCAGGCAGTCAGCCGACTAGCATATACATTCAATAAAGTGTTATTTATCTTGACTTTACATCATAGATAATGTATATTTAATTAGGCCGAAAAGCCGGTATGAGAAAGAAGGCTATATACTACGAGGATCAAAGAAACAGGCGGCCGTAGAGGTGGTCTTTATGAAAAAGAAAGTAATAATTCCTAAGACAGTAAGCCAACATATTGAAGAAGAGTTCAGAAAGAGCCCTGAATTTAGAAAGGCCTATGACGAAGAAATGGCAAGGCTGCAGATAGGCTATAAGATCGCGCAATTAAGGCAGATGAGGCATTTAAGCCAGGCAGAATTAGCGAGGAAAGTTAATACTACCCAACAGACCATTTCGCGGCTGGAGGATTTAAGAAATGCCCGCATTAATGTTAAAACCCTCGCGCGGCTTGCAGCTGCCTTAAAGGCGAGGTTAAGCATAGACTTTATCCCCCGCGAACTGGGCGTATAATTATTCTTCCCCATCACTCCCGCTAAAACTCAATCAAACTAGGCAAGAATGTAACCTATGTACCCGGTCTAAAATGTAACCTATGATTCGCTTGCACAATTTCAATTGACAAAAAATTGGGGGGGGGGGTAAACTATACACATGCATAATGAATCCCCAATCCCCCTACCAAAATTTCAGTCAAGATCGTTTACCTTGATTGAGCTTATTGTCGTCATAATCATAGTAGGCATACTTGCGGCGGTGGGTCTTAGTCAGTATTCCGTTGTCGTTGAGAAATCACGTCTTGCTGAAGCCAGGGTACGTGTAAGTACTATAAGCAAACTTGCCTATGAGCATTACTTAGAGAATGGAACATTTGTCGGTATTACTAATGAGGGTATGGGCATAGCTGATTTTTCTTGCCATGCTACCGACTTCTACAGATATGACGCGGATGAAACATATGCTAACCAGATGTTTATTTATGCATATCGCTGCACAAGCGGAGGGAAACCTCCTCAGGGGCCAGATTACGGACTTATCTGGAGAGTGGGTTCAGACGGTTCTTTAAGCCAGTATCAATTTAAGACCTCTACTTCTAGTTGGTCCGCGCCATACGCAAACTGGGGAGGTTGTTGTAGATAGATTTCTGTGTAGAAAATGGGGTCGGAATTATTTTAGTTTTGCCCTCTTTCTAGTGTTAGTAGAAAGAGGATTTTTTTGTTGTTTTTGCCGAAGGGTATTGTTAAGCGTGCAATTAGAAATTTTTCGGCACTGCTAAATAAGATATGTGCGCAAGGCTTTGCGGCGAGTGCAGGCAATTCAAGATACGTAAGGAACCTGTGCTGCCGAAAGCGAGCCGTAAACCGCAGCGCACGGCGAAAAATTTCGCACGCGTACAATACCCTGAGTGCAGAAACAATAAATTTACTCTAAATTTACTCTAAATTTTTTATTGACAAACGGCGGAAATAGTGTATATTTATCAATGTAGTCAGCGAGGGAGTAGAGGTCTTTAGCCGTAAGGAGAGAGAATAACACACCTTACGGTTTTTTTGTTGACCGGCTCTTGAGTTAACTATAATTTTGTGGAAAGGAGGAAGCAGAGAAAATGGCAAAAGGTAAAGTAAAGTGGTTTTCCAATCAAAAGGGTTATGGATTTATTACTCCTGAGAACGGCGCTGATGTATTCGTGCATCACACCGCTATCCAGGGTGATGGCTATAAGAC
>Ga0172375_10013525_pt1 | contig 10110 bp, 6 predicted proteins | sample LakKiv1m_FD_114537 | JGI IMG/M metagenome (GOLD analysis project Ga0172375, IMG submission 114537) | Freshwater microbial communities from Kabuno Bay, South-Kivu, Congo - kab_092012_11.1m | ecosystem: Environmental > Aquatic > Freshwater > Lake | place: Democratic Republic of the Congo...
ATCTAAATCTTAGAAGTTAAGAGATTTTCAACAGAGCCCTGCCAAAGAAATAGCTAATAAAATTAAAAGAACGGTAGCCACTACGGAAGACATCGCTTTTTTGGAATAAGGAATCATAATTCCCCCACAATCGGTGGTTCATCCGGTAAATCTAACTCCTCAATCGGCTCATCTGGTTCAACCTCTTCTTTAGTTAAACACCTTCCCAAACTACATCCATATTCACAAACCTGATTAAAAGTTTTGAGTTCTGGTTTCATATTCCAAAAATCCCATCTCCAAACATAACCACAATAATTTTCAACAAGAATTGTTTCATCTAAGCACATATCATAACTAAAATTACCATCACTCGAAACAAACGCACTAACGAAAGTAGAATTATCACCATATTCAATATCCCAATCAATACACTCCATAGAAAAGTTTTTAGTATTAAAATCATAAACAAGTCCGCCAATCAAAGAATTATTATATTTCTGGGTAATGATTGTTTTATTCTCTGAATAATTAAAATAATCCACCACTTCAATTAACTCATCACCAAAGAAACTGAATTGAGTTTTATTAACTATTTTATCCTCAAATATATTAAAAACCTCATAAGAGTAATCACCAAAAACAGATATATTATTAGAAGAGAAAATAAAACTCGCATTATCCAAAAGCAAATCATTTGAAAAATAATTATTTACGGAAAAAAGTTTTTCATTTACATAACTAAAATTTGTTTTGAAAGAATAATTTCCAATTCCACTCATCGAATAAACCTCAGATAATGTAACATTATCATCTAAATAGAAATAAAATAAACTAGTATTATCAAAAAAATCAATCAATCCAACTCTCGAAGAATCTGGATAATAAATAATACTATTATTTAGACTAATAGACAAATTCGTTACAACTAAATCTCCATACAATTTATTCTGAAAGCAAGGTGATTCTGAGTAATAAACTCCTCCCGCAACGAGATAAGCTATTTTTCCAGACTCCAAATCAACTCCATTAAAAAATTGGTTTTGCGAACACTCAGCAGATACAAAAGAAAATAAAATTACAACTAATAAAAACATGCAAAAATTATTTATGGTTTTAGAAATCATAAACCGTTTTATCCAGTAATTCACAAAATTTAATTAGTTTATTCTGTTCAAGTTTGTTTGCAAACGGAATTCCGTTTTCCATTTTTGGTTTTATTAGTTTTAACGCGTCGGACAATTTGGGTGTATAGAAAGGATTTGGGACATAGGTAAGACCATAGTCTTCTTGACCACCTATAAAAGGAACTAATACAATTAAATTTGGTTCAATATATGGCCTTAACCAAAAACCTAAACGATTTCCATTTCCATTTTGCTCACCCTTGTAACCGAAAACAACATCTTCTGCAATTTCAAATATATAACTCCTAGAAAGAGTAGCCATCATAGCATGACTCATGCTATATATATATCCGTCATAATAAACTTTCTTTACAACACATTCTCCTCCATTATTTTCACATCCAGGTTTGCCTAAGGGAGAAGCATATGCATGAGGAGTACCTCCGCCATAAACCCCCATTTCTCTATATCCTGTTAATTGAAGTGGTGAAAAAGAACCATTATTTAATAGATTTTTATAGTGCACATTATCTGCAGAGTGAAATTCTGGATACCTTAGTATAAAATTTTCAATTATATCAAAGAGGTAATTATTTTGATCACCCCTCCAACCTGCCATCTTGGAAGCTTCTGGCCAACCCATTTTAACAGAATCTTGATTAACAGAGGTAATAGTTTTAGCATAAAATGTAAGAGCAATGGCACTAGCTAAATCTCGTGATGAAATTTGGTTGCTTGTTTTTTGAAAATAATCCTCTTCAATTTTATGTACTAACTCTATGAATCCGTCAAAATCTAAATATTCAGATGTCTGTATTCCATAGGTCTCTTTTCTTGCTTCCATAGACCCCTTAACACTTGTGATGCCATCATCTGTTAATGGAGGAGAAATAATATAAAAATTATTACAAGATAAACTGGAAATGTAATTAGGATATTGGTGTGCTATCATCCAGTTATTAAAAGTATTACCTGTCATCCATCCAACCCCTCTTAACCAATATCCAGTCTTGCTCCCAGACTCACACTTTCCAATATACTTCTCATCTTCAATGCCACTACATGTAGAAATTTTATTTCTGCATTTTGCACACATATTATAATCAGATAAACCATCTCCATTAGTATCTAAAGAACAATTTATCTTTTCAAATTCTTGACAGCTGGGACCTTCATCACCCCCTGGAGAATTCCCATATAACTGCCCCCAAACATCATCAAACGGCCAATCATCTTCTCCTTCAACGTCAACATTAAAATCCGAACACTTTCCTAAAGACTTCGCCTGTGCAAAACTCATATATCCATCTCCATCAATATCTACAATATTTTCAGAAAAATAAATTCCCTTTATATTATCTGAATCTGCACCATCAAACTCAACACCGCAAACCATCGCTGGACTAGTAATATTAATAGCATCGGAAAAAGTATAATTACCATACACATTATAAAAACCTTCATTGTTGATTCTATCTAGAGCCCCCCAGCCAGAACTATCAATAAATATTTTTTCACTTCCATTAATTTCATACAATGAGAAATTAGCATGCACATCTACATTAGGTAAATTGTTTATTTCTACAGAGCAAATAATATTCTTTAAATTAGAATTACTTCCTTCACTAAAATTATATCTTATTTCGACAGGAGTACATTCACGCATGTATAGAGTTGGATAGTTACCCTCCGTTAAATTCCAAATAGAAGTATTCCACCCGGCATCGGTAAATGTCGAAGGAGTTTTCATTTGTTCGGTTGTAAGACCCGAATAATTTGAGAGAGCTAAACTATAATTAATAACGTTAGAAATTAGACCACAAGTCATATTTGAAATAAATTTAAAGTATTCGTCTGCATTAAAATATAAACCAGGTTCCTTCCACGAGTACCCACCAATACCACATGAAAAGAGTCTATCAAATGAAGGATTTAAATTTTTAAAATAACCAGACCCATAAGAATTTATTAAGCACGGACTGGAATCACATTTCCCGATAATAGAACCCACAAGTGATTCGTTAGAATTAAAATTAAAAAAGTTCATATGAGAATAAGAATTATGTATCTCTCCGTTAAAAAGTATTCCCCCGATACCACCCACACCTGGAGATGAAACACCATAAGCTTTGCCAAGATCCCCTGATATGTTACCCTCAGAATAAGAATTTGTTATTATGGGAGTATAGTCCAGCCCCGATATTGAACTTGCAATTCCACTACCAGCCCGACTAGTATTAATATTTCCACGAAAGTAAGAATTAGTAATTAACCCTCTCGTCTGATAACCAACAACACCGCCCACATAAGTACCCTTCAGAGTACCTTCTACAGATGAACATGAAATAATACTATCTGTAAACGTGTATCCAAAACCGCCCGCATTACGATAAGAAATATCAACTTCAGATAGGTGTGTATTCTCAATTCTACTACCGACAGCACCTGCAAATAAACCACCAGAAAACATAGGATTAGGAAAAGGATTATTAAACAGCCAAGAAAACATATATAAATTTCTAATATAATGATTATTCCCATTAAAATCCCCTGTAAAAGTATCATCAGGACTACAACCTTCCCAACCATCCAAAATGCAGTCTCCTATGGGAATAAACCCCTTATAATAAGAAACCCACCTACTACCATTTTTCCAAAACCTACTATAATGTCCCCAATTAAAACTTGCGCAAGCATTATAATCCAAAGAAAGAGGCGCATTATTACTCGAACGAACACAGCCCTCATATTCACAAAAATTCTTATCATTATACCCATAATCTTCACAAAACTCATCCAAATTCCAAGTCCTCGTCATAGAACAATCAATATCATTCATTAGCTCATAATTCGCAGTCAAATCGTTTTTCATGCTTTGAAGTTCGTAACAATCATGAATTTCTAAATAGTCATTTCCATCGGTATCAAATAATACATTAGCAGAAACATTTGTACTAAACAAAATTCCAACTAATAAAATCACCAAAACAAACAAACCACTTTTCTGCATAGAAAAAATAAACAAGGATAGTATTTAAACATTTATAAAATCAAAAATTTAAGACCTCATCTATCTCTTTCCAATTCAAAAATCTAAATTTACCATCATTTATAGACTTAGATTCTCCGTTATAAACAACAAACCCTAATTCACCCATATTTTTTAAAGAATTCCAGTATTTTATGCCCTTCAAATATTCAGAAGAAAAGCTAGTTCCGCTTTTAATTTCTATAGGCACCTTTCTAGACCCTTTCTGAATTATTAGGTCCACCTCATTTCCATTACTATCACGATAAAAAAATAAGTTTGCATTAATACCTTTGTTTAACAAATATTTCCAAACCTCTATAACACACATATTTTCAAACAAACTTCCACGAATATAATGCTTACTTAACTCATCTTTCGAACTTATACCTAACAAAAAACAAGCAAGACCCGTATCAGTAAAATAAATCTTTGCAGTTTTTATAAGTCTTTTTCCAAGATTCTCATAATAAGGTTGAAGTCTAAAAATTAAATAACTCGACTCCAGGATTGAAATCCAGTTTTCAATAGTATTTTTTGAAACCCCTGTATCATTTGCTAAAGATTCATAATTAACTAATTGCCCAATTCTTCCAGCAAGCAACCCAACAAATTTCCTAAAAAGACCTAAATCATGAATATTCTTTATATTTCTTAAATCTCTTTCCAAATACGTTTGAATATAATTATCATAATACTTCTCAGAAGACATTTTACTATCATAAATAGAGGGATAAAATCCTGTAAAGAGCTGAGTATCAAGATCTTTCCTCAATAGCTTTGCTTTTTTTAATTCTAAAATTGATAAAGGTAATAATTTCAAATATCCTGCTCTTCCTGCAAGAGTTTGACTTATTTTTTCAGAAAGAAGAAGATTCTGAGAACCAGAGATAATAAAGTCTCCTTTAACTTTCCTTTCATCAACAATAGCCTGTATCATATGCATTAGTTCTGGAACTCGCTGAATCTCATCAATAATAACCTTACTTTTATTTTTAATAAATCCAACCTTATCATTTTCTACCTCGTTCAGAGTCTCTAAATTCTCCAAATTAAAATATACATAATCCTTAAAGATATTCTTTAGAATAGTAGTTTTTCCTGCTTGCCTCGGACCAGTCAAAGCTAAAACACGAAACTGTTTTGCAACAGACTTTAATTCCTTCTCAATACTTCTAGGGATCATAAAAAACACAAGAAAGAAGTGTTTATAAATCTATGTAATTAGTCAGTATAAGTGACGATTTACATAAAAGAGAAATCCGCCTAGACTACTAAAAGAACAATAATGTATTTTTTAGTTTACAAACAAAATAAAATCATAAAATTATCCCAACATCAAATTTCTAAATGTTTCCTAACACAGGAGGTTCATCAGGTAAATCAAATTCTTCAATATCTCTCTCAATTTCTTCAGCAGTCAAACACCTTCCCATATTACAACCAAATTCACAAACCTGATTAAATGTTTTCGGCACAGCTCTTTTAACCCAAAAATCTATACCTTGAAAGAGACCTTCGCCACAATAATTTTCGACTAAAGTTTGATTATCTAAACAATAATCATATAATCTTTCTGTTAAACCGAAATCCACTGCACCATAAACAAAGACAGAATCCTCATCAAAATCAGAATCCGTACACATTCTTTCTAACCAATCTGATTTATCAGTACCCTTATACTCGTTTGATAATTCAGACCAAATATTTTCAGGTTTTATTAACTCAGAATATTCTTCAAGAGAAATAATAGAATCAGGATCTCCGGCACTAGCATAATAGAGGGTATAACTCTCTACCGGATCTGATAGAGTAAAGCCAGTAAAAAAATTCTTAATAACCGAACCTGTAAGAATATCAGAAGATTGATCAAATTTTAGTCTTTCATATACCACACGATCTAACAAATCATAGCCCAAATTGCTCTCATGGTTTCCAAAATCAGATAAGTAGTTAGTTTGATTTATTAAACCCTCGGAATTATATTGAAAGTGAATATTTATCTCAGACTCAGAATCATTATATATAAATTTAGCTTGATCTAAACGAGAAAAATCTTCAGAATAATTGTAATGAAAATTATCCTCTTGGATAAGATATCCTTCATCATTATAATCATAAAGAGGAGTATAATCTTCACTCCATGTATTACCCGAATAAGATTCTACCTCGCTATCTGTCAAATTAACTGTCAAATTAACCTCATAATTATTTATTCTTTTGCCTATAAGCTGATGATACTCACAAGATTCTTGAGAGTCTTCCGCCCCCTCGCTATAATCATAACAAGGATATTCTATATCTTGATAAGAATAATCGACAATAACACCAGTAGTGCCATCTACCATCTTAATAAGATTATCGTTTGAGTCATATTCATAATTGACCTCTGAGATTTCTTGATACTCATTTCCCCCTACTTTTACAATTGTCTGCTCAGATACCAGCCTATCTTGATCATCATATCCATAAGTTGTTTTGCTATTTAAATTTGTAATCACAATCAAATTTCCACGAGAGTCATAATCATAATGAGTAGTAAATTTCTTTCCATCTACAATAACAGATTCTGATTTTAAATTACCATCCCCATAATATTTAAATTCTATTACATCAGGACTTCTAAAAATTTTTAATAATGGCATATCACTACGAGTATAATCATAGAAATAACGCCTATCTCTATTTGGATAAGAGTCATAATATTCTCCAATCAAATTCCCATACTTATCAAATTCATACCTCTCTAAATTGTTCCCCACATAAACATTCTGAACGTTAGAAGTATTGCCATAATAAGCATATTCTATATCTTGAGAGTTATCTGTATAATCGATCATTATTGTTCTGTTCAAGTCATCATAAATAATATTAGGCTCTTCAGCCAAAACAAATGAAAAGAAAAATCCAACTAATAAGAGTCCAAAAACAAATAAGTTCTTTTTTTGCATAAATAATCTATATACTCTGGGTTTTTAAAAGTTAGTATATGAGAAACTTAATATTTTATTTCTTATTTTTCAGTCCCTCAAGTAATTTTAAAACATCTCTTTTAACGCCCGAAAAATCTGGAATTTCGCCAAAAATAAATGGATTTAACTCGTTTTTCCAAATCCTTTCTTTCTTATCAAGAGACTTTTTAAATTCTGAAAAACTAAAACTTTTATTGTAATATTTTAATTTCTCATTAATTAAATCTATATCTATCTCGACATCTTTTTTTAATAAAAAATGTAAATCATATAAATCCCTTGCCTTATTTCTAGTAATTAATGCCCGAACCTTTTCCGCCAAAATCTCTCTTTCTTCCATAACAATTACATTAAATCCCAAAAAATCCCGATAATTTGTTTTCAGTTCTTTAGCACCATATGAAAAAACCACTTCTCGTTTACTAATCTCAACGCTCACAAAACATCTCTCAATTTCCTTACTAAAAAGCGGACCCTCAACGCCAACTTTAAAAGAAACAGAATTTTCGAACTCTTCTATTTTTCCCATTTTAAAATTAATTCCAAGATTTTCCAAATCCTTTTTTAGATTAAAAATTACTTTCTCAACATCAAATTCCCCAATTTCTGTAAAATCTAAATCTTCTGAAAATCTATTTAAACCATAAAAAAAAGACAAACACGTTCCTCCTTTAAACACAAGCGAATTACCAATCGTAGAATATATAGAATTAAGGATGATAGTTTGTATATAATGTTTTTCTTGCTGATATGGTTTAAGATGACTAATCCTAGTTAATTCAATCAGCTCTTCTTTAGTTATCATCTAAACATACAACCCCCACTCTTTAATAAACTTTTTATTTTTAGATTTATTAATAAAATAAATTGTTTTCGTTAGGGGCTTTAAATTGTGTTTTATTTTCAATAAATCTAAAAAATATCCAACTTTACGAACCAAGTGCTCTTTATTTATTTTCTTAAGATATTCTTCTAATTTTAAAATATCTGATTTGACCAAAATATCTTTAATTAATTCCACATCAAGTTTATTATTTAATAATAGATAATCTATTAGCGTCTTTTCAATATCTGAAATAAAAATAAAACTATCCTCTTTTTTTATTTTTTTATATCCAAATAATAATTTTGGATTCAATTTAAAAAAAACAATCTCTGTTCCAAAAATTTTTAACTTCTTTTTTTGTCTTGGATAAACCACATAAATTTTATCAACCACCTGCGAAAGAATATTGTTTAAATATAAAGATGTAGATAGCCCCAAGTAAGACGGAAAATATAACTGAGACGCAACAACAAAAACATCATCACTAATAGAATAACTATTTTTTTTAATTTTAAATAAAAGATTTTTTTTACACATCCTATTAACATAAACGGTCATAATTTTTTTAGACTGACCAGTTATCTTTGACAAATCGTTCAAACTAAACACGACTCTTTCTTGTTTTTCTAGCACTTTTCTCAACGAATGAATATCCATAAAAATCAAAGAAAAACATAGTTTATAAATCTTTATATTTCGTATACTTTAGAATAACAATATTGTTAGTAATACATATACAATATATAAGAAAAGCGAGTATTAAAAAATTGTTAAAATCTCGATTCTCTCAGCTTATCATACTTTTCACGAGCATCTTCAGCTAACTCCGGAATTTGAGAAGACATTAAACAAGATTGCCTACAATTGTCATAAGCCACTTCTTGTTCAGCATGTATACGATGAAAATATTTTTTGACAAGAACATTGAATTTGGCATTTAATTCTCATTTTCCAGCAACCATTTCCAAACAGGTTTAATTAATATCTTTTTACCGTCCATATTTAATTCTCTTTCTTCATCCATTGTTAAAATCAATCCCTCTTTTAATTTGAATTTGTTCATTGCTTCAATTAACCCATTAATTTCTCTTTCTTTTGTATCTGTACTATCTAGCTTCAAACACACCTGAACGACCTCAATTATTTTCAAACCTTCTTTTATAATAAAATCGCATTCCTTTTTTTCAAGATGATAATAAACATCCATCCCTATTCTTTTAAGCTCAATAAAAACAAGGTTCTCTAATCTCCTACCTGAATTTTCTGAAAAATTAAATGCAATTGTTTTTAGAAAGCTATTATCCATAGAATAAAACTTCGAAGAAGAAACTCTTTGTTTTTTTATCGAATAATCAAACTTACAAATTGTATCAGACAAAAAAGACCTCCTTAGATATTCAATATAATTATTTATCATACTTAAACTTTTTATTCCCGAAATTTGCTTTAGTGCAGAATACGAATAAGTCTTACTAATATTAGAAAATAAATATAAAACCAAATCATTGAACTCTTTTATCTTTTTTATATTATATCTTTTTATAATATCCCTATTTAAAACGTCTTCAAAATATTGTTTTGACAACATAATATCATCATTAATCAACACCAAAGGAAATCCTCCCTTCTCAAAATATTCATTAAAAGCATTGTAAATCAACCTTCTATCCTCTGCTGTTTTATAATCTTTTTTAATCTTTTTTAACAAAAGAAATTCCCTAAACGAAAAAGGAAATAATTTTATTACTTTATTTCTGCCAGTTAAATATGTTGAAATCTCAGAACTCAAAAGGCTTGAGTTTGATCCAGTAACAAAAACCTTAACTTTTTTTGTATATAAATTATTCACCCACTTTTCCCATAATTTAATATTCTGAATTTCATCTAAAAAATAAACAATTTTTACACTCACCCCATGAATTTCTGCAACCACATCCTCTATGTCTTGAAAATTTTCTATTGCAAAATCCGAAAATCTAATATCATCAAAGTTAATATAAATACATTTTTCTTTCATTCTTTTTGAAATAATCTTTAATAAAGAACTCTTTCCACATCTTCTAACTCCAGATATTACCACAATTTCATTTCCCTTAAGATAACTATCTAAAGAAATTTCTCTCTCAATTAATTCAGAAGTATTTTCAAAGATTTTCTGTTGATCAAAAATAACTTCTC
>Ga0172375_10013527_pt1 | contig 10110 bp, 6 predicted proteins | sample LakKiv1m_FD_114537 | JGI IMG/M metagenome (GOLD analysis project Ga0172375, IMG submission 114537) | Freshwater microbial communities from Kabuno Bay, South-Kivu, Congo - kab_092012_11.1m | ecosystem: Environmental > Aquatic > Freshwater > Lake | place: Democratic Republic of the Congo...
AGGCCGTGAAGGCCACGATCTCACCCTTGTAGAAGATGGGGCTCATGACGCACACGTCATTGAGATGCCCGGCCAGAGCCCAGGGATCGTTGGTGATGAATATGTCCCCGGGCTTGTAGCTGTCCTTGGGAAGCTTGTTCACGAGGTTCTTGATCCCGAGAGCCATAGCCCCGGACTGTCCGGGCGTGGCAAAAGAACCCTGCGCCAGTTCCCGGCCGTGCCCATCCGTGAACATGCAGGTATAGTCGTGAGCGTCCCTCAAAAGGCTCGAAAAGGCGGTCCTCGCCACCGTGGTGTCCGCTTCGTCCACCACGGAAATGAGTCTCCGCCAAAGGATTTCAAGAGTGATCGGGTCGAACTTGCGTGCCATAACTTGCTCCTTGCTCTATTTTCACCACCCGCTCCCCTTTCGGGTCGCTAGAGACGCAGAGGACACGGAGTCATTTTTCATCGAGAATCGGGAGATACCGATTCTCGATGATATGTCCGCGCTTCTCATTTTCTCGGTAGCCAGGGGCCGTCATGAACAGGGCTCCTGAATTCCACTCCTTGTTATCGTTTACTCTTTACCGCCTTGGATTTCCTGGCTTTGGGCTTTCCGCTTTTGACTTTAGCCTTGGCTTTCACCGTCTTTGCCTTCGGCTTTGCAGCCTTTGCCTTAGCCGCAAGGGCCTGAAACTTTTTCTTGGCCGGTTTGACCTTGGTCTTCACCTCTCTGACCTTAGCCTTTGCGCCTTTCGCCTTTGTCCTTTCTCCTTTCACCTTGCGCCTTGAGCCTTGCTCCGCGAAATCCACCCACAGGAATCCGTAGTCATCCACCGAGACCCTTGCATCCTCTCCCACGATCAATGTGGACTCCTTCTCTTCGATGATGGCAGGACCCTTGAACTTCGCGTTGGGAAAGAGTTTGTATCGGTCATACACGGTGTAGGGAATAAAATCCTTTGCAATCCCTGAATAGGCGGGCCGCTGACCTTTGACCGCCGACTTAAGCGACACGCCCTTTTTGTCGAGCTTCGAGAAGTTGAAAAATCTTTCCGGAAGGCTGGCCCTCACCTTGAAGTTGATGAACTCCACGGCCGAGTCCGGATAGGTTCTGCCGTAGAGCTTCTCATAGATCTCATCGAACTTTTTCCGGATGGCTTCTTTCTTTAGCTTGGTGAAGTCTCTTTCCTTGACGGGCACGTTCGTTTCGGATCCCTGCCCCACAAACCGCATGTCCAGGGATCTTTCAAAACGGACCGCTTCGTCCTTGCCGGATTTCTTGAGAGTTTTCTCTCCGTCCGCTTCCAGTTCCTGGAAGATCTTTTCAATGGCTGCAAAATTCGCATCTGCCAGGGACACCTTGTGGCTTCTCACCAGGTCAAACGCTCTGGGCGCAGTGAAGAACCCGAGAGCCGATCCGACTCCCGCATTGGGGGGAACGAGCAGCCTGGGCGCTCCCAGCTTTTTGGCCAGGCCGTACGCATGCACCGGTCCTGCACCTCCGAAAGCGGCGACCGTTACGATCTTGGGATTGCCGCCCTTTTCGGCAATGTGCGTTTTTGCGGCAGCCGCCATGGTCTCGTTGATGAGATCGTGAATTCCCCAGATCGCCTGGACAAAGGTGACTCCCAGGGGCTTTGCGATCTTTTCCATCACGCCCTGCTTTGCCGCCTCCTTGTCGAGCTTCATCTCGCCGCCCAGGAAGTAGTTTTCGTCGAGATATCCCAGTAAAAGATCCGCGTCGGTCACGCACGGATCTTGTCCGCCTCTCGCGTAGCAGATCGGTCCAGGGTCTGCGCTCGAGCTTTCCGGACCCACCTGGAGCGTTCCCAGTTTGCTCACCTTGGCGATGCTCCCCCCGCCCGCTCCGATCTCCATCAGGTCCACCACGGGCACCTGGATGGTCAGGCCGCTTCCCTTCATGAAACGTTGGACCCGTCCCACCTCAAAGGTGGGCACAACGCCCGCCACTCCCCTCTGGATCAGGCAGGACTTGGCCGTGGTGCCGCCCATGTCAAAACAGAAGATGTCCGGAAGGTTGAACATCTTGCCGTAGTACTGTCCGGCGATCACGGCAGCGGTCGGCCCGGACTCGATGATTCGAACCGGAAACTGGGCTGCCGTATCCACGGAAGTGATGCCGCCGCTGGAGAGCATGATGAACAGCTTGCCCTTGCAGCCGATGGATTCCAGCCTGCCCGAGAGCCTGGCCAGGTAGCTTCCGGTCAGCGGCTTGACATACGCGTTGGTGACCGTTGTACTTGTTCGCTCATACTCCCGGATCTGCGGAAGCACGTGATAGGAGATGGAAATGGAAACGTGGGGCGCCTCCTTCTCAATGATCCCCTTGATCATCAGCTCGTGGGTCGGGTTTTCGAAGGAGTTGAGGAGGCACACGGCGATGGAATCCACCCCCATGGTCACAAGGGCCCGCACCACCTGCTTCGCGTCCTCCGGATCCAGGGGCTTGAGGATCGTTCCGTCACTCCGCACCCTTTCGTCCACTTCGAGCCGGTATTGCCGGGGCACCAGAGGTTTCGGGTATTCCGAGAAGATGTCATAGGGCGCATAGCGGATCTCCCGGCCGAGCTCCAGCACATCCCTGAAGCCCTTGGTGGTGATGAGTCCGGTCCTGGCGCCCTTTCTCTCGATAATGGAGTTGATGACCAGGGTCGTGCCATGGATCACTTCGTCCAGCTTCTCCACAAACCCGGGGACCTTGGCCTCCAGTTCACGGATGCCCTGCTCCACCGCATCCGACGGGTCCCTGGGGGTGGTGAGGCACTTGTTGATCTTCAACTCACCGGTTTGGTCGTTGAGCAACACAAAGTCGGTAAAGGTTCCGCCGATGTCACAACCAAGTCTGTAAAATTTTTCCGCCATGTTGGCTCCAGTTTCCTTCCTTGCTTTTAGTCGTCCATCGTCAGTTGTCCGTGGTCCGTTGCTTGTCTAGATGGGTTTCGCCCTGCTCAGCCCATCTAGGGTCTTGCCGCTCAATGGGCTATGGCCTCTCCCTCCCTGGGAAGGGCGCCCTGCCGCGCCCGCATTCAGCTTTGTCTTCAACTACGGACGACGGACAACGGACTATTGACCTTTCTTTTCTTTTATCGCTTTGAGCACTCGCTCCGGGGTCATGGGCAGTTCCGTGATCCTGACACCGATCGCATCATAGATGGCATTCGCAATGGCAGGGGCCGAAGGCACCAGGCCCGGCTCTCCGATCCCCTTGGCTCCGAAAGGACCGGCCTCGTCATTGGTCTCGACAATGACCGGCTCAATGGGAATCACGTCCTTGGCCGTTAGCATCTTGTAGTCCCTGAAGTTGGGGTTCATGACCTCGCCCTTTTCCAGGATCAGACGCTCGGTCAGCGCGTAGCCGACCCCCATGGCGGTTCCGCCGTAAACCTGTCCTTCCAGGAGCATGGGATTGATGGCCCGGCCCACGTCATGGGCCGCCACGTACTTGAGGATCTTCACTTTGCCCGTTTCTTTGTCCACCTGGACTTCCACGCCGTGAGCCCCGTACGAGTAGGCCTTGGAGAGGTTCCCCTTGAATTCCTTGTCCAGGTTTTCATTGTCCGGATCATAGAAGGCTTCGGCCATGATCATGGTCCCGTCCTTCTCGTAATGGGCGCCTCGCAGGATCTTGGAGAGGGCGATCTTCTTTTCAGGTTCCTTGATGGAGTAAACCATCCTCTCTTTGATCACCAGGTTCTTGGGGTCGGAATCCAGCTTGATCTCGTGCTTGTTGCCCTGCTTGTCTTTCCAGCGATCCACAAATCCTGCGGCGATATTGAGGATCCTCTCCTTGACCCTCCTGGCGGCCATGACCGCCGAGTTCCCTGCCACGAACGTGGTCCGGCTGGCGTGAGCGCCCACGTCCCAGGGAGAAACGTCCGTGTCCCTGTCCAGGATGTTCACGTCTTGAGGAAGAACGCCTATCTCCTCGGCAACCATCTGGGCGATGACCGTGTCCGCACCCTGGCCCATGTCCGTAGATCCGGTGAACACGTCCACCGAGCCGAAGTCATCCACCTTCACAATGGTGCCGCAGCCGTCGGATTTGTACACCCTTGCTCCGCCGCCCACGTGGATGAGAGAGGCCATGCCGATGCCCCGGCCTTCGACCCTCGGCCCTCTTTTCTTGTTCTCCCAGTCAAGACGCTTGGACACTTCCTGGATGCACTCCTGGAGCCCGCACGTGGTGATCTTGAAACGCTGCGGAGTGACTTCGCCCGGCTCATTGGCATTGCGCATCCTGAATTCCAGGGGGTCGATGCCCGCAGCTATGGCCAGTTGCTCTAGGTTGGATTCAATGGCGAACGTGGCCTGAGGGTTCCCGTAGCCCCTCATGGCCTGGGACCACGTGTTGTTGGTGTAAACGCACTTGGCCTCGTAGCGAACATTGGGGACCTTGTAGAGCGACGAGATGGGCATCATCATCACCGACGGGGTCGTCGCGCCCCAGGAGGTGTAGGCGCCGTTGTCCAGGATCATGGAGATGTCCCTGAAGGTGAGCTTCCCCTCCTTGTCACACCCCTGGGCAATCCGGACAATCGCAGGCTGCCTTGCGGAAGTGAAACGGAACTCCTCCTCCCGGGACTTCTGGATCTTCACCGGCTTTCGAGTCACGTAGGCCAGCAGGATCGCGATGTACTCAAACCCGTAGGTGTCCAGCTTACTGCCGAACCCGCCGCCGATGGTGGGCTTGATGATCCGGACCTTGGCATCGGATAGCCCCATCACCTTCAAGGCGTCCTTGTAATCCCTCTGGGCAAGGGAAGGAATCTGGGTATTCCGATAGGTGGTGAGGTTGTTCCGGAGGTCAAAATCCGCAATGATCCCTTCTGTCCCCAGGCAGCAGTGGGTCACCCAGGTCACTTCGAACCGGTCCTCCGCCACAAAAGCCGAGGCTTTCCTGGCTTCCTCCACGTCGCCTGCCACCAGCCTCCAGGGGATCTTGAGAATATTGCTCTTGTTTTCTTCGTGAATGAGCGGCGCATCCGGCTTCATGGCCTCCATCGGATCAAAAACGCCCGGCAGAGCCTCATACTCCACTTCGATGAGATGGAGCGCTTCTTCCGCGATATTGGGATCTGTGGCCGCCACAGCCGCAAGCTCATCCCGGTAGGACCTCACTTTCCCGGACTTGAGCACAGGCTGGTCCTTGATGAATCCGTAGCGGATTTGTGGAACGTCTTCCGCCGTGATCACCGCCCGTACCCCTAGAAGCTTCTTGGCCTTCGAGGTGTCGATGCGAACGATTCTGGCGTGAGGATATTTGCTCCGGAGGATCTTGCCGTAAAGCATGCCAGGCACTTTCAGGTCCTGGATGTAGGCGGCCCTGCCGGTCACTTTGTCAACGGCATCTCTCTTCGGAATTCTCTTTCCAACACTGCTCAATGTCTCCATCGTGACCTCCGTCATTTTCTATTCCGCCTTTCTCGGTCTCATCTCCCCTTTGGTGGAGATCGCGTGGCTGGCCGCCTTGACCGCATCGACAATCTGGACATAGCCCGTGCAGCGGCAGAAGTTGCCGGCCAGGGCATGGCGGATTTCGTCTTCCGTGGGGTTGGGGTTTTCATCCAGAAGCGCCTTGGCGGACATGATCATGCCCGGCGTGCAATATCCGCACTGAACCGCCCCCTGCTCGATGAATGCGGTTTGCACAGGATGGAGTTCGCCCGAGGCTTTGGCCAGGCCCTCGATGGTGGTCACAGTGGCTCCATCGATTTCCACGGCAGGGAAAAGGCAGGAGTTGACAGCCTTGCCGTTCACCAGCACTGTGCAGGCGCCGCATTCCCCGCTACCGCAGCCGTATTTGGTTCCGGTCATCTCCAGCTCTTCCCTGAGCAGGTCAAGGAGTGTCCAGAAGGGGTCCACCTCCATCTCTATCCGATTGCCGTTCAGTACGAAGGACAATGCCTTTCTCATTCTCTACCTCCGATCCGCGCTCTTTCCATGGCGAGGCGTGCCATGCGCGGGACAAGGACTTCCACCATTTCCCTGCGATACCAGGCCTCTCCGCGAATGCTGTCTCTGGCCTTGCACTCCTCGGCCGCAGCCTTGCCAGCCTTGCGGAGGATTTCCTCCGTTATTTTTTGGCCCTTGAGGATCGACTCCCCATTCTTGGCCCGCATCGGCGTGGGCGCCAGGACGCCGAGGCCGATTCTTGCGCCTGTGCAGGTGACCATGTCCTCGGCAAGGGACAGAAGCACCGCCACTCCCAGAAGGGGCAGCTCCATGGCTTCGCGCCGCGTGTGCTTCACGTAAGCGGCTCCTGTGCGCGGAGGCAGTTTACGGATCACGAACTCCAGAAGAATCTCGCCCGGTTCGAGAAGAGTCTGCCCCGGACCGATGTAGAGGTCCATCAGGGCCATGCTCCTCTCCCCTTTCGGTCCCCGGATCCGCACCTGAGCCCCGAGGGTGATCAACGGAATGGCGCCGTCAGCCGAAGGCACGGCATTCACGATGTTCCCGCCGATGGTGGCCACGTTGCGGATCTGCACGGAACCGATGTTCGTCACCGCGTCGATAAGAATCGGGAACTCCTTCCGGATGACAGGAGAGAGCTCCAGCATGCGGTGAGTCACCAGAGCGCCGATTCGAAGCTCTCCTTCCTTGTAGATGATCTGATCAAGACCCTGGACTCGCCTCAAGGAAACCAGATAGTGGGGGGTGATCTTCCCCTCCTTGATCTTGACCATCACGTCCGTGCCTCCGGCCACGAACTTCGCCCTTTCTCCGCGGCTCACCAGGAGAGAAATAGCCTCGTCGATGGTTGAGGGCATGAGGTATTCAAACTTGCTCACGGTTCTTCTCCTCTTAATAAGATTCAGTCATTGAAATCCGATCAAGACACGGTCGCTTGATTCATTGATGATAGAAGCTTGTTAAGTCCGAAATCCGAATATCGAAATACGAAACAAATCCAAAATCCAGATTTTCAAAACGCTAAGAAGACCCGTCAGGCCAAAACCACTTGGATTTGTTTTTGCCATTGGAATTTTGGTCATTTAGAACTGTTTCGAATTTCGTGCTTAGGATTTCGTGCTTTGCCTTTTAGAATTCTCTGTTGTCAAAAACCCGCTTGCTCTTCCTTTCCGATCTTGGCAGGGTCCCGTAGTCGACAATCTCGATTGCTGCGCTCACCAGAATTTGCTTCTTGACTTCTTCCGCAACTTTCTTGCTCAACTCCGGATCTTTCTCTTTTGCGACTCCCTGATCCCGCTCCACCTTGATGGTCATGTAGTCTTTCCCATCCTCTTTCCGGTCCAGGATGATCTGGTACTCGCTCCCGATCTCCGGGATCCCGGACAGAATGTGATCCACCTGGCCGGGATAGATGTTCACTGCTCTGAAGATGATCATGTCGTCGGAGCGGCCCAGCCGCCGGTCATGTCTCGGAAGAACGGACCCGCAGGCGCACTTCCCGGGAATGAGCCTGGTGAGGTCCCTTGTTCGGTAACGGATAAGTGGCGCCGCTTCTTTCCTCAAGGTGGTCACCACCATTTCACCGATCTCTCCTACAGGGACAGGCTTGAGCGTTTCAGGGTCTAGGATCTCCAGGATGTAATAGTCTGCCCAGTAGTGAATTCCTGTGTGGTAGAGGCAATCCAGCCCTGTCCCCGGGCCATAGAGCTCCGTCATCCCTGGGATGTCAAAAAGGTGGTCTAGCTTGAGAATTTCTTTGATTCGGCTTCTCATGGCATCGCTGGACCGCTCCGAACCGAAGATCATTTTCTTGAGGTGAATCTGATCCTTTATTCCCCTCTTGTGCACCTCTTCGGCCATGAGAAGGCCCATGGACGCGGTGCAGCACATGGCGGTCGTCTGGAAGTCCACGAGAAACTGGCACTGCATGTCCAGATTCCCTGGGCCAGCGGGAATGGCCATGGCGCCGAAGCGCTCGCACCCCAGCTGAAAGCCGACCCCGGCGGTCCAGACACCGTAGCCTACCGCGATCTGAACCCGGTCCTCACGAGTCAGGCCCGCCATTTCATAGCAACGGGCGAAGAAGTTGGCCCAGTCATTGATGTCTTTCTGAGTGTAGACAAGGACCTTCCTCTTCCCTGTGGTTCCTGACGAGGCGTGAATTCTCACCACCTTTTCGAAGGGCACCGAAAGAAGGGGAAAAGGATATCCCTCCTGCAGATCCTTGGACGTGGTGAAGGGAAGTTTTTGAAGATCCTTGAGGGAACGAATGTCCCTGGGCTTGACACCCGCTTCGTCGAGTCTTTTCCGGTAAAAGGCCGATCCCCGATAGGCGTGGTTCACCGTCCATTGGAGCCCGTTGAGCTGAAGTTCCGCAAGGCCCTTTTTCGTCTTGATATTGGGCATGAAAGTCTTTGACATACCGCACCTCCCCTTTTCCTTCACCCTTGCTATCCATGCAACAGTCTAGGCAGGACCAAAGCAATATCCGGGAAAACGGTCAAAATGATCATGGCGGCAATAGAAGCCATCACAAAGTAAGTCACGCTCTTAAAGATATCTCCAAGGGGCACGTCCGGAGCAAGGGCCTTCACAACATAGATGTTGACGCCAACCGGTGGAGTCAGCGCGCCCAAGGTGGTCACCATCGTCAGCATGATGGAATACCAGATCGGTTCAAATCCCAGGGCCAGGCCCAGAGGGAAAAAAATCGGAATGGTGACTACCAGAAATCCCAAAGCATCCATGACACAGCCCCCGATGATGTAAATAAGCAGGATCACCACCAAAATGATATAGGGTGACACCGGCAGCTGGGCGGCAAAGTCCGCCACGGCAAAAGGAAGCCGAGTCACGGCCAGAAAGCGGCCAAAGATCGTTGCTCCTGTGACGAGAAAAAAGCACATGCACGAAATCCAGAGGGAGTCCCTTAGAGAGGCAATCACGCCTTTCCATGTAAGCGTTTGGCTCAAGAAGCTCACCCCAAAGGTCGCCAGCACACCAAACGCACCGGCCTCGGTCGGAGTAAAAATCCCACTGTACAGGCCCCCGATCACCAGAATGAAAACAGCCAGAGCCTCCAAGATCCCGGGAAGCGTCCCGATTTTCTCTTTTAGAGTCGTCTTAGGCCCGGGCGGCCCGAATTCTGGCTTGGCGTGACAAAGGACAAGAATGGTGACGACAAAAAGAAATCCGAGAAGCAGAGCAGGCAGGATCCCGGCGAGAAAGAGCTCGGCTATGGACTGCCCGGTCTGGAGGCCTATGATAATCAGAACCACGCTTGGCGGCATGACGACTCCGAGTGTTCCCCCTGTAGCCACGGTGCCCGCAATGAGGCGTGCATCATATTTGTACTTTGTCATCTGGGGCAAAGCAACAGCGCCCATGGTCGCAGCGGTTGCGGTGTTGGAACCGCAGATGGCAGCAAACATCTCGTCTGCCCCTATGGTCGCGATGGCAAGACCCCCGGGCCAATGACCAACCCATTTGTAAGCGGCATGATAAAGCCTCTCGGCCATGCCCGAGTTGAAGGCGAGGTACCCCATGAAGATGTAGAGAGGCACCACCGTAAGGCCGTAGGAAGAAAAGGTGGACCAGATATCTCCTCCCACCATAGCGATGGCCGCCTTAAAGGAGACGCTGTACCAGAAACCGCAGAAGCCAACAACGGCCATGGCAAACCCCACAGGCATGCCCAGAACGAACAATACCGCGAGAAGAGCAACAATTCCGATGATCCCTATCCACTCCGGACTCACTTGTCTCCCTCCTTCCGGGGAACCATGGATTTAAGCCCCTCCATGAGAAAAACCAAGGAAAGCACTGCGCACCCCAAGGCCACACCGTAAGAGAAGGGGTAGTAGATGATCTTCAGTGTCTCGGTTAACTCGCCGGTTCTGAGCAAGGTTCCGGACCAAAGCGAAAGTCGCCACGCCACCATGGCGAAGAAGCCCATGCAAACGAGGCTATTGATGAGACTCAAAACGCGCTTGACCCTATCCGGGAAAAGATTGACGAGCACTTCTACCCATATGTGACCTCGCCTCAGTTGGGTGTAGCCGAGCGCGAAAGCGGTCACCACTGAACCAAACAGGGCCACGAGCTCTACGCTGCCCAGGATAGGCGTCCAGAAGAGGCGGGAAAAGATATCCGCGCACGTCAGACCGACCATCGCCACAAGAAACACGCCTG
>Ga0172375_10013528_pt1 | contig 10110 bp, 7 predicted proteins | sample LakKiv1m_FD_114537 | JGI IMG/M metagenome (GOLD analysis project Ga0172375, IMG submission 114537) | Freshwater microbial communities from Kabuno Bay, South-Kivu, Congo - kab_092012_11.1m | ecosystem: Environmental > Aquatic > Freshwater > Lake | place: Democratic Republic of the Congo...
ATCGCTTCCGTTATCACCGGCCTGATTACCTGGCTGAGCTGGAAGCGCGATGGGAAGCCGCCGTAGCTCAGACCAAATCGCAAGTTGTCTGACAACCTTGTATGTTGTTTATGCACCTACTGTTTAAGCTTACGGGCTGCCACGGTCCCTTTGCTGACCAGGTCTGGCAACTGCTGCCGTTCATCTTCAGTCAAGTTGACAACGTAGATTTTCTTCCGCCAGGGCTACGGCGCCGAGGCGGCGACCGCCCTGGTACGCCAGGCGCTCACGGCCGGCGGCATGCACCGGGTTGTAGCGCACTGCAACCCGGAGAACACCGCCTCGTGGAGGCTGCTGGAAAAGATCGGCTTCCGCCGCGAGGGGCTGCTCAGACAGGACGTCTTCTTCCGCCGCGATGCCGGGGGCGAGCCGCTCTGGGCCGATACCTGCGTGTACGCGCTGCTGGCTCCCGAGGTCGCCAGGCTGCCATAGGTGAATACATGACCCAGATCGTCATCCAGCCGCTTGCCGCCGCCAACCAGGCCGACCTCAACCGCTGCGACAACTCGTTCACGGTGGAAGCGGAGCTACATCGAAAATCCTGCTTGACATGCGGGATTTTCAAGGTACAATGCGTCCATGGTCGAACGACCTGCTCTCCAACACGTCATCCAACAGGCATTGGCGCGTAGTCGCGTTGTGGCGCTCATTGGCCCGCGCCAGTGCGGAAAGACGACCCTGGCCCGGCGTTTTGTCTCGCCCGACTCGATCAACTACTTCGACCTGGAAGACCCGGTCAGCCTGGCGCGCCTGGATCAGCCCATGACCGCGCTCAGCGGCCTGACCGGCCTGGTCGTGATCGACGAGATCCAACGCCGCCCGGAGCTATTCCCCATCCTGCGCGTCCTCTGCGACCGCGACCCCTTGCCGGCCCGTTTCCTGGTGCTGGGCAGCGCCTCTCCCGTACTGCTGCGCCAGTCGGCCGAGTCGCTGGCCGGCCGGATCGAGATCGTGACGATGGCGGGATTCAGCCTGGCCGAAGTCGGCGCCGCGGCGCAGGGGCGCCATTGGCAGCGCGGCGCCTTTCCCTTGGCGTTCCTGGCTGCGTCTGACGAAGATAGCCTGGCCTGGCGCAAGAACTTCATCCAGACCTTTCTGGAGCGTGACCTCCCACAGTTGGGCAGCGCGATCCCGGCGGCCAGCTACTACCGGTTCTGGAGCCTGTTGGCGCACTATCACGGTCAGGTTTGGAACGCGGCCGAGGCGGCGCGGGCGCTCGGCGTCAGCGAATCCACCACCCGGCGTTACCTCGATCTGCTGGAAGGCGTCTTCATGGTGCGCCAGTTGACGCCGTGGTACGCCAACATCGCCAAACGCCAGATCAAGTCGCCCAAGGTTTACCTGCGTGACACAGGTTTGCTGCATCAGTTCTTGGGCATTCGCAACGAGCAAGAGCTGCTGCTGCACCCCAAGAGCGGTGTGTCGTGGGAAGGCTACGTGATCGAGGAGGTCATCAAGGCCATCGCGCCGGATGAGGTCTACTTCTGGGGCACGCACGCCGGTGCGGAGTTGGACCTGCTCCTGGTCAAGAACGGCCGCCGCCTGGGCGTGGAGTGCAAGCGCATGGATGCGCCGCGGCTCACCCCCTCGATGCAAATCGCGCTGAGCGATCTGGCACTCGACCACCTGACGGTGATCTACCCTGGCGACCGACCGTACCCGTTGGCTGACCGCGTGACCGTCGTGCCCTTGGTGGCTATCGCGGCCGGCGCGCAGGCCCTTGACCCAGAGGGCGTGCGCTGATGCCATCCACCCAACACTACCCCGAACCCACCGTCGGCGCGCTGATCTTCGATCCGGAAGGCCGGCTCTTTCCTTCAGAATACTTCGTACTACTTCTGGCCGGGCATCGAGATCATGCCGTCCCAAGTGTTCAGCACTTGCGCTTCCCGAGCTTCTTCCTCGGAAAACCAGTGGGCAGTGATGCCTTTTAGCTCGGTGAAGAACCGTATCCCATCGGTGCCCATCGCATGCAGGTCGCCGAAAAATGAGTTCTTGTGCCCCGTAAAGCCGAAGATACCCAGTGGCACAGGAATGCCCACGTTGATGCCCACCATACCACCGTGAGTCCGCCTGGCGAACTCACGGGCGTAGTAACCGCTTTGGGTATAGATGACCGAGCCGTTGGCGAACTCGCTGGCGTTCATGAGCGCCAGCCCTTCCTCGAAGTCTTTCACCCGCTTGATGCACAGCACAGGGCCAAAGATCTCGCGATCGCCCACCATCATCCCCGGCTGTACGTGGTCGAAAAGAGACGCACCAAGGTAGAAGCCCTTCTCGTAGCCCGGCACCTTCACCCCGCGGCCGTCCAGCACCAGCCTTGCGCCTTCCTGGACGCCTTTTTCGATCCATGTGACCACCGATTGACGGTGTTCCTCGTTCACCAACGGCCCGAGCTGGCTCGTTTTGTCGTAGGCGGGGCCGATCTTCAAGTCCCGCATCATCTTCGCAAGCATGGCCACCAGCCTGTCTGCAATCGCCTCCTCCACGACCACCACCGGCAGCGCCATGCACCGCTCCCCTGCGCACCCACAGGCCGAGTTCACGATCCCGCGCGCCGTGCGCTCCAGAGCAGCATCCTTCAGGACCAGCGCGTGGTTTTTCGCCTCGGTGAGCGCCTGCACCCGCTTGCCGTTAGAGGCAGCCGTGGCGTAAATGTGCCGTCCTACCGCAGTGGAACCAACGAACGAGATACCTTTGACGTCGGGGTGCCTCAGCAGTATCTCAGCCTCGTTTCGTGAGCAAGTCACGATGTTCAGAACGCCCTTCGGCAGCCCTGCCTCCGTCCACAGATCCGCGATCCTCATAGACGTCTGCGGTGTGAAGCTGGCCGCCTTCAGCACGATGGTGTTGCCCGTGGCGATGCACAAAGGGGCCATCCATCCCATCGGGATCATCGCCGGGAAATTCCACGGCGCGATGCCGGCGAACACGCCCAGGGGCTCAAGATACTGCGTAGTATCATAGCCCGGGGTGCAGTTCATCAGCGCCGGCCCCTTCATCAGGTGCGGGATGCCGCAGGCGAACTCCACCACCTCGGTGACCTTGAGCACATCGCCCATAGCCTCATCCCACACCTTGCCGTGCTCCTCGGCACACAGGAGTGTCAGTTCATCGAGGTGCTCATCCAAGAGTGCCTTCAGCCTGAACAAGACCTGGACCCGCTTGCTCGGCGGGGTGTCTGCCCAGGCCGGGAACGCCGCCTTCGCGGCCGCCACCGCCTCCTCGACCTCAGCCGAAGTACACTGTGGCGCTTGGGCGATCACCTTTCCCCTGGAAGGATCGTAGCAATCCATCCACTTCGCCGTCTTGGACTCCCGCCACTCTCCACCTGCGAAATACCTCAGTTGCTTCGGTGTCACGCTTCTCTCCTCCCTAACCCGGACGAGCCGGAGAATGGCTCACGCAAAGGCGCCAAGACGCCAAGAAATCACTTTGCGACTCTGCGTCTTGCGTGAGAATTTCGTGCTGGCTGTACAAGAATCTCACTGGTTAGCGCCTAACCCGGACGAGCCAGAGAATGGCTCACGCCAAGGCGCCAAGCAATCACTTTGCGACTCTGCGGCTTTGCGTGAGAATTTCGTGCTGGCTGTACAAGAATCTCACTGGTTAGCGCCTAACCCGGACGAGCCGGAGAATGGCTCACGCTAAGGCGCCAAGACGCCAAGAAATCACTTTGCGACTCTGCGGCTTTGCGTGAGAATTTCGTGCTGGCTGTACAAGAATCTCACTGGTTAGATCTTAATGGCCATGACGGACGCGCGCTATAGCCCGCCGTGCGGCGGCGACGATGTCTGAGGTTGCCAGCCCGAAGGCATCCATGAGCGACTCCGGATCGGGGGCAGTACGGGCGAAGCAGTCGGCAATACCCACACGCTCGATAGGCACAGGGCAACCGGCGCACAGCGTCTCGGCGATCGCGCTGCCCAGGCCACCCACGACGCTGTGCTCCTCGGCGGTGACAAGCGCACCGGTTTCTTCCGCCGCCTGGAGCACCAGATCCACATCGAGGGGTTTGATCGTATGGATCTCGAGGACACGTGCACTGATGCCCTCGCCAGCCAGGCATTCGGCGGCAACGAGGCTGCGGCCCACCATCGACCCGGTCGCAATAATCGAGACATCCGTGCCCGGCCGCAGCAGCAGACCGCGACCGATGCCCAACACCTGGCCCTCGCTGTGCGTGGCCAGCGCCGCCGCCCGACTCAAGCGCAGGTAGACAGGACCCTCATACTCCGCGACCAAAGGAACCAGTTGCCCGGCTTCCTGCGCATTAGCTGCCACGACTACGGTCATGTCTGGAAGCGCACGCATTGTCGCGATATCGGTGATAGCGTGGTGGGTCGGCCCATCTTTGAAATCCGATAGCCCGGCGTAGTGGGAGGCCAGCTTGACGTTGGTGCGGGCGTAACAGACACATGTCCGTATCTGTTCGAGGGCCCGAAACGCGAGCAACGCAGCAAAAGCGTTTACGAACGGGACCTTGCCGCCCAGGGCCAGCCCAACGGCGACATCTACCATGCAAGGTTCGGCGATGCCGATGTTGAAGAAGCGATCGGGGAAGCGCTCGGCGAAGAAACCGGTGAACGTGGAGGCCGAGGTATCGGCGTCCAGGACGACCACGTCTGGGTGGAGCGCCCCGTACTGGGCCAGCGCCCTCCCGTAGCCCTCACGCATTGACATCTCGGCTGTCATGCGCACCTCTGCAATTCGTCAAGCGCCTGGTTGTATTGCGCGTCGTTGGGCGGTGTGCCGTGCCACGCGGCCCGATTCTCCATGAACGAGACCCCTTTGCCTTTCGTCGTGTGCGCAACGATCAGCGTCGGCCGCGCGTGGATCTCACGAGCCGTGTCCAACGCTTCGAGCACCTGCCGCATGTCGTGCCCGTTGATCTCCAGGACCGACCAGTTGAATGACCGCCATTTGTCGAGCACTGGCTCGAACGGCATGATATCGTGGACTGCGCCGTCCAGTTGCACGTCGTTGTAGTCCAGGATAGCGGTGAGCGTTGCCAGCCGGTACTTGGCGGCAAGCATGGCGCCTTCCCACACGATCCCAGCCTGGCACTCTCCGTCACCGAGAAGGACGTAGACGCGATAGTCCAGCTTGTTCAGCCGAGCCGCCAACGCAAGTCCCGCCCCAATGGCCAGCCCATGGCCCAGGATGCCCGAGGTCATATCGACGCCGGGGGTCTTCAACCGGTCCGGATGGCCCTGGAGGTGGCAGGCCAGTTCTCCCCAGCGCTCAAGATCTGCGGCCGGAAAGAAGCCACGTCTGGCCAGAGCGGCGTACAGGATGGCCGACGCGTGGCCCTTGCTCAGGATGAAACGATCGCGGCCGGGCCAATCCGGGGCAGCCGGATCGAGACGCAGGTGGTGAAAAAACAGCGCGGCCATGATCTCGGCAGCAGAAAGCGAGCCACCCGGATGGCCTGCTCCCCTCCGGTGAATCATATCCAGGCTATCCAGCCGCAGTTGCCTTGCGCACTCTTCCAGCCTCGCGATGAGTGTTTCGCTGTGGTAGGTCATGTTATCCTTTGCTCTCGTCAATGCACCGGCGCAAATAATCAGCACAGCGCGGCAGATCCTGTGCCGGGTCAGCCGGGATGATACATTCGAGCGCCATGTAACGGTGGTAGCCGATCTGCCGTAAGGCGGCAAAACCGGCCCTGAAGTCCAGGTGGCCGAGCCCAGGCAGGCGGCGGTTGCTGTCGGCGAGCTGCACATGGTAAATGCGCCTTCCGGCTGCAAGGATGCTCTCGGCGATGTCACATTCTTCCAGGTTCATATGGAAAAAGTCGGCGCACATACCGAGGTGAGCGCTGCCCACTTGCTCACACAAGATATACGCTTCCTCCAGCCTGTGGTAGAAGTGCGACTCGTAGCGGTTGAGCGGCTCGATCAGGGCGACGGCAGATACTCGCTCCGCGCAGTCGGCGACTTCGTGCAAGAAACGGCGGAGTAGCTCCTTCTCTTGCGCGCCTGGCAATGGTTGTGGCCTGATACTGGGCAGGGGGTCCTGCGGGTAATACTCCGCCTGGAGGATCACGCCGGCGCCTAACCGGGCGCCGATCCTCAACGCCAGCCTTGCGCTGGCCAGCTTTGCGCTCATCACCTCATCGGAAACGAGCGGGGCACTATAGGCGGGGCTGCGCACGATGACGGAGGACACCTGCATCGTGCTGCCCGCTAACGCTTCCTCGATCTCGGCCACTTGCCGCTCGAGCGCGGGGTTCTCTTCCAGGCGCACTTCGATCCCTGCGTAGCCGTATTTCTGTGCCAGGACCAGCTTCTGCCGGTAATCGTCAGGCGGCAAGAACGCGGAGGAACAGGCCAGTTTCATGCTATGCTCCATCTCTCGCTCAACGCGTCTCGACTTTCGCCGGACTTGGCCTGATCCTGCTGGCGCCGCAAGACCCGCCCAGGCTTCGCACCTGTGTGTCTGCCTTTCGCCCAAACGATGGCGCCATTGACTATCACGGTGTTGATCCCGATGGGAGCCTGCGCCGGGCGCAGGAAATCTCCCTTCTCGCCGATCGTGTCCGGATCGAACAAGACGATGTCCGCATAGGCCCCAGGACTAAGGATGCCTCGATCCGGCAGACCCAAAACCTCGCACGCGGGCAAGGCTGTGGTCTTGTAGATCGCCTCTTCGAGGCTCAGAACGGCGTCCTCACGCACGTACTGTCGCAGATAATGGGGAAACAGGGCGTACGTCAGTGGGGCGATGCCGTAGGCAAAAGCGTTCGGACCGAGATCGGTCTTGCCCTCCAGGGTTTCCAGCGAGGGATCGGGCGCCATGCTCAAGGCCCCAACATCCGTGCACGGCATGGCGGCCGGATGCCGCAAGAACACCGGCAGCGCGGCGGGGTGCTCCCGTTTATCCAGCGTCATGGCCCAAACTGCCGCCGGATCCTCGGCGAGGATGTCGAACAGCACATCGTAAGCTTTGCGGTAGACCACATCCGATGTGAAACGAGACCGCTTCCGGGCGAGTTCCCCGATCGACTTGCCCTCGTATGCGCTTGAGCGGCAGCGCAAAATGCGGAAAGTGTCCATCCAGTATGGGTCGGTCAGGGGGTGCGCCATGCCGAACTTGATGTGACCCGATTCGATGGCCGCTCGCACCCTGTCCCGGAAAGCGCCGTCGGCCAGCCCGGCGGCGAATTCGTCCCGCCGCATGCCTTTCAGCCAGGCAGGCAGCGACAGCCGCGGGTTGAACAACGAATCCATGATCGGAGCCTGGCTCGAAATGCTCTGCGACCAGCCAAGCACGGTGAAGTGCACGCTGAGCCCTTGCTCCCTGGGCGCGTCCACGATGAGGGCCAGGGTGGCATCCGCCGCCGCTCGGACCAGTGCGTCGGGGGCCGGTTGGGGCAATAGATAAGCGGGGGTTAGATGGGCGATCAGCAGTGAGATCTGCGCCGCCTCCGCCAGTTCAACTGCTTCCAGCAGACCGTGATACCGGCCGGCGATGATCTCTCCTCGCGGCCCCTGGTAAAGCCCGTAGGCATACTCGGTTGGATGCTCCGCGGGCCACTGGTTCTGGTGATGTCGAGTGTGGGGGGCGAACAGACCGCCATAAGAGCGAGCGACCTCGAGGAGGCCCAACATCTCCGTTGTACTCGCGTAGGCGCCGGGGCTTGGGTCAAAGGAGCACGAGAGGCCAAAGGCGCCGCTCGCCATCGCCTCTTCCACGTGGGCCTGCATGTGTGCGATCTCCCCCGGAGCGGCTTCCCGCTGGAAGTCATCTCCGAGCACCGCGGTGCGGATCGCGTTGTGGCCGACGAGCGGCACATAGTTGAGCGACGTGCCCGACTCCTCAACCCGGCCCAGCCATTGCCCGAAGGTCATCCAGTCAGGCTCCATGTCTGTGCCTTGTGCCCGCATCATCTCACGTCCCGACGCGGCGTCTCGGAGCGGCGAAAGCCCGAGGCCGCAGTTGCCGCCCACGAACGTTGTGATTCCCTGGGCGATCAGGTTCTCGGCGAGCGGATATTGCAGAATAGAAAGGTCGGCGTGGGAATGCGCATCGACGAAGCCGGGGCAAACCACGAGCCCCGAGCCATCGATAACCTGGCCGGCCGTGCCCGGGGCCTCGCCGACGGCGACGATGCGATCGCCCCGGATGCCGACCCGGCCTCGAAAACGCGCAGCGCCCGTGCCATCCACCACCGAGGCGTTCGTAATCAAAATATCATACTGTTCCATGATGGGACACCCCTTCAAGGAAGATCCGGGCATCGACGGCACAACATCCCTGACCCTCGGGTAACACCTTGAGCGGATTCACATCGACTTCAGCGATTTCGGGGAAGTCACACAACAACTGTGAAACCCGAAGCATCGCAGCCACCAGCGCCTCGATGTCGCAAGGTCGCTCGCCGCGGAAGCCTCTGAGCAACCGTCCTGCCCGCACTTCATCCAACATCTCCTCGGCATCGTGGCGGGTGAGAGGCGCCAGGCGTAAAGACACATCCTGGAACAGCTCCACCAGCACCCCGCCGGAGCCCAGCATGATGACGGGCCCGAACTGCGCATCGCGCTTGCCCCCGACGATCACTTCCTGGCCCAGGCCGCGCGGGATCATCTTTTGCACCGAGACTCCGTCGATGCGGGCCGCGGGCCGGTATGCTGCCGCCCGGTCGATGATCCGTCGAAATGCCTGTCGCACCGTCTCTTCGTCGGCCAGATCCAGTTCCACTCCGCCGGCATCCGACTTATGCGATATCTCCGGTGAGCGCACCTTGAGCGCCACCGGGAAACCTGCGCCGCGAGCGATCGCAACGGCCTCGTCCGAAGTGGCGGCAGGCTGTAAACGCTCGCAGCACAGACCATAAGCTGCAAGGATCTCCAGGGCTTTCTCATTCAATGCCCGCTGCCCGGCAGCGCGTGCGGCGGCAAGCGCCTGGCGTACAGGCTCCTTGTCCACTTGCAAGCGCGGCGGTGATTCGCGCGGCAGGGCTGCGCGCCGCCAGTAATTCCACGACACTGCCAGCGCCTCGATGGCCTCGTCCGGCCGGTCGAAGACGGGGAAAGGAAACTGGCCGGCGGCAGCGGCAAAGTGCTCGACCGGGGCCATGATCGGAGAAAAGGAAACGGCAATCGGCTTCTGCAGCCGGTTGACAAGGCCGGCGATCCGTCCCCCCATTTCATCGACGGTCGGCCCAGGAAAGCGCACGGTGCAGAAATGAGGCAAGATCAAGACTGCGGCGTCAAAGGACGGGTCGGAGACCACGCTCTCCAGGCAGTCCAGCACGACGTTGAAATCCAGGTTATCGCCCAGATCCAGGGGGTTGCGCCGCTGGATGGCCTTGGACCGGGTACAGGCATCGATGCGGGCCAGGACTGCCGGCGGAAACTCGGGCAGGGCCAGGCCCCGCTGATAGCAGTAATCGCTGACCATCACGCCGGCGCCCCCGGAGGTACCGACCACACCGACCCGGTCGCCGCGCATGGGAACCATGCTCAGCGCCTTGGTGTAGCACACGAACTGGGCCATCGTGTGCGCGCGGGCCATGTTCGCCTGTCGGCAGACGGCGTCCACCACCCGGTCGTCGCTCGCCAGCGCCGCGGTGTGGCTCCTGGCCGCCGGGCTGCCGCCCGGTATGATATTGGCCTTGAAGAACACGATGGGTTTGGGGCTTTGCCTGGCCTGCTCGAACAACCCGTGGCCGTCGGTGATTCCCTCCAGGTACATGGCCACCTGGCGCGTGGCAGAGTCGTGCTGCAGGAAATAGGTCAGGTAATCGACCTCGTTGGCATTCAACTTGTTGCCAATGCTCACGCACTTGGCGACCCCCACCTTGTGCAGTGAGAAGGCCAGCGCCGACTCCTCTGTCACCGAGCCACTCTGGGCCAGCACGCTCACCCCGCCACGCTGTAGCAAGTCATAGGGGATGGGCCCGATCGTCGCAGCGAGGCGGTTCTCGGTGTTGAGCAGGCCCAGGCAGTTAGGCCCCACCAGGCGCATGCCGTAGCGGCGCAGGATGGCAGCGATCTCAGCCTCCACGCCGCTCCCTTCAGCGGAGAACTCGGAGAAACCGCTGGACATCACCACGGCCCAACGCAC
>Ga0172375_10013530_pt1 | contig 10109 bp, 10 predicted proteins | sample LakKiv1m_FD_114537 | JGI IMG/M metagenome (GOLD analysis project Ga0172375, IMG submission 114537) | Freshwater microbial communities from Kabuno Bay, South-Kivu, Congo - kab_092012_11.1m | ecosystem: Environmental > Aquatic > Freshwater > Lake | place: Democratic Republic of the Congo...
CACGGCGTGGGGCATATCGCTTACATCGCCTACTGGTGCACTGGTTGGCACGACCGATACGCAGATGTTGACAAACAAAACCATCGCCTTCGGCAGTAATACGCTGACGGATGTGGCCAGCACCAACACATCCCAAACGCTCACCGACAAGACGCTGACAGCACCGACCGTCAATGGCGGAACGATTGATGGAGCCACCGTTGGCGCGAACACCCCTGCACCAATGACAGTGACGACGCTGATGCAAAAGAACCGCATCGACGCCAACTGGACGATCCCCAACGGGATCAACGCCGTAACCATCGGCCCGTTCGAGGTCAATCCAGATGTCACCGTCACTGGCCTCGGTAATTCAACATGGAGAGGACTATGAGCACAGCAGCTTTTGACAACTTCCAAGGGCCGAACAACACACCGGCCAACTTTCCCTATGGCATTCGCATTGGCGCCGGAGCTTATGGCGACAACGTGAACAATATCGGCATCCCAGGACAACCCGGATTTGGTGTCGGCATCTGCCCCGGCCCACTTCCTGCTGGCATGGGCGGCATTTCTGGCTACGCTGACCCGCTATCCAACAGCTACGGAAACTATCGGTTTTCCGACGGATCCGAGATGGTCTGGATTCCTGCGTTCTATTACAAGTGGGGGACTGGGGCAAACGGATTGGCGATCAATGCGGTCGACATCAAGCCATTCAGTCAGTACGCCTCTGTCGCTGATGCCGCAGCGGCTGGTTATGCGCTGCATCGAGCCTTCTACGACGGTGGAGCCATTCAGCTTGGTGTGTTTGTCGACAAGTACCAGTGCAGCAACAACGCCGGCATTGCATCGTCGATCAAGAACGGCAATCCGCTGTCGAGTGCTGCTGCGCACAATCCGTTTGCTGGGCTGACTGGCGCACCGGCCAACTTCTACTACGGCGCTATTGCAGCAGCAAAGACCCGTGGCGCTAACTTCTTCTGCAATAGCCGGTTCATTTTCGCGGCTTTGGCGATGCTTGCCTACGCTCACGGCCAGTCCAGTACGAACACTGTTCCTTGGACAGGTGCTTGGGCACGCACAAGGATGCGGGCACCGGCTTGAACCTGTCGCTGCCGTGGTAAAGCGCCTGGTCGAAACCAAAGATCCGGAGATCAACGAGTCTTCCAGCCAGCTGGGCATCACCCCGTTTGCCGCAGCCGTCAACAAACGCAGTTTGACGTGGTTGCGCGACGACGCGCTGAAGGACTACATGGGCGATGACATTGCCGACATTCTCACCAACTACACGATGCAGATGGTGAAACGCGCGGAGTACACCTCGCGGTTCGGCAACGAAGGCGAGATCATTCAGGCGCATCTCGACCAGACCTATGCCCACCTTGCGTTTGCCGGAGACAAGCGCCGTATCGAGGACGCCTACGATCAGCTCGACGCGATGGAGCAGCAGTATTACGAGAAGAAAAAGAACGGCATCACTGTACGGTTCCCGACTTTGCGCGATGCGGTGGACAAACTTGCCAAACCCGAGCAGATCACTGAGGCGATTCACGCCATGCAAACCCCCGTCAAGGCAATCATGGCGGCAGAAGGTACGATTGGTCGGGACATCAGCGAGGAGTTCCGCAAGGTATCGGGCGCGGTGATGTTCTACCAGAACCTGCGCCTGCTGACTTTAAGCCTGTTCTCCAGCTTCATCGACCCGCTGGGTATCGTGGTGCGCGGTGGCACGCTGGACGACGCGTACCAGGGTTTCGTGCGCGGCGTGAAAGAGATTGTCAAGCAGATCAAGGGTGACTACAGCGTCGACGAACTGCAACAGCTGGCCGAGCGGCTGGGCACCGTGGATGCGGGCAGCTTCCTCGATGCGTTGGGGCAGACTTACAGCTCGCTGTACCTGACCGGGAAGGTGAAGCACTTGAACGACAAGTTGTTCAAGTGGAACGGCATGGAGGCGTGGAACCGCGCCATGCGTATTCAGGCCACGCAAGCCGCCATCGGTTTCATCGAGCGCCACCTGAACAAACCCGGCGAACACAGTGCGCGTTACCTCGAAGAGCTGGGCCTGAGCCAGGACACGAAGTTTAGCCTCGACGACCCGCAGGTGCAGCAGGCGGTGGTGCGCTGGGTGAACGGCGCGATCCTGCGGCCGAACGCGATGCAGCGGCCCATTCTGGCGAGTGACCCTCACTATGCCCTGCTCTACCACCTCAAGCAGTTCACCTACAGCTTCCACAAGACGATCCTGCAACGCGCCTTCGTCGAGGCGGGGCATGGCAACCTGACGCCTGCCATCAGTTTGGTGGGCCTTTACGTGCCGATGATGATTGCCGCCGACGTGATCAAGGAATTGCTCACCCCCGGCGATGAACCGCCGTGGATGAAGGCGGGCCTGGGCAGCGTAGTGTCGCACGGGGTTATGCGGGCGAACCTGATGGGCGTGCCGCAGATCGCTGTAGACGGTTTCTACAGCCCGCTCAAGGATGAGGGGCTGTTCGGCACCGTGGACCGCGCCACTGGTGTGTTGGGGCCGACTGCCGAGCAGGTATTCGACTGGCTGATGGTGCCGCTGACGGAGAAGTACAGCTTCGGCGAGACAGCTGTGCGGTCACTGCCACACAGCCCGGTATTCACTCGCGTGCTGCTTTAGTCTTTACAACGCAAGCAGCGATTCTTGGCACTGAGAATGTCCCCGCATCGGGGACAGGTTTTCAGGTCATACTTCTGTATCAACTCATCACGATAGCGTTGATTTTCTTTTCGCTTCTCATCCTCCGCAACACGCTGCGACCACACTTGCTCGCGTCGCTTGTCTTCGGCATAGGATTCGGCAATCTTGAACCCCATCGTCGTGCCAAGGGCAACCCCGAGCAAATCCAGTGCAACATAGTGCGTGCTTCCTACCGCGAACGCGAACATTGTCGCAGCGGCTGCGGCAAGAATCACGATGAAGCGCTTGCCTGATATGGCAGCAATCAAAGGTGGTGCGCCGTGTAGCAGTCCGAAGATGAACGGTACGGATGACCCCCACGAAGGTGGGTCGCCAAGTTCATTAACGCCCGGCGCTGCCCAACACAACACTGGGATAAGCAGCGCGACGCCTGAGATGAGATTCATGGAAATCGCAGAGGCTCTTATTATTTCCACCCTCCAACGTACTTGCCGCCTTTTCCATTCTTGGTATATCCACCCACGCGCTTGCTTCCGGTTCGCCCTTTTGTTTCCATCGTTGACGCCCCGCCCAGAGAAGTCAGAGACAGCTGTGGCGGGTTTACAAGGGTTGCGCTTGAGGCCGTTGCTGATGCTGAAAAAGTCACGGAGATAAACAACGACGCGATTAAGGTTTTCATGTCGGTTTCCTAGCAAAGTTACATCACACTAAGGGGCTATTCGCAGCCGTGAGCATAAAAGAACACGGCTCAGGTGTTCAGTCGAGCATACAGATCCTCGACCTTGGGATTGTAATAAACCTCTTTCAGGGTCTTCAAGTCCACAATACCCATCACCTCGGCCAGCTCCAGCAGATCCAGCTTGCTGGCCATCCGCGTGCAGGCTTCGTGACGGGAATCGTGGAAGTGGAGATCTTCGATGCAGGCTTTTTCGCAGATCTTGGTGCGCCACAACGTATCAGCGGTCTTTGAGTGCGGCGCGTAACCGTTCATGCTGGCCAGCAGGACCGCCTTGATGCACTGGTAGATCTTGCTGCCTTCATCCACCTTCTGGTTCAACTGGTTGGCGATCGGCTCGACGAAGCCATAGGACAGCAGGATGCCAAGGAAGGTGCCGACCAGCGCGCCGCCGATCATCTTGCCGAGCACGGCGGGCGGGGAGCCGACCGAGCCCATGACATTGACCACGCCCATCACCGCCACGACGATACCCATCGCGGGAATCGCGCCGGCCAGCGACTGCACCATGTGCGCCGGGAAGTGGGCTTCGGCATGGTGGGTTTCGATTTCGATGTCCATCAGGTTTTCGATCTCGAAGGCATTGAGATTGCCGCCGACCATCATGCGCAGGTAGTCGGTGATGAACTCGACGACGTGATGGTCCTTCAGCACCGACGGATATTTGGAAAAGATCGGGCTGGCCTCGGGATTTTCGACATCGCCTTCGATCGACATCAGGCCTTCCTTGCGCACCTTGGCGAGGATTTCGAACAACAGGGCCAGCAAGTCCATGTAAAGCGCCTTGTTGAACGGCGAACCCTTGAGGACACCGGGGATCGCGCCGAGCACTGCCTTGAGCGAGCGCGGCCCGTTGGAAGCGACCAGGTAACCGACGGTCAGGCCGATGATGGCGAGATATTCAAGAGGAACCCAGAGGGCGCCGAGGCTGCCGTGTACCGCATAGGTACCTACGGAAGCCGCCAGAACGATGACATAGCCGACGAGCAATAACATGAATGACCCCGGTTAGACAGTGTTGGCGCGCAATGCAGCCGTCCGCGCGCCCGACCGGAAGGCATGATAACGGGAAAACCCCTTGCCCATGCCGTGAAAACACACGGGGCGCCCTTCCTTTTCTCCAGGAAGAAGCGCCCCGCGCGCGCAAGGAGAAGGTTGGCGTCAGGCCGCGGCGATATCCGCCGCGGTGGATGCAGCGGACGCATCCGCGCCCGCAGCGGCACGGCGGGTCTTGCCGGCACGGGCCGGCATGTGGCAGAGACCGCAGACGTAGTCGTGCTTGGGATCGTGCGCATGGGCGACGAAATCGCCGCCGCAGGTCTTGCAACGCGTCATCTGCAGCATGCCCGCATCGAAGAAACGCACCATCGTCCAGGCCCGCGTGAGCGAGAGGACGTTTTCCATGCCGCAGCGCTGCGTCTGCTCGGTGTAGAGACGATAAGCCTTGATGATGCGCTCGAGTCCGGACAGCTTGGTATTGCGCTCGAGGAAATTGGCATAGGCCATGAACAGCGAAGCATGCACGTTCGGCTGCCAGGTCATGAACCAGTCGGTCGAGAACGGCAGCATGCCCTTGGGGGGCGAAACGCCGCGCACTTCCTTGTAGAGCTTGAGCAGGCGCTCGCGGGACAGATTGGTTTCAGCCTCGAGCAGTTGCAGGCGGGCGCCGAGCTCGATGAGCTCGATGGCTAGGCGAATGTCTCTCGCCTCCGAGATGACGGATTTGTTGCGCATGGAAGACCTCCCTGAGTTGTCTTTGCGACGGTATCGATCAGGCCACGGACTCGACCGGCTTGCCGGCGGCGAGGATGGCGGCATGGATGTGGCCAACGCCGCGCTCGCGCTCGTGGTTGGCCAGCAGATCGATCAGCAGGGAATCGTCGAAACGGAAGCTGCAGAGCAGCATGTCGGAACTGGCCATTTTCAGGACCTGCCCCGGGGTCAGGGTTTCCAGGATGTCGGCAATCTCCTCGCTGATGCCCAGACGGAACACGGCGGCTTCGCGATCGCTGCGAACCATGTTCTGCGCCAGCATCAGATAGGCAAGATTGACCTCCTTGATGTCATTGTAGGTGTCGGTCGCTTTCATCTTTCCTCTCCTTGCATTGCCGCCAATCCAGGGCACGGAGATCATCCATGCATGCCCGTTTGGCAGTGATGGCATTTTCGGGAGAAACGCGCAAGAAGAAAATCAATGGAAAGACCATCCTTTTGTAAGAATAGGATGGGAATGCCTTGTAAGAAAAAACCTTACAAAAATGGCTTTATTTTATGTTTTTAATGAGATTTTTTACCTTCAGCCCCGCTCATTCGAGATGCTGGACTGTCGCGACACGATTCCTACCGCGTTGTTTTGCCAGATAAACCCCTTGATCGGCAAGCTTGAGCAGGGCGTCGATGTCGGCGGTAACAGCCACCCGCACTGCCACGCCAATGCTCACGCTGCTCTGCAAACTCAGGGCCGTGTCGTCGAATTTCAGATCGGAAACCTCCCGCCGCACGCGTTCCGCGCAGATCAGCGCGGCTCGCAGGTCGGTTTCGGGACAAATCACCGTGAATTCGTCGCCCCCCGTGCGGCAGACCACGTCCTGTGCCCGCAATCCCGCCTTGATCGCCTTGGCGACGCTCTTCAGCACAAGATCGCCGACATCGTGACCAAAGCTGTCGTTGGTGGACTTGAAACTATCCACATCGACGAGCATGCAGGCCAGCGGACGCTTGGTGCGGTTCGCGGCCAGCCATTCGCGCTGGAAGAACTCGATGGCAAAGCGCCGGTTCGGCAATCCCGTCAGCACATCGGTCAACGCGGCGTCATGCAGGCGGCGATTGGTCACCGCCAGTTCGGCGGCAAACCGCCGGATCTCGTCGCGGTCGCGCTCGATCTCGTCCTGCAGCATCAGCACACGCTGGCCGGCGCGCAGGCGCGCGCCGAGCACGCGCGGCTTGAGCGGCTTGTTCAGGAAGTCATCGATGCCGGCGTCGAACGCTTCCACGAGCTTGTCTTCGGCATCGAGCGCGGTCAGGATGAGGATATAGATGCCGCGCCCCAGCTTCGTCCGCCGCAGTTCGCGCGTCAACTCGATGCCATCCATCCCCGGCATCAGCCAGTCGGTAATCAGGATGTGCGGCTGCACTTCCAGCGCAAGGGCGAAACCCTGCTTGCCGTCGTTCGCCTCGAAAACCTGGTAGCCCGAATCGGACAGTATCTTGTTCAGGATGGTCCGCACCACGCGATCGTCATCGATCACCAGCACGCGCAGCGGCCCGCCTTCGACATTCGGCATGCCCTCCGCGGACAAGGCCGGCGCGGCGGGCGGGCGCGAGAACTCCTCGAACGGGGGAACGTCGTGCGCATCGACCTTCAGGAGCGTCGCCCAGCTCTTCCATTCGCACGCGACATGGTCGCCGAGCGCAACGAGGGTCTCGCTCTCGAGCGCCAGCTTGCCCCCGTAACGGAACAGCTTGGGCATCAGGGCGCGGCGCTCCGCATCGTCGGCCAGGCACAGATCGGCAATCAGCCGCGCGAGCGCGAGCAGCCAGACAATCTGGTACAGCCGCGAATCGTTTGGCGCATTGATCTGCTCCGGCGTCTCGTGGCGGAAGACCGCCTCGACGAACATGCCCGGCAATCCCCAGTCCTGCAGCATCGCCGCCGCCAGTTCGGTATGCGTGGTGGCAAAGCTGTCGCGCTCGCCGGCCACGAGCGGCTTGTTCTCGCCCTGCGCACGCTGCTCGATGACTTGCGCATACTCCTGCGGGAATACGCTGGCCAGCGCAAGTTCGCCGATGCGACATAGCAGTCCGATGCTGAAAGCCTCTTCCGGCGAAGCGATGCGCGTGCGTGTCGCCAGCGCCTGCATCGCGACCGCGCAGGCGAGCGAATGCGACCAGAAGCGCGGGTAATTGAACTTCGCGCACTTTCCGTTGCGATAACCCGAGACGAGGGAAAAGCTCAGCGCCAGATAGCGCACGGTGGAAATGCCCAGAAGAATCAGCGCATCCTGCACCGCCGCAACCGGGCGCGTCTTGTTGTGCAGGGCATTCGCCGCCTTGATCAGCCGTCCCACCAGCGCCGGGTCGGTCTGCACCGCATGCGCGAGTTCCGCGACGGAAACATCCGGCTTCTGGGTCAGCCGCATCACCGCCAAAGCCGCGCCCTTGGGCGAAGGCAGATCGCCCAGCGCCTTGATTTCCTGCAGTCTTTCGGAGTTGAAAGGACTGCTGATGTGTGTTGGCGACATAGCCTTTCGTATTGTTTTCGTTGTGGTGGTTTTTATACCACCTTCTTGACCGGACGATCGGAAGATCAGGCGCTAGAATTTCCCGCCATGGATCCGGCCATCAATTACTGCTGCAGTTGCGCCGCACCCGTCAGCCTGCGGGTGCCGCCAGGCGACAGCCTGGCAAGGCACGTCTGCGATGCCTGCGGCGCGATCCATTACCGTAATCCGCGCATGGTGGTCGGCACTCTCCCGGTGTGGGAGGACAAGGTTCTTCTGTGCCGGCGCGCCATCGAACCGCGCCATGGCTGCTGGACGCTGCCGGCCGGCTTCATGGAAAACCAGGAAACCGTCGCGGCAGCGGCGCTGCGCGAAACCCATGAGGAAGCGCAGGCGCGCGTCGAACTGGACGGGCTCTACACGATGATCTCGGTGCCGCACATCAGCCAGGTACACATGATCTTCCGTGCCCGCCTGCTCGACCTCGGCTTTGCCGCGGGCGACGAGTCGCTCGAGGTCGCCTTGTTCGGCGAGGCCGACATTCCCTGGGACAACATCGCATTCCGCACCGTGGCGATGACCCTGCGCCATTTCTTCGCCGACCGCGCGGCGGGCAATTACGGCCTGCACGTCGAGTCGGTCGTGCTGCCGGCAACGCCGACTATTCCTCCACGCTGAACACGACGGGCAGCAACACGGCGAATTCCTGCCCGCGCAGCGATTCTGGCAGCAGGGTGCGCGCCGCGGCCGCGCGCAACATCTCGAGCGCGGCGCTGTCCAGCATCTCATGACCGCTCGAGCGCGCCAGCTCGGTTTGCCGGGCGATGCCGGCGCTGACCGCTACCCGCACCTCGGCCGTGCCCGCCATGCCGGCGCGCCGCGCAGCCTCGGGATAATTGCGGTAGCGGCGCGCCTCCCCGGCGAGCGCGAGGCGGTACTGGCGCAGGCCGGCAGCATCCGGTCCATGCGGTTCCCGTGCATCGGCCAATGCGACCGTGACCGCTTTCGTTGCGACCGGAGAGGATGGCACGCCGCCAACGGAAACGGGAACCACCGGCTCCTGTCCGGCGGTTTCGGTAAAAGTCGGCGCCGGGCCGTCCCAAGCCGACGCCCCCCCTGTGGGGGGCAGCGAGCGTGGTTTGCGAGCGTGGGGGGCCAATAAAGTCGGCGCTGGCGGGACGGCACCGGGCATGGTCAGTTCTGGCCTGAGCACCCGCTGCGGCTGCGGACGATGACGCACCGGCGCCGCTACCGGCGCGGTTGCGACTGTTACGGTTTCAGACCGAACACGCAAGGACGCCTGCAAAGGCTCCGCCGGCGCGCTGCTCGCTGTCTCGAGCGGCAACGCGCCCGACCACAACCCCAGAACCAACGCGTGCAAACCCAGCGACCAAGCAAGCGGCCAGCCCATGGCACGCAGCGGAACTCCACCGCTTTCATGGGCTTTTTCCTGTCGTCGGGATAAACTAAATGTCGTCACAATGGTCTGATAGGTTTTGCGGCATCATTTTAGGACGACAGTTTCCGGTCATGAATGCGTACCCGCTGATCCTCACGCTCGACCCGCACGGCGTACCCCATCGCTGGGTAACGTGGCAGCATGCGTGCTTCTACTACGCGAAGGATCTGGTCGCTTGGGCCATTGGCGAGAATAGTTTCGTGATTCATGGCGGGCTCAACCGCATGACCGGCGAACGCTCCGAAATCTGCGCCAACAGCATCATCGCCATCAAGGGACGCGCACTGGCCGGCAAGCAGTTCAACCGCGTGCCGCCGCTCGACAACCGCGAACTGTTCCACCGCGACCGTCACATCTGCGCCTACTGCGGCGACCACCTGCCCAGCTCGAAACTCACGCGCGACCACGTCGTGCCGGTTTCGCAGGGCGGCCGCAACGTCTGGATGAATGTCGTCACCGCCTGCCGCGGCTGCAATCAAAGGAAAAGCGGGCGCACGCCGGAAGAAGCGCGCATGCAGTTGCTTTACGCGCCCTACGTGCCGAACAAGGCCGAGTATCTGATCCTCTCGAACCGCAATATCCTCGCCGACCAGATGGACTTTCTGGCGCAGCACGTATCCGAGAAGAGCCGCATCCGTTTAGCCGCGTAACATTGGCGGCGTGATTTCCGCCAAGCCCCTCACCTCCTATCGTCCCTATTGGGCGAAGCGTTTCGGCGTGTCGCCGTTCCTGCCGATGTCGCGCGCCGAAATGGCGGCGCGCGGCTGGGATGCATGCGACATCGTCCTCGTCACCGGCGACGCCTACATCGACCACCCGAGCTTCGGCATGGCGCTGATCGGCCGGCTGCTCGAGGCGCAGGGTTTCCGCGTCGGCATCATCGCGCAGCCCGACTGGAAATCAGCGGACGACTTCCGTCGCCTGGGCCAGCCGAAGCTGTTCTTCGGCATCACCGCCGGCAACATGGATTCGATGGTCAACCGCTACACGGCCGACCGGAAGATCCGCTCCGACGATGCCTACACGGCCAACGCCGAGCCA
>Ga0172375_10013531_pt1 | contig 10109 bp, 7 predicted proteins | sample LakKiv1m_FD_114537 | JGI IMG/M metagenome (GOLD analysis project Ga0172375, IMG submission 114537) | Freshwater microbial communities from Kabuno Bay, South-Kivu, Congo - kab_092012_11.1m | ecosystem: Environmental > Aquatic > Freshwater > Lake | place: Democratic Republic of the Congo...
CTCCAGAAGCCGATGTCCATCAATGATCTCATCGGGGCCGTGAAGAAACACCTGGTCGCGTAGGCGCGATGGTGTCCGGGCGCTCGGACCGAAGCGAAAGCAGAGCATAATAATCAAATGAACATGAACCCTTCGTTGGCCATCAAGATTGTCAGCGGCTCCAGTGCGGGCCGGGCCTTTGCGATCAAGGAGAGCCTCTTTATCGGCAGCGGGTTCCAGTGCGAGATCCAGATCACCGATCCCAGTGTTTCCGCTCTTCATGCGAGGGTCGACCTCCGCGGGAATGCCTACAACCTGGTGGATCTGGTGGATGTTCCCAGCGTGAAGGTGAATGGCCGCCTCGTCAAATCCAGGAAGCTGGCGTTGCACGACAAGATCACGATTGGCGACGTCGCCATGGAAGTCGTGGAGCTGAGCGAGGTGGCCGTTCCGCCTCCGCCCCCTTCTCCTCCTTCCCCGGAGCCCGAAATCGTGGTCGTGGGCACCGAACCGGCTTCAAGAGCGGCGGAGATGGAGGAGCTCGCCGCGGACACCTGGGTTGAACCGGTCGAAGAGGAGGAGGCGCGGCACTGTTCCGAGCGCGCGTCGACGCGACGGCCCCAGTACTACCGGCCTGAAGTCGCCATCCAGGAGAAACGATCCGCCGAGAACCGGACCTCGCGCTACATCATGATCTCGGTCATGGTGATCATCGTCCTGCTCGTCGTCGGCCTGGCCTGGACGGTCAAACGAGCGGGCGAACGGCAGCTCGAGCGAAGCTACCGGGAGGCCGTGGATTTTGCCCAGGCCCATCCGGATGATCCGGAGCTCGTCATGGAGAAGTACCGACAGGCGCAGCAGGACTGCGCCGCCCGTCCGCAGTTGGAGAGTTTCTTCGCCGTTGAGCTGGCGAAGATCGAGACTCAGCGTGTGATCAAGGCGCGTGAATTCGAGGTGCTTCTCCAATCGCTGGACAAGAAGGCCAATGAACTGGTTGTGGCGCAATCGTTCGAAGAGGCGCTGAAGGTCTATGACGTGAGCAACGCCAAGATGAAGGCCCGGATCGCCGCGATCAGGGCGGATGTCATCGACAATCTGAAGCAGAAGGCGGCGCGGATGGCGGCCCAGCAGAAGGGGCAGCAGCAGAAGAAGGAAGCCGACCAGAAGATTCTGGACGAATTCCAGGCCAAGGAGGATCTGAAGAAGGCCACCGCCGGCGTTGTCGCCGCCGCCATCGACGGACGGTGCAATGAAGCGGTGACGCTCCTGGAGCAGCTCGGAACGGACGCGAAGTTTGCCTCGCAAAAGGACAAGATTGGCGAGGCGGTAAGTACCGTCAAGCTTCTGCTTAGCACAGACGCGGCGTTGAAGGCGGGGAAGCCGGACGTCGCGGGCCCCGTCATCCCCGGCGAGGGGGACGCGGCGATGATCGAGGCGCTCCCGCCCATCGTGCAAGCGGTCTACGGGGTCCGGGCCGGAAATCAGATCGCGGCGTTGGCGCAGTTGAAGAAGGCGGAAGGACATTTCCTGTGCGACGGCCTCGCGGCCAGGATCCAGGTTTCCGAAGAGCAGGCGAAAGCCGAGAACGAAGCGCTTCAGAAGATGACCGGGGCCTGGGCGAAACTGGTCAATGACACGGCCGCCAAACTTCCGAAGCCGGCCGATGGTGTGGCGCTCGTGACGAAGCTGGCCAAGGAAGGCAGTCGCGAACAGGTGGCAAAGGCCGGCGCCGACATGGCGGCGGTTCGCACGGACTATGGCAAGACGAAAATCGTCCTGGAATACGAGGCGTTATTCAAGGCGCTGTCCGAAGTGGCCGGGGGGCGGCCGGCGACGCCTGCTGCACCGACCAAGCTCTCCGGGCTGGGCGACGGAAGAATCATCCAGATCGAGGGCGACACCTACTATGCGGAGGCGAACAGCGATCTGACCGAGGCGAAGGACTACAGCATGGGGCTGTGCAAAGAAGACACCGTCTACTACGCGCCCGACAACAACAAGGTGGTCGGCGCCTGGGTGGACGTGTACTCGGTCCTGCCGTTCCGGGCCCTGAGCGAGCGGCAGGTCATGTTCTCCCTGATGGCGGGACAGAAGAAACAGACACCGTTGGTGGGCGATTGCGTGGTCATTGGAAAGGATCTGCAAACCGGGAAACGATTTGTGGCCGGCTCCGCCCGGACCGATCCGGTGGCTGTGTTCAGTTCGGATTTCGGGACGAAGCTGGGACAGGAATGGAAGAGCCCGTCTCCGACCTTGGCGATTGAAGGCGGGAAGCTGGCGCTGGACATCAGCGCGAATGAGCAGAAGCCCAAATCGGGAGAGGCCGATCTGGAGCTGAACGTGGAGCTGGGCACCGGCCCGATCGGATTGGAGTTTGATATCCGGCGCAAGGCGGATGCCGCCCTTCGCGTGGGGATGGGAGAACTCGAATTTCTGATGGGCGATCACGAGGGGAGGAAGTCAGGAATCTATGTGAGCGGGAAGCTGGTCAAGCCGGCGGAGTTTCCCCGGCCGGTTCTGGGAGTTCCTCAGCGCGTCAGCATCACCAAGGGCCGCGCGTTCGTCCGGATCGCCGTGAACAAGGCCGACGTCCAGTGCCGGGTGAGCCCCCATGCCGGTGAATCCGACGTCAAGAAGATCGTCTTCTTCAACAGCAGCAAGATCCTGCTCGATAACGTGGTGGCGCGGAAGCTGGCGGGAACCGGAGAGGCGGGGGTCGTCGGGGTGAATGCGGAACGGAAGCAGGTGATCGTTGCCAAGGGTTACGAGGCCGACTGGCAGAGCGTGGCCGCGGGACACTCCGTGTTCTTCTTCAATAGCCGCGGCGACACCAATGTCGTGGCGGAGGCCAAGGTCCAGGATATCGTCGATCCGTGGCTGGTCTGCGCCGTGACGAAGGGGCTGACTCCGGGCGGCGGCCAACTCGTGGCATTGGTGCCGGAGTATCCCCAGACGCCCACGGTTGACCAGGCGGTGGCCGAGGTGGCCAAGCCACGGAAGCAGGCGTCGGATATCCTTTACGCGCTTCCCAAAGCCGCACCGGCTCCTGCCGGTGTTGTCGCGCTGGAGATGCTGGGCGTTGTTCCGGAGAAGGGCTATCTCCATCCCGTCCTTGAACGGTTCGCCAATCCGGAAACCGGTGAACTGCTGGCGGTTATGCCTGGCGAACCGGCCCGGTGCGACTTCAAGCAGGAGGGGAGCACGGTCACCTGTTCGGTCGGCGAAGGCGCGGCCTTGCCGACTATCTCCAACGAAGGAGTTCTGATCTCGAAGATCCTGCTTCCGCTGAACCGGAGAATAGATATACCGGCTTACAGTTTCGCCTTCATGGCGGGCGCACCGGGTGCGAGGAAGGAACTCTGGAAGGTCACCAATGGCGAATGGAAAGAGAAGCTGGGCCGCGCGTTCAGCAGCCCCGCCCCCGGCGTGGAAGGGCCGGCCGTCATCACGCTGAACGAGGTCATGGGAGACGGTGTCCAGTGCGACGTGGATGTGCGGCTCGAGAAGGAAGGGAAGCAGGCCGAAGACGAGTGGGTCAAGGACCTGATGGTGGAGCTTTATTTCCCGGCCCGGCAGATTGGCGTCATGGTGGGTGTGGGAGGCGAGAAGGACGGCGGCATTACGGTGCTGGGGCATACAATTACGCAGGAGAAGGGCAAGCAGGCGCTGAACTGGATGGCCCGCCCGGATGTGATCAAGGTGCGGGTCGAGGGAGCATGGGAGAAGAACGCTCCCACGCTGAAGGTAGGTCAGAACTACCGGCTTCGCATCCGCAGGGCGAAAGATGTGCTGACGTTCTATATCAACGGGAAGCGACTGGTTTATATTCAACATCCTCAGCTGGACGGCGATATGCAGCTGCGAATCGCGGCGGCCGAGGCGCCGCTCAGTATCGGCAAGGTTACCGGTTTTGAACTCCCGCGCAACTACAAGACGCCTGACGAAGAACCCGCGCTGGGCGAGTTCGGATACGTCGTGTGGGCCGAAGGGCAGCAAGTGCTGGCGGATGCGGACATGGACGGGGTTGTCCCTAACCGCAAGGTCAGCATCATGACCATCGACAAGGTTGTCAAAGGCGAGAAGTCCAAGACCGTGTTCCTGAAGCGGGTGGCCACGGGAACCGTGGCCGAGGTGGGGCCCCGCACGGTGAAGATCCTCTGTGTCGACGAGGGGACCCCGATCACGAAGGGAATGAAGATTCTCCCGGGCGCGCTGCCAGCGTCGGTGACCTTCACGGATACCCGGCTTCAGGATCTTGACCAGGGGCTGTGATGATGAAACGCCCCGTGAGTCGAGAAATGAAGCACCGGGTCGAGGTCAAGATCTGCGGGCTGACCAACCTTGAGGACGCCCGGGCGGCCTTGGACCTTGGCGCCGACTACATCGGGTTCGTGCTCTTTCCCGGATCTCCCCGCTATGTCACCGTGTCGGCCCTGGCGGCCATCCTCGACAAGCTCTCCGGATCCTTCCGTGCGGTGGGTGTGTTCGTGAACGAGCCGCGCGCCGTGGTCGAGAGCGTCGTGTCGACGTGCGGACTCTATGCCGCCCAGCTTCACGGCGACGAGTCGCGCGGCGATTTCCGCGATATGTCGATGCCCGTCTGGCGGGCCGTGTGGCGCCGCGACGGGAAATGGACGCCGGCGCCCGCCGACTGGCGCGCGGACCGTTATGTGGTTGATGCGGCGCCGCGGGGAGTGTACGGTGGCGGCGGCGTTTCTGCTGACTGGAAGCGCGCGGCGACGCTGGCCAAGCAGCATCGCATCCTTCTGGCCGGCGGGCTTACGCCCGATAACGTGGCGAAGGCCATCAAGGTCGTGAAACCGGCCGGCGTGGACGTGGTGAGCGGCGTGGAAGCCAAGCCCGGGAAGAAGAATTTGAAGAAAGTGGAAGCGTTTATCCGCAAGGCGAAGTCATGAGTGATCATCAGCCGGATGTGAATGGGCATTTCGGGGTGTATGGCGGACGCTATGTCGCCGAGACGCTCATGCCCGCCCTGATTGAACTGGAGAAGGCCTACAGCGTTGCCAAGGCTGACCCGGCGTTCACCGAGGAATTCGAGCTTCTGCTCAGGGACTACGTGGGCCGCCCGTCCCCGCTCTATTTCGCGCAGCGGCTCACGGAAACGTGGGGCGGGGCCAAGATCTATCTCAAGCGTGAAGACCTGAACCACACCGGCGCCCACAAGGTGAACAACACGCTCGGACAAGCCCTGCTGGCGCGGCGAATGGGAAAGAAGCGGCTCATGGCCGAGACGGGCGCGGGCCAGCACGGCGTGGCCACCGCCACGGTTGCCGCCTTGTTTGGCATGGAGTGCGTCGTCTACATGGGCGAGGAGGATATCCGGCGCCAGGCCCCCAACGTCAAGCGCATGGAACTCCTGAACGCGAAGATCGTCAAGGTGATGAGCGGAACGCGGACACTGAAAGATGCCATGAGCGAAGCGCTGCGGGCATGGATCGCCGAGGTGCGAACGACATTCTATGTCATTGGCACGGTGGCGGGACCGCATCCGTATCCCGTGATGGTCCGCGACTTCCAGCGCGTGATCGGCGACGAGGCCAAGGAGCAGATCCTGGACAAGGAAGGCCGGTTCCCGGACATGATCATTGCCTGCGTGGGGGGTGGCAGCAACGCCGCCGGCATCTTCTATCCGTTCCTCGATGACAAGGACGTGGCGCTTGTGGGGGTGGAAGCGGCCGGGCTTGGGATCAAAACGGGCAAGCATGCGGCGAGTATCGGCGCCGGCAGGGTCGGCATTCTGCATGGGAGCAAGACGTATGTTTTGCAGGACGACGACGGTCAGATCCTGAACGCCCATTCGCTCAGCGCGGGACTGGACTACCCCGGGGTGGGGCCCCAGCACGCCGTGTGGGCCGATGCCAGGCGCGTGGAGTATGCCTCCATCACGGACGACGAGGCTGTGGAGTCTTTCTACGAACTGACGCGGATCGAGGGCATCATGCCGGCCCTCGAGTCGGCGCATGCCGTCGCCGAGGCGAAAAAGCGCGCGAAGAAGCTGGGTAAGGACAAGATTCTGGTCATCAACATTTCGGGCCGCGGCGACAAGGATATGGAAAGCATTCTGGCGCTTAAGAAGTAGCATGAACCGGATTACAAAGACCTTTGAGGACCTCAAGAAGGCCGGCAAGAAGGGCTTGGTCGGCTATCTGACGGCCGGCGACCCCGACATGGCCCGGTCGATGAAGGACATTCGCGACGCCATCGCGAACGGTGTCGACATCCTCGAGCTCGGGGTCCCGTTTTCCGATCCCACGGCCGATGGGCCGATCATCCAGGAAGCGTCGAGGCGGGCACTTGAAGCCGGTATGACTGTGAAGAAGGCGCTCAAGCTGGTGGAGGAGATTCGGAAGGAGTCGCAGATTCCGATCGTGCTGTTCGGCTACGCCAACCCGTTCTTCCGTTACGGCTACGAGAAGGTCTGCAGGGACGCGTCTAAAGCCGGCGCGGACGGCATGTTGATCGTGGACCTGCCGTTCGAGGAATCGGACGAGCTGCGGGTGTTCATGGATAAGCACGATCTCTTTTTCATTCCGCTCGTGGCGCCGACCACACTGCGGGAACGGGCGTCGATGATCCTGAAGAACGCCAAGGGCTTTGTTTATTACATCATGGTGACGGGTGTGACCGGCATCCGGGACGACGTGGCCGGCGATCTGACCGCCAACTTGAAGGAATTGCGCAAGAGCACGGATCTGCCCGTGGCGGTTGGCTTCGGGATCAGCGGCGGTGCGCAGGCCCGGACGGCGGCCGCACCGGCCGACGCCGTCGTCGTCGGCAGCGCCTTGGTGAAAGCGGCGCGCGATGGACGGCTTGTGGAGTTGGTCCGCGACTTGCGCAAGGCGCTGGGCTAACGCGGTGACCCCATCGGGCTTGTCCCGATGGTGAAGCAGACTGGCACACAGTGGCCAGTCTGCTTCACCTGCCGCGCGAGGCGGCAGGGGCAAGGGAGTGTACAATGGAGATGACAACTCAGAAGACCTTTCAGTTCTCGCTGAGAGTGCCTTACGCCCACGTGGACCAGATGAGCGTTGTCTATTACGCCAACTACTTCATTTACTTCGAGATGGCTCGTGCCGACATGCTGCGGGAGGTCGGAATTCCGTATTCAGAGATGGAGAAACGGGGGATCATGCTGCCCGTGGTCGAGGCCCATTGCGAGTATCGGAAGCCCGCGCACTACGACGATCTGCTCGTGGTGATCAGCCGGTGCAGCCAGAAAGGGCCGCGGCTGCATATCGAGTACGAGATGAAACGCGGCGACGATGTGCTCGTGACCGGCTACACGGAGCACGTGTGCATGTCGCCGGAAGGAAAAGTCCTGCGGCCGGCCCCGGAACTGAAGCGACTTGCGGAATAGCACCGGTTGATGAAAGGACCGGGTGACAATGACCAATCGTGAAAGGGCGCTTGCCGTACTCCGTTACCAGGCCTACGACCGCCTGCCTATCGTGCATTTCGGCTACTGGGGCGAGACACTCCAGAAGTGGAAGGAGGAGGGGCACCTTGCCAAGGAAGAGATTGAGGGCGTCGGCGACGGCAATCCGAAGGAGGCGGCGCTTTCCGCGAAGCTCGGCTTCGACTTCAATTGGCAGAACATGTTCGGCGCCGATACGGGGCTGAGGCCCGGCTTTGAGAGCAAGGTCGTCGCCGAGTTTCCGGACGGAACGAAACACGTCATGGGCGGCGACGGCGTCGTGTATGTGCAGCGGCCGGGCGTCGGATCCATACCCGCGCACGTAGACTACCTGCTCAAGAATCGCGAGGTGTGGGAGAAGGAGTTCAAATGGCGCTTCCAGTGGTCCGAGGACCGGATCAACAGGGCGGGACTGGAAGAACTGAAGTCGGGCCGGCGCGAGAACCCGCTCGGGCTGCACTGCGGTAGCCTGTACGGGAACATGCGGTCCATGCTCACGTTCGAAGGAAGCTGCTACCTGCTGGCCGATGATGAAGAGCTCTTTACCGAGATCATAGACACCATCGGTGACGTCAGCTATCGAAGTGTGCGCTACATGCTGGAATCCGGAGCGAAATTCGATTTCGCCCACTTCTGGGAAGATATCTGCTTCAAGAACGGGCCGTGCATTTCGCCGAACGTGTTCAGCGAGAAGGTGGGACCGCACTACAAACGCATTACGGACCTGACGCGTAAACACGGCCTTGATATCTGTTCGCTCGACTGCGACGGCATGATCGACGCCTTGATTCCAACCTGGATCGAGAACGGCGTCAACACGATGTTCCCGATCGAGGTGGGCACCTGGGAGGCCTCCATCGCGCCGTGGCGCGAGAAATGGGGGCGGGATCTCCGCGGTGTCGGAGGGATGAATAAGAATGTCTTTGCGCGCGACCGCGCCGCGGTTGATGCGGAGGTCGAGCGTCTCAAGCGGCTTGTGGCCCTCGGCGGCTACATTCCGTGCCCGGACCATCGGATCGCACCGGACGCGAAATGGGACATGGTGCGGTACTACTGTGACCGCATGCGCGAAGAGTTCGGGTGACCGCAGGGGTGACTTATGAATGATCCTCGCATCAACAAACTCGCCAGAACCCTGGTGCGCTACTGCATCGCGGCGAAGAAGGGCCAGACCGTCGGCGTCAGCGGCGGCGTGCTGGCGGAACCGCTGTTCGTGGCGATCTATGAGGAATTGCTTGTGGCAGGCGCTTTTCCGGTGCTCGATCTGGTGCCGGACGGGCTCGCCGAGATCCTGTATCGCATAGGCCAGAAACGGCATTTCAACACCTTGACCGCCTATCAAAAGGCCTACGCCCGGTGCGTCGACAAGACGATCCGGATCCAGGCGTCGGGCAATACCCGGACTCTGTCCGGTGTTGATCCACGGAATCAGGTTCAGTTGTCGCGGACCTTGAGTCCTGTGTCCGAGATTCTGAGCCGGAAGCCGTGGGTACTGACCCTTTTTCCGACGGCGGCCTACGCGCAGGACGCGGAGATGAGCCTGCGGGAATTCGAGGACTTCGTCTACAGCGCGACGTTCTCCGATCAAGACGATCCGGTGGCGGCCTGGAAGGCCGTCGGGAAGATGCAGGACAGGCTGGTTGCCCGGCTGCGGGGGGCGGACAGGATCCGGCTGGTGGGTCCGGACACCGATATCACGCTATCGGTAAAGGGACGGGCGTTCGTGAATTCGTCCGGCCGCCGGAACATGCCGAGCGGCGAAGTGTTTGCCGCGCCGGTGGAGACGTCGGCCGAAGGCCGCATCCGGTTCGATTATCCCATCTGCTACGGCGGCCGCGAGATCAGCGACGTGCGTCTGGTGTTCCGTAAAGGCGTGGTGGTGGAGGCGTCGGCGACCAAGAACGGCGATTTCCTGAAGGCCATGATCGCCAGCGATTCCGGCTCCAAGCGCCTCGGCGAGCTGGGGATCGGCACGAACCGGAGGATCCAGCGATTCGTGAAGAACATCCTGTTCGACGAGAAGATCGGCGGCACGATTCATTTGGCGCTGGGCCGCTCGCCGAGCCAGACGGGCGGCAAGAACCGGTCCGCGATCCATTGGGACTTCATCAAGGACCTGCGCAAAGGCGGCGCGGTCTATGTGGATGGGAAGGTGTTTGAGAAGAACGGGAAGTTCATTGGATGAGAGTCGGAAATGTCCAATATCGAATTCTCAATAACAAAGCTCCAAGGTGGCTTCGCTCTTACTTAAGACTTGGTCATTGAACATTCGATATTGGATATTCTGCTCTGGTTCCTACCCGCCCGTGTTCTTCTGTTCACTTGACTCCCGGCTCACGCCCCGCTTAACCCATCGGCCTGTAAACGGCTTGGACACGGCCTGGCCTTCGGGGCCGAGGGCGGCGCGTTTGAGCTTCATGTCGCCCAGGACGACGTCGGTGGTCTTGAAGTGGCACTTGGCGGTCCTCAGCAGAATGTCGGGCTTGTTCTTGCGGAGCAGTTCGCGGGCGGCTTCCTTGACGGCTTCCGATGCGCCCTTGGGGAAGTGAATGCCGTACTGCTTGTCCATGTCCAGGAGGGCGCGGAGAAAGCCTTCGCGGGCGATGATGGAGGCGGCGGCGACGGCGAGGTCGGATTCGGCCTTGTGCCGCTGGACCAGCTCGATCTTGCGACCTTTCTTCATGAGTGCGCGTTC
>Ga0172375_10013532_pt1 | contig 10109 bp, 14 predicted proteins | sample LakKiv1m_FD_114537 | JGI IMG/M metagenome (GOLD analysis project Ga0172375, IMG submission 114537) | Freshwater microbial communities from Kabuno Bay, South-Kivu, Congo - kab_092012_11.1m | ecosystem: Environmental > Aquatic > Freshwater > Lake | place: Democratic Republic of the Congo...
AAAATTAAAAGAAAAAGGAAAAAATCCTGATAATGTTATTTATCTTAAATATACAAGTCTGATGAATACAGAAAGCCAAAGAAACATAAGTACAGAGATAAAAAAGTGCAAAGATAAAACAATTGGCTCTTGGGATAAAAATAAAATTGAACATATTATTAAGCTTTGGGCTGCAAAATTAAATAGGTCTTATAACAACCACATTCTCCCACTAATCAATGATGGAAAAATTGTAATTCTTGATAGATCAGAAGTAGATTTATTTCGTGCTTGTATTGAATTTGGAAATGAAGAGTTATTAAATAAAACAAGTGAATATTTTAAAAACGGAAACCTTGACCAATGGAGTGGCTACTGGAAACAGAATATTCATTTCTGGCTCACCAGAAGACACATATACGAATTTAACCAAAAGAAAAGAACCACTATCTGTAAACGATCCAAAATCCTTAGAAGAAACGAGGTTGATGTCTATCAAACAAGAAAAAGCTGAAAAACTCATTGCTAAAATAAATGAAAAAGAAAAAACAAATATAATAAAAGTTAAAAATAGACGAGTCGAAGATGAAAAAGAAAAAGACATTCAGTTAGAAAAAATTGCAGAAGAAATTATAAATAAATTAAAATTACAAAAACATGAATGAAATTGAAGTAAAAGCAAAATTAAAAAATAAAGACGAGACAATCAAACACCTAAAAAATATAGGTGCTGAATTTCTAAATATAAAATATCAGAAAGATACCGCTTTCTGGCCTAATGATTTAAAAAACCACAAAGAACACATCTTGGGAAGAAATTTCATGAGAATTAGAGAACAAGAATCAAATGGAAAAAGAAAAGTATTGTTCACTTTAAAACAACCACAAAAAAATCAAGCTGATTGTATAGAGCATGAGTTGGAAATAAATGAGAAAGATATCCCTGTTTTGAGAAACATAATTTTAATGCTTGGATATTATGAATATGTGACCATAGAAAAGAATAGGCAAACAGCAAAATTAAAAGATGTTGAAATATGTCTTGATGACGTCACAGGTCTCGAATCTTATATAGAGTTAGAAAAATTCGGTCCAGCAGAAGATACGGAAAAAATACAAGAAGAACTTCGTGCTATTTTGAAATCTATTGATATAAACGAAGAAGATATCACTCTCGAAGGATATGATATCTTGGTTAAAAGAGAAAAATAAATAATTAGGGATCTAGCTCAGTCTTAACTCTTATAAAAACATCTTTCCCGTCTGGGGATTTTTCTTTTCTGTATTTTCTATTTTTATTAATTTCAACTTTTCGAGTTAATTCTTTTTCTAAATCAAAACCAAGATTATGAGAAATGCCTAAAAGAAATATCGCAACATCCGCAAGCTCTTCAGCTACCCCAGGTTGATTTCTATCATATTTAGAAAAAGCTTCTGCTAATTCTTCATAAGCACGACAAAAATCATAAGTAACATCGTTGGAAAAACCTTTCTCCTTCCTGTTGTCCATTATTTTTTTCTGTAATTCTTTTAGATCAATCATAAAATTTACATATCTTTATAAGTTTGCATATCCCCTAATATTTCTAATTTTACTTTTGCTTTTTTAAAAATTTCTTTTGTTCTTTTTGCTCCATGATAATCTTTCATAGATACCACTCTAACAATACCAGAATTTATTATACTCTGTGCACATTTATAACAAGGTGTCATTTTGCAATAAATTATTCCACCCTCTACTGCGACACCCACTCTCGCTGCATTATTTATAGCATTTTGTTCTGCATGTGCTGTTCTTATACAATGCTGGGATTTGGTTCCATCTTCATTTATTACAGTATTCATTTCATGGCCAACATCATCACAACTTGGCAAGCCCACAGGCGCTCCAACATATCCTGTTGAAAGTATCCTTTTATCTTTTACAACAACAGAACCAGCTCGCCCCCTATCGCAAGTTCCACGAGATCCAACTATTTCTGTTAATTTCAAAAAATACTCATCCCAAGATGGCCTTTTATACTTTATAATTTTTTTATTAGCTCGCTTCATTGTTTTTCTAAAAACTATAAAATATCATTTACTCTCCAATATACTACCAAAAAGTGGTAAATACAAATCATTTTTTGGATCGATAAAAAGTTCTTGCCTATTTATTTTATTAACAAATTCAGTTGGAACATCTGTAATTAATGCAAGTGGCTGTTGTTCTTTACCTTCCCCCATACAAAGTACAGCAGAAGTTGCCAAACTATCTGCAATATCAGTCTGAGACATTTTTAAAACTCTACCAAAAATATCTCTTTCTCCACGATAATCACGAATTCCTTTAAAACCAGCATAACCAAGTGATACACCTACAATTCCAGCTCGAAGTGGAAAAATTCTACTATCAGTAATAAGTACACCAAAATTTTTTACTTTAAATATTTTTTTTAAATCTTTTCTTATTTTTTCTGCTGACTGAAAACTATCCTTAGGAAGAAATATTAATTTACCTTTAGCATTTGATTCATCAATACCCGCAGAAGCCATAACCATACCATCTTTTATGGTAAGCCAAGTAAGTTTAGTTTTTATTGCCAAATCACTTTCTTCTTTTATTAATTTAGTTTTCTGAATCTTATTTTTATATTTTACCGTTCTTCCTTCGGCAAGTGCTACAATTTTAGAAGTAATAACTAAAATAGAATTTTCAGGAATTTTTTTTACATACTTAAAAATAAATTTTGTTAAATCTTCACTTTCTTTAAATATTCTAGTTTTAATTGATTTAATTTGCATTATTGTTTTTATCTCTCAATAAACGAATTCCTAAATAAGAAAGTGGAGTATAAAAAATACCCATTAATACTTTAAATAACCAAAGAGGAATAAGTATTAAAATAATAGTTTTTATTGGATAAATACCTAAAAAAGCAATAAACATAAAAACAATACTATCAACTAATTGAGACCATAAATTAGAAAGGTTAGATCTAAGCCAAAAATATTTACTTCCAGTTTTTGCTCTAATAAAAAAGAATGAAAATATATCCTGATATTCACCAATAGCATAAGCTACAAGAGAAGCTATTGAAAAACGAATAGAAATACCAAAAATTAAATTATAGCCTTCTTGTGCCCACAACCCATCTGGAGCCCAAGGTGTAATCATAGAAACAAATGAATAAAATAAAAATATAAAAATACTAATAATACCTACTAAAACAAAATTTTTAGCCATTTTTTTGCCATAAACCTCTCCAATTATATCAGTCATCATAAAAACTATTGGAAAAGAAAAAATACCCACGGTTAAATGAGTATTAAAAATAAAAGGCATTAATTTTATTCCTAAAGTATTTGCAGCAAAAAGAGAAGTAAGATAAAGAGTTAAACAAATAAGAATTTTCTTAAAATCTCTTTCTGTAAGTTGTTGCATAATAAATTATTGCACTTCAATACCCATAGAACGAGCAGAACCAGAAATAATATTAACAGCTCCTTTCATATCTTTAGCATTTAAATCTGACATTTTTTTATTTGCTATTTCTTCTGCTTGTGTCTTAGTAATTTTACCAATTTTATTAGCAACATTTTTACCTGATCCTTTTTCTATTCCAGCTGCCTTTAAAATAAGACCTGTAACTGGAGGAGTTTTTACTACAAAATCATAACTTCTATCTTCATAAACTGTTATTAATACAGAAACTTTATCTCCAGCCATTTTTTGAGTAGCAGTATTAAACTTAGTGACAAAATCACCTATATTAATACCTGCCTGTCCAAGTGCTGGCCCTAAGGGTGGTGCAGGGGTAGCTTTTGCAGCTTGTATTTGTAATTTTATTTTTTTAGTTATTTTTTTTGCCATATAATTAATTCTAAAGGAGTGTAGCGACTATAAAAATCGTTCCTCGTCAATAAATTTATACTTTTAATTTAAAAATTAACATATAATTTATATTCAAATAATTTATCATACTACAATAATTTAATCAATAAATTAAGATAAGCAGAAAAAATTCTATTAATTCTGTTTATTTATTTTCATTTACGTTTTTCTAACTTGCAAGAAATCAAGTTCTACTGGTGTTTCACGACCAAACATAGAAACAAGTACTTTTACTTTACCTCTTTCTTCATCTATAAAATTAACCTTACCTTCTAAATCCTTAAACGGACCATCAACTATTAAAATAGTTTCATCTATGACAAGATCAATATTATGTTTAGTCATACTTGTATTCATCTTTTTAAAAAGATATTCTACTTCATCACTCTTTAGTGGAACTGGATTAACTCCAGCACCAACAAAACCAGTAACACGTGGAGTATTACGAACAACATACCAAGAATCATCTGTAACAATCATATCTACTAATACATAACCCGGGTAAATTTTTTCTTCCACCTCTACTCGCTTACCAGCTTTAATTTTTATTTTTTTCTCAATTGGTACAATAACATTAAAAATTTTATCATTCATAGCTAGAGAATCAATACGCTGTTTTAAATTACGAAATACTACATTTTCGTATCCAGCATAAGTATGAATGGCATACCAATTTCTTAAGCCTTCTATTTCTTGTTTCATAATAATTTTAAAAAGAAATTATCTTTTGTAACCCCTGTAAGAAAATAAAATCAAAAATACCTAAAAAATAAGCTATTAAAATAGACAAGGCAATCACTATTAAAGTATAATAAACAGTCTGACGTTTACTAGGCCAAATAACATGTTTAAGTTCTATTTTAGTTTCCTTAAAATATTCAATAATTTTTGACATCCCAATAATAAAATTTTACTTATAAATAACAATCTTAATTTACACAATCTCGTTCCTTTATCTACATTTTAATTATTTTTACTTAATCAAAAATTTAATACAATATAAGTATTATCAGAAAAGCCCCCTCTCAAGGGCTTTCCTGATAATACTCTTTTTTAAAAAATAGTCAAACAAATTATTATTTTATCTCGTAAGTTATTGTTACATCAGAACTAATTATATTTTCTCCTTTAGGTAATTCTGCTGGCACTGAAGCAATAGAAACACTATCTTCTATCATCCCCTTAGTAGCAAACATTGGCATAGGATAATTACCAGATTCATTAAAAGAAATAATATTACCTAAATTAACATCTAAATCTTTAGCTAAAACTACTGCTTTATCTTTGGCATCATCAATAGCTTTTTTTCTAGCTTCGGCTTGTAATCCTTCTTCATTATCTATTGTAAAGTTAGGACCATTTAAATCAGAAACACCTAGAGTGCCAAGTCCTTGCATAATTTTACCTACATCATCAGTATTTCTAACTTTAACAGTAAGACTTTCTGATGCCACATAACCAGAAATAACACTTTTACCTGGTCGAGGCGAACAATTAAACTTATTACAAGGCATCATCGTTTTATTATCATATTTATACTCATATTTCGGATATAAAGAAACATTGGCTGTTTTAATATCTTTTATAAGAATATCATTCTCTTTTAAAAAATCTAAGGACCCTTTTTCAATTTCAGCTACAAGTGTTTGCGCTTCTTTAGCTGTTTTTGCTTCTTTACTAATAGTAAAATAAACATTAGCAATATCAGGGACAGCAGATACTTCTCCATGCCCAGAAAGAGTAATAGTACTTAATTCAGAACTTCCCATAATACTATAAGATTTGAATTCAGACAAAGATAGAGAAACAAAATAAATAGAGAGAATGACTAAAAAAGTTAATAAAACGCGATAAAGATTTTTTTTATATTCATTTGGTATTTCCATAAATCTACTGTAGACTATTTTTAATTGCTAAAAGTTCAACTTCAAAAGTAAGTGTTGCATTTGGAGGAATAACTTCTCCTACTCCAACTGACCCATAAGCATCTTCTGGTGGAATTACTAATGTTTTTTTATCACCAACTTTCATACCAATAAAAGCTTTATCCCAACCAGGAATGACTTGCCCAACTCCAACAGTAAATTCAAATGGTTGCACATGTTGAAATGCTGGATCAACGTTTGAATCAAAAACAGTACCATTATCTAGCTTACCTGTGTAATTTACTGATACTACATCACCTATTTTTACTACTGTACCTACTGCTACATTTTTCTCAACACCAATATTTTCATCTTTGATCATATCATCTTTATTATTAATAGTAATAAAAACAAAAAACGCAATTACAGCTAAAAAAATTATAACTGATATAACCATATTCATTTTATTTTCTTTCATAATATTTTATAAAATTAAACTTTTAATATATTATATTATATACTCAAAAAATTTTAAATCAAATTAACTTCTTTTTCAAGAATTAAACCAAATTTATTATAAACTGAAGCAATAATTTGTTCAGCTAAATTTTTTACTTCTTCTCCTGTCGCTCCTCCATAATTTACTAAAATTAAAGCCTGTCGTTCATGTACACCAACATTACCTATTTTTTTTCCTTTCCAGCCACATTTTTCAATAAGCCAACCAGCTGGAATTTTAATTCCATTATTCTCTTTAAAAAAGGACAAATCTGGATATGTTAATAACAATTTAGTAAATATTCTTTTATTAATATAAACATTTTTAAAAAAACTTCCAGCATTACCTATTATTTTTGGATCTGGCAATTTACTTTTCCGGATAAATATAACCGCATCACTTACATCTTTTGAATTTGTTATTTTAGTTTTGTTTTTTATAAAATATTCCTGTAATATTTTATAATTTGTATATTTTTTTTCTTTTTTACTTAATTTTAAAGTTACAGATAAAATAAAATATTTTCCTTTTAATTTATTTTTAAAAATACTAGAACGATAACCAAATTCACATTCATTCTTATTAAGAACTTTTTTTTTGCCTGTTTTTATATTATATATTTCAACATTTTCTAAAGTATTTTGAAGTTCCACTCCATAAGCTCCTATGTTTTGCACAGGAGCAGCGCCAACAGTACCTGGAATAAGAGACAAATTTTCAATACCCCAATATCTACGATTAATCGTAAACATTACTAAATCATGCCATATTTCTCCGCCCATAGATCTTATAAAGACATTTTTAGAATCTTCTTTTAAAATTTCAATTCCTTTTATTTTATTTAAAATAACAATACCATCAAAATCTTTTGTAAATAAAATATTACTCCCACCTCCTAAAAATAATTTAGAATTATTTTTAAATTCTTTAAAAGTTAAGAGTTTTATTAAATCGGATTCATTATTTAATTCAACAAAAAATTTTGCAGAAACAGATATTCCAAAGGTATTTAATTTTGTTAAATCAAAATTTTTAATAACTCGCATAAAATTTTATAAAAAAATAAAAATAATTGTAGTTATACTAATAAAAAATAATAAACTTATAGCAAACCAACCTATAATATTAGTTAATTTTTTATTTTTAAAATTTCCCATTATTTTAACATTTCCACTTATTTGGACAATAAAAAATAAAATAATAGGTGAAATTATACCATTTAAAACAGCTGAATAAATAAGAATTTTTATTGGATGAAAACCGATAAAATTTAAAATTATCCCTAAAATTATTGCTATTATTATTACTCCATAAAAAGAAGAGGCTTGTTTTAATTTTCTATAAAGTCCCTCTTTCCAATTAAAGGTTTCAGATATTGCATAAGAAACCGAACCAGCAAGCACTGGTATAGCTAAAAGTCCTACTCCTACAATACCAATAGTAAATAAAATAAAAGCGAATTTACCAGCAAAAGGTTTTAAAGCTAAAGCTGCATCAGCAGCTGTTTCTATATTTGTCATTCCACTTCCAAATAAAACTGCCGTGCTGGTAGCAATTATAAAAAACATAATAAGATTAGAAAAAAACATTCCAGACCAAACATCTATTCTCATTTTATAAATATTTTTTTTTGTATTTAAAGTATACCGTATTTCTTCTTTTCTTTCTCCTTTTAATATTTGTTCTTCTACTTCTTGTGAAGTCTGCCAAAAAAATAAATAGGGGCTAATAGTTGTACCAAAAGCAGCACAAATTAAAATTATTTCATCTTTTGAAAAAGAAAAAGTTGGAAAAATTAAATGTTTAAACAAATCCCCCCAATTAATTGGAACAAAAAAAGCTGAAAATATATAAGCAAAAAGAACTAATGTTAAATATTTTAGATATTTTGAGTATTTTTTATAAGAAATAAAAATTTGGAGACTTAAACTTAAAAAAGCAAAAAAGAAAATTAAAAAAACAAATCCTATTCTAGGAAAAATAAGTTGAGCACTTTTAGCCATTATACCTAAATCTGCTCCTATATTAAAAACATTCGCAAAAAAAAGAAGTAAGGTAGAAAAATATAAAATTTTTTTTGAATAATGTTTTTTAATATTTGCAGCAAGTCCTACTCCAGTTGTAAGCCCAATACGAGCACACATTTCTTGAATGACACCAGCCAAAGGAAAAGAAAAAAGAGAAAGCCAAATCAAACTAAAACCTCGTGATGCACCTACTTGAGAATAAGTAGCAATACCTGAGGGATCATCATCAGCCGCTCCAGTAGTGAGTCCAGGACCTAAGGTTTTCCAATATTCTTTCACTTTTTTAACTGGTTTTTGTTTATCTAAATCATCTTTTATTTCTTTTTCTAATTCTACCCCTTTTTCTAAAACTTCAGCTGGTGTACTGAATATTTTTTCTAAAATACTTTTCTTCATTAGATAATTATGACATATTTAAATTTTTGCACTAGCTCTTTCTAAACGATCCATAATAGCTACACCAAGACCTTTTTTAAAAAAATTTTGACAAAAAATAATATCAACATTCTTTGTATCAAAAAATCGCAATGCACTATAAAGTTTTTGCGAAATTTCTTTTAAATTATTTTCATCGCCTAATATAAAAACATTTGGTTTATACTTTTGAAAAAAATCTTTGTTTTGATTAGTGCAAATAATACCAATACTGTTCCCTTTATTTTTAAAATTTTCTACTTTATTTTGCATCTTTTTTTTAGAAACAATTTCTAGTCTAGCTTTTGGGGCATAATGTTTATATTTTGTACCAGGAGAAGATTGTAAGTTATTTTTATTTTTAGTAAAAAAAACTTTTAATGGAAATAAAACTTTCTCTAACATTTCTTTTGTAATTGCTCCAGGACGAAGAATAAAAATTCTATTATTTTCTATTTTTATAACCGTTGATTCAACCCCAATATTTGATTTTCCATCATCAAGAATCATTTCAACCTTACCAGATAAATCGTCATAAATATCTTTTGCTACCGTGCCACTTGGCCGACCTGATATATTGGCTGATGGAGCAGCAATAGGTACACCAGCCAAACGAATAAAGTCACGAGCAAAAATATTGGAAGGCATACGAATAGCAATAGTTGACAACCCCCCAGAAACAATATTTGAAATAGTATTTTTTTTCTCAAAAATAATAGTAAGCGGACCAGGCCAAAATATGTCAATTAATTTTTTCTGTATTTGAGATACTTCTTCTACCAAACTAGATATTTGAGATATATCGCTTATATGTACTATCAAAGGATTATCAGAAGGTCTACCTTTTGAAATAAAAATTTTTCTTAAAGCCCCTTCGTTAAAAACATTTGCTCCCACCCCATAGACGGTCTCTGTTGGAAAAACTACAAGCCCCCCGTTTTTTATAACATTGGACGCTTTTTCTAAAATTTCTTTTTTATTTTTCTCTGTAATTTTAATAATTTCTGTTTGCATAAAAAAGAAATTAAATATAAATTGGGTGCCTATCGAGATTCGAACTCGAACTGAGGGTTCCACAAACCCTAGTGCTAACCATTACACTATAAGCACCATACAGTGCTATTTATACCAAAAAAAATGGGGAAAAGCCATTAAAATATATTTCAATGTTTAATTTATTATTTAATAAATTAAAAAATTAATAATTAAATATTTTAATAAAAAATTTTTAATAGACAACCAAAAGATAATTTATTTATCTATATTGATTCAATATTGCTCTAGTTTTAGGACCTACGACACCATAACCAGTTGTTTTAGCTGTACCAGATGAAACAATTCCTTGTTGTGTCTGCCACTGTTGCACCGCATTTTCTGTTATAGGACCATAGTAACCAGTAATGGTTCCATAATTATATAACCCCACTGATTGAAGAAAAGTTTGCAAATCT